>Ga0335078_10011519_pt1 | contig 13119 bp, 13 predicted proteins | sample Lox_Sample_32_FD_206711 | JGI IMG/M metagenome (GOLD analysis project Ga0335078, IMG submission 206711) | Soil microbial communities from Loxahatchee National Wildlife Refuge, Florida, United States - Lox_Sample_3.2 | ecosystem: Environmental > Terrestrial > Soil > Wetlands | place: USA... | reverse complement strand
CATCAGCCGCCGCTCCAAAGCTGGCGGTTAATTCGGGATCAAAGCGAAGCTCCAGAATCAGCTTGCCGGCGGATGCCTCTGAGACCAGCAAGAGAATGGCAGCTCCGGGCCAGGTTGGAGAATCCATGCTGCTGAGCTTCACCTCCAGTGTCCCCAGTTGACTCTGAAGTGTGGCCCCTGCGGCGGCCGAGGCCTGGGTCAGCAAAGTCTGAAGGGACTGCTTATGCTCGGCAGTCAGCTCGGAAGCGGGGCCGGCCGCCTCGGAGCGAAGCTTCTGGGCGAGCATGAGGGCATCGGCCTGGCTGATCTGGATGCCTGCGATGCCACGCAGAGCGCCTGAGAACGCCAGCCCGAAGCAGAGCCTTGGTCCGGCGGCCGGTTGGCTTGCGGCGTCACTATCTACTTCGGCGCTCCACGCTGCCCCGAGTGACTGCGTAAATGTGTCGGCGATCGCCTTGCGAATCGCATCTACGAACGCGGATTGAGGTACTGTCGGCGAGCTCGTGGCCATTACCGCCGCCTTTCTTCTTTGGAGATTGCGATCGGCTCCGTAATGTGTGCAGCGCGGCGCCGTCCCGACCGTACCGGGTTTGCCTCAAAGGCTGCCCGCCCGGCGATTGCCAATGACGCAGGCGTACGCGCGGTCACATCAAGGTTGCACACTTCACCCGGCGTCAGCGACAGCAATGTCTGAATGGGTATGTTTGCCGCGGTCAAACTCAGCCTTACCGGAAACGGACACTCCAGCATGGTCTCCGTCAGCCTCAGCCCCGAATAGTTGGTGGTGCGGGCTTTGCCATAGGACACATCCGAGGCCAATTTTCGCAGCAGACTGTTGGAGATTGAGATGGGCAGAACCAGAGTCAAATTTCCCTTGGTTTCGGCCAACTTAATCTCGAAGCTGAGGCACAGAGTTTTCTCTGTGGGGGCAAGAAAGCGCTGGATTTGGGCCGGAGGCTGCCGGCCCTCCAGTTCAAGGTCACCGGCAAGCGCCGCCCAGGCGACCGCCAGTTCGTGAACGATGATCCTGGCCACACCGTCCATGATCTGCTCCTCAATTTCGCTCACTTCCCTGGTCAACGCCTCACACTTGCCCGTGCCCCCCAGCAAAATGTCCACCAGCGGATACACCAGAGAGTGGTCGATCTGCATGGCTGCCGAAGCGTTCATCTGCGGCACATGGAACGAGATCATGTAGGTGACTTCCGGCACGCGTTCCAGAAAGGCGCTGTACGCGAGTTGCTCGACGGAAACTAGGGTAGCCTCGAAGACCACGCGCAGGTAAGCCCCCAGCGATTGCGTCACGTTGCGGGCAAAGGTTTCGTGCAACGCGCTGATGGCCCGGGATTGCCCGCCGGTCAGCTGACCGGCCTGGCGGAAGCTGCACGGCTTGATGGCGCGCTGCCCGGCCTGGGGATTTTCTCCACGCTCGCGAGCCGCGCTTACCATGGCGTCGATTTCGTCCTGGTTAAGAACTCTTGACATGCCTTTTAAGACTCGAACTTCATCGCCAGTATGAGAAACAGATGAGCGCTAGGCAACATCTGCCTAGCTGGGATGCACGGCAGGTGCCAAAAGCGTGAATGACCTGGCGCGGAATAAGAACGGCCGGTCTGGCTTTACTTGAAGCGGGAAATCATGCGCACAGTTTCGCCGTGCAGGCTGGCAACATATCTCCGGACATCGTCGCGCTCGCTCTGCGAGGAGAACATAAAGAAGAAGCCGTGATCTTCATCCTGCCGGTTGCACACCCTGGCCGGGATTCGCCAGGTTGTCGCGTTGCCGGGGAAGGTAATCATGAGGGTGACCACCGATCCCACGGTGAGTTGGTCCGCGATCTGGGCGGCGAGACCCTCCTCGCTGATGTCGATGCAGCGCGCATCCAGCAGGCGCGGCTGTGGAGCTTCGGTCTGTAACAAAAAGTGAAAGTCAGCCCGGAAACGGGGAGTGCGGTAGCCGAATTCGTAGATGCCGCTCATCGTGCTCGATCGATTACGAACAGGTGCACAACCGGGCCAGCAAAGCGAATGCCATCGATTACGTTGGTTAATCAGACCTGCGATGAGGAGGCTTCCTTCTCATCGTCGCCTAAGAATTCGACTCCGCCCTGATCGCTTGATCCACAGGCGAGGGTGGCTCACCGTCTGTGGCACTTATCGGCACTCCGAGCCGAATTCCGCAGCAGTGGGGATCAATCCCATGCCCAGCCTGATTACCTTCGACCATGAACAAGTGCGATTGGCCACCTTTGGCAGAGGCTTTGCATTCCGATAGGCAGATGTTGCCTAGCTCTCATCGGATTCCAATGAATGCTTTTGTCACAAATCCGGGACCGGCGCAAAATCCACTGACGGACGCGTTCGCCGCATTCATCACCGCGGCCAATCGTCTGGAGAATTCCCATTGGCAGCTGCACGACGAAGTCGCCCAGCTACGTTTGCAACTGGAAGAGCGCAATCGGGCGCTGGCCTCCAGCCAGGCGGAGAACGAACGCATACGAATCCTGCTGCGCGAGGTGCTCGACGCCCTGCCTTGCGGCGTGGCGGTCCTCGATTGTCAGGGTGAAGAGGTGGTTCTTCTCAATCCCGAAGCCAGGCATTTGCTGGACCTCGCGCCGGACACAACTCTGAGTTGGAACGACATCCCCTCCCGGCTGCGCACGCTGATCAAAGGCTTGTCCTGGCAGGCGCTGCAACAGGGAGATGAACAGGAATTCTGCGTCGAAGAGTCCGCCGGCAAACGCTGGCTGACGGTCCGCGCGAGCGCCATGGATCAAGAAAGCGGCGACGACTCCGCATCCACTTCGCACCGAGCCATTCTCATTTTCCGCGACACAACCGCGCACAAGCAGGCAGAACAGGAACGCGAGTCCTCACGCCACATGATGGCTCTGGCCGAGATGGCCACGGTGCTGGCTCACGAGATACGCAATCCCCTCGGCAGTCTCGAGTTGTTGACTGGCTTGCTGGCCAGCGATTCGGCGTTGAGTGACGATTCCCGGCAATGGGTACAGAGCCTGAGGGCTGGCGTGCGTTCCCTTTCCGTCACCGTCAATAACGTTCTTCAGTATTACAGTCTTGGAACACCCAACCTTGCGCCCTTGCGACTGGGTGAGGTTCTGAAAAGCAGCGTGGAGTTTGTCCGGCCGCTGGCCCAGCAAAGCGGCGTCAAGCTGCTGGTAAATCTGACTCTCGGCGAAGCCGAAATCTCAGGCGATGCCGGCAGCCTGCAACAGGTCATCCTCAATTTAGCTTGCAACGCTTTGCGGCATACAGCGAGCGAAGGCAAGATCACGGTCTCCGCGAAACTGGAGACGCGCGGGGCGTCGCGAGTCGCGGTCGTCGAATTCACCGATAACGGAAGCGGCATTCGTCCCGAGGACCTGGCCCGCATCTTTGAAGCCGGGTTCACCACCGCGCGCCAGAGTCCGGGACTGGGCCTGACTATCTGCCAACGAATCGTGGAACAACATCAGGGTAGCATCGCGGCACAGAGTGAGCCTGGAAAAGGCACTACATTTCGCATGGAGTTTCCGGTTCTATGAGTGAGTCCGTCAATTCGGTGCTGGTGGTAGATGACGAACCCGGAATGCGCATGGCGCTGAAGGCCAACTTTCAGCGCGAAGGCTGGCACGTGGAGACCGCTGCCGGTGCCTCCGAAGCGTTGCGTAAGTTCGATACTGGCCACTTTCCCCTGGTGGTGACAGACGTTCGCATGCCCGACGGCGACGGCTTGCAGGTGATGCGAACGGTGCGCAATTCCAGCCCTTCGACGGCGGTAATTGTCCTTACCGCGTTCGGCAATGTCCCCGAAGCGGTGCAGGCGATTCGAGGCGGAGCTTGCGACTACCTGACCAAGCCGATTTCCTTCGAGCAACTGCAAAGCGCGGTGAAGCGAGTTATGCGCCAGGCCGGCGATACCTCGCCAGAGATGGGAATTCCGGTGGGATCGATCGTCGGCAACTCGCCGGCACTGCTGAAAGCGCTGGACCGCGCCCGCCATGCCGCGAAAACCAACGCCGACGTCCTGATTGAAGCGGAGAGCGGGACCGGAAAAGAATTGTTGGCACGTTTTATTCACGATAGCAGCGCCCGCCACTCCAAACCTTTCGTCGCGGTGAATTGCGCCGCGGTGCCGGAACACCTTCTGGAAAGCGAACTGTTCGGTCACGTGCGTGGAGCTTTCACCGGCGCGACCGGCACGAAGGCGGGGAAATTCGAATTGGCGGAAGGCGGCACCCTCCTGCTCGATGAAATCGGAGAGATGCCAGTGAATTTGCAGCCCAAATTATTGCGCGCCCTACAGGAGCGCGAAATCGAGCGCCTGGGAGACACGCACACCACCGACGTAAATATTCGGGTGGTAGCGACCACCAACGTCCCGTTGCACAAAATGGTGGAAGATGGAAGATTCCGCGCCGACCTTTACTATCGTCTGAACGTGATTCCTCTCGGCCTGCCGCCTTTGCGCGAACGGCGCGAAGATATCCCGGCACTGGCGCAGTTCTTTGCGTCTACATTTTCCCAGGAAGCCGGCCGCCCAGCGCCGCGGCTTCACCCCGAATTTGTGGCCGGTTTACAGAATCAAGCCTGGCCCGGCAACGTCCGCGAACTGGGAAATTTCATGCGCCGGGTCATGACCCTCCACGATGGCGACGAGATCGGCGCGGAACATCTCGCCTCTGAATTGTCCACGCCGGCCGTGGCGAAAACTTTTCGCTACATGTCCCAGGCAGCGGCTGCGCGTCCGGGCACGTCGATGCGGGCTTTTGAACGGCAGCTTTTGGAAAGCACCCTCGAAGTCACCGGCGGAAACCGCACCCGGGCCGCGGAAATGCTTGGGGTCAGTCTGCGAACGATTCGTAACAAGATTCGTGAATACGGTCTGCCGCCTCGGAGGTATGCATGAGCGATTTGTCCACACCAATGATGAACCTGCTGGAAAAGTTCCTGGACGTGTCCTCGGAGCGTCACAAGCTGGTGACGGCCAACATGGCCAACATCGACACGCCCGGATATCGCACCAAGGATCTCGATTTTCGTTCCGAGTTGCATCGTGCGGTCTCAGACGGCAATGCAAATTTCCTGCCGGTGGCACGCTCGGTGCCGGGCCTGCTGGAGCGACCGGACGGCAATAACGTCAGCCTGGACCGCGAAGGTCTGCTGCTGGCGGAAGTCCAGATGCAGTTCGGGCTGGGCGTTCAGCTTTTGCATCACGAATTCCAGAACCTGCTATCGGCAATCAGTGAAGGGAGCAAGTCATGAGCATCTTCAGCACACTTGAACTGAGCGGATCGGCTTTGGCCGCGGAGAGACAGCGCGCGGAAATCGTCGCCGCCAACATGGCGAACGCGGAAACTACGCACACCCCGACCGGTGGACCCTACCAGCGCAAAGAGGTTGTGTTTGCCAGTTCGGGCAATCTGCCCTTCCGCATGATGCTGGCCGGATTTCATTCCACCTTGAGCGGCTCGATGCCCTCGGTGCGGGTACAGCAGGTGGTCGACGATCCCACTCCGCCGCTGATGCGCTACGAACCCGGCCATCCCGATGCCAATAAGGATGGCTATGTAGCTTATCCCGCCATCAACCCAATTCAGGAGATGGTCGACTTAATGGGCGCGGTGCGTTCCTATCAGCTCAACGCCTCCGCCATCACCGCCAGCAAACAGATGATCCAGCAGTCCATGGATCTTCTGAAATAAGGTAGCGAGGAAACAGACTTATGGGGAACACGATTCTTACCGGTCTGCCGGGTCTGAGCAGCTTTCCCACCAGCCCCACGCCGGCAACGGGTGTGGATGTAGGCGAGAGCGGCGGATTCGGCGCCACGCTGAAGAACGCCATTAACAAAGTGGACCAGCTGCAGCAGGAGTCCGACGCTTCGACCACGCAATTGGTGCAGGGCGACCGGCAGGACATTCACAACGTGATGATCGCGGTTGAGAAGGCGGACATCGCCTTCCAGCTGATGATGCAGGTGCGCAACAAGATTGTGAACGCGTATCAGGAAGTCTCGAAGCTGCAGTTCTGACCAGCACTTAATTTGCGAAACGCATGCCGCCATTCAGCCAAATACAGAAGCAGTTGAAGGATTTTGCCGCAGGCCTATCGCTCAAACAGGGCCTGCTGTTGGGCGGCGGTGTGCTGCTCACCATCGCCGTGCTGGTGGGCTTTGTGAACCTGATCGCCACCCCGGACTACAAGCCCCTGGTCAGCGGCATGGACCCCGCCGATGCGCAAGCCCTGGGGGCGAAGCTGGCGGCCAAGAACATCGCCTATCAGATCAGCGCCGACGGCAAAACCGTCAACGTACCCAGCGACAAGGTCGACGCCAGCCGCATGGAAGTCGCGTCTGACGGAATGCCGCACAGCGGACGCCTGGGATTCGAGCTATTTGACAAACTGAACTGGGGGCAGACTGAGTTCGACGAGAAGGTGAACTATCAGCGGGCTCTCGAAGGCGAACTGGAGCGCTCGATCCAGACATTGAAAGACGTCGAGAGTGCGCGGGTGCACCTCGTTCTGCCCACTGACTCGGTATTTATCGAACGCGAGCGCGCGGCGAAAGCGTCAGTCATCCTCAAGCTGCGCTCCGGCCGATTATCCGAGGAGACGCAGTTGGGTATTGCCCGCCTTGTCGCTGGAGCGGTCGACAATCTAAGCCCCGACAATGTGACTGTCATCGACGCTGACACCAACCGGCCGATCGGGGCGCCACGGCGTGATCCGATCTCTGGCGATGGCACGCTGGAGCAGGCGATGACCACGCGCCTCATGCAGACTCTTGAGCCGATTGTTGGCCCACAACATGTGCGTGCCAGCGTGAACGTGGAGTACGATCCCAGCACCAGCGAGGAAAACGAAGAGACCTACGACCCCAAGAGCCAGGTGGCTGTCTCCTCCCAGATGTCGGAAGAAAAAGTGGGCGGAGCGATTACAGGTGGCGTCCCGGGAACCTCGAGCAATGTACCCGCCGCGAATAACCTGACCGAGACTGGAAAAGCCGCCACCGCGGGAAATAAAACTCCCGCTGCCACTCCGCCGGCGAACGCGACCGCTCCCGCAACCAACCCTCCCGGCGCTAGCGCTCAGCCCGCCAACGCCATGTCGCGAAGTTTTGTAGCGGAAGGCAGTGACGAAACCGAACTTTCCAAGAGCGAAAGCAACACATACGCCGTCAATAAGCTGGTCCGCCGCACTCTGGAACCGGCCGGCCGCATTCGCCGGGTTTCCGCCGCGCTACTGGTGGACGATGCCATCGAGGTAAAGCAGGAAAACGGCAAGACCCTGGAGACGCGGCGCAAGCGCACTCCGGAAGAGCTCAAGCAAATCGAAGACCTGGCCAAGGCGTCAATTGGAATCGACACCGACCGCGGCGACACTCTGACGGTGCAAAATTTGTCCTTCGAGCAAACGCAAGCCGAAGTGCCGTCGAAGCCGACGCCCCTCGAGCGGGTTCGCGTTACCTTGAACGATTGGTCGAGTTATGTGCGCTATCTAGCCCTGATCCTGCTGTTCCTGCTGGCCTACGTTCTGCTGCTGCGGCCGATGAAGAAGCAGATCCTGACCACTCTCAAAGAATTGCCAAACCGCACAAACAGCGACAAAGCAGTCATGAGCGCTCCGGCCGGGGCCCAGCTGAGCCCGGGCCAGGAGATTGCGAGCGTGCCTGCGGAACAGCAACGGACTCAATTGCTCAAGAAGCAACTGCTTGAAAAGGTAAAAACGGAACCGGTCGCGACCAGTCAATTGGTCCAGGCCTGGATCCATGAGGAGGCGAAATGACCGCTCCCGCGGCGGCTGCCCCGTTAAACGGTCCGCGCAAGGCCGCGATCCTCATCGCCATCATGGGCGAAGAGGCCGCCAGTGCGGTCTTCCGCCATCTGCCCGACAAAGACGTGCAGACCGTGACTCGCGAACTCTCCGAGATGGGACGAGTTTCGCCCGAGGTTGCCCACGGAATTCTCGAAGAGTACTCCCGTCTGGCCATGACCCAGGACTACGTTGCCCAAGGCGGCCTGGAATTTGCCAAACGCCTGCTGGTCAAGGCTTTTGGGGACACCAACGCCAAAGATCTGTTGCAAAAGGTGTCACGGCTGCAGGAGTTGAGCGCCGGCCAGCTGGATTCTCTGCAAAAAGCCGATCCGCCGCAGCTGGCAAAGTTTCTTGAGGGCGAGCATCCGCAAACCATCGCCCTGATTCTCGCCCACCTCGACGGGAAAAAAGCCTCCGCCCTGCTGATGAAGCTTCCCGAACAAATTCGAGCCGAGTCGGTAAAGCGGCTAGCGCAGCTTCGCCAGTTTTCCCCGGAAATGGCGGAAAGAGTCTCAGTGGTCCTCAACCGGCGCCTTCAGGCCCTGGGCGAGCAGAGCCGAAAGACTTATGCCGGATTCAAGAATGTTGCCGAAGTGATGAACCGCATGGAGCAGACTGCTTCCAAGGCGATCCTCGAAGCCATCGAACGCGACGATCCAAAACTCGCCATCAATATCCGCAACCTGATGTTCACCTTCGAAGATTTATTGGGCGTGCCGGATGTCTCGGTCCGCGAATGGCTGGGAACCATGGACAAGAAGACGCTGGCTCTGGCACTCAAGGGAGCCACCAACGATCTGCGCGATCACATCTTCCGTGCCATGTCCTCACGCGCCGTCGAAATGCTCAAAGAAGATATGGAAGCGCTAGGCCCCGTGCGCGGCAAGGATGTGGCCCAGGCACAGCAGGAAGCCGTGACTTTACTGCGGAAACTCGAGGCGGAAGGCAAAGTAATTTTGAAGGCTGAGGGGGACGATGAATATGTCGTCTAGTAGCGGCGCAGCCGTGGCTCCGGCATTAGCGGTCGAGTCGTTCGTCTATCAGAACACGGGCAGCGAAGTCACGCCTCCGGCGGCTCCGGCGTCCGGCGAAGAAGCGACGTCCGCAAAGTCGAGGGGCGACAGCGTTCCTCGCATCAGCGAACAAGAGCTCACCAAGCTTATGTCCGAGGCCCGCGCGGAGGGTACGCGAGAGGGTGAAAAACGGGCGCTTGCCATCTTCGAAGAAGAACTCGCCAAGCATCGTCAGAAACTGATGGAGGCGCTCGCCAGTTTCGAGCAGGAGCGCGCTCAATATTACTCCCGCGTTGAAGTCGAACTCGTGCACTTCGCTCTGGCAATTGCGGCGCGTATTCTCCACCGCGAAGCCCTGGTCGACCGCATGGTGGTGGCCGGACTGGTAAAGATCACGCTGGAAAAGCTGCAGCAGGGCACGAAGGTCGTTGTGCATGTCCGTCCCGAAGAGGCGGAAGGCTGGCGTAACTACTTTCATGGCAACGACCAGCTCGAAATCAAAGAAGATTCCTCGCTCGATCCCAGAGCCTGCCGGCTGGAAACGGAACTGGGCACCACCGAACTCGGCTTGGATTCGCAGTTGAAGGAAATCGAGCAAGGCTTCTTCGACCTGCTGGCGCAAAGGCCCAAATGACCGCGGGTCCACTCGATTCGTGTAAGACCTACCTTCGCACCTGCTCCACTCTGCGCTGGCGTGGCCGGGTCACTCAGGTCGTGGGAAGTCTGGTGGAGTCTGCGGGACCGTTCTGTTCAGTCGGAGAGTGTTGCGAAATCAGCGACTCCGGTGGTGCCGGATGCCCGGGCGAAATCGTTGGATTTCGCGGCTCCAGCGTGCTTTCGATGAGCCTGGACAAACCGCAAGGCATTCGTTTTGGCGATCAGATTGTCACGTGGGGAGCGCGCCCATCGCTGCGGGTTGGCCCTGAACTTCTTGGCCGCGTCATCGACGCCACCGGGCAGCCTCTGGATTCCGGCGGAGAATATCGGGCGGCGCAATCGATGCCGGTTGACGGCTTCGCACCTTTACCGCTCGACCGAACCCTCATCACCGAGCCGCTGGCTTGTGGCGTGCGCGCGGTCGATGGTTTTCTCACTTGCGGCCGTGGGCAGCGCATCGGCATCTTCGGCGGCAGCGGCGTCGGCAAAAGCACCCTGATCAGCATGATGGCCCGAGGCACGGCTGCGGACCTCACTGTGCTGGCTCTGATCGGCGAGCGTGGCCGTGAAGTGGGCGAGTTCCTGGCCACCCTGGGCGAAGAAGGAAGACGCCGATCGGTGGTGGTGGTTTCGACCTCCGACCAATCGCCGCTGCTGCGCATTCGCGCAGCGTTAGCCGCGACTGCGGTCGCCGAATATTTCTGTGAACACGGCAAGAACGTACTGCTGGTCGTGGATTCGCTGACCCGCTTCGCCATGGCGCAACGCGAGGTTGGCCTGGCGGCCGGCGAACCACCCACGGCCAAGGGTTACACCCCGTCGGTGCTTTCCATGCTGGCGCGGCTGGCGGAGCGAGTAGGGCGTTTTGCCAGGGGCAGCATCACCGCCTTCTACACTGTGTTGATGGAAGGCGACGACCAGCAGGACCCGATCGTCGACACCGTGCGCTCACTGCTCGATGGCCACATCGTGCTCGATCGCAACCTCAGCCTGCGCAACCACTATCCTCCCATCTCTGTTCTCGACAGCCTCAGCCGTTTGATGCCGAGCGTCTGCTCTCGCGAACACATGGAAAAGGCCGGTGCCTTGAGAATGCTGCTGGCTGCTTATGCGCGCGCCGAAGATCTCATCCGCATCGGCGCCTACCAGCAGGGGTCCGATCCGGTGTTGGACAAAGCCATCAGTTCCCTGCCGGCGATCAACACCTTCTTGAAGCAGGGACCGGATGAAGGGTCGACGCTGGAGGATACTCTCAAGCGAATGCTGGCTCTTCCCTGCTGATTATGTCCTTCCGCTTCTCACTCGCCGCCGTTCTCACCTATCGCGAAAGCCTCGAGCATCGCGAGTACATAGCCCTGGAGCAAATTCAGCAGGAGATCCTGCGCATCGAAGCGCATCTTCTGCAGGTTGAGGAATGGCGTACGACCGCTGCTCAGCAGAGGTCGGCAGAGCTGGCACGCGGTGTCTCGTCAGTGGCGCTGCAGCAAGCCTACGAATACGAATTGGCGCTGGAGAGATATCGCGACTTGCAGCAGGATAAGTTGCGCGAACTCAAGAACCGGTCCAAGCAGCAGCTCAAGAACTATGAAGTGGCCCGGCAGAAACGCCAGGTATTGGATGAACTGCGCGGCCACCAATTCGCCGCCTACACTCGGGCCCAGGCGCGGCAGCAGCAACATCTGCTGGATGAACTGTTCCTGGCGCGGCGGCGCCGCAGCCAATAGGCAGAGTTTGCCCAGTGCCGTCTGGGCAAGGCTTGCCCAGCACCGCGAATCAGCCACAATCGGCGTTCCCTTCTAATCGGCACAACCCTTAAAAGTCTTTAATTGCCTTGCCCGAGGTTCAACGCGGGAGCGGGTTCTAATGTGGAACTTTTGGCGACCCACTTGCAATTTCCTCTGCCGAGAAAAGAACTGTGATCGCCTGCGTGCCCCAAATCGTTGCCAGCCCAACCCTCGCGCCGGGGCCTGCGAACCCGCCTGCCGCTACACCATCGGGCGATCTTTTTTCCGCAGCTTTGCAGGCGGCTACCAAGAATCTGCTGCATCCTTCACCAAAATCTCCAACGGGAACGGCAAAAACCGGCACCATCGGCGACAGTCCCACGCCGCAAAAGCCAGCGCCAGGGGAGGCAACCAGCGCTGCAAGCTTGCTGGCTCCGGCGATTCCCTTCATTCCCTCGTCCCCGCTCCTGCAGCCGGCTACGATCGATGAGGCCAAGCTTCAGGCGACAACGCTGGGCGCAGAGCAGAGCCAATCCGCGGCCCAGATCGCCAGCACGAACGCGGTCGAAACATCGTCCCTGCCAAGCGGATCGCAACCGTCCGTAGCGACACCACTATTAGAAACTGCCGGCGTAGCGAGCCCGCTCGGTGATGCGGCCGCGCAAGCGACGCCCGTAAGCTCGAGCGTGTCCTTGCCGCCGCAAGCGCAGAGCGCTGCACCGGCGACGAATTCTCCAGAACAGAAGCCGCAACCCCTCAGTGGCCTTCGGGCGATTTCGGCAGCTGAGAAAAAAGAATCAGTCCCGGTCGCGGCCGACTCGCCGAATCCGTCGAACGCGCTGTCCGGCCATACCGCACCGGCAGCCGGCGCCGCCAAGTCCGCAACGCCAACGGTTTCACCAGCTCCGCCGAGCGCGGGGGTCGTTACTCCACCGCCCGCTGGCGCGAAGACCGCGCCCACTCTGGAACACGTTGCCTCCACCAGCGACGTCAAGAATCAAGCGACACCTGCGTACGCGGCGAGCGACTCGAACGCTCCGCAGATTCCGCTTCAGTCGGTGATGCCGGATATCAACGCCATCAAGCAAACCATCAAGCCCGCCGAGCCGCAGGCGACTGCCCCGTTGGCGGCCAATCCGGCCACGGGTGGCACGCAGGCAGCCACGGAAGTATCGAAGAAATTTGCCGACAGCAATGCAAACGGAAACAGCCAGTCCGGCACCAGCAAGGGCAGCACCTCGTCGTCATCTTCTTCACTGATGTCTTCGAGCAGCCAGACATTCGATGGCGGAGCGATCTCCACCGCCGGCGCAGTCGACGCTTCCACGTCCGCGCCAGTGGCTGCCGCGCATGCAGTCGTCAGTGCGGCGGATGCAGCCGCGACGCCGGCCAAGCCAACGGTACTGGCAGGCGACGCCCAACATCCTGCGGCAGCCAGTACCACCGAAGTCGACGCGCGCGTCCAGGCCGCCGCGACCTACGCCAATTCGCTCCTGCACTCAGCGCGACTGGTCGAACGCGCCGGGCAGACCGAACTGCGAGTGGGAATTCAGACTGGCGAATTTGGCAACGTCGATATCCGCACTTCAATGGTAAAGAACCAGTTCACCGCGCAGATTTCCGTGGAGCGCGGAGACTTGGGCAAAGTTCTGGCGGCAGAGTTGCCGAGCCTGCAGAACAGACTCTCAGAGCAGAAGCTGCCGGGGGCCAATATCACCCTGCAAAACCAGTCCGGGAGCGGCTCCAGCGGGTCCGGGCAGGGATCGCGGCAGAGTCAGACGACGCAACCGAGTGTACCCGTGCAGAGTGCGACGACAGAACTCGCCCCGGCTTTTATGAGTCTGGCGGAAGCTAGCGCGTCCTCGGGAAGACTTGATATTCACATGTAATTCGGCAGCAACGAAAGAG
>Ga0335078_10011518_pt1 | contig 13119 bp, 9 predicted proteins | sample Lox_Sample_32_FD_206711 | JGI IMG/M metagenome (GOLD analysis project Ga0335078, IMG submission 206711) | Soil microbial communities from Loxahatchee National Wildlife Refuge, Florida, United States - Lox_Sample_3.2 | ecosystem: Environmental > Terrestrial > Soil > Wetlands | place: USA: Florida... | reverse complement strand
TACCGTGCTGCAGGCTTGGCGGATTGGCCGGCGTTATTGCAAGCAATCCGGAAAGGTATGCACGCTATAATGGCGCGCATTCATGCCAATCGCATCGGGAAGTAAGCTCGGTCCCTACGAGATTCAATCGCCGCTGGGCGCCGGCGGCATGGGCGAAGTCTATCGCGCGCGCGATACCCGCCTGGATCGCACCGTTGCCATCAAGGTTCTGAACTCGCAGCTGGTGGCCAACGCCGACCTGCGCGCGCGCTTCGAGCGCGAAGCCAAAATCATCTCGCAGCTTCAGCATTCGCACATCTGCGTGCTGCATGACATCGGCCATCAGGACGGCACCGACTTCCTGGTGATGGAGTATCTCGAAGGCGAGACGCTCGCGGACCGTTTGAGAAAAGGTCCGCTGGCGACGGAGCAGGTGCTGAAGATTGCCACCGAGATTGCCGACGCGCTGGAGAAAGCGCATCGCGCCGGAGTGGTGCATCGCGACCTGAAGCCGGGCAACGTGATGCTGACCAAGTCGGGCGCCAAGCTTCTGGATTTCGGTCTGGCCAAGCCGTTGTCTGCGAGCGCCGCTGCTGGCGGCAAATCCAGCGGATCAGCTTCGGTGCTTGCCGCGGCTTTGACGACGACAAGTCCTGCGGCTTCGCCGGGAGCAGCTCTTTCAGCCGCGGGCACGGTGGTCGGTACGGTGCAATACATGTCGCCCGAGCAGATTCAAGGGATGGAGGCCGATGCTCGTTCCGACATCTTTGCCTTCGGCGCGATGCTGTTCGAAATGGCAACTGGCAAGCGCGCCTTCGAGGGCAAAACGCAGGGCAGCATCGTCGGCCAGATTCTCGCCGTCGAACCGCCGCCCGTATCGACGCTGGCGCCCACTACGCCGCCGGCTTTGGATCGGCTGATCCGCAACTGCCTGGAGAAAGATCCCGATGAGCGAATCCAGACCGCGCACGACATAAAGCTGGATTTGCAGAGCATCGCGGCTGAGAAGGTCGTCGATCGCGCAGCGGCTTCCGATCAAGCCACGAGTACTGGAACGCGAGCGCGTATCGGTTGGCTGGCAGCCATCGTGGCTGCGGCTGTGCTGGGGGGACTCGCGGCGGTGCTTTTGTATCACCGTCCTCAGTCGCTGCCCAGCATCCGTTCGTCGATCAATCCTCCACCCAACCTGCTGTTCCAACTGACCGGCGATGCCGCTGGTCCTCCCGTGCTTTCGCCGGATGGCAAGCTCATCGCTTTCACCGCCGTCAGCAGCGAAGGCAATCTGGAGATTTGGGTGCGGCCCTTGAATTCCCTCGAAGCACATCCCATCGAGGGCACGTCTGACGCTTACTATCCTTTCTGGTCGCCCGACAGCCGATCGCTGGGATTCTTCGCGCCCGGCAAGCTGAAGCGGGTGGATGTGAACGGCGGAACGCCCACCGACGTGACCGATCTCAAACAGGGCAAGGGCGGCGCGTGGAGTCCCAGCGGCGTCATCGTCTTTTCACCCGAGCCAAGCGCACCTTTGATGAAAGTCAGCGCGAGCGGAGGAACCGCGGAGCCGCTCACCAAGCTTGACCCGACGCAACACACCTCGCATCGCTGGCCAATATTTCTTCCGGACGGCAAACACCTGTTGTATCTGGCCCTCAATCACGACAGGGCCAAGGATGCCAATGATGCGATTTACTACGCCTCCCTCGATGGCCGTGAGAACCGGTTGTTGTTGCGGGCCCAATCTAACCCGGTCTATGCGACCGGCTATCTCCTGTTTGCGCGCGGCGACAAACTCATGGCGCAGGGCTTCGACCCGGCAAGAGGCGAGTTGAAAGGTGACGCGAAGCCGATCGCCAGCGGAGTGATTGACGATCCTTCGATGTGGTACGCGGACGTTTCGGCCACCAACGATGGTCTGCTGCTGTATAGCAGCGGCGCGGTCGGTACCCTGCAACTGGTCTGGCTGGACCGCAGCGGCAAAGACGCCGGAGTGGTAGCCGACAATCTCAAGTGGGCCTTTGCGCGGCTCTCGCCGCAAGGAGACCGGGCAGCACTGCAAACGGATAGTGGCGCGGGTACCGACGACATTCTTGTGCTCGATCTGGTACGCGGCGTCCGAACCCGGCTCACCTTTGGGCCGGTCGCTAACAACAGCCCTCGATGGTCTCACGATGGAAAGTGGATCTACTACTCGAGCCTGCGCGATGGCCAGTACGTTCTCTTCCGCAGGCTCGCCGACGGCAGCGGCGCCGAAGAAAAGCTGTTTACAGGCGATCATGATGTCTTTCCAACCGACATCTCTTCCGATGGAAAAACAGTTTTGCTCGATGAGTCTATAGATCATAACAAGACGAGCGTTTGGGCCGTTCCGCTGGCGGGGCCGGGCAAGCCTCAGAAAATAGTTGAAGATGGCGGTTTTGCAAGCTTCTCACCGGACGGAAGGTATGTAGCCTACGAGTCTGTGGAGTCTGGACAGTACCAGGTCTACATCGTGCCTTTCGGCGATCGCCCGGGTAAGTGGCAGGTAACATCGAATATGGGCGCCCTACCGAGGTGGAGCAGCGATGGCAAGGAACTGTACTACGTCGAACCCGCCAACGGAGCCTTCTCCATTGTCGCCGTCCCGGTGAAGGAGCAGGGGGATCAGTTGCAGTTCGGAAGCCCGCAAACCCTGGTCAGCAAAATGAACGTGGCCAGCATCCCCTTCTTCGACGTCTCCCCGGAGGGCAAGAAGATCCTGGTCTCGCGACTCTCGCAGCAGCTCAACCAGGCGGTAACGCTGGTGACGAATTTTACCGAAGGTCTGAATTCACAAAAATAGAGACCGGACGGGCTGGCTCACTGCACGTCGGGGCTGTTTACGATGCGGGTGGTGATGCCAAACTTCCGGTAGCCGTGGAAGACGGTAGTATTCGTCGTACAGGCGCCCATGCCGTACATCCCCAGGTTGCAGAGCGTGAACTCCGACTTAACCGGCAGGATGAAAGTTCCGGCATCTGCGATCGCAACCCTGGCATAGTCGATAACAGATTTGGCGGAGGTAATGTCCCAAGTGGCGGGAAGATTCACGGGCGTCATCTGCTCGCGCAAGGGTTCGCCGGTCTGCTGTCGCAACCACAGCTCGCCGGTGAATTCCGGGCGACAAGAGCGCCCGTCTGTAAGAAGAAACGTCCAAAATACGTTCTTGTTCTGCGGCACGCGGAAGTCATAGACCGCGACTGGCTGGTTCTGCAAGCTGGCCATCCTGCGGAACTTGAATTCGGTCGCGCCCGGCACTTTGAACAAGTCCAGCAGCGCCGAACCAAACTCGCCGGTCGAGCTGAACTGGATGCTGTTGGGAGGATTGGTTGCGAAACTGTTCGCCGAAGCAGGCCGGCCATCCACGGTGACCTGCGAATAATTTTCCAGTCCCTTCTGATAGGTCACTTGCGCAGTCATTACCGTCTTCGACATTCCTTCCGACGTGGTCTTCCGCTGGACGATGAAATCGGGCAGTTGGTGGCGGTATTTGAAGGCAAAGTCGCAGAGTTTCGCGATCAGGGCAAGCCGGGCATCATCCTTGGCGATTGCCTGGCAGTTGTCTAAAACAGAGGAATTGGCAGGCGCATCCTGCGCCGCAGCTGCGGTGACTAACGCAGCGACTACGAGCAGGAGCAGAGCGCAGTGAGAGGCTTTCATAGCGAGGAGGTGGCGGGCTTCACTGTAGCACCGGCTCTCAAGAAGTCAATCGTATCGCAATCGATAGCGGCGTGATGTGGCAAGCCGCACTCGCTGTCTTTCCAGTAGCAAGGAACTTTGTCAGTTCTTGCCTTCGGCGATCTGCAAGTCGAGAGCCGCGCGCTCTCCGTCGATGACCACGGTGCCGGCGTCCAGGAGCTGCTGACCGGTGCAATCATAGCTGGCGAAGCAGCGCATCATGCGGACCGGCAGGAAGAACTCCACCGCTTCGCTCTTCGCATCATCGGCGGCATGGACGGTGGCGCTCAAGTCAACTCCGTCAAATTCCACGTCAGCTGGAAAGTAGTTCAGCAGCGGGCGTATCAGGTGGGAGACAGACTCATCGAAGGCCAGCGCTGCCAGCTTATAGCGGGAGCTCGTCGGCGCGGCATCGAGCTTGGTACGCAGTGACAGCTCGAGATAGGCGCCTTGGCGAAAACCGATGAACGTCGGCGGCGCATATGGAAGAAAGTGAGCCTGCGCGTCCAGTTCCTTCACGATTTGATCGAGCGCGTCCTGGTTCCGCCGTTGCAGCCCGGCAAGCACCTCAGGTGTAATGATGCGCATTGGAGCAGCCTTTAGCAGGTTGCTGGACACGGAGGGCGCAGGCGTGGCAGGCACGAGGTTCGCAGCTGCGACCGTCTGAAGCTTCGTGGCCGGAGGCGGAGCGGTTTGTTCCTTCCATTCTTCGGTGGGCTCTCCCTCCTTCAGCCATAGCGAATATGCCTGTCCGTTGAGGAATATCTGTGCATTCATGATTGCAGCCTGCCGCTCATCGGCGGTCCTGGCATCAACGAACTTCTGGGCAATCGTCACGGGAATAATGACGGTGACGTTCTCCGGCACTTCGGAGGAGATTTTCATGACCTTCTGCCGCACATGATGCGAGATTTCGATGGCGAATGCCGAGAACTCCGAGTCATCGGGAAAATGCGGCGCCATCGCCTGCAATATGGGAACGATGACCTGGGTGAACGTCTCCTTCAGACGAGCCGCGGCATCCATGCGGTCGGCGGCGTATGAAGCATAGTAATTGCCGGTGGCCTCGAGAACAGTCTGGTTCTTGTAGATGTCGAAGCGAATAGAACGCTGATCAGCCAATTGCAGCTTGTCAAGATCGACGTCGATGACTCGACTGAAATAGAACGGGTAGGGAAATTTGTGACCTTCGATCTCCTTTCCGATCGCCATCAGCGTCTGTAGATGCCGCTGCTGCAAATGCCGCGCCTTCGGATCGGACAACTCCATCGGCGTCATTACCTGCGCGAGCGAGGACACGGCCGTTCCCAGCAAAATCAGAATCGAGATCAGCGAAAATCGACGCATCCCATCGCTCCTACTTGGCCAGCGTGAAATCCACCTTACTCGTGCCCGCAACCTCGACCGACTTCGTCTGCTGCTTCGAGCCTTCGTGCCAGGCGACGAGCGTGTATTTCCCGTCGGGTACGTTGTCTATCTTGAAGTGACCTGATGCGTCGGTTTCGGCGAAATAGGGAGTCGGGCTGACGACGATGTAGCCCGACATCTCGGGATGCACGTTGCACAGCAGGGGGACGACTCCTGCCTGATCGAACTTGAAGGCACGCTTGTCGCCCTTCGGCCAGGTACCAAGATTGTGGGCCGCTTTCTTATTGCCTCCTACCGACGGCCAGAACACGTTGTGCTGCACGGAATCATCGTTCTGGAACTCGACTGTTGTTCCCTGCTGGATGACGAGCAGATGGGGCTTGAACGTCAGGCTCTGCTGCCCTACCAGCGGCTTCTCTGACGGCGCGGGAAATGTCTTGCCTGGAATTGTATCGACATAGACGACGGACTTGCCGGGCGAGACATTTCCCTCAATTGTTCCGGCGATCGCAGCGGCCGTTGTGACGCTGAGAAACAGTATTGCCAAAGGTAATTTACGCATTATGAGTTCTCCATCTTTTGCAGCATGAGCGTGACATCGAATCGCTAGTAAACAAACTCCAGACCAGCTACGGCGGTATTGGTGTGAAACGGATTGAGGGCGACGGGCAATCCGGTCAGGGGATTCGTTGCGACCACGACCGTCTGCGACGGCCGGAATTGATACTCGAACGAAGCCTTGATGTTGGGGTGGATCAGGAACTGTATCCCCGGCGTAAACCGATTGCGTGTTGACGCGAAAGGCGCGTTGAAGGGCGCTCCCGTGAACGACGGGTTAGTGCTCAGCCCGTTGATGCGATCCGCGGTCGAGTTCACGGCGTCGTAACGCATCAGCACCATCATCCACGGATAAGCGAGCCATTCGACATCGGCAAAACCGCCACTGAACGTCGCAGGCGTGCTTTGAATGAAGCCGACCGGCACTGCCGTGCTCAGGTTCTGCAGAGGAATCAGTTGTCCGCTGGCATTGATGGGCAACAGGTTCATATCGTGCCCGAACATGTACAGAGCGTTGAACTGCAGACAGCAGCGATAGTTGAAGGTCATATTGCCGCCAACGCGATAGAAGGGTTCGCGCGCGGTAACCACTGCAGCGGTCGAGTCCGGCGCAGCGCCCAGCAGCCGTTGCACCGAGCGGCCATAGAAATAGAAAGTTCCAAAGTTGAGATAGGTGTGATCGCGGGGTCCGGTGGGACCAGCGGCTTGAATGGCGTTGCGGCTTTCTTTGTCGCGTTCGAGGTTGAAGCGATAATTGAAGCTGGCGTAGATGTCCTTGAAATTTGCATCGGAGGCGACGCCCAGTCCCCCGTTGTTGCTGCCGGTGGCTTGTGGAACGTAGGGGCTGCCGGGATTCTGGTCCTGCCCCACGCCGCTGGTGCTCTGATCGATGATTGCAATCGAGTAGTTGTAGCCGCCGGTATGCAGTCCTCCACTCAATTCGACTCCTCTACCCGCATCCGCCATGGTGAATTGGTTGTTCACGAACTGTTGTAGCGGAACCACCGAATTCATCGCGCCGATGTTTGCCTGGGTGTAAATGTCATAGGGACTGATCCAGATGCTGCGCGCCTGAGTGAAAGGCAGCTCGAGCTCGAATTGGCCAACGCGGAAATTCAGCGAGTTCCTGGGCAACTTCAGGAAGCGGCCGATGTTGACGAACTTCAGGTAACCATCGCCGAGTTCGCCATTGGCGTTGGCGCCGCTCACGCTAATGTCGTCGTCCACCCAGAAGGCGATGTCGCTGCCAAAATTTCCGGCGCTGAAGATGCTGAACAACCCGGTCTCGAAGTCCGTGGTGGGAACAAACGGTGGCGGCGTGCCTGCAGGAGTGAGTGACGCAAATTTTCCGCTGCTGGTACCGGTGTATTGGAAGTAGTTGTTCATGCGCAAACCAATAGGCGGGATACCGGGAATCGTTCCCGGCCATATGGCGTGGGGCCAAAGCTCCTTGTTTGCCGGGGCGCCCAACATAACGGGCGGAATCTTCAGCATCGACTCGTCATCTTTGGGGAACTTGAAACCGGCATCTTTGAACGCTTTGCCAAAGTCATTCAGCTTGGGAAAGTCGAGATGGCAGGTGCTGCAACTGGTGCCATACATACGCGCAAAGGCCGGAATGGCATGACTTGTGTTGGTGAGCGCGCAGGTCAGGACGATCAGCAGCCAGACCTTCTGGAGCATCTGCGTTCTCGTTTGCATCTCGAGGTTCCTCCTCCGATTTCAATCTGAATTTGAACTCCCATACTCGTGGCCTCGACAGGTCATCGCGCTACCAGATCGGCCACATCACGATGCGAATGGTTGCTGACGGCCCGTGCCATCCGGGCGGCGTCCGCCTCGAGCGACAGTCTTCTGAATTCGCGCAGCGTAAAGCCGAGCCCACCACCTAACAACGCCATCACGAATAAGCCGATCGCCGTTAGAGAGATAGTCGCTTTGAGGGTGTCTTCACCCGTCCGCGCAACGTCACCGTCCGCTCCGTTCGTGACGGTTGGGCTGACGGATCCTGCGGACGCCCGGGGCGGATCTGACCGCGGCGGATCCTGCCGCAACAGAGCGACGGCTGCATCAGAAGCTTCCTGAGTCGGTCGATAGTGCGTCAGGTACACGTAAACGTCTGCGGCCTCTTCACGAGTCAGGTAGTCGAACACGGGCATGCGGCCACGATGTGGTGTGGGCGGCGTGCCCATGACAATCGGCGTGCCGAGCGTGATTTTGCGAATGAATACAGCTTCGCTGACGCGATCCGGCAATGTCTCCAGCGGAGGGATCGCTCCGTCTTCCAATTGCTGTGGCGAGGGATTGGCCCCGGTCGCACCGTGGCAGATGTGGCAAGTCGACTTGACGATGTGTTCGCCCACGCGGAGCGGAGATTCCTTCACGACGCTCTGCTGCTCGCCGGAAGGGGTGACGCCGGCCAACTGATTGAGGTAGGTCAGCAGCACACGAATCTCCTCTTCGCTCAAGTGTGGGAACGGCGGCATGTTTTCTCCGCCGCTGTGCAGGCGCTGCAGCAGCGCCAACTTCGATTGCTTCGCCAACTCCGCAGCTGCGGCCGGCGTGATCTCCATTCCATTGCTCTTCATCCGCGCGATAACCAGCGGAACCGACGTTGCGCGAACGGGATTGATCACCGAATTGATCTCGGGCGGAAGGCCGAGGCCAGCATCTCCATGACAGGCCTGGCAGTTGATGCGGTAAAGATCCGATCCGCGAAGCGTGATGAACTGCTGCGGCGGTAGCGCGATGAATTCTGCCTGAGGGCGTGCGAGATCATCGGCTGAATCCGGAGCCGGCGGTCCCAGCCGTCCGGTCTTTCCCATGCTGGTATCGCCGAAGGAGCGATGCAGGTGGTTGAGCCAGCTTTCGCCCGTAACTGGTGTTGGCTGGATATCGGCCGCGCGTGTGTTTTGTTGAAAACCGGCGGCGAGTATCTGCTCATTTCCGGCCAGCAGACACATTACCGCGACTATGAATCGTACATATCCACGCATCGCTGACTCCTTCGTGCCGCGATGCAGGTGAGGCTACGATGCTATGTGAATGGAGTTGTCAGCGATTGGTCAAGCACAAGTCAATTTTTGGAAACAGTGTTTAGTAGATGAGCTTCTTCGCTTGTGTCGACTCGGGCATGGGTAGGGCAGCTCCAGCCGCACTTCGAGGCGGGGCCACCCGATGGCGCCGCACATAGGTAAATAACAACAGCGCAGAAAACGCGATCAGAACTACGTAGCTCCATGGAATCGCGAAACCAGCCTCGGACCGCGTCACGCGAAGCGGCAATGAGAAGCCGGCATGCTGCTCAGCGCGCGTGACCTCAAGCGCAAGCGTCCAATTGCCCGCGGCCGGCAAATTCAGCGATGCAGTTTGCAGGAGCTTGTTCTCCGATTCATCTGTCGCGTGAACAGATTCGGCGGAGCTTGAGCTATTAGCCTGTTGAGCGCGAAGAATGACCGTGGAATCCCGCAATACGTCCTGTCTGCTGCGATCCTGCACCAGCACGCTGAAATCTGTTGGTCCAGTTTCGAGGTCGCCAGCCGGCCCAAAAACGCTCACCGCGAAAGCGCCGGATTGTGCGTGCAGCCGAAGCACCTGATCGTCGTCATCCGAAGAACTCGATGCCAAATACGCGAGGCCCAACCCCGCCATGGCAAATATCAGTAGAAACGAAATTGCCTCGACGGCGCGCGTGCTCAATCGACGGCGCAATAAGCTGCCCCCGAACGACAGCCGATGCGAAAACGATAACAACGCATCCAGAGATAAGGATTTCAGCCCGCGAGGAGTGGAGACGGGCTGCTCCCGCGGCCTGGTTTGAAGGCACTGGACGGCGATGACCATTGCAGGAACGACAAAGGCGAATCCGCCCATCACCCACATGATTGCGCCGGCGGCCGCCTGATCGTGGAAGGCAGGAAAGCCAAAGAGCCGCGGCATCGTCGCGTATGACGGGTAGATCACTCGATCGGAGAAAATCAGAGTTGCTGACAGCGCCGTGTTTTGCAGATCGCCGAGGAGCAGATAGGGCACAAGCATCCAGCGCGACCGGTGCGAGCGGCTGGGCCAGGGTTGGATTACGGGCCACCAGAAGACCAGCGCCGCCAGGAAGAAGCAGGCGTGCTCGACTTCGTGCCACGCACTGGATGCCAGCGCCAGTTCGTACAGACGCGGTGTGTGCCAGGCGAACATCACCGTGCCCATCAAGAGCAGCGCCACAAGCGGATGAGTCAGCACCTTGCCAACGCGGAGTGCCACCCGCCAATTGAGGAACGGCCCGGCGAACTCGCGCGCCGCGAACACCGGCAAGCCTCGCACCAGCGGAATGAGCGGTGCGCCCAGCAAAATCAGGGGTGGCGCCAGCATCATCAGCATCATGTGCTGCAGCATGTGGGCGGTGATGAGGAAGCCGGAAAATGTGTCGAGGGGTGAAGCCAGCGCGATCCAGAGCGAAAGCAGACCGAGGAGAAAACTGGCCGCCCGCCAGGGCGGAAGAAACGGCACACCTGCCCGCCGCAGCAGAATCCAGCCGCGCAGGTATACCAGGGCGGTGATTAGCAGCGCCAAGGTCGCCGCCGGAGGTACGGACCAGGAAAGCAACACAGCTTGGGAAACTGGCGGCATGCTCAGTACCGGTATCAGGAGGTCTTAGCTTGCTTCGCTTGGGCCTGTGGCGGCTCGCCAGCATCGGCGTTCCAGTCTATGGTTTCCTGGCTGAAGCGGTCGAGCACCTGGTCGCCTCGAACGTCGCTGAAGTAGTCCCACATCCACTCGACGATCGCCTCGATCTTCGCCTGCATGGTCGACAGCAGAGCGACGTGGACTCCGAGCCAGGACATGAAGGCCATGGGTCCTTCCAACTCGTAACGATGCGCGCCGATCTCGGCCACCGCGGAGCCGCGTCCAATCATCGCCATGATGCCCTTATCGAAATAGTCGAACGGCTTGCGCGGCGCCTCGGCGATGTCGGCAAGAATGTTCTTGGCAGCCCATTTGCCCGACTGCTCGGCAACCGATGCCAACTGTGGCAGATGTTCGCCGTCTTTGCCGGTGATGTTAGCGAAGTCGCCCAGAGCGTAGACGCCCTTCAGTCCGGGAACCGTAAGGTCTGGGGCGACATCGATTCGTCCGCCGTGGCCTTGGCGGATTCCGCAGTTTCCCGAGAATTCGGAAGCGCGCAGTCCTCCCGCCCAGACCACTGTGTGCGTCGGAATGATCGTTCCATCCCCCAACACTACGTGGCCCGGCGCCACCTCCTTGACCGCGGTATGCAGGTGGATCTTGACTCCACGCTGCTCTAACATTTTGGCGGCGTAGGCTTGAGCTTTGGTGGAGAACGCGCCCAGGACGCTGTGTCCCATGTCCACGACATAGATGCCGGCTTCGCCGAGCGGAAGACTGGGATATTCCTCGCGCAGCGCATGATGAATCATGTCGCCCAGCGTTCCGGCCATTTCCGTCCCGGTAGGACCGGCTCCAACGAGAACAAAATTCAGAGCGCCTTTGTCGACCAGCGACTGATCGCGGTTGGCGGCTTCCAGGACGGCCAGAATTCTGGAGCGTAATAACTCGGCATCGTGCAGCGAATAAAGCGGATAGCTGTGCTTGTCGGCGCCCGGCGTGCCGAAGAAGTTGGCCTGCGATCCGGCGGCCAGCACCAAGAAGTCGCCATGATAGGTCTTGCCGCCGGCACCGGTGACCGCGCGGTTGTTTAGATCGGCAGAGACAATTTCGTCCATCTGGACTTCGACGTTGGGATGCCGCACCAGCATGTTGCGCAGGCTGTAAGCGACATTGCTGGGCGCAAGAAATCCCGCGGCAACCTGATACAACAGTGGCTGAAACTGCTGGTGGTTGTGCTTGTCGATGAGCGTGATCCGAACTTCGGGATGCTCCGCCAGCTTCTTGGCGCAGTTGACTCCGGCGAAACCACCGCCAACGATAACCACGTGCTTCATTTGAGCAGCTCTCTTTCGGGCTTGGATTGCGATTGCAGGAGAGTAATACGGGTGCAAAAACTGTACAAGTGCCCCCGCCTTTGAGCAACTAGAAAAATACTAGTAGAAATCCGCGGGAGATTCAGCTAGAAAGGCAGCTAACCTCCGCAACGGAAAGTAGTTGCAGCTTGATCTCGCCGAGCAAAAAGCCTTGGAGTGTGTGCATGCGAACCGCATCCGAATTTGATTATCGTCGAATCTCTTCCATCGAGGCCGAAACCTGTCGGTCATCACCTTTGAAGCGACGCAAGCCTTCTCGGCTGGCGATCGCGGCCTTATCGGTTGGCGCCTTGCTGTTGATGATCGGCTGCGAGAAGAAGGAAGAAGCGCCCAAGCCCGGTCCCCCGGAGGTCGGGGTGGTTGAGCCGTTGCAACAGAATGTGCCGGTCTACGACGAGTATGTGGCGCAGCTGAATGGCCCGGTCAATGCCGAGATCACGCCTAAAGTGCAGGGCTATTTGCTGCGCCAGGTTTATCAGAACGGCTATTTCGTCAAGCAGGGAGAGCTTCTCTTCGAGCTTGATCCGCGGCAGTATCAAGCCGCGGTAGATGCGGCCCAAGCGGACGTTGCCGTCTCCGAAGCTAATCTCGCGCGCACAACCGCCGACGTTGCCCGCGACACGCCGCTGGCCGCGCAAAGCGCCATCCCGCAAAAGCAGCTGGACAACGACATCGCCTATCAGCAGTCCTGGCAAGCGGACCTGAAGGCCAAGAAAGCGGCTTTAGCGAATGCCGAATTGAATCTGGGCTGGACCAAGGTCTATTCGCCGATCGATGGCATCGCCGGCGTGTCCAACTCGCAAGTCGGCGATCTGGTGGGAACCAGTACCAAGATGGCGACGGTCTCGCAGGTCAATCCCATCTGGGCGTATTTCAATGTCAGCGAAAGCCATTTCCTCAGTGTCGCGCCTCAGATCAACAACGTCATCCTGGGCAAGGTCGATATCACGAAGGTTGCTTCGCAGCCGGTTCAATATATCCAGGCCAATGACGAACCCTTTCCTGCGCCAGGACGGTTTATCTACGTGAATCGCCAGGTCGGCACGCAAACCGGGACCATCCAGATGGCAGCGCAGTTTGCTAATCCCGACGCCATTCTTCGCCCCGGCGGCTTCGGCAAGGTCCGCTTCCAGACCGGCGTCAGCAACAATGCCCTGCTGGTGCCGCAGGCCGCAGTTATCGAGGTGCAGACCGACTACCAGCTCATCGTGGTGACCCCGCAAAACCGCGCGACATTCCGCCCCGTCAAGGTCGGCGAGCGCGTCGGCACCAACTGGATCATCACCGACGGTCTGCAGCCCGGGGAGAAAGTCGTAGTCGACGGAATCCTGAAGGTTCAGCAATTCGCAGCGGCGGCGCCGGAGCTGATGAAAGAGGGCGGCATCCCGGTTGTTCCTAAGCCCTACGTGCCTCCGACACCTGCGGCCGGAATGACGGCAGCGGCGGGGAGCAACTGATCATGTCGAAATTTTTTATTAATCGACCGATCGTTGCCATCGTCATTGCCATCCTGATGGTCCTCGTC
>Ga0335078_10011517_pt1 | contig 13121 bp, 11 predicted proteins | sample Lox_Sample_32_FD_206711 | JGI IMG/M metagenome (GOLD analysis project Ga0335078, IMG submission 206711) | Soil microbial communities from Loxahatchee National Wildlife Refuge, Florida, United States - Lox_Sample_3.2 | ecosystem: Environmental > Terrestrial > Soil > Wetlands | place: USA... | reverse complement strand
CAAGATGCCGATCAGCCGATATCTAAGCAATCGCCTCTGGAGGCCGGCTGGCATGGAAGCCTATGCCTTCTATGTAATCGACGGGCCGCCGGGCATCGGCCGCGAATTCAGCGGCGGCGGTTTCAACGCTGTGTTGCGCGACTACGGTCGTGCCGGGCTGATGATGTTGAACAGAGGGCGCGCCAATGGGCACCAGATTCTGCCCGCCTCGTACGTTATAGAATCAACGACGGCTTCAACGACAAGCGACTCCGAAACGAAAGTAGCCCATCTCGGCTACGCTTACTTCTGGTGGCCAGTCCTCAACTCGCGCGCCTATGTCGCACTCGGCGGTGAAGACCAGTTCATCTATGTTGATCCCGCGACCAAAACGGTTGTAGTTAAGATGAGCCATGGGCCTGTTGGTCCCGACGCTGAGGCGCAGGAACAGGAGACGCTGAGTTTCCTCGATGCTGCGTCTCGTTGGAAGTTGCGTTGAGCGATATAGCCGCGTCCCGATTGAGTCGAAAGCCTGCCCAACGACACATGGAGAATGAGATGAAAATATGAGCTGCGGCCGCGCGGAAGCTACTTCGCGCCGTTATCGGAGGCCGCCGCTTGTGCTTGCATGTCTTCGATTTTCGTTTGACCTGCATCCTTGCCGGTTATGTCAGAATCGCGCGCATCGTATGGCTATGGAGGCAGTGCTTAACGAATCTCTCGCAGTCGCGTCTAGCGCAGAGGATATGATGAAATTCAAACACAAACTCATCCTCACCGCACTGGCATTCTCATGTTTTCTATCCCCGGCTCATTCGACGGCCGAGACAAGGCGGCAATCAGTTCGCAGTTCGGCTGCACAGACTCAACTGAGAGACTCTTAACTTCAACCACAGGCCCTTGCCCAGGTTTCGATTCAGCTTTATTGCCGCCATCGAAGTCGAAGAAGACGGGCTGCAATTTGATCCCAAGCGCTCTCTATCGGCTTAGTCAATCAGTAAGCAAGGGACATGCCTTTTGGCCCCCAGAGAAAGTGATCAGATTCTCCGTAAGATCTCGTTCGAACGACGGCAGAGAGCATCCCTCTCGGTTTGAAACTCGCACTTCAGCGCCAGAATCGGGACCTTTCGGTTGACGAGGGAATTTGTAGAGGAAACTCCGGACTGCGTGGCGGAGGGGGTGGGATTCGAACCCACGAGACCCTTGCGGGCCTAACGGTTTTCAAGACCGCCGGTTTCAACCGCTCACCCACCCCTCCGTTTTTAAGCTCTTAATGCAATGTAGCTTACGGCGGGCGAGTGTGACAATTTTGCTGCATGTTGGTGCAACGAAAGATCCGCTGTCACACTTTTGTCACACCGAGTGATGAGTTTGTCGACTGCGGCGCGTTTCGAGTCGAGATTTGTATGCGTAATCGCATGCTTACTGTGACCGTCGAATGTCCGAGCAACTGTTGGACGGTCACAATGTCTACACCTCGATCGATCAGACGCGACGCAAATGTATGACGCAGCGTATACCACGTCACACCCGAGATTCCGGCCTTCCTGCAGGCGAGAGCGAATCCGGCTTTGAGATCAACAAACGGTTTGCCGGTATGGTGGTTGTAAAATACGAAGTCGTTCTTTCTGCCTAGCACCCAAGCTTCCAGCACTCTTCGCGCGTCCGAATTGATCGGAACGGCTCGAGTCTTTCCTGTCTTTGGCGCAAAGACGTGTTCGGCCCAATCCACGATCTTGCCCTTCACGCTTCAATTCAAATGAACGGGCCAGAGCCCTTTCGAGCGAGGCGGACCTAGTAGGAAAAACCAGGATAGATGAATGCACCCCGGATCGTTTCTGCGTCCTTTTCTGAGACGCCGCAGGCGCGAACGGTGTCGTACCAATGGCCGACCCGAGCCTTGGTATCTGCAATGATTTTCTCAGCCGCTTCTTTCTGCAATAGGAAGCGGGCATGCTGAGAAAGAATGTTTTTCGCATTCGCGAACCGACCTTGATCTCCACACACCAGCGCCAGATCGCGTCGGTCGAGGCTCACGGCGGGCGAGGGCGTGAGGTCGTACGCAGGCGACAGTGCCCAGTCAAGATTTCTCGCCAAGAGGGCGTGGTTGCGGGGATGATCGTCAAGGTTCGAAATCAGGGCATTGAAGCAAATGCGGCGGAACAGTTCGCGAGCCTCTTTCTCGGCCTCTGCGACGATGCGGCGCATTTCCTCGACAAGGAGGACATAAGACCATCGCTCTCGTGCGTCATACGTTTCGTCAGAGCGCAGCACCGTGAGCCCACTTATCATGCGCGCGCGTGTGTAGTCCTCCGCCGTCTTTTCACGATCAAATCGTTTTACGAGCAAGACGTCCTTGCCGCCGACCATCTCGATTCGGCTTTCGGGGACATTGATTCCACATTGCCGCGCGAGACGGAGCATTCCATATTCAACACGGGCATAGTTCCAGCGGTCATCCGGCCGGTTGAATTTGGCCATCCAAAGCCCGTTGTCATCCTGCACGACTGCCTTCGGACGGGCGCCGCCCATCGACGTGCCGAGCAGCAGTAATTCTTGAACCTGAGGGGAGGCCGGGTCCGAGGGAATTTCGTCCTTAATCAAGGCGTCGGCAAGATTCTGTAGTTTGGTGAGGTCGAGGGTCTTGTTGAAGTTTCTCTGAGGGGCGGGGGGTACATTGCCTAGTCCGAAGCCGAGCGCGCCTGCTCGGTCATCGGGAGATTCCAAGAGGTAGTCCATCTCTCCCAGATCGGTCTTTCCTGCATGCTTTTCGATGACACGGCGACCCCAATAATCGGGACCGGCGTCACGCAGTGCACCGAAGACGCCTTTCAGCTGCGCGGTGCGGTAGGTTTCGTTGGACAGCTTCAATTGCACCGGGTCGATCGGCACTGCCTCTGCATTTTTGAGATAACTTTGCCCGTATACGAAGCGTCCAAATGGTGTGCCTGAATCTGTCTGTTCCAGTACAAATTTGCCGGCTGTGACTGCCGAAGTCCTGCCCGGAAGTGTGATATAGACAAAGCACTCCCGCTCGGAATTAGAACTCATTGTCGAGATCTCCACCCTTACGGGCGCGCTTGCCTTCCTTGGCATACGCCAGAGCAAGGCCTTCCTTGTCGGCTAGAGGATCCGCCAGCTTTTCTAGCGGACCGAGCAAGTCATACGTCCAAAGTAGAGCCGCATAGACGACCATGCCGGTCGATGCTTTGCCGCTCTCGGCGTCGCGGACGGCGCGAGATCCAGTGCCAATTCTGCTTGCAACTTCTTCGATGGTCTGCACGCGCCGCAGCCTTGCCAGACGTAGATTGTGGCCAACCTTTTTCAGTGCCTGCTCAACGGCGTACGGCGGGGCTTCTAGCAGATTATTTCGGGCAACCATGTCCCCTCAAGAGCACTTAAAGTTCTGTAATGTGCTCTTAAGAGCATATCATCATTTTAGATCTTATGCAACAGAAATGCTCTTGAGGGAACTTTAAGGCATATAAAGTGCTCTTGAGAGCATTATTTAACTTGGCTAGGCTGCGAAAAAGGCATCAACGAGCGCTGAATGAGTCCAGTCGTACAGGAGAAATCGCGCTCCGAAGGGAAATCGGCGACTTGAAGCGACTCGTCGGCGAGCAGCTTTGGAAGTGGCTTTTTTCAAAGGCGCCTTGCAGAGAATCGAGGCTCGACTCCGCAGGAGCAGCGGAGCTGGCAAGCCGGCATCTACGACCACATCCGGGACGTAATGTCACTGCAAGGCGATTTGAGCATCGAGCGGATGTGTCTGTGCGCTGGCGTCAGCAGGTCAGGGTTTTACCGGCATTTACGTGGGCTGGACCCCTGGGACGAAGAGATGTTACTGCGGTCCGAGATCCAGAAAGTCGTTTTGCAGTACCAAGGGCGCGATGGCTATCGGCGGGCGACGGCTGAGCTGCGTCGCAGGGGAATGCTCGTGAACCACAAACGAGTTGCTCGGATCATGCGGGAGGATAATCTCGTCGGTGACACGGCGAAATTGGCAGCACCTTCAAACAGAGCACCAAAGGCGACGGAAATCTATATCAACCTCGCAAACCGCATGAGGCTGACAGGCACTAATCAGGTGTCGGTGGCAGATATCACATTCATCCGTCTAAAGCGCGAATTTGTCTATCTGGCTGCCGTGCTGGACCGGTTTTCGCGAAAGGTCGTTGGTGGGACCTCGATCGAACGCTGACAACGCGGCTGCCGCCCGCGGCCCTGCAGATGGCTCTTCTGAGCCGATAACCGGAACCGGGTTTGGTGCATCACTCCGATCGGGGCATGCAATACACCGATTCGGGTTATTTGCGAATGCTACAGAAACACGCGATATTCGCGAGTGTCAGCCGACCCGGGAAGCCCGGCGATAACACAAGCTGTGAGAGTTTCTTCCGGACCCTCAAGCGGGAAGAGATCGACGCAAAGGAATACAGAAACCTGGAGGATCTCCTGTCCACCGGCCCTCCCTTTGGGCCGACTGAGCCCGAAGGAGATACAAGGTATATGAGATTTAGCAGGGTGGGGCCAAATCAAACGATCGAAAGGGGCCAATTCAGAGTATCGAAATCATTGCCATCACGCGATCCAGCTCACCAGAAGGCGCAGCGAGTTGCAGCGCCCAGGGAGCCGTAGGCGACCCGAGCGTGCAACTCGAAGAACTGGCGACGGCAAAAGCCACGAATTCGGGAGATTTTCGTGTCGTATGATTCCTTGCCCGGAAGCAGGAGGCAGGTCACCCGCAGGCATGGCTCTGATAGCGCTCTGCGGCGCTCCAGCTTTCAGGATTGCTTAAGGCTTTCCCTATCGAGGCCATCTGGAGGTTCGCCACGCCGCTCGCTTCTGCACCCGGCCATACAATCGGCTCCTGTAATGGGCAGTTAAGTAATTCATAGAGCTATAAGGCCATTAGGAACAATAATATACATGATGTACAATGAGGACGTGAATGCGGACATAAAAGCGGCCCCCGACCGTGGTGAAGTGGACTCGATGATGGAGCCCCTGCTCATTGTAGAGGGCTCCCGTCACCGGGCAGTTCTGACAGATCTCGTTGTGGAATTGGCCCAGAAATCGGCGGGGTTTCGTCGCAGTCTGCCGTCGACTCTGCTGACATCGTTTGCCGATCTGGTCCGTGCGATGAACTGCTATTACAGCAACCTGATCGAAGGCCACGACACTCATCCGATCGACATTGAGCGAGCGCTAAAGAATAACTACAGCAAGGATGCGCGAAAACGAGATTTGCAGCTGGTGGCAAGGGCGCACATCGCGGTCCAAAAATGGATCGACGAGGGAGGTCTGACAGGACGCTCAGAAACACGTGATGGCATCTGTGAAATCCATCGGCGATTCTGTGACCTGTTGCCGGCAAACCTATTGTGGATAACCGACCCGGATGCGCATGAACGCGTTCGCGTCGTCCCCGGCGAGCTCAGAGAAAGGGACGTGAAAGTTGGCGATCACGTGGCCATCAGTCCCGGTGCTGTGCCGCGCTTCCTGGCTCGCTTCGAGCAAGTTTATAGTCACCTCAGCAAGGCCGATTCAATTCTTAGCGCAGCGGCTGCGCATCATCGCCTTGTATGGATTCACCCATTCGTGGACGGAAACGGTCGCGTTGCGCGATTGATGTCGCACGCGATGCTGCTGGAGACGCTCGACACGGGCGCCGTGTGGTCCGTGGCGAGGGGGCTGGCGCGCAATGTTGACAGATACAAAGCGTTGCTCGCCGCCTGCGACGCTGCACGGCGCAATGATCTCGACGGGCGAGGCGATCTCAGCGAGGAAGCACTGGCCCGATTCACCGATTTCTTCCTCCGAACCTGCATCGACCAGGTCGAGTTCATGGAGCGTCTGATGCAACCGGACCGGCTCCGCGCACGCATTCTTCTGTGGGCCGAAGAAGAGATAAGGATTCGAGAGCTTCCGCCCAACTCAGACAGCATTCTCGAAGCGATTCTTTACCGAGGAGAACTACCGCGATCCGACGTTGCCAAGATCGTTGGAGTGGGCGAGCGCCATGCACGGAGGATCGTCTCCGCCCTCACAAAGCGAGGTGTCCTTGCTTCGAAAAGCTCACGCGCGCCCTTACGACTTGTGTTTCTGGCGGGACTTGCCTCGCGCTGGATGCCAGGTCTATTCCCGGAGAGAGCCGACTAGGCTGTGGCGAGTGGAATGCCCGAGTGGCAAACCCCTAATGAATTGCATCGAACCGGATCCGCTAGATTCGCGCGCGCGCTCCAAAACAAATTGAATGGACTGCTGCCCCAATAACCCAATAAATTGTCCCGCCCGAACCGTCAACGATCGTAAACGGCTCGCCGTTTTGAAGAATGATTGCTCCGGAAATATTCCACCCGCTGAGCAGCGCCCCTCCGAGTCCCGCCTTGCGTCTCGAAGGAAGATCGTAGCTATAGCTCACGACGAGGCGCTGAGAGCGGTTGAAAGCAGCGGGGCCGTACTGCTGTCCAAGGTCGAGGACGTTGTTGCTGGTCCCGCCGCCAGAAAGAATGTTGCCGGGTTGCGCGAGCCCACCGCCGGATTCCGGACCGTTGATATTCGTGATCAGCTTGCTCCAGGTGTAAGACGCTTGGAACAAGAGGCTGCGCGAAGTGGAATGTCGAAACTGCGCCTCTCGCAAAGCAGAAATCTCCATTCGATGTGCCTGAGCGAGGGTGCGCCAGGGGCTAGAACCTAGAGGTGTTTAGAGCTTCGCGACGACGAGGAGAAATTGGGCTTGGAAGAGCTTGACGGAAATCTTCGATGGGCCGAGCAACAAGCGCCGCCGTAGTCGTGCGAGGCGACTTATGGATTGGTTTTGGACGTGGGGCGGTGAATGTTTCAGATATCGCAGCGGAGACGGGTTGTTCACCTACACGGGCTGAGAGGTTGGCAGAGGACGAAGTCTACGATCGCAGCGGTCGATGCTTGGCAAAACGGCGATTTCATCTTTTGAAGAACGCCGCCTTCAACCGTTCGGCCACCCTTCCGGCAGTCTCAAGTTTACTCGGTGGAGCTTTTGGCCGCAAAGCAAGAAAGGCCAAGAATGTCTGTCTTTATGAGCTGCGGCCGCGCGGAAGCTACTTCGCGCCGTTATCGGAGGCCGCCGCTTGTGCTTGCATGTCTTCGATTTTCTTCTGAAGGTCTGCAATTTCCTGTTGCTTAGCCGCGATGTCGTCCTTTTCGCTCTGTAAAGCAGCCGCGCCGCTCTTATCCATCGCGTGATTGGGATTGCTGATGTAAGTCTGCTCGTCGAGCGCGTATTTGCGCTGCGCGATATCCAGATCGCCTCTCAAACTGTCGAGCTTCGCTTTCGCATCCGCCAATTCCGACTGCATCGCCGCCTTTTGCTCGGGCGTCGGGCCACTGGCGTTCTGTCCCCCCGCTTGCTGTCCGCTCTGCTCATTCGGGGCCGCTCCAGCGCCCGCGCTTTCCTGCCCCACCACGCTGACATTGCCGGGTACGGAAGAAATGCTGTCGTTGTCCCACACTTTCGGCGCTATAGGGGACCCCTTCTTTTGCCCCTGCGCTTTACGCGCAGCGTCCGCGAGAGACTCCTGCTGGCTGCCTGCAGCATTCTGATCCTGTGCAGTTTCCTGTGCGATTACCGCTGTCGCTCCGAACGAAATCAACAGAACCGCGAATCCCAATCTCCCAAATCTCATGGCCCCTCTCCATCGAAAGCGTACCTCGGACCATATTAGTCTCTCGTCGCGCGGCCCGAGCGCTCACATACGCAATCGCTTCTTAAGAGTACCTCTCCTGAGGCAAAAATTTCGTTTGACCTGCATCCTTGCCGGTTATGTCAGAATCGCGCGCATCGTATGGCTATGGAGGCAGTGCTTAACGAATCTCTCGCAGTCGCGTCTAGCGCAGAGGATATGATGAAATTCAAACACAAACTCATCCTCACCGCACTGGCATTCTCATGTTTTCTATCCCCGGCTCATTCGACAGCCCAGACAATGCGGCAATCAGTTCGCAGTTCGGCTGCACAGACTCAACTCAGAGACTCTGGATCAACCCCGATCGTTTCGGACCAACCGCAGGGGCCGATCACTGCCTACACTCTGCCGCCGGACCTATATCAAAAAACGAAGCGGCTCGAACGAGTTCGTCTTCTTTTTCTGATCGTCGGCCCCATTTACAGCTTGTTCTTGTTGTGGTTTTTCCTCCGCTGGAGAGTTGGCCCCCAATACCGCAATTGGGCCGAACGCCCCTCAACAAATCTCTTCTTTCAGGTTCTTGTCTTTGCTCCCCTGCTGCTTCTCACACTCGATGTTTTTTCTTTGCCTCTCGATCTCTTCGAGCACTGGGAGTCACGCAACTACGGCCTGTCGATTCAGCACTGGGGCTCATGGGCGTGGGACTGGGTGAAAGGCGAACTTGTGATGATCGTTCTGGGGATCATCGTGATCACGATCCTCTACTGGGTTATGCGCAAAAGTCCCAAGCGTTGGTGGTTCTACTTCTGGCTCGTGTCTCTTCCGCTCATTCTCCTCCAGATTTTCATTCAGCCGCTTCTCGTCGATCCTTTGTTCCATCAGTTCGAGCCGCTGCAACAAAAAGATCCCGCGCTGACAGCCGCGCTCGAACAAATGGTTCACCGCTCGGGCCAGGATATTCCCCCGGATCGAATGTACTGGATGAACGCATCGGAAAAAGTGAACGAGCTGAACGCCTACGTCACCGGAATCGGAGGCTCAAAACGCATTGTCGTTTGGGATACCACGATCGCCAAGATGACGACGCCAGAAATCGTCTCAGTCGTCGGCCACGAGATGGGTCACTACGTGCTCAATCACATTCTCAAAGGATTCTCGATCTACGCCGTCGGACTGTTCTTCGTCTTTTATCTCAGTTATCGCTGCTTGGGTTGGGTGCTCGATCGTTGGGGCCCCGCTTGGGAAATTCGATCGGTTCAGGATTTGGCATCGCTGCCGGTCCTCTTACTTCTGTTGAGCATCGCCGCTTTCATTCTCACCCCGGTGACGAATGCAATCAGCCGGCATTTCGAGCATCAAGCCGATCAATACGCACTCGAAGTCACGCACGGCCTCACACCCGACTCAAGTCAGGTGGCCGCAAAAATGTTTCAGGTTCTCGGCGAAGTCGATCTCGACTATCCAGATCCGAGCCGCTTGGACGTGCTGATGACCTACGATCACCCAGCGACGCGCGATCGCGTCCGATTTGCGCTTACCTATGATCCGTGGGCAAACGGCCGGACGGGCGAATTCGTCCACTAATTGCGGGTGTGCACGATCATCTGAATGCCATGGCGCGGACGTAGCGTAACTAACGGCTCCGGCACAACCACCGCGCCGGGCGCCAGCGAGAAACGGAATCGCCGCGCGAGTGTCGCAATCACGATCGCCGCCTCTAGTAGAGCGAAACCCTGTCCGATGCACCGTCGCGGTCCATCGCCAAACGGGAAATAAGCTCCGGGTGGCAACCGATCCTCGAGCCCATCGAGCCATCGCTCGGGACGAAATGCCTCGGGATCCTCGAAAAAGCGCGGATCGCGCTGCATCACCCACTGCGAAAAGATAATCGTCGAACCCGGCTGAAAGGTATAGCCGCCGATTTCGCACGGTTCGATCGCTTCGCGCGCCATGATGTAGGCGGGAGGATAGAGCCGTAGAACTTCATTCATCACAGCCTGCAGATAAGGCAGCTTCGAAAAATCCGCCGTCTCTATCGGACGCGATCCCAGCACGGTGCTCAACTCCTCATGCAATCGAGCTTCAACCGCGGGATTGTGGCTCAGCGCGTACCAAGTCCACGAGAGCATTTGCGCAGTCGTTTCGTGTCCCGCCAAAAACAAAGTCATCGTCTCGTCGTGGAGTTGCTGCCGCGTCATGTGCGTGCCATCGTCGTCCATGGCGCCCATCAGCAGCGCGAGCAGATCGTTGTGGTGAGTCGCATCCCCTTCGGCTTGGCGCTCCGAAATGATGCGATACACCAGCGAATCGATGAACGCGAGTTCGCGATTTGCGCGCCGATTCGCCGGGGTCGGCCATGTCTCCGGAATGCGAAACGGCAGCCGTTGGCGCCTGAGCGAGTACCGCATCAGAAATGTCATCGCTTGCCCGACGCCCCGCGCCTCCTCCGGCAGCGTCGTCCCGAAAAGCGTCTTCACGGCGACTTGCAGCGTGAGGGCTGTCATCTCGCCGCCGATATTCCGCGATTCGCCGTCCCGCCAGTCCCGAATGTAGGATTCCGCAAGCTCAAGCATCGCCACGCCGTAGTCGTTCACCCTGCTTCGATGAAAAGCGGGCTGCGCGAGCCTCCGCTGGCGCCTCCAAAAATCCCCCTCGCTGATCAGAAGCCCCTGTCCAAGCATGCGCGCCGTCACGCGCCGCGTCAGCTCGCTCTTGTGAAACTTATTGTGCTGGATCACGAGGACTTGATGGATCCAGTCTGGATGATTCAGCAGGATCCGGTCCTGCATCATCACCTGGAAATAAACGATGTCCCCGTACTGCCGCGTCATATCGCGCATGCCCGCCAAAGGGTCGTTGCGCAGGTTCAGCGCCATGCCGACAAAGGGCAGCCCCTTCGGCCCGAGCGGCACGCGCTTCGCCCCGGCGGCCATATTTGTTTGCGTCGCAACTCGTTCCACGGTCATCTCATTCTACAGCATGAGGATTTGGGGCTCATGAGCGGATTCGGTAAGATAGCGATACTGCCGGTTGAAGAAAAGGCGCATTTCATGCCCATTGAAAAGCCGGAATGGCTGGTGCAAACGGAAGGCATTCTTGAAACGCTCAATCAGGGCGTTATGATTGTCGATGACTGCCACCGGGTGCATTATATCAACGGGCATTTGCAGGAGATCTTCGGCGTTCCGGTCGAGGAGATGATCGGTCGCGAAGCGTTACGTTTCTATACCCCCGAAGAAAATGCCTATATCCGCCAGAAAATCGCCGAAAGCGAAAAGGCGGGCCAGCACCGTTTCGAGTTCGTAGTTCCCAAGAAGGACGGTTCACGTCTCCCGGTTGTGCTCACCACCAGGCGGTTTGAAGATCCGGATGGCCAGATGTACGCGATCGTCACGTTCACCGATATTTCAGAGCAGAAACGCGCCGAAGACATGCTGCGCGACGCGAATACAAAGCTCGAAGAACGCCAGCGCCAGATCGAAGAGGACCTTGTCCTTGCGGCGCGCGTGCAACAGAGCCTGGCCCCGCATTCGCTTGTCTGGGGCGGCGTTCATGTCGACGCTCATTACCACGCCGTCCGCACGATCGGCGGAGACTTCGGCGTAGTCAGTCCGATGGATGACGATCATCTGAATCTGCTTGTCTGCGACGTCTCCGGTCACGGTATCGGCTCGGCTCTCATCGCGAATCGCCTCTACACCGAAATTCTGTCCGAGCTTCGTGGCGGCAAGCCCCTGGGTGACATGTTCCGACACGTCAATCGTTTCTTGATGCAGAGCATCGGAAGTTCTGCTTTCTTTATGACCGCTGCGGCGGCGCGCATTGACCGTACGGGCCGCCGGATGCTTTTCGCTGGCGCCGGCCATCCGCCGGCGATGGTCGTGTCGCCGGGGCAAGATCTCCGTCTCCTCGAATCGCGCAGTATGTTGCTCGGTGCTCTGCCGGAAGCGGTCGATGGCGAAGCCGTGCTCGATATTGATTTGAACCCCGGCGATCGCGTTGTTCTTTATACCGACGGCTTGACGGAAGTCTTCGATTCGCGCGGCGAAATGCTCGGCATTCCGGGCCTCGAGGAATTTGTGCGCGAATCGGCTAAGGGCCCGTTCGCGCAGATGAAATCCACAATCCTCGATCGCGTCGCCGGCTGGCGCGAAGGCCCCGCCGCAGACGATGTCTCCCTCGTGCTCGTCGAAGTGCCGTAGACGCCGCTATAATCACTCTTGGGATTCTCGGGGGCTCGCATGTTAGAAACCGTTCGTCTCACTGAAACCGCAAAAGCAGCCGGTTGCGCTGCGAAATTAAGTCCAAGCATTCTCGAGGCGATTCTGAAGCGCCTGCCGCCCGCAAACGATCCGAATTTGATCGTCGGCTACGAAACCAGCGACGACGCCGCGATTTATCGCATCACAGACGACATTGCGATGGTCCAGACCGTCGACTTCTTCACCCCTATCGTCGACGATCCTTTTCTTTTCGGCCAAGTCACCGCCGCCAACGCGCTCAGCGACGTCTACGCCATGGGCGGACGTCCCGTTACCGCGCTGACGATCGTCGCGTTCCCTCAATCCCGCCCGCCCGAATTGCTGGAGGCGATCCTTCGCGGTGGCCTCGCCAAAATGCAGGAAGCGAATTGCACCGTCGCTGGCGGCCACTCGATCCGTGATGACGAATTGAAGTTCGGCTACGCCGTTACCGGATTGATCGATCCGAAGAAAATTTGGCGCAACGTGGGCGCAAGACCCGGCGATGTCTTGCTGTTCACAAAAGCACTCGGCACCGGTGTGATTTCCACAGCCTTAAAGCAAGGCAAGGCCCTAGACGCTTGGGTCACCGCCGCCACCGAATCGATGACTCGACTCAATCGCGACGCAGCCGATGCTCTACGTGAAGTCGACGATCTCGTGAGCGATGGCGACCGTCCCGTTCACGCGGTCACAGACGTAACAGGCTTCTCACTTCTCGGCCACGCGCGGGAAATGGCCATTGGCAGCCACGTTTCGCTGCGCATCGATCACACGCGGTTCGCCTATCTGCCCGGCGCCATCGAAGCGGCGCGCGGCGGTTTTCTCTCCGGCGGTCTCGCGAACAATCGCCAGTTCCTTGAGGGTTGCGCCGTCTCCAAGCCTTCCGTCGCTCCCGAATTTCAATCGCTGCTCTTCGATCCGCAGACATCCGGTGGCCTTCTCGCCGCCGTTGCGCCGGAATTCGTCGATCGCGCGATGGCTTCTTTCGACCGCCACGGCATCGCCGCTCGCAAAATCGGCGAAGTGGTTCCGAAAAGCTCGCCGCTGATCGAAATCTCTTAATTCGTGTACACTTTCCCCGCTCGTTCCACTGCATGGATACGATAACCCACGGAATCGCGGGCGCTCTTATCGGCAAAGGATTTTTCTCGGAGCGCTACGGACGCGTTGCCACATTCGCGCTTACGCTGGGCGCCGTTTTCCCGGATTCCGATGTCGTCGCGGAAATCGT
>Ga0335078_10011516_pt1 | contig 13121 bp, 9 predicted proteins | sample Lox_Sample_32_FD_206711 | JGI IMG/M metagenome (GOLD analysis project Ga0335078, IMG submission 206711) | Soil microbial communities from Loxahatchee National Wildlife Refuge, Florida, United States - Lox_Sample_3.2 | ecosystem: Environmental > Terrestrial > Soil > Wetlands | place: USA: Florida... | reverse complement strand
CTGAGGGGGCGCCTGGTGCCGCGGTGGCCGCGTCCTGGCCCGGCGCACGCCGCAGGGCTGCCCCGGGCACGCTGACGCCGCACCGGGACGCGTGCGCTCGGGCCGGTGCCCGGCGAGAAGGGATGAAATCTACCTTCTCGCCGGAACGGGATACGGGAAGGACTTCTCCGGACCCCGGCCTTTCAGCCTCTCTGTAACAGTCGCGCGAAAATGGGTGGCCGCCGCCGTCGTCGGCGTGATGGGCTGCCGCCGTGAGCGATAGCGGTCCGCGCGGAGCCGAGCTGGCCCGCGCGTTCTTCACCGGCGCCGTGGCCCCCGTGCTCAGCCGGGCCGTGCCGGGCCTCGGGTACGCCGCGGCGCGGCTTGGGTCAGGCTCCGACGTGCTCGGACTGGACGACGCGCTGAGCCGCGACCACGACTGGGGGTGCCGGCTGACGCTGCTCGTCGACGCGGACGACCGCGACCAGGTGCCGCGAGTCGGCCGGCTGCTAGAAGACGAGCTGCCCGAACGGTTCGGTGGATTCCCTGTCCGCTTCCCTGTCACCTGGGATGCGTCGGTCACGCACAGGGTCGACGTCGCCACCGTCGCGGACTTCGCCGCCAGCCGCCTGGGGGTGGACCCCACCCGGGGAATGTCCGTGCTCGACTGGCTGACCGTGACCGGGCAGAGCGTGCTCGAGGTGACCGCCGGGCCGGTATTCGCCGACGGGACCCGCACGCTGGCGCCGGCCAGGGCGCTGCTCGCCTGGTACCCGCCGGACGTCGAACGGTACGTGCTCGCCGCGGGCTGGCAGCGGCTGATCCAGCTGATGCCGTTTCTTGGCCGCACCGCCGAGTCGGGCGACGAACTCGGCTCCCGGCTGCTGAGCGCGGGACTCGCCGACGACGTGGTCAGCCTGGCGTTCACGCTGTCCCGCCGCTGGGCGCCGTACCCCAAGTGGCGCGGCACCGCCTTCCGCTCGCTCCCGGTCGCCGCCAGGCTCGGGCCGCTGCTCGGCCCCGCCGCCGCGGCGCACGGATGGCGGGAACGCGAGGACGCGCTGGCCGCCGCCTGCGAGGTGCTGCTCGACGTCCAGCGCGAGCGCGGGTACCCGGCGCCCGCGGCCGCGGTGATCCCCTTCTTCAGCCGGCCGTACCGCACCGTCGACGGGGCGGTGCAGCAGGGGCTGCTTGCCGGCATCACCGACCCGGACGTCGCGCTGCTGCCGCTTGTCGGCTCCGTCGAGCAGTGGGCCGACTCCACCGACGTGCTGTCAAGCCCGGGCCGCCGTGCCGCGCTGCAAGCGGCCTACCGGGCATGGGCAAGCGCGGGGTGAACGGGGCGGGCGGCGTCATGGGCGGGGCCGTCACGAGTGGGGGAGCTCGCGCCAGGCGCGGACGGCGGTGACCAGCTCGGCGACCTGGCCGGGGCTGGCCAGGGACCGGCCGGTGCCCGCCTCGATGCGGCGCAGCCGGTAGCGGACCGTGTTGGGGTGGCAGTACAGCTCCGCGCCCGCGGCGGTCGCGGAGCCGTTCGCGCGCAGCCAGGCCTCGAAGGTGCCGAGCAGCGGCTCGAGCTCGTCCTCCGGCAGGTCGAGCAGCGGGCCGAGCACGGTGCGTGCCGCCTCGAGCGCGGCCTGCGGCGCGGCCGCGACGAGCAGGTCGATGGGGCTGTCACGGAACTGCGCCACCCCGGTGGCCACCGCCTGGCTGCCGAGCGCCAGCCGGGCCAGCTCGAGCGCCCAGCTGGCCTGGTGCAGCTCGGCGAATACCGGGCTGGCGCCGACCCGCCCGGTCGCGTGCCTGCCGAGCACGCCGAGCGCGGCGCCGTTACGCGAGCGGTCCGGCAGGGACAGCACGCCGAGTGACAACTCGGCGTCAAGCCGCCACACCGACCGGACGTCGAGCACCGCGAGCGCCGACTCCGCGCGCGGCATCGGGTCGTGACCAGGCTCCGCCTCCGCCGCGATCACCAGGAAGGCGCCGTCAAGCGGCAGCCGCAGCGTGTTGGCCACCTCCCACAGGGTGCCCTTCGCCGTGCCGCCTGTGAGGATCACCTCCACCAGGGCGGACCGCTCCCGCTCCCTGGCGCGGAACATCTCCCGCGACTCGTCACGGTACGCGGCGAGCGCGGCGTCGCTGTAGGTGTTCTGCACCGCGAATACCGTCCCCGCCAGGTCGATCACGTCTGCGTCTGGAACGTCGGGCAGGCTGCGCGCCGCGGCGGCCAGCGCCAGCCACAGCTCCGCGACGCCGACACGGTACGCGGTGAGCATCTCGGCGAGCGGCGCCCCCTGGGCCGCCCGGGTGCGCCCGGTGGCGTTCGGCGCGCCCAGGTTGGCCGTCGCGGTCCCGGTCAGGCTGTCGAGGATGTAGCCGATGTTGGCGCTGACCGACGCGCGCAGGTCGTCGGCAGCGACGACGTCCTGCTCGGCGTAGAACGGGATCTCGGCGCGGATGCGGGCCATCACCTGTTCGGTCAGCCTGGGGAGGTCGGACCGCAGCACGGCGGTGATCCGCGCGGTGGTCTCGTGGGGATTGCCCGTCATTTGACTATTGGACAGCGCATGCCGTGCTTGTTTCAACGGCGAGCAGGAAGTCGCTGACCAGCGGGGCAAGCTCGGCGGCGCGGGTGAGCAGCCCGAGGTGGCCGTCCGGGTAGACGTGCAGCCGGGCGTCCGGCAGCAGCGCGGCCATCAGCCGCGCGTTGGCGAGGGGGATGATCGGGTCGTCGTCGCCTGCCAGGATCAGCGCCGGCTGCCTGACGAGCCGCAGCCAGGGCAGGCTGGTCCAGCCGGCGGACGCCGCGAGCTGGTACAGGTAGCCGCGCCTGGATGCAGGCGCGGCATGCGCCCCGCCGTAGACGATCCCGGCGAACGGGGCGGCGAGTTCCGGGTGACGGCGCAGCGCGCCGCCGTAGATGGTCCCGGCGATGCGCGCGGCGTGCGCGGGGTCGCGGTGCCTGCGCGGCGAGGCCAGGTGCAGCAGCACCCGGGGCCGGGCCGGCACCATCAGGCTGCCCGTCGAGGTGGCCGCGAGCACCAGCCTGCGGCAGCGCCGCGGGTGCTGCACCGCGAGCTGCTGCGCGAGGCCGCCGCCCCAGGAGATGCCGAGAACGTCGAAGGAGCGGTAACCGAGCACGTCCATCATCCGGCCGGCGAGCGCGGCGAGCCGTGGCACGGTGTACGGCAGCCGCGGCGCGGGCGACCCGCCGACCCCCGGCACGTCGAACCGCACGACGGTGATCGCCGGGTGGAGCGCGCCGGTGAACGGGGCGAGTGCCTCAAGCGGTGTGCCGATGCCGTTGCAGACGAGCAGCGGCACGCCGCCGGAGCCGTCGATGTCGCTGCCGGGGCGGACCGCGACGCGCAGCCGGCGCCCGTCCACGGTCACCGTGGTGACGCGGTCCGCCTCTCGCCGTTCCCCGCCGGGCTGGCCAGGCCCCGCCCGGCCCGGTTCCGCCCGCCCACGTTCCTGGCGCAATGACCTCACTCGTTTCATGCGGCCCGCACGTAACTGCCTGGCGCGGCCTCGATGACACCGAACCGCTCGCTGCCGAGCGCGGCCGGGGCCGGCACCCGCGCGCCGGATCGCTCCGCCAGCCAGGTGGCGTAGTCCGGCCACCACGACCCCTGCACGGTGGCCGCGGTCCGCTGCCAGTCGCCCGCGTCGGCGGTGACGTCGTCGCCGGCCTGGAAGCTGGACTTCTTGTTGCCCGGCGGGTTGACAAGCGCCGCGATGTGCCCGCTTGTGGACAGCACGAAGCGGGTCTTGCCGCCGAGCAGCTGGGCGCTGCGGTAGCAGGACTGCCAGGGGCAGATGTGGTCGGCGACCCCGGCGACCACGTAGCTGTCCAGGCCCACCCGGGCCAGGTCGACCTCGGTGCCGAGCACGGTGAGACCGCCGGGGACGGTGAGGGAGTTGGCCACGGCCGCGCGGACGAAGTCCCGGTGCAGCCCGGCGGTCATCCGCGTGGTGTCGGCGTTCCAGAACAGGATGTCGAACTTCGCGGGGTCGCGGCCGAGCAGGTAGTTGTTCACCCAGTAGTTCCAGATCAGGTCGCCGGGGCGGAGCCAGGCGAAGACCTCGGCGAGCCTGCGCCCGTCCAGGTAGCCCGTGCGGGCGGAGGCGGCGATCGCCGCTTCCGCCGCGGACTCGTCGACAAGCGCGCCGACCGCGTCGGTGCGGGACTGGTCGAGCATGGTGACCAGCAGCCCGAGGCTGGCCAGCCGGGGCCCGACGCCGCCCACGGCCGCGTCGTCAGCACCGCCCACGGCCGCGGTCGTCGGCAGCGCCGCGGCCACGCCGGCGAGGATGCCGCCTGAGCAGGCGGAGAGCAGGTGCACCGCGTCCGTGCCACGGATGCTCGCCGCCGCCCCGGCCGCCTCGATGATGGCCCGCACGTACTCGTCCATCCCCCAGGAGGCGTGCCGCGCGTCCGGGTTGCGCCACGACATCACGAACACCTGCTGTCCCGCGCCGGTCAGGTACTCGATCATGCTGCGCCCCGGTGCGAGGTCCAGGATGTAGTACTTGTTGATCGTCGGCGGGACGATCAGCAGCGGCACCTCCCTGACCGTCTCGGTGGACGGCTGGTACTGGATCAGCTCGTACACCGGGGTGCGCAGCACCACCGCGCCGGGCGACACGGCGAGGTCGGTGCCGACCGTGTAAGCACCTGGCGGCACCATGGACGGGACACGCGGTGCGCTGGACAGGTCGTTGACCAGGTTCCTCGTCCCGGCGACCAGGCTGGCACCGCCGGAGTCGATCGCCGCCTTCCACGCCTCGGGTGACAGCAGCGGGCTGTTGCTCGGCGCGAGCGCGTCGATGAGGTTGCTCACCGCGAACCGCATACGCTCGGTGTCGCGCCAGTCGAGCGGCACGTCGTCCACCAGGCCGAGCGCGGCGCCGCCCGCCGCCAGGTAGGCCTGCATGACCCGGCGCAGCACCGCATTGCCCGACCAGGCGGGGTCGGCGAACCGCCGGTCCCGCGCGCCGGGGGCGACGGCCGAGCTGCCGCCCGCGACGCGGGCGAGCTCGGCGGCCAGGCCGCCCGCGCGGGACGCGGCCAGGCCCGGCCGGCCGGCCAGCGCCCAGGCGAACCGCAGCGCGGACCTGCCGGGGAAGAACCGGCGCGCCGGGCCGAGCGCCGCCTGGGTGAGCACCATGTCCAGCGCCCCGGCGACGTCGGGCGCCGCTGCCGCGCCGGTACTGCCAGCGGAACGGGGGCGGGCGCTCATGGCCGCACCGCCGCGTCACCCTGCGCAGGGACGGTGATCTCGCGCTTGAGAATCTTGCCGGTGGGGCCCTTGGGCAGCGAGTCGGCGAGCCACACGTGCCGCGGGTACTTGTACGCGGCGACGCGCTGCTTCACCCAGTCGCGCAGTTCCTCGGGCGTCGCCGTGGCGCCGGGGCGCAGCGCAACGGCGGCGGCCACCTCCTCGCCGAGCGAGGCGTGCGGCATGCCGATCACCGCGACCTCGAGCACGGCCGGGTGCTCATAGAGCACCTCCTCGATCTCCCGCGGGTACACGTTGTAGCCGCCGCGGATGATCATGTCCTTCTTGCGGTCCACGATGTAATAAAAGCCGTCCTCGTCGGCGCGCGCCAGGTCCCCGGTGCGGAACCAGCCGCCGCTGATCGCCGCCGCGGTCGCCTCGGGGCGCCCACGGTAACCCTTCATCACGTTGTGCCCGCGGATCGCGATCTCACCGACCGTTCCGGCCGGGACCTGCTGCCAGTCCTCGCCAACAAGCCGCAGCTCCACGCCCTCGATGGGCAGGCCGATCGAGCCTGGCTTGCGCCGCTCGCGGCGGTTGAACGTGGCCACCGGCGAGGTTTCAGACAGGCCGTAGCCCTCCAGGATCACCGTGCCGAACGCCGACTCGAACCCGTGCAGCACCTCGACGGGCAGCGCCGCGCCGCCGGAGACGCACAACCGCAGCGTGGCGGTGTCCGCCGTGCCCGCTCCCTCGTGCAGCATGGCGACGTACATGGTGGGCACGCCCTCGAACACGGTGACCCGGTCCCGTTCGATCACCCGCAGCGCCTGCGCCGCGCTGAACCGGGGGATCAGCGTCAGGGAGGCGCCGGAAAGCACCGCGGCGTTCAGCCCGCAGGTCTGGCCGAAGCTGTGGAACAGCGGCAGGCAGCCCATCACCACGTCGTCAGGGCCGAGGCCGAGCAGCGTGGTCGCGGTGACCGAGGCGTTGCGGCGCATGTTGGCGTGCGTCAGCTCCGCGCCCTTGGGCGTGCCCGTGGTGCCCGAGGTGTACAGGATCACTGCGGTGTCGTCGTCGGCGCGCCGTGCCACCTCGGACGAGAGCGGCCACCCGCCGATCTCGGCGAGCGCCGCGCCGCCGATGATCACCGCGGCCGCCCCGGCCGCCTCCGCCCCCGACTGCGCCTCGGACGCCGCGGTTTCCCAGGCGAGCACCAGGCGGGCGCCGGAGTCGCCCAGGTAGTGGGTCACCTCGCGGGACTTGAGCAGCGGGTTCATCGGGACGACGGCGCCGCCGGCGCGCAGCACGCCGTAGTAGCAGACGGGGAACGCCGGCACGTTGGGCGCCATGATGCCCACCGGGTCGCCCGGTCGCAGGCCGCGCTCGCGCAGCCAGCCTGCGACGCGCGCGCTGAGCTCGTCGAGCAGCGCGTAGCTGATGATCGTGTCGTCCAGCCGGACCGCGGTGCGGTCCGGGTACATCTGCGCGGCCTCGCGCAGGTCAAGCGCCAGGTTGGCCATGGTGGTTCACGCTCCCGCGGTGAAGGCGGACAGGCCGGTGATGTCCCGTCCGACGATGAGGTTCTGGATGGTGGCGGTGCCCTCGAACGTGTGGATGGCCTCGATGTCGGCCATGTGCCTGATGACGTGGAAGTCGAGCAGGATGCCGTTGCCGCCGAGCAGGTCGCGGGCCTCGGCGAGCACCTCGCGGGCGGCGGTGGTGTTGTGCGACTTGGCGAGGCCGGCCAGCGTCGGCTCGACCCGCCCGGCCATGGCGAGCTCGGCGAGCCTGCGGCAGTACAGCTGCATCGCGGTGACCTTGGCGAGCATCTTGACGAGGCGGTCCTGCACGAGCTGGAACGCCGCGAGCGGTCGGCCGAACTGGGTGCGCCGCCCGGTATAGGCGAGCGCCGCGTCGAAGCCGGCGACGGCGTGGCCGAGCGCGGCCCACGCGCAGGTGGCCCGGGTGCTCGCGAGCACGGCGGCGGTGTCGCGGAACGACCGCGCGCCGGGCAGCCTGTTCTCCTCCGGCACCCGCACCGCGGCCAGGTCGATCTCGGCCTGCCAGACCGCGCGCAGCGAGCCCTTGCCCTCGATGAGCCGCGCGTTATAGCCGGGCGTTCCCCGCTCCACGAGGAAGCCCTTTACCTGGCCGTCCGCGGCGTCCCTCGCCCACACCACGATCACGTCGGCCACGGTGCCGTTGCCGATCCACTTCTTCTTCCCGTCGATCAGCCACGTGTCGCCGTCGCGCCGTGCGGTGGTCTCAAGGGCCACCGAGTCCGAGCCGTGGTCCGGCTCGGTCAGCGCGAAGGCGCCGAGCGTGTCCACCCGGGCCATGCCTGGCAGCCAGCGCTGCTTCTGTTCCGCCGAGCCGAGCATCGCGATGGACCGCATCGCCAGGCCCGCCTGCACGCCGAGGAAGGTGCCGAGGCTGCCGTCGCCCCGGTTCAGCTCCATGGTGACGAGCCCGGCGGACAGCGGGTCCATCTCCGGGCAGCCGTAGCCGGCGATGCCGTCGCCGACAAGGCCGGCCGCGCCGAGCTTCTTGGCCAGGTGCCACGGGAACTCGGCGCGCTCCCAGTAGCCGTTGATGACCGGGAGCACCTCGTCGTGCACGAACTGGCGGGTGCGCTCCAGGTAGTCGAGCTGCGCGGCGGTGAATTCCGCGCGCAGCAGGAAGTAGTCGGTGCGGAGGGCTTCCCCCAGCCCGGATTCGAGACCCATCGCGGCCTCCCTGAGTCGGTGCTCGCTGACCTCCTCATGGTGTTTCCGTGCACGGCCAGTTGCCATGGCCTGACGGACAACGCCGTCATGGACCCGGCTGTCCGCGCGGACAACGCGCGGCGGTAACAGGGGAACCACACCCCGTTCCTGGCCGGTAGTACGGCCAGCCCGTGCGCCGGTCCGGCCAGCCCGTGCGGCCGGTCTCGCCTGCCCGTGCGGCCGGTCTCGCCGGTCCTGCCGGTCTCGCCGGTCCTGCTTGTCACGGCCGTCACGGCCGGAAATTACCGGGGTACCTCGTGCCCGGATCTGGGTCTTAAGTCCCCCGGTATCCCGCACCCGGGCTGGCGGGGCTGCGGGGGCGGATGAGGTGGCCGGGCGGCGCCGCCGCGCCTGAGCAAGATCGTCATGTGGCGCCTGGCCGGCCCTGGCCGGCCAAACGCCACACGGAGGATCCACCGTCTACGTCCGCTCGGCTCGGCCGCCGCACATGATTTCTTATTGGGGACGGGTGCGGCGGGTGAGGCGGATGTACGGGGCCGTGGGAGGGCGGCCTGCCCGCCGGGTGACGCGAGCGCGGCGCCTTCACGGGGACTATCCTCCTGGGTGCCTGGCCTCCTAGGTACCGGGCTCTGGGCACCGGGCTGCCGGCGGTTGCCTCCCAGGCGGTGCGCTCTCGGGCGGCGCAGCCAGGTGAGCCAGGAGAGGACCGCGGCCGCGCCGGCCGCCGCGGCGAACGTGTCAGGCTTGCCGAGCGCCAAGTTCAGAACGGGGCGGCGGGCGCGACGCCGAGCCAGAACGCCCGGGATCGCAGCGCGGCGCGCGTGCCGGTAAACGATCAGCATGGGAGAGAACTGGTTGGCGCCCCAGCCCACGGCGAACATCACCAGCGTGACCCGGGCCCAGGCGGGGGAGCTGAAACCGTCATGGCCCCGACGGTAGCCGGACAATTGTCAAACGCCCGTTTGACGGTTCCTGGCCTAGTCTGGGCCTCATGGAGCCCGATGCCGACCTTGCCGCGATGGGGCGCCTCATCGGCGACCAGAACCGCGCCAGGATGCTGCAGGTCCTGCTGAGCGGGACGCCGCGGTCCGGGTCCTCGCTCGCGTCGGCGGCCGGCATCTCCCGGTCGCTGGCCAGCGCCCACCTGAAGAAGCTCACCGCGGGCGGCCTGGTGCGCGCCGAGCGCCACGGCAGGCAGCAGCTGTACTCGATCGCCGGGGAGCAGGTGGCCGGGGCGCTCGAGACGCTGCTCATCATCGCGCCCGCCGCAGCGGTCACGTCGCTGCGCGGCTCGGCCCGGATGCGCAGCCTGCGCTTTGCCCGGATGTGCTACGACCACCTCGCGGGCGTCACCGGCGTCGCCGTGACCGAGGCGCTGGCCGCGCGGCAGGCGATCGGCGAGGCCGACGGCGCGTGGGTGCTCGGCCCCGAGGGCGCCGCCGTGTTCGGCGACCTCGGCATCGACGTCGCCGCCGTCTCGCGCCGCACCCGGCCGCTGCTGCGCCCCTGCATGGACTGGACCGAGCGGCGGCACCACCTCGCGGGCGGCCTCGGCGCCGCGCTCGCCGCCGCGCTTGACCGGCGCGGCTGGACGCGCAGGCTCGAGGGGAGCCGGATCATCACGGTGACGCCGGACGGGTCCGCCGGCCTCGCCGCCTGGCTCGGCCTCGACCTTGCCAGGCTCAGGTCCGACGCCGCCGCTTAACCAGCGCGGCCGACCGGCATGGGTGGCAAGCACCACCGGACGGAACCGGGTGACGGTCAGCGGACGATGTCGATCGGGGTGCCCGCCGGGAGGCCAGACAGCTTCTGCAGTGCCGTGTCGTGCAGCCGGATGCAGCCGTGCGAGATCCTGGCCCCGGCGGTGCCGATCTCGCTGTCCTCGCCGAGCGGGCCGTGGATGCCGATGACCGCGTCGCCTGAGCCCTCCCAGTCGGCAATCTCCGGCGAGTGGGCCGAGGTGACGATGATGAACGGACCGTAACCCGGGTTGGGCTGCGGCGGCTTCTCGGTGAACGCGATGAAATAGCCGCCGGGCGGCGTGGGGTCGCTGACCGTGCCCACCCCGGCGGGCGCGGTGAACACGAGGCGGCAGTGCTCGTACAACGACAGGTGCGTCGTGGCCAGGTCGATGACGATCACGTACGGGGTGCTGGACAGCGTCACGCCGCTCGTCGGCAGCCACGCGGTGGAGCCGTTGGGCCGCTGCGCGAGCCGGACCCGCACCCAGCCCGGCGCGGTGCCGAGCACAGGCAGCACCGACGGGCGGCCCTCCCAGCTGGCAGGCACGATCCCGCCGCCAAGCTGGTTCGGGCTGTCGTACCTGGGCAAGTCGACCTGCAGGGTCGCGAGCTCCGTGCTCGCCGGGACCGAGAGCCGGGTCCCCGGCAAGGCCAGGCCCGGCGAGGCGGCGACGGCCGGCCGCGCCCCGCCAGCGGCCGCGCTCGGCGGCCCGGCGGAGGCGGCAGGCCCGCGCCCGCCGCTGCACCCGATCACCACGCCGCTCGCGGCGATCACGGCGAGCGCGGCGACGGCGGTCACCGCGGCCCGGCGGCGGCGCACCGCCGCGGGAAAGGGCGAGCGGAAATACCGGTCAACACGGCACAGGTGTCTGAAAGGCATGTTTCCCCCGGCGGCCTCAGGCGGAAATGAGCTGCAGTCCTGGACTATAGCAGCGCGGCAGCGTGAACGCGCTGATACACGCCCAGGCGGCAAGGTGTTATAGCCGGCCGCGCGGCCAACCTGAGAAAGGCGCGCGCTTTACTGGAGCTTCCCTCGCCATCGCCGGCAGCCCATAGCATGATCATGAAGGCTTTTCTGTGCTATCGCGCTGATAAGTCTCCACAACACCAGAAGCCTTCACAATCATGGGTCTACCAGCGGCGATAAGAAGTGGGCACGCGTCTCACGGCTTTCATCCGTCCCGGAGTCCCCGTAAGCCGCCGGCCTCCGGTCGCTGCGATGCGGATGAGCGCAATAAGCCGCCTGCCAAGGCGAAAACTACCTGGCGCAGCGGTTAAAACGGTGCAAGAAATTGAATACGTGACAGATGAGTATGCCTACCGAATGTCGTGACAACGGGCTCGTCTTGGCCCCGTGAACATATACTGCGTTCTGGGTAAAATTGCGCCTCGGAAAGGCTGGCACCGATGCCTTACTTCCGCACCGTCGGCACCGTGCCGCGCAAGCGGCACACGCAGTTCCGGCAGCCGTCCGGCGAGCTGTACTACGAGGAGATGATCGGCGAGGAGGGCTTCTCCTCGACGTTCTCGCTGCTGTACCACCGCGGCGTGCCGGCGGCGTTCAGCGGCTCGGACGACTGGCCGCTCCCCGGCCAGGAGCTGACGCCGAACCACCCGATCAGGCTGCTGCACCTCAAGCTGCACGACCTCGGCTACGGCGAAGGCAGCGACGGCGGCGGCGACGGCGGCGCGCCCGACGCGGTGCGCCACCGCAGGCTCGTACTCGGCAACGACGACGTGCGGGTCAGTTACGTCGCGGCCACCGCGCCGAGCCCGCTGTACCGCAACGCGATCGGCGACGAGTGCCTGTACCTTGAGTCCGGGCGGGCGGTGCTCGAGTCGGTGTTCGGCGCCGTCGAGGCGGGCGAGGGCGATTTCGTGGTGATACCGCGCGGCACGGTGCACCGCTGGGTGCCCGCCGGGGACGGGCCGCTGCGCGCCTACTGCGTCGAGGCGAGCAGCCACATCGTGCCGCCCGCGCGCTACCTGTCCCGTTACGGCCAGCTGACCGAGTTCGCGCCGTACTCCGAGCGCGACCTGTTCGGCCCGGCGGAGCCGCTGATCAGGGAGGGCCGCGACGTGCCGGTGTACACCAAGCACCGGGGGCCGGGGCCCGGCGGGATCGCGGGCAGCGTGGTCTGCGCGGCGCGGCACCCGTTCGACGTGGACGGCTGGGCGGGCTGCCTGTACCCGTTCCGGTTCAACGTGGCCGACTTCGAGCCCGTCGTCGGCCGGATCCACCAGCCGCCGCCGGTGCACCAGGTCTTCGAGGGCCGCAACTTCGTCATGTGCGCGTTCGTGCCGCGGATGGCGGACTATCACCCGGACGGGATCCCGGTGCCGTACTACCACGTCAACGCCGACAGCGACGAGGTGATGTTCTACTGCGGCGGCGACTATGCGGCCCGCAGGGGCTCGGGCATCGGCCTCGGGTCGGTGTCGGTTCACCCCGCCGGGCTCGGCCACGGTCCGATGCCCGGCGTGATGGAAAAGGCGCTCGGTACCACGTTCCATCAGGAGCTGGCCATCATGATCGACACCTTCCGCCCGCTCAGCCTCGGCGAGGCCGGCCTGGCCTGCGCCGACGACGGCTACGCCACGGCAGCGGCACGCGTGCTCGACCAGCTTGACCCGAGCCTCGGCGCGCGGCCCGCCGGATAAGATGCCGCGCACCGTGCGGGTCGCCAAGACGGGCACGCCGCGGATGCTCTGCCCGGCCAGCATCAGGTCTCCCGCAGGCGCCCGAGCGCCCTCTCCAGCGCGTCCTCGGCTTGCGCGGCGATGCCGTCGACCACGTCGGCGGCGGGCTGCAGGGCGGTGATGAGGTCGATGGCCTGGCTGGCCCACACCGGTTGCCGCGGCAGCTCGCCGCTGGCCACGCCGCGCCGGTAGGCGGCCCTCGCCTCGGTGCTCGCGTCGAGCTCGCCTTCCCTGTCCCGCCACTCGTCGTGGAACGGGTGGTGCAGGGTGCGCGCGGTGTACTCGCGGGGCCAGCGCGAGCCGCGCGCGATGTCGAGCACGGCGTCGCGCTCGGTGTCCTCGCCGCCCGCGTCGATGATCGCCCGCTGCTCCGCCCGGTCGATGAGCGCCTCGGCGGTGGCGAGGAACCGGGTACCGATCAGCGCACCGGACGCGCCGAGCGCCAGCGCGGCGGCCAGGCCGCGCCCGTCGGCGATCCCGCCCGCGGCGAGCACCGGGACCGGCGCCGCCAGGTCGGCGACGACCGGGACGAACGCCAGCGTCGACCAGCCGCGCCTGGCGCCGTGCCCGCCGGCCTCCGTGCCCTGCGCCACGATGACGTCGGCGCCAAGGTCCACCGCCTGCCTGGCCTCGGCGAGGGTGGTGACCTGGATGATCAGCCGCGTGCCCGCCGCGCGGACCGGGCCGGCGAGCGGCGCCGGGTCGCCGAAGGAGAGCAGCACCGCGTCCGGCCGGTACTCCAGGGACCG
>Ga0335078_10011515_pt1 | contig 13123 bp, 9 predicted proteins | sample Lox_Sample_32_FD_206711 | JGI IMG/M metagenome (GOLD analysis project Ga0335078, IMG submission 206711) | Soil microbial communities from Loxahatchee National Wildlife Refuge, Florida, United States - Lox_Sample_3.2 | ecosystem: Environmental > Terrestrial > Soil > Wetlands | place: USA: Florida... | reverse complement strand
GGCGCCGGCCGCCGTGCGCGCCGTGAGGGTGACGGAACGGCACACCGGCAGGCCCGCATCGCGCAGGATCCGCTTGGCGACGTCCTTGTCCATGCCCAGCGCCGAGCCGAGCACGCCGGCGCCAACGAAGGGCACATTGGCCAGCTTGAGCAGACCCTGCACCGTGCCGTCCTCGCCGTACGTGCCGTGCAACACGGGGAACACGACGTCGAGCCGGGGTAGCCCATGGCGGGAGCCCGCGCCCACCAGCGCGCGTTCGGTCTCGCCGGGCACCAGCGCGAGGGCTTCGCCCGCCGCCCCCGCGGGCAGCTCGGCCGTCGGCGCCGCGGCGGCGCCTAACAGCGCGGCGTCGCAGACGTGCCAGCGGCCGGCCTTGTCGATGCCGATCAGCACGACGTCGAATTTCGCCTTGTCGACCGCCTCGTACACGTTGCGGGCCGACTGCAACGACACTTCGTGTTCGACTGACTTGCCGCCAAAGAGAATGCCCACGCGCTTTCTGGCCATGGCTCCATTTCGCCCGTTCCCCGCCCGCGCCTCCAGCCTGAAATCGGCGCGCTCACACCCCCGCCGCGGCCGGGGCCGCACCGGCGACCTCCTCGAGCGGGGCCGAATCCCGCGCGAGCATCCAGCCGAGCAGACCCTGGGCGAACCCGTGGCAGGCCGGCTGGGTCCGCCGGTCGAAAACCCCGAGCGTGCGCAGCGCCGTCTTGAGACGGGGCGGCAGGTCGCCGGCATACCAATGAAACCAGACCCCGGAGTAATTGCGCCCGGTGTGCGCGCACCACAATGGCAGGAAGCCGTCGCAAATCAGATTGTCGAGGCGCGTACCGTGGACGGCGTCGCCCGTGATTTCGCGGGCGACAAGGGCGCGCAGACGCGGCAGTTCCGCCTGTTTGCGCCAAGCGACGGTCGGTGACGCCTTTTCCTCGACCGGCAACGACGGAAATACGCCGGCCAGGCGGTCGAGTCGCTCCGGCCAGGCGGGTTGCGCTCCCGACCAGACGGCATATTGGTGGAGCCGCACCCGGGGATGGTTGGCGGGACGCACCCCTTGCATACTCCAGCGCACGGTCGGGTCGCCAATGAGGGCGTCGATGTCGACCGTCCCGGCGCCCCACGATGCCAGCGGCATCCGGACGGCGACCTTGAGCATCGGCACGCGGTTGAAGCGATAACCCAGAGTCTCGAGCGCCGCCTGGTGACAGGCCTCGTTCCACCCCAGGCGTTCGACCCGGCGGCGGGCAAAATGGACCTTCTGGCGCCAACGCCCTTCGGCGTGCACGCGCAGGACGGCGCGCGCCTCGGCGGCGGGCAGTTGCGCCAGCTCCTCCGCGGCCCGCCAATCCGCGCGATTAGTCAGGGTCTCGATCGCGTCCTCCGCCGCGTACTCCTCCAAGTCGTGCAGCAGCAGCGGCAGCAGGACCAGCGTGGGAATCGCCGCGCCGTCGGCCCGCCGAGCCTGCTCGCCGGAAGCGGCGGGAAACAGCACGACGTGCAGGACCACCTGGTCGTACGCCGGATCGGCGGCGTGCGCATGGACCGCCCAATCCCCCGCATGCAGATGCAACTCCACATCCCCCGTCAGATTCTGATCGCCCAAGCGCAGGCGCGCGTGGCGGAAGTCCGGGCCGCCGAGCAGATTCCACCGCCCCGCCTGCAGCACACGTAATGGGCGGCCATCCTCGCACTCGGCGCGACTGGAATCAAACTCCCCGCGCAGCCAGATCTTCTGCAGCAGCCGCTCGGTGAAGACGAACGGGCCGTAAAGACCCTGAATTTCCGCCACACTCCAATGTTCCCGACGTTGTCCGGCCGGCGCCATCACACGATCTCCTAGTCCGCCAGCAAAGCGGGTCGGCGCGCCAAGGCAACGAATATTTCCAGTTTATGGAATTATTTCAGCCCGGCGATTTCGCGCTTGTCGCGGTGCGGCGCCCGAATCTTGATGGCGTCGATGGCCTCGCCCAACCGGCTGCGGTTCACGCTCGTGCTGGTGCTGCTCGTCGCACTCTGCGTGTTCGTCCCCAGCGTGCTCTATTTCACCGAACTGGCGCTGCGCGAACTGCGGGTCGTGTGGTGGCTGCTCCTGCTCATCGGGGGCCTCCTGTGGCTGCTGGCGCTGGGCCGCCGGCGACCGTGAAGCGCCCCCGTCCCGTGGCTGCTTGGAGAAAGCTCGACAAGCTTCCCTTGGAGGCAAAGTTGTAGCCGAGCCCGGAGGAGTGGCTGAGCGGTTTAAGGCACCTGACTTGAAATCAGACGTGGGCTTACGCCCACCGGGGGTTCGAATCCCTCCTCCTCCGCCAGCCTTCGCTTCCGCAGACCACGGCACATGTCGCGGGGACCATGAGTTGGCCGGTTTGGCCAGCTTATGCTACATTCGGGTTCTGGCGAAGACATACTACCCGATCCGCCAAAGGTAAGCCTACGACCTCTGGCCGCTATGTTTTTGGCCAGCTTTTGCTACCGATGCGCAGAATCAGCCTCGGCTAATTGGGTCATAACTGACGACAGACTCGCCCAGCGCTTCCAGTCGGCATTCGCGAGTAAGTGCCAGACGACTCGATCGGCGATATCCACCGAGAGATTAGGCGAACAAGTAAGTGATCTGCCTTGGCCTCCGAGCAGCGCCAGCGTCTCTGCGGCGCTTTGTCGCAAAATCATCGAATGATCGGGTTCCACTGCTGTGTCGTATTCCTTCTCGCCCGACGTTGGACCGCGCACTCCGTTCTTCGGCCCGAGTCCGATCGGCGCCGGTACCGTAGATATCGAGAGCTTGGCTAGTTACGTCCTGCGGTTGGCAGTGTGCCAACGCGTTACGCAGTACAGTCTCATGTCTGTCCCGACTTGAATTAGCAACGCACGAGCAGCCCGACGGAGATTGGGACAGCCCGGCCCAGCCGCGGCTACTACCAGGGCAATGGATCGCGGGCGATCTCGGTTTCCCAAAGGGTGCGGATGCCGGCGACCACGGCCGGCGGCAGGGGCGCCGCGGCCGCCGCCACCAGGTTGGCGTCGAGCTGCGCGCGGGACTTCACGCCGGGATTAACGGTAGCGATTTCGGGGTGCGAAAGAACGAAACCCAAAGCGGCGAGGGCAAGCGGCATGCCGGCGGGCACCAGCGACCGCAACCGCTGCACCAGCGCCGCCCGGCGCGCGATGACACTGGGCTCCCAGCGTGAACGAACGCCGTCAAATCGGCTGTGTTCGTCATATTTGCCGCCGAGCCAGCCGGAATCGAGCGGCACCTTGGCGATGAGTCCGAGCCCGTGCGCCGAGGCCTCCGCGAATGCGGCGCGCGGCTCCTGGTGAAAGGCATTGAACAACACTTCGGCGGCATGGCTGGGTGTCGTTGCGCAGAGTGCACGGAGTTCGTGGCTCCAATCGACCGAGGCGCCAAACGCACGGAGCTTGCCCTCACTCTGCAGCCGCGCGAGTTCAGCATAGAGTTCGGCGGCCTGCCCGCCGTCGAGCCGGTCGGCTGGCGGATTGTGCAGCAACAGCACGTCGGCGTGATCGGTCTGGAGGCGGCGCAGGCTGCCCTCCGATGTCGGGCGCAGCCGCGCCGTCGAGAAGTCCTTGGTGTGCGGGCCGGTGTGCCCGAATTTGGTGCAGATCACCGCGTGATCGCGCCGCCCGCGCAGCGCCCGTCCGAGCACCATCTCGCTGGCGCCGTCTCCGTAGTTGGGTGCGGTGTCGAAAAAATTGCAGCCGGCATCCAGCGCCGCTTGCACCAGTCGGATCGACTCGGATTCGTCCGGGCCGCCCCAGAGCGGATTGTTGAGCTGCCAGGCGCCAAAGCCGACGCTGCTCACCACGAGGCCGGTGTTACCCAGGGGACGGAATTGCATCGAGAGATTGATCGGCGGCCAAGCCGCCGACGATTGCGAGCCTCTCTTCACCACGGATCACACGGATGGGCACGGATTTTGTGTTCGTGCACAGGAGGGCGCGGAGGCAGCAGAGAGGGGACGATTCTCTTCTCCGTGTCCTCTGCGAGCTCCTGTGAAAAAAGAGAAATGGGGATGCCTCATTTCCCGACAGAAACGGCCGGCAGGTAAACCAGTTCGATGCCGTCGGCGCCACCCAGGTTGCGCGAGTACTGTTTGTGGATCGCGTCGTTCCAGTGCTCATGCACGCCCAGGCTACCGAGGCGGGTGCCGTCCCGCTCCGGATCGTAGACGGTGCCGGACGGCGGTGCGTCCGCCCGCGCCGCCTCGTGCAGGTAGCCGTCGCAGTTCACCAGGTCGGCGAGATCCGGCCATTCGCTGCGCAGGAAGTCGATCCCAACCGAGTCGATGGCGACGCCGTCCTGCGACAGGAAGACGCTCGCCGGCCAGGCGCCGTTGAACGGCGGCAACTGCCAGCGCCGGCGCGGCGGGCCGTTGACGAGATCGTCGGCATAGAGCGCGTCGATCAGGAACAGGACGGTCTTCGCGCCCATGTCCCGGTGCCCCATGAAATCCACAAAGGCGAGGTAGGTCGGGCGGCCGTCGCGCCGCGCCTCGAAGCCGTCGTGGAAATTGTGGTGCCAGTCGGGATCGATGCTGGTCGCGCCGTACCAGTTCTTCGCGCACAGGGTCACGCCCTGCCCGCCGTGCCCCTTCAGAATCGCCAAGTCGATGGCATACGTGGCCTCGACAAGACGCGAGGCGATCCCCGTGGCGAGATGGGTGTCCACCGAGTACGGGATCGCCCGCTCCACAAAGGTCGCCCGGATCCGACCATCGCCGCCGACGTGGTCCACAAAACGCACCCCCGGAAACACGGCGTGGCTCTTCCCAAAGACGTCGTCGGTGATGAAACGACTCGCGTCGAAAACCGTGATATCGGCCTCGGCTACCCCCGCGTCATTCACGAGCGTTTTCAACAGCGCAAGCACGAGCTGCGGCGAGGCGTTGATCTCGGTGGTCGGGGCGTGGCTCGACGCGTTGTTCTCGTTGATCTTGATCGCGATCTTCTCGCCCGGACGGTAACCGGCGTCGCCGCGACCGCACCGCCGGTTGAACGACCGGAACAGGGCATCCCATGCCGCCGCGTCATCCGAAGCGTCTGAAAGTCGCCGGATGCCGTTTGCCACCATGCCATCGATGGCGGCTTGGTCGTTCCAGCGGTCCTCCCACCAGTTTCCGGTCCGGCCGTCCCAAGAGACGGCCTTGGGGTCGTGAGTCCAGACGACGCGCCCCGGTTTCACGCCGCGCGCCACGCCGAAAGGATGATTCGCGCCATCGACCGGCTCCCAGTGCCCCGGCGCCTTAGGCGCCGCCGCCACCGGAGCAGGCTCGCCGGGCGGCCGGAACGCGATCGAGGCCAGGTTCATGTTGCCGCGGGCCTCGATCCTGAGGGTGAGCACATGGCGCCCCGCCGGGAGCACGACGGTCGCCGCCCCGGCGAGCACCGACCAATGGTGCCATTGGCGCCACGCCAGCGGATCCGCGGCGTCGGCGGTCGACGGGATCGCGATCGTGGCGAGCCGCCGGGTGCCGTCGAGCGTCAGGCTGATCTGTCCGTCACCGTTGGCGGTGTACGGAATATCCAGCGCGTAGGTGCCGGCCCGGCGGACTTCGACCGTGTAGTTGAGCCACTCCCCCACCTCGGTCCAGCCGACATAAAACGTGCCCAACGACGGCATGCCGCGGCTGAAGGGATTGTCGTCGATGCCGCCGCCCTTCGTGTAGGAGATGTCGACCCCCTCGTGCAGGCGGAATTCGTTCAGCGGATTGCCATTGATCGGATTGAGCATCCCGCTGCCGCGGTTGACGGCGTCGCTGTCGTGATACGCCACGCCCTCGCCGCCGAGATCGTAGCACGCGCACGGCACCTTGCCGGGGATTACGGCGGGCCCGGTGAAGGCGGCGTCCGCGAAAGGCCGGCCCTGATAGTGGGCCAGCCAGGAGTTGCCGTCGGCGGGACCATCGTCGGCGCTGGCGGGCGACACCGCAAACAGGAGGCAGATGACCCCGAGGCCGCGGACCGCCTCAGCGGCGTCAAAAGAGAAGCTGGTCGCATTCATGGGAAGGATGGTCCGCCGCGCCCGGAATTCAGAGCACAATCGTGATCACGCCCTGCGCCGGCAACGTGTAGCGAATGGCCCGGCCCTCGACCCACAGCTGCATAAGCTGATCGCAGTCCCGGGCATTGAACACCACCACGGCGATCTGTCCGTCGGGATTAAGGAATCCGGTCGCCAGCAGATCGTCGTTGTTCGAGGTGCAGGCGATCCGTCGGGCCCCCGGCTTGATGAACCGCGAGAACTGCCCGAACACATAATGCGGAGGATTGAAGATTAACTCCCCGGTGGACAGGTCTGCGGTGATGCTGTTGGCGGTCCGGACGTTCTCGCCCGCCAAGCCGCCGGCATGGCGCGGCCCGCCGGTCTGATCGAGGAGCAGGTTCCAGCACACCCACCCGTTGGTCCAGTTGTTCAGGTCGAGGATCACGCTCTTCGCCAGGCGGTGCGCCGACGCCCAGGATCCGTTCATGCCCCCCTCGGTGTAGAGGAGTTTCTTGTCCGGGAACGCGTCGTGGACTTGGCGCACGTTGTCGAAGTGGTCGCCAATGTACCAGTGAAACGCCGTGCCCCAGAGGTACTGCGCGGCCTGGGGATCATCGTAGGCGGCCCGGGCGCGCTGGTACATGATGCCCCGGTTGTGATCCCAGATCATGAGCTTCACGTCGCCGAGGCCCGCGCCGCGCAGCGCCGGGCCCAGATGATCGCGGACGAAGTCGCGCTCTTCCGCCGCCGTGAAAATGCAGGATTCCCACACCTGCGTCGCCATCGCCTCGTTCTGCACCGTCAGGCCCCAGATGGGGATACCCGCGGCCCGGTAGGCCTCGACGTACTTCACGAAGTAATCCGCCCATGTCTGGGCGTATTCGGCCTTCAACTTGCCGCCGTGCAGCATGTCGTGGTTCGTCTTCATCCAGGCCGGCGGACTCCACGGCGAGGCGAAGAGCTTGAGGTTGCCCTGGGCGACGGCCAGCGCCCGCTTGATCAGGGGAATCCGGTACTTCTCGTCGTGCTGGATCGTGAAGTGCACCAGCCCGGTGTCGCCGGCGACGTCGTCGTAGGTGTACATCTCGTCCGAATAGTCGCAGCTGTGGATGGTGGTCCGGCAGAGCGTGTAGCCGTTGCCCGCGACCGGATCGAAGCAGGCCTGCAGGAACTGCTGCTGCGCCGGCGCGGGCAGCTTCGCGAAGGTCACCGCCGCCGCGTCGGTGAACGCTCCGCCGAAGCCCTCGATGGTCTGGAAGGTTTTCTGCGGGTCGATCATCACGGTCGGATAATCCTCGTCCGGTTGCTCGAGCGGAGCAAAGGCGCCAAAGCCCAGGTCGTGCAGCAGCTCGTGCGTGGATTCGGCGGTGAGGAACGCCCGCGCCTCCAGGTATTCGCGCGCCGGCGCCGCGCCGGCGGCCAGCGCCGGCAGTGTGCTCAGGAGAAAAAGGGCGGCGATCGCGCCCCGTGGAACGGCTGGGTCGGAGGTTTTCATGACAAGGGATTTGCGTGGCGAGCCGCCGCCGGGCGCCGCCCCGAATCAGGGCTTGGGCGCGGGCGCGAATACCCGCACGTAGTCCACGTAGAGCGTTTGCGGAAACTCGGTGGTTGAGTCGGGGTCGCGGGGCCAGTTGCCGCCCACCGCGAGGTTCAGCAGCAGATAGAATGGACGGTCCCGGAACACCCAGCGGGCGCCCGCGGGCAGGTCGGCCGGCGTGCGGACCTGGTAGACGTGACCGTCGACGGACCAGATGATCCGGTCCGGCGCCCAATCGAGGGCGAAGACATGATAGCCGGCGGCAAAGACAGCGCCATCGGGCAGTGTGAAAGATCGCTGCAGCGGATGGGCGCCGGAGTAGCCCGGGCCGTGCAGCGTGCCGTAGATCGTCCCCGGGCGGCTGCCCAGAAGCTCCATGATGTCGATCTCGCCGCACGCCGGCCACCCGACGTGATCCACGTCGCAACCCAGCAGCCAAAACGCGGGCCAGATGCCCTGGCCGCGGGGCAGCTTGATGCGCGCCTCGATCCGACCGCCGGTCAGGGTGAACAACCCCAGGGTCTTGAGCCGCGCAGACGTATAGCCGCCGCCGGCAGTGCGGACCGCGCGAATTGCGAGCGCGCGGCCGTCGGTGGCCTCCGGATCCGCCACGACGCGCGAGTTGTCCCGGGAGTCGGTGTAGACTTCCAACTCGCGATTCCCCCAGCCGCTACCGCCCAGATCGTAGGCCCATTTGGCCGGGTCGGGCGCGGAGCCGACCGGCTGGTTGAATTCATCGCTCCAGACCGGCGCCGGAGCCGCGCCGGCTCGATGTCCGGTCACCGCAAGACCCAAGCCGGCAAGAAAACAAAATACTGATTTCACAGGGAACGACTGCAAGAATCCGGATGGCCTGGCAGCGGAACCGGTCGAAACCGGCGGGCGCCTCGGTGTCACCCGCTCCTTGCGCGCACGGGCTGGTTGGCGCCGGGTCATTTGGTCTGCGGCACGGCTTGGGGGTAGAATTCGCGGATGATCGCGGCGAAGGAGGGCTTGGGATTGCGCTCTTCATCGAACACCCCCCAATGCTTTTCCGCGACGCCCGGGCCGGTGGCGCGCCCGCCGCCCTTCCATGATTCGTCGAACGCCTCGAACAGCAGCGTCACGACCTTGCGGCGGTTCACCCATTGGTAGTGTTGCCGCAGATAGTTCTCCTGCGCCGCGACGGACACCTCGCCTCTCATCAGCGTCCCTTCCCCGCCGGGTCCTTTTCGGCCCGGATCGTAATCCGTCGCCCACCCCGTCTCCCCCAAAATGATCTGCTTGCCAGGATGAAAGTCCTCCGCGCGGTCGTAGATCTTTTCAGTCCACGCCATGGCCTCGTCCACTTGGCGTCCGTTCCACAGCGCATAGGCATGCAGCGTGATGAAATCGACCGCGGCGGCGACGGGCTTCGATGCCTCCTTGTTCCAGAAGTTGTAGTCGTCGGCGACGGTCACCGGCTGGGCGATGGCGCGGCGCGTCTCCTGCACGTAACCGATGACCAGCGATGGTTCGCATCGGTGATCGGACCAATCGACCATCGCTTCGTTGCCCACGCAGACCGCGATGACAATGGCGGGGTACTCGTTGGCGAGCCGAATGACGCCATTGATTTGGGCCCGGTTGGCGGCTCGGCCGGCCGCGTCCTTTTCCGGCACGACCCAGGCGCCCAGAATCACCCGCATGGGCAGCTGGTGACGGCGGATGAGTTGCAGCGTCGTCTCCGCCACGGGCGAATATTCATACAGGCGGATGAGTTGCCAATACCGGCTCACCAGGCGCAGGTCTTCGAGCACCTGGGTTTCGCTCGGATCGCGCACCCCGGGTGCCTGCCCGGGGCGGAAAGGGCTGAAACAAACGCCATTGCCAATCCACCTGCCATCCCGCTCCGCCGGAAACGGCCGCGGACCGCCCGGCAGGGTTGCGGCGCCATCGGCCGCCCGGGCCGGCCCACAGAGGAACAGCCCGATGAGCAGGCCGGAGCCGAGCCGGCGGATCACCGATTCGGGGAAAATCGCGTGGGGAATGATTCTGAAGGATGGTTGCATACGAGTGCCGAAGTTGCGCAGTCCGGCGCATGACCGGGCCGCAGTGTGGCCCAGCCTACCTGCTCTTCGCGCCCACGTAGGTTTGGATCGCGTGGGCCGGGACGCGGCAGGCGATCGTCTCTCCCTCCACCGAGAGGCCAAAATCAACCGGGGCGTCGGCCGCGTTCATCACCACCGCCACGACCGCACCGTCGGGATTTACAAACGCCACCGATTCGAGGGCCGGCGGCCCGCCGGACGAGACGATCCGCCGTGCGCCGGCCGGCACGAACCGGCTGAATTGGGCCTGGTAGTAGAAAGAATTCTCATAGGTGACCTGACCCGTCTTCACGTCCACCAGCACGGGCGCGTCGCAATAGTTGCCGACGTGGTTGGGTCCGCCGCGGCTGTCGAGGACGATGTTCCAGTCGATCCAACCGCAGACCCAGTTGCGGAAATCGCCGATCATGTTGTGTGCGTACCGCTCGCCCGACGCCCACACCCCGGGTCTGGGCCCGCCTTCGACGCAGCCCTCGGTGAATAGGATCACCTTGTCCGGAAAGGCGTCGTGCACGCGGGTGGACTGGCTGAAGTCCTCGCTGACGTACCAATGCAGCGCCGCGCCCCAGACGTACCGGGCGGCGACTGGATCCAGATAGACGGCCGACGCGCGCTTGTAGAGGATGTCGCGGTTGTGATCGCACACGAGCAGGTGCACACCGCCGAGCCCGGCTCGGGCCAGCGCCGGCCCGAGGTGGTCGCGCACGAAGTCGCGCTCCTCCTCGGGCGTGTAGAGGCAGGACTCCCAGGTCTGTTTCGCCTCCGGCTCGTTCTGCACCGTCAGCGCCCAGACGGGGATCTTTTCCTCCGTTTCTATCGCCCGAACAAAGCGCACGAAATAGTCGGCCCATGCCGGGCGGTATTCGGGGCGGAGCGAGCCGCCGTCGTCCATGCGGTTGTTGGTCTTCATCCACGCGGGCGGACTCCAGGGCGAGGCCAGCAGATGAAAATGGCCTGGGCCGGCGATGTCCTGCACCTGGTGGATGAGCGGCAGGACCCAGCGGCGCATGGGGGCAAGCGAGAACTCGAGCAGGTCGTAGTCGCCAGGCGTCTCGTCGAGCGCCCACATGTGGAGCGAAAAGTCGCAGCTGTTGACGGGCGTCCGGGCGAGCGTGTAGCCGATGCCCTCCTTCGGGTCGTAGTAACGGCGGAGGATCTCCTCGCGCTTCGCGGCCGGCAACTGCGCCAGCACCCAGGCGGACGATTCCGTCAGCGCGCCGCCAAATCCGACCATCTCCTGGCAGGGCTGCCGCAGGTCGCAGACGATGGTGCTCGTCCCGGTGTCCACGGCCGCCGGCGCGGCGGCCGGTGGCGCCAGGAGGGTCAGCCGGTGCCCGTTGTCGCGGGCGGTCTCGGTCAGCGACCAGAGGCGACCGATGGTCGGCGCGGAAGTGGCGGCGAGCGTCATGGAAAAAAGGGCCGCAAGCAGGGCGGCACGCAGGGGGAACGACGGGAGGAACATGAAAGGGGTTGGCGCCTAGGCGGCGGCGGGGGCGGGCGAACGGGCGGCCTTGCGCGCGGTGAGCTCCTGTTCGATGACCTTCACCTTCGCCTCGTTGAGGGGATAGAAGAAGATCGCGATGCCGCCGAGGATGGCGAAGACCGCGGGCCCCATGCTGAACATCAGGTTGATGCCGTGCAGGGTGTGCCCGGACTGTCCCGCGTTCGCCACGAATCCATAGTAGTCGAGCATCCAGCCCGCCAGCCCCGCGCCGATGGCCAGGCCGAGCTTCTGGGAGAAGACCGCGGCGGAGAACACCAGTCCCGTTGTCCGCCGGCCGAATTTCCATTCCCCGTAGTCCGCCGTGTCGGCATACATCGACCAGAGGATCGCCGGCGTCGGTCCGACCAGGAAGGTCGCGAGGATGTTCAGGGCGTTCAGGAGCCCGAGCGCCTGCGGATCAACAAAATAGTAGCTCGCCATCGTGACGGCGTTCAAGAACGTGAGCGCAATCATGAGCGGCCGGCGCTCGAACCAGCGCAAAAACAGCTTGGTGGAGACGGCGCCAGCGATGAACGCCAGCGAACCGGCCGACATGTAAAAGGCCGCCGCGCCCTCGTTGCGGACGGTGTACTTGAAATAGTAGATGATCGAGGCGCCGCGCACCGCGGTGTTCGTCAGGGTGAAGAGCGCCGAGAAGAACAGGACCACCCACGGTCCGTTCCGCACCAGGGTCTTCAGGTCGGCGCGGAGCGAGCTGACCTGATCCGCGGGCGGCTGCACCCGCTCGCGGGTCATCGCAAACGTGTACAGGAACATCGCCACCGAGATGATGGAGAAGAGCAGCATCGTGTAGCGGAATCCCGCCGCCTCATTGCCGCCGCCCAGGAGGTCCTTCAGCTTGACCACCAGCAGCGCGATCAGGAACTGGCCGCTGAAGGCGCAGATGAAGCGGTAGGTCGAGAGCGACGTGCGCTCCTCCGAGGACGGCGACATCACACCCATCAACGCCGAATAGGGAATGTTGATGGCGGTGTACGCCACCCACATCAGGCCGTAGGTGACATAGGCAAAGACCAGCTTGCCGTGGGCGCCGAGGGCCGGATTGAGGAACATCATGTAGCCGATGAGCCCGTAGGGCAGCGCGCCCCAGAGGATGTAAGGCCGGAATTTTCCCCACCGGGAGTTGGTCCGGTCGGCGATCATGCCGGTCAGCGGATCCATCACGGCGTCAAAGATGCGGATCACGAGGAACATCGTGCCGACCGCCGCCGCCTCGAGTCCGAACACGTCGGTGTAGTAGAACAGGAGAAAGAGATTGAAGAACTGGAAGTAGAAGTTGGAGGCGGTGTCGCCGAGACCGTAGGCGATCTTTTCGCGGACACTCAGGTGGCTGTTGGGCGCGGGCATGGGAGGGGGTTGCGGACGAGGGAGGATTAGGGGCTGGAAGCGGGGGCGCCGGAACCGGCTGACGCGATGTGATCGTAGAACTCCTGCAGGACGTAGAAGGCCTTTTTCTTGATGCCGTTCTCGCCGATCAGGCCCTTGCGGTTCCAGCCGTCCTGGACGTTGGGCAGCAGGCGGCGGGGCGAGCGAAAATCGCACAGGATCCACGGCGTCATCCCGCGGAGCTGGGAAATCCGCTGCAGCATCGGGAGCGTCTGGCGGTAGAGGTCCTCCTGAAACTCCTCGCTGAAGCGCGTCCGGGCATCCGCATGGAACCCCTGGAGCGCGCCGCCGCCAAATTCACTGATCACAACCGGCTTGGGCCACTTGATCGACCAGTGGATCCGCGCACAGCGATCCGGCAGCCCGTCGTACCACCCGACGTACTCGTTGAAGCTGACGAGATCGGTGAATTGGCCGAGGGGATCATCCACCACCCTCGCGTCGGGATCGTCTGCCACGCCGTGCGTTTCCATCGCGGCCGATACGAGCCGGGTGCCGTCCAGCGCGCGGGCACGGTCGATGAGCGTCTCCAGAAACCGATTCCGCGCCGGGCCGACCGGTGTCTCGTTGGCCACGGACCAGATGATGACGCTGGCATGATTCTTATCGCGTCCGATCACCTCGGTCAGCTG
>Ga0335078_10011514_pt1 | contig 13124 bp, 13 predicted proteins | sample Lox_Sample_32_FD_206711 | JGI IMG/M metagenome (GOLD analysis project Ga0335078, IMG submission 206711) | Soil microbial communities from Loxahatchee National Wildlife Refuge, Florida, United States - Lox_Sample_3.2 | ecosystem: Environmental > Terrestrial > Soil > Wetlands | place: USA... | reverse complement strand
GGCCAGACGCTTGCGCACCATGTCGTTGTTTGGATTTTCCTTGAGAATCTTCTGGTAGTAGATAATTGCTTCTTTTGGATTACCCTGCAGCTCGCGCAGCATCGCCATGTCGAGCAGGGCGAGCTCCGACTGCGGATTCAGCTTCAGCGCCTCGCTGTAGTAATGCTCCGCCTGCTTGTACTTCTTGGCCGCCGCCATCACCCGGCCGGAGTAGTAGTAGCCAAGGAAAGAACGCGGATCGAGATCGATCAGACGCTGAAAGGTTTTGAGTGCTTCGTCGAACTGGCCGTGCTTCGCGTAGAGCGTGCCCAGGTAGAGGTAGGCTTCCTGGTTCTTGGGATCGAGCTTCAGCACTTCCTGGTACTGCTGCTCGGCCGCGGCGTTGTCGCCGGTGGCGGAATTGATTCCCGCCGCGAGCAGGCGCGCGTCGACCGAGCTCGGATCGAGTACGATCGCCTGGTTCACCTGCTCGAGCGCGTCCTTGAGACGGCTCTGCCTGACGTACAACGTCGCCAGCTTGACCCGGAGATCCGCGTTGTTGGGATCGGCCTTGATGGTGGCTTCGTAAGCGCGCAGCGCCTCGGCGTGATCGTTCTCGCTCGACGCCAGTTGCGCCTTGAGGAATTCGGCCATCGCCTGCGCCTCAGGCGGAGGCGTTACCGGTTTTATTCCACCGAAAGGCAATTCGCGCGACTGCGCGGCGGCTTGCTGCGCCTTGGGCTTCTGATCTTGATTTGTGGCGCAGGCCGCGAACATCAGAGACGCGCCCACGAACACCGCGAGCGTGCATTTAACGCCTAATTTCATAAGGGAAAACAGGACAAACGGTCCAACTGTTGAGAGTTAACATAGCCCTCCCGGTGGGTCAACGTAAGTTAGGAAACCACGGGCTAAAAGCAGCGTAAGACGCTTGCGGCGCTGTGATGGTTGACGCTGTCGCCGAGGCTTCGCGCAAGCGCCATCTGTTAAGCCCGCGGCGCGACTCACGTATAACTTGGGCTTCCGATTGCCGCACGAGTATCAGGCATGAGTCTATCTACCGCAAAGTACGCAGAGCAAACCCCGCCTCGCGACGGGATCGGCAGTTACAAGCTCGGCCTGTCGGCGCTCGTGGTGGTGATGTACCTCACCATCAGCGGCGGAGCGTACGGAGTCGAGGACGCCGTGCGCATCGCGGGACCGCGGCTCACCCTGCTGCTGTGCATCTTGGTGCCGCTGTCGCTGAGCCTGCCGACCGCTTTGATGGCAGCGGAGTTGACCTCGCTAATGCCGGTGGAGGGCGGCTTCTACTTCTGGGTGCGCGAGGCATTCGGCCCCTTCGCCGGTTTCGCCGAAGCCTATCTCACGATCCTGTATACCGCGGTCGACATGGCGATTTACCCGGTGATGTTCTCCGCCTACCTGGCATTCGTGCTGCCTTTGACGATGCAGGCGCGGATCGTGCTCGGAATCGCGATGGTATGGATCGCGGGCCTGCTCAACCTGCTCGGCATCCGGCCGGTCGGAACCACCTCGATCATCCTCACGATCGGACTCACTCTACCGTTCATCGCGCTGGTTGTGCTCGGGATGCCGAGATTGTTCGCCTGGCAGCTTCCTCCAGCCCCGGCGGCCAGTGGAAATTTTCTCGCCGCGCTCGCCGGCGGCCTGACCGTGGTCATCTGGAATTTCAGCGGATGGGAAAACGTCAGCGTGATCGCCCGCGAGATACGCGATCCGCGACGCAACTATCTCCGCGCGATCGCGATCGTGCTACCGATGGTCGCATTTGGCTACCTTTTGCCGCTCGCGGTATCGGTCTCCGGCGCCAAAGACACCTCAAGCTGGACCACCGGATCGTTTTCGCAGATCGGGCGTGAAATTGGCGGCTCTTACCTTGGAAACGCGCTGGCGATCGGCGGGATGGTGAGTTCGTTCGCGGTCTTCGAAGCGGCGATGCTATGGATATCGCGCCTGCCATTCGTGCTGGCGCGCGAGCGCTACCTGCCGCCTGCGTTCGCCGATCTGTGGCAAAGCCACGCCACACCGTGGAAGGCGATCCTGCTGTGCTGCATCGTGTTCACGATGCTGGTGCCGCTGGGCTTCACCGCGCTGATCGTACTCGACGTCTTCTTTTATATGACCGCGCTCGCGCTCGAGATGGGTGCGCTGCTCAGGCTGAGGCAGCTTCGCCCCAAACGCGAGGGGATGTTCACGATCGCCGGCGGTCCGTGGACGATTTACGTGATAGCGCTGGCGCCGCTGCTGACCTGGATCGCGACGTTCGGACTTGCGCTCGCGCACGGCGACAGCAGCTTCGATTTCCTGATCGCGATCGTGCTGGCGTTCACGGTTTGGCCGGCCTACTGGATTTGCCGGCGCCAATTTGGCGGCCCGGAGGCAGGTCAGACTTCAATCACAGAATCGGCTTGATAATTCGCCCGAGCTTCAGAACAGCGCGGAATTGTAGAACTGCAGGAACGAGAAGGCGGTGATCGTAAGCGCGTGAGTGATCTCGCCGGTCGCGATCATTTTCCTGATATCGGCCAGCGGCACTGTAACGACCTCGGTCTCTTCGGCGCCGGTGTGCTGCGGCGGCTTGCCGATCAGTCGAACGTCACGCGCGAAGAACGAGAAACAGTAGTTGCCCTGGATCGCCGGGTTGGGATGCACCTTGCCGATCGCGACGATGTTGTCCGAGTCGTAGCCGCTCTCCTCGATCATTTCGCGGCGCGCGGCGACACCCGGCTCTTCACCCGGATCGACCATCCCACCCGGCACCTCCAACGTGTGGTCTTCGATCCCATGGCGGAACTGATGCACCATCACGACTTCCTGCGACGGGGTCAGCGGAATGATGTTGATCCAGTTGGGCGCCGACAGCACATAGAAGTGATGGCGGCCGCGATGCGGATGCTCGCGCTGATGGCGCAACAGGTCAAAGATCGGCGTCTGGTAGACGTGATCGCTCTCGATCGTCGTCCATTTACGCGGCTTCATTAAGCTCTCGTCTGCAAAGATTCAGAACAATCGCGAATATTCTATCGCGGGGCAGCGATCCATCACCACCGTGACGCCCGCGTCCTGGGCGAGCTTCGCGGCTGCGAGGTTCACCACGCCTAGCTGACACCACAATACGCGCGCACCTTTCGCGATCACCTCGCGCGCGATATCGGGCAAATACTCGGGCCGCCGGAACACGTCGACGATTTCGACTTTCTCGGGAATCGAAGCCAGGTCGGGGTAGCATCGCTCGCCCAGCACGTCGAGCAACGCCTCGGACGGAAGGGTGGGATTCACCGGAATCACCTTGAAGCCCTTGCGCTTGAGCAAGAGCGCGATGCTCAAGCTGTCGCGCGACGGCCGATCGGAACATCCGACCACCGCCACCGTTGCCGGCTCGCTCAGGATGCGGCGAATCTCGTCGTCCGATGGATTTGCGAAGCGCATCGACATTCAGCGCGAGATTATCAACCGCTCGACAATTCGCGGGATCAGCAGCTTGATCTGATCGCGGCACTCGGCAAACACCTGGTCGCCCTTGTCGAACGGGTCCTCGATATCACCGCTCTCGCCGGCAAAGCCGCGCAGCGTGTGGACGTCGCATTCGGCAGCTTCTGGAAATTTCAGCTTCAGCTCGACCGCCTGCTGCTCCGTCATCGCGATGATGACGTCGGCGTCCTCCAACAACTCGGGATGGCGCTTCAAGTCGGTCGAGGTGGCTTCCTCACCGATATCGATACCTTCATCGCGCAGCACCAGCCGAGTGTCGAGCGAGACCAGAGCTCCGTCGCGCGCGTAGGCGGCAATCCCAGCCGACTTCACGATAACGGTTCCATGGATACCGCGCTTGATCAACTCGCGCCGCAGCAGATGCTCAGCCATCACGCTGCGTGCGGTATTCGCCGCGCAGATGAACAGGACGCAGCGCGAGCTGATCGACGGGCGGCCGGAAGAAGACTCGCTCACCCGGCGTTAAATTCCTACCACCGACTGTGCGATGCTTTCCTTCTTGGTAGCACCCTTGGCGAGCTCTTCCTTTATCTGTGCTCCGAGCTCGGAAGGATCCCACAAGCCCTGCTTCGAGACTTTGCCGACCGAGTGCCAGCCCTTCATCAGCCATACGCCGCCGAGGCCCGAGCGAAAAACTTCGCCGTGAACGTTCTTGGCGTCGTCGCTGGCGAGCCAGGCGACCAGCGGTGCGACGTTGGCTGGGCTGTACTTGTCGAACTCACCCGCTGCGGTGGCCTTGCCCATCGTCGCGGCGGTCGCCGGTGTCGCCTCGATTGTCATGCGGGTGCGTGCGACCGGCGCGATCGCGTTCGCGGTAACGCCGTACTTCTCCATCTCGCGATCGATAATCACCGCCATCGTGGCAACCGCAGCCTTGGCGGCGCCGTAATTCGATTGCCCCGCGTTGCCGAGCAAACCCGAATCGGAGCTGGTGTTGATCAGGCGGCCGTTCAGGATGTTGCCCGCCTTGTGCTGCTCGCGCCAGTAAGCGCACGAGTGACGCGCCAGGTTGAAAGTGCCCTTGAGGTGAACCGCAATCACGCTGTCCCAGTCGTCTTCGTTCATGTTGAAGATCATGCGGTCGCGCAGGATGCCGGCGTTGTTGACCACGATGTTGAGCTTGCGGAAATTGTCGATCGCGCAATCGATGATGCGCTTGGCGGACTTGAAATCGCTGACGCTCTCGAAGTTCGCAACCGCCTCGCCGCCAGCGCTGCGAATCTCCTTGACCACTTCCTCGGCCGGACTGCGCGATTGGCCGGTGCCGTCAAAATGCCCGCCGAGGTCGTTGACCACGACCTTGGCTCCATGCTTCGCCATCAGCAACGCTTCTTCGCGTCCCACGCCGCGCCCCGCCCCGGTAATCACGGCAACCTTGCCTTCGAGCAACGCCATTATTTCATCCTCTCTATTGAGTTAACTCGATCCTCGGACGAGTGCCGACGCCGCTCCGATTCCCGGGTCGTGGAAGATGCGCGATTGTCGGGAACTAGTTACGACCGCACTGCTGTTTTCTGGATAGTAGATGAGCAAACGACAAGTCAAGGCGGTAACTTGATACGCCCGGGGCGGAAGTAACCTCGGTGACCCTGCAGATAAGCATCCCACATCGCTTGAATAAGCGTTACTTGACTCACGTCAGACTGTTTGGATACTCGGAGAGATGCGCGCGGTCGAGATGGTTCGGCTGGCGTTTTCACGGTGTCACGTGCTCGCCGTATTCATCGGAACACCTGCTTCTCTCCGGAAAAATCCAGGCAGGAGGACATTGATTGGCTCGTTACGGGTCTTAAGGGATTTACCGCGTGGTCATAACGTGCGATTATGTGCTAATTAAGTGTTCGCTTAAACAGGAATCTGTCGGTCCAAACCGTTCGAGAGGGTGCTAGATGCCACAGAATTTCGGAATCTTCGCGATGATCCAGCAGGGATATTACGCAACCTATCCCCTGCTTTTCATATCGGTTGCCAGCCTGGCGGTTATTTTCGAGCGCATGTGGGCGCTCTCGGGAGTCGCTTCGCGCGCGGCCAAAACCGCCGACAAGCTGGTTCCTCCTCTGCGCCAAGGCAAGTTCGACGAGGCGCTTAAGGAAACCGAGCCTCGCCGCAACGCGACGCAGCGGATCTTTTATCCGCTGATCTCCGCCGCGCAGTCGTTCAATCGCGACAAGCTGATCGAGCTCGAAGAGGAGCGCCGTTTCCAGGAGACGCTCGAGCTCAAGCGCTACATCTGGGTGCTTGGCACCGCGGGCGCCTCGGCCCCCTTCATCGGACTGTTCGGCACCGTTATCGGTATTCTCAGTTCGTTCCAATCGATGGCGATCATGGGTACCGGTGGTTTCTCGGTCGTCGCCGCGGGTATCTCGGAAGCGTTGATCTCCACGGCGTTGGGTCTCGCGGTCGCGATCATCGCGGTCATTTTCTACAACTACTTCAGCGTTAAGATCGACAACATCAACGCCATCATGCGAATCAATTCCGGCCGCCTGATCGACGCCGCGCTGCAGGGGCGCGGGGCACGTGGCGATCAGTAGTCCGTCCGGCGGCGGCGGGCTCTTTGCCGACATCAACATCACGCCGCTGACCGACATTTTTCTGGTCCTGCTGATCATCTTCATGGTGACCACCTCGGTCACGATCGAATCCGCCGCCCACGTTGATCTGCCCAAGGCCGAAAACACTTCACCCGAGACCAAGGGCGTGATCGTCACCTACACCACCCAGCACGAGATTTTCGTCAATTCCAAGGACGTTCCCGAACGCGAGCTCGAACCCGCGCTGCGCGAAGCGCTCGGCAAGGTCGAGGAAAAGATCGTCGTGTTCCAGGGCGATCAGAAGGTGATGCTCGGCGACATGATACGGGTCCTCGACATCGCCAAGCGCGCGGGAGCGTCTCAGATCGCGATCGCGGCGCAAAGAACCAGTGGCGGCGAGGTGAACGCCTCCGTTGGCGGCTAGGCGACTTGCGGCAAAGCGAATGGCGGACCGTTAGGAGAAAGGAACATCGATGGCGATTAGCACTGGTTCAAGCGGCGGCGTCTTCTCCGATATCAACATCACGCCCCTGACCGATATTTTTCTGGTGCTGCTGATCATCTTCATGGTCACCACGTCAGTGACGATCGAATCCGCCGCTCACGTCGATCTGCCGAAAGCGGAGCCGTCGACGGCAACCAACAATCCCAAGGGCGTGACGGTCGCGTACACCTCGGACCATCGGATCTTCGTCAACGGCATCAGCGTGGCGCAGACCGACCTCGAGCGGACGCTGCGCGACGACCTCGGCAAGACCCCCGACAAGATCGTGGTCTTCCAGGGCGATCAGAAAGTCATTCTCGGCGACATGGTCAGGATTCTCGATATCGCCAAGCGCGCCGGCGCCGAGCAAATCGCGATCGCCGCGCAGGCCAACGGCCCCGCGCCCGCCGGTGGCGATTCGGCTGGAGCCCCCAAGTAGGACGGCATGCTTTTGCGGCAAGGGAGACCTGGGCATCGATTGAACACGATAGCTTCGGTTGAGATTCGGCTCGCGCGCCGATCAGTTTCAACGGCTGCGGCGTCTAACTTTAAGCGGTCGCGCGTGCGCGAGCTTCGGTGCAACAACTTATGACGACATGGATGGTTATCGCCCTCGTCATCTCGACGCTGACCCTGGCGTTCATCTTATTTTTTATCTTCGGCAAAAGACGGCGCGCCGCCGGAGCGGCTGAAGGTGTTACCACCCTTTCGACCCTCAAGGGCGCGCTCTCGTTCATGCTGGGACCGTTCCCGCTCTCGATCGCGATTCATGTCGTGGCGCTGCTGCTGCTTATCGCCTATGTCCATCCGCCTCGCGGACGCGAGCTGATCATGGTGAACCTCGAAGCCGGCGGCGGTGGTGGCGGCGGCGGCGAGGAGATGCAGAATCTCGACATGCCGGATGTTCCCTTGCCCGAAACCGCGCCGACCCAGAACACCGAGCGTCCCGTCACGGCTGAAACCTCGCAAAGCGTCGGGATGGCGGAGAATTACGTGCGTTCGGTCGGCGGCGGCGGTATCGGTATCGGACGCGGCGGCGGAATCGGTTCGGGCTACGGCCGCGGGATCGGCGCCGGGTTCGGCGGCTTCATCGGAAATCTTCGCCGCCAGGGACTCGACGTGGTCCTGGTGATCGACGGCACCGGCTCGATGAAGCTGATCCTCGAAGACGTCAAGGCCAAGATGAACGAGCTGATTCGCGCGATCCATCGTTTGGTGCCAATCGCGCGTATCGGCGTCATTATCTATGGCGGTACCGGTGAAAAGCTCGATATCCAGCCGCTGACGATTTCGGCCGACAAGGTCCAGTCGTTTCTGGCCAACATTGCCGCCAAAGGCGGCGGCACCTGGGAAGAAAACATGCTGGGCGCGGTCCAGACCGCAGTCAGCGGGATGGACTACAAACCATACGCGAAGAAGGTGATCGTGCTGGTCGGCGATTCACCGCCGGACAAAAAGGATTTCGATCCGCTGCTTCAGCTAATCCGGCAGTTCAAGGCCAATAACGGCACCTTCAACACGGTCGACGTCACCGCCGAAGAGCACGAGCGCTTCGAGCGTGATTTCTACATGAAGGTGCATAACCGCGAGCCACCGTCGATCTCGCCGTTGCCGGCGTTCTATCAGCAGACGCGCGCAGCGTTTAAGGTGATGTCCACGGTGGGTGGCGGCGCGATGCGCAGCCTGAGCAAGGATGTTCACATCAATCAGCAGGTGCTGATCCTGGCGTTCGGCGAGCAATGGCAGTCGCAGGTGTCGGCCTTCGCCCGCGGAATCGGCAAGTAGATTCTCATTCGGCGCGAGCGGCAATCTCGATCATGAAACCTTCCAGCATCGCATTTTTCGCCGCCGCCGCGATGCTGGCGCTCGCGATACTACCGCCGGCTCCGGTCCGTGCCGCTGACCTGGCCCATCCGCGCCAGCAGCGCGATCTGACCCCGGCACTGCGCGAGCAGCTCACCGCGACTCTGTCCGACGAGGCTTCGAACTACCTCAACGCCGAGGACGAAAAGAAAAGCCGCAACGAAGCCTACGTCGATCTCCAGCCTCAATTCGAATATCTGCCCAATTATGGACCCGGCGGCCGATTGGTGGTCAGTGCGAAACTCGGCGGCGCCGAATACGTGCCGACCAAAAACGGTGTCGGCAAAGGCACCGCGACCGGCAAGCTCAAGTACCTGGTCTTCACCTATCGGCTATCCGAGGGCAAATGGGTCGAGGTCAACAAGCCGCGATGGGAATCCCAGAACCTCGGATCGAAGGCAGCCAAAAAGATGACCGCGGCGGCCGAGCGCGAGGAAAAATACAAGGCCGCGCAGGCTCAGGCCGAAGAGCGCAGGCGTCAAAAAGCGCGCAAGACGCCAGCCCCGACGCTAACGCCCGTCGCCATACCGACTCCCGCTAAAATTTCCTGACCGCTCAATCTGCGAGCAGATAACGCGGCTCGGACGCGATTGAATAGGCGCTCGCGCCGATCAATCATGGCCTGTGGTTTGCGCTCGATGCGCGAGTCGCCCCCGATGACATCAATTTACGACCAGGTCCTTTCTTTCATCCGTAGTCCCGACCCGAATCGGTTCGAATCCGTCGCGCTCGACGTATTCCGCTATCAGTTCGAGCGTATCGCGCCATATCGCGACTATTGCCTGAGCCTCGGCGTGACGGCGCAGACGGTGGAATCACTCGACCGCGTCCCTACCGTGAGCACGGTTTCATTCAAGTACGCCGAGCTGAGAGACGGACCGGCCGAGCGCGTATTCATGACCAGCGGCACCAGTATCGGGCGCGACGAGCGCGGCCGCCATTTCGTGCCGCGGCTCGACATTTATCGCACCTCCGCGATGACGCACATCGCCCCGATGCTGTTTCGCGATCGGCGCCGGATGCCGATTCTTGCGATCCATCCGATCGCGGAGCGAATGCCGGAATCGTCGCTGGGCCAGATGATAAGCTGGTGTATCGAGGACTTCGGAACCGAACGCAGCGTTTGCGTTGCTAATCCGCAGGGACTGGAAATCGAACGCGCACTCGAATTTCTGGAATCCGCGCAACGAAGCACCGAACCGGTCTGCATTCTCGGGACCACGGCGGCGGCTGGCGCGCTGTTCGAAGCGCTTCGTGCCGAGGCCAAGCCGATCAGGTTGCCGGCGATGTCGCGCCTGATGGACACCGGCGGCGCGAAGGGACAGGCGAATCCGCTCGATGCTGCCGAAGTTGTCGAGATGGCCGCGCGATGGCTCGGAATCGAGTCGTCGATGGTGATCAACGAATACGGGATGACCGAGATGTGCTCGCAATTCTACGACGCGACGCGGTTCAACTCGGCGCACGACGAGCCGCCAGGCAAGCGGCTTAAGATCGGTCCGGCCTGGCTGCGCGCCACCGCGCGCGATCCCGTCACGCTCGCGCCACTGCCATCCGGCAGCATCGGACTGATGTCGTACTTCGATCTCGCCAACGTCGGCTCGGTGTCGGCGTTGCTTACTGAAGACCTGGGCTCGGTCGAGCGCGATGGAGTTCGGCTGATCGGCCGCGCGCCGGCCAGCGAGGCTCGCGGATGCGCACTCGGAATCGAGCAGTTCAGGCGTCAAGCCGAGAAACGATCCGCAGGCGCGTGACGATGGGCTCCTCGCTCACGCAGTGCGTTGATAGCGGTCCGATCGCATCGCTCGCGATGCGCCTGAAAGTCTCGGCGAAGACACCGCTCGCGCCCAGCAGAGTATCGAGATCGCTGGCTCGCACGTTCAGCTTGTGGCGCGATCCCAACCACAAGCGCCTCCGCGACGCGATCGATAAAATCGCCACGAACTCCGGCTTCAGTGCCGAGCTGCTCTCCGAATCGCTCGACGCGCTGCTGCTGCCGTTCACCGCGCAATCGCTCGAATCGTTCGCGGCCAGAGTGAAAATCGCGCCGCGCGTGGTCGGTTTCGTGATGCCGGGTAACGTCGCGGGCGCGGGAATCCACGAATTCGCACAGGCTCTGATCACCGGCGCCGGGGTGCTGGTGAAGACCGCTTCCGCCGAACCGAGTTTCTTCGCCGAATTCGCGAAGACAATTGCCGAAGTCGATCCCGAACTTGCCGCCCGTGTTGCGACGATCGCGTTTAACCGCGGGCAGGCCGAGTTCACTCGCGCCTTGCAGGACAGTTGCGACGAACTCGTGGTGCTCGGCGACGACGCGACCGTCGAAATGCTGGAGCGCGGCGGACCGGTGATCGGATTTGGCAGCCGCGTAAGCGGCGCGCTGATCGCGCGCGAGGCACTCGCGCCAGAATCGATAGACGCTCTCAGCGACAGCGTTGCGCGCGACGTCACGCTGTTCGAGCAGCGTGGATGCCTCTCGCCGCATCATGTTTTCGTCGAGGATGAAACCGGAGCGGAGGCTCACCGCTTCGCCAAACATCTGGCGCTCGCGCTGGAACGCCTCGCGCGCAAGCTTCCGCCGCCCGCAGCTATCGACATCGGTGCAACGGCGGCGATTCGCGCGCTGCGGGAGACGTCGCGATGGCGGAAGATGGCAGGCGCGCCGGTGGATCTGTGGGAGTCTGCGGGATTCGCCTGGACGGTGATTTACGATTCCGCTGCGCCGTTTAAAATTTCACCGCAATACCGCACGATACACATCACGCCCTTCGCGGATTTCGCCGATTTCACCTCCCGGCTCGAAACGGTGCGCGGCCAACTCGAAGCTTTCGCGATCGCCGATCCTGCGGAGCACCTCGACGAGCAACGTTCATGGCTGCGCCGCGCCGGCGTCAGCTATTTCGCCGCGCCAGGCATGATGCAATCGCCGCCGCTCGAATGGCCGCACGGCAACGGCGCTTTCTTATCGAGAGTGCTGCGCATCGATGAGTGATCTGCGCAACAAGTTTTCGCATCACCTTGCGCAGACTTCCGATTCGCCGATCGGTCTCGAAATTTCGCGCGCCGAAGGATGCTGGCTCTACACAGCCGACGGACGCCGCTACCTCGATTTCATTTCCGGAATCGGTGTCAGCAATCTCGGCCATGGCCATCCCGCCGTGCTCGCCGCGATCGAAGCTCAGGCGCGCCGCCATCTGCACGTGATGGTCTACGGCGAGTATGTAATCCAGGCGCAGGCCGAGCTCGCGTCGCGCCTGGCGCAACTGCTGCCGGGGAGCCTCGGGCGCATCTACTTTACCAACAGCGGCGCCGAGGCGATCGAGGGCGCACTTAAGACGGCTCGCAAATTTACCGGACGTCCGAATTTCGTTGCCTTCGACGGCGCCTATCATGGCGACACGTTCATGGCGCTGTCGCTGATGGGGAATCCTTCGTTTCGGAAACCGTTCGAGCCGATGCCAGGCGGAATCCGCCATCTACCTTACGACGATCTCGGCCGATTGCAGGCGATCGACGACAGCGTGGCCGCCGTGGTGATCGAGCCGATGCAGGCCGAGGGCGGCGTGCGGATTCCGAGCAGCAGATTCATCCAGGCGCTGCGCGCGCGATGCGACGCCGTCGGCGCGATGCTGATTTTCGACGAAGTGCTGACCGCTTTCGGCCGCACCGGCAAACTGTTCGCGCTCGAGCACTTCGATATTGTCCCCGATCTGATCGTGCTCGCCAAAGCACTCGGCGGAGGCCTACCGCTGGGCGCATTTTGCGGCAGCGACGAACTGCTCGGATGCCTGGCGCACGATCCGCCGCTGGGCCATATCACCACCTTCGGTGGTCATCCGCTGTCTTGCGCCACCGCGCTGGCGTCGTTGGAAATCATGACCAATGAGCGCCTGCCGGAGCGCGCCGCGAAGGTCGGTGAGAGCTTGCTGGAGCGCTTTGACGCGATGGTTGGACGCGAGATCGTGGCGGTGCGCGGAATCGGACTGCTGATCGGGCTGGAATTCGCGAGCGCCCCGATGGCCCATCGATTCGTCGCCGAAACGATTGCTCGCGGAGTGATCGTGAACTGGACGTTGAACGCGGATCGAGTGGTCCGGCTCGCGCCGCCGCTTACGATTTCCGAAAGTGAAATCGATTTCGCGCTCGACGCGATGAACCTGGCGCTTTCGGTTGCGGCGTCCCACCCGGGGTGAACACGTGCTTGCCGAGGGCATTTGGATCGTTTAGCTTCGAGGAAGCGTGGTCGCGCAACACCGGCTTTATGATTGGCGTAACCCTATTTTTTGCCGCCTTCCCCTGACAATTCCGCGCCCTATCGCACGCGCCGTTCCTTGCGTCCCGCGACGCTCGCCGTGAAACCCCTGCCCGGAGAATTCGAATTAATCGCACGATTGTGCCGGCGTTTACCGCTGAGCTCGCGAACTTTGCTCGGCCCCGGCGACGACTGCGCAGTGATTCGGCGGCCGCGCGGCGCGAAGCTCTTCACGATTGACTCGATGGTCGAAGACGTTCACTTCAAGCTCGATTGGGCGACGCCACAACAAATCGGTTACCGTTCGCTGACGGTCAACCTGAGCGATATCGCCGCGATGGGTGGAATTCCCACCGCATGTGTCGTGAACCTTGCGGTTCGCCGGGGCCTTGACCTGCGATTTTTCGATCGCCTGTACGCCGGGCTCAACCAGGCGGCCGCTGACGCGAAAGTCGACGTGGTTGGCGGCAATATCACTGGCGGCGAGCAGTTCGCGATC
>Ga0335078_10011513_pt1 | contig 13124 bp, 12 predicted proteins | sample Lox_Sample_32_FD_206711 | JGI IMG/M metagenome (GOLD analysis project Ga0335078, IMG submission 206711) | Soil microbial communities from Loxahatchee National Wildlife Refuge, Florida, United States - Lox_Sample_3.2 | ecosystem: Environmental > Terrestrial > Soil > Wetlands | place: USA... | reverse complement strand
TGGCGTTGACGATCGCAACCTTGGGGCTCCGGCTGCTGTTATCCGATTCGCTGAACTCGCGGCCCTTTAGTAGCGGAATGCCCATGGCGCGAAAGTAGCCGGGCGTCACCTGGACGAAACTCACAATCGGAATTGCTTCCCTGCCGACGGCGGGACGCCCTTCGATATTCAACCCGCCCCAAAAGCCTCCGCCCGATTGCCGGAGGGGCAAGGTCATCGTAGCGCCGGCTGCCTTCACTCCGGGAAGCGCTCGCAGCCGCTCCAGCAGTTGCTGGTAAAAGGCCGCGATCTGAGGGTTCTTGTAGGTCGACGGCAGCGAAATTTGGCATGTCAACACACCATCCGGCTTGAACCCCGGGTCGACGGCTCGCAGGCGCGCGAAGCTGTTCACCAGCAGCCCGGCGCCTGCCAGCAACACCAGCGCCAATGCCATTTCGCAGATCACCAGAAGGTCGCGCACGCGACGGCCGGGTGTTCCTGCACTCCAGCCGCGACCACCTGCTTTCAACGACTCGTTGAGATCATTACTGACGCCCCGCACGGCAGGAACCAGTCCAAACGCCAGGCCCGTGAGCACCGACAATCCCAGCGTAAAGAGAAGAACATGACTGTCTAAATTGATATCCTGGGCGCGAGGAATCTGGGCTGCCAGAATCAATCGCAGAGGGCGCACTCCGCATGCGGCGAGCAGAACACCCGCGGCACCACCCAGGACGGAAAGCAGCACGCTCTCGGTGAGCAATTGACGAGTCAGCCGCGAAGGGCTGGCCCCCAGTGCCGCGCGCACGGCAAACTCCTTCTCTCGCGCGGCCGACCTCGCCAGCAGCAGGTTGGCCACGTTTACGCAGCCGATTAAGAGCACAAAGCCCACGGCCCCCAGCAGCACCAGCAGCGCCGGCCGCACACTTCCCGTTATCTGTTGCCCGGCAGGAACCAAATACACCGTTACGCCGGCATCTTCGCGATACGTCTGCGCAAGCCGGCGGGCGACCGTGCCCATGTCGGCTGTGGCGCGCTCGATGCTCACTCCCGGCTTGAGTCGCGCCACTACTCTCAGGAAACGGTCACCACGCTCGGCCGTCGCCTCCGCCCGTGCTGGCCAGGGAACCCAGAGTTGCACGTCCGGAAAGGGCGAAGAAAACTCCGCCGGCATCACGCCGATCACCACGCGGGGCTCGCCGTCCACCATGATGGTCCTGCCCAACATTTCCGGCTCGCCGCCGAACGCGCCCCTCCAGAGCGCGTGGCTCAGCACCACTGTACGGTCATTCTCTCGCTGGTCCTCACCCGTAGAGAACCCTCGCCCGAACTCGGGTTGAGCACCGAGAACCTCAAAGAAATTCGGCGAGACCGTCCAGCCTGATACCTGTCGCGGCTCGTCACCACCCGATAGGTTGTAGCTTCCGCTCCACCATCCGGCGAGGCTGTCGAAAACACGGTTCTGTTCGCGCCAGTCCCGCAGGTCCGGGATGGAAACGGTGCTCTGGTTGATACCGCGCGCCTTCTCCGCCGACCACACGTATACCAATCGGCCGGGATCGTGGTAAGGTAGCGCGCGCAACAGGGCTGCATTCACGACGCTGAGGATCGCGGTGTTCGCGCCAATCCCGAGCGCCAGTGTGAGGATCGCGATGGAACTGAAACCTGGATTTTTCCCAAGCTGTCGAAAGCCGTAACACACGTCTGTTAGGAGTGTCTGCACTGAGATTGTCCCCCCGGTTCCTTAAGGCTGCTGCATATTGGACGTTCGAGAAACCCCGCGGTTAGGCGACCACAAGCTGTTGCCCCACCGACATCCGAGGGCAAGCTCTATGCCGTACGCGGCTGACAAAATAGGGCTGATTCGCGGCGATCGCTTGCGTGGCATAAAGCAAAGCAGGTCAATGATCGGTTGGCCACTTGGAGAAACTGACTATCACCTTGCCGCGTAGTCGGCCACGCTGAGATGTTCTGGCCGCTGTCCAAACAGTGTCCAACAAGATCGATCCTCCCTAGACGCCAGTGTTTACCTCTGATTGGCCAGGGTTGAGCCGGCATTCGCAAAGGACACCGCCTTCAAAAACGAGCCACTTGCTTGTAGAACAAACCTGGAAAGATGCGGTGAAGCGCACCCGGTCGCCAAACGTGTCGCGACGTGAGTAATTCGATTAGTGGGGCAACGAATGGCCCCATATGCCTGCCCCCCTCTGCTCGGAGTGCTGGACACTGGCGACCTTGTATAATCGGCCCAATCTTCTTTCCCATTGCTTTTCGTTGTTAAGTACGAAAATTCCAACCCAAGGAGGATCTATTCGTGTTTACTGAACTCATGCCACTTCTCGCCGAGCGCACTGTGCTCATCACGGTGGCGCGGGAGAGCGACACCATAGTGCGCGCAACGGCGATACCGAAGCGCGCAAGCGAAGGCGAGAACGCGGCGCTCTCGACGCCATTGAGCTTTGTCGGGACGCCTGAAGAACTGGACCGCGACTTTGCAAAGGAGCTTGCTGCTTACGTGGACATGCACCGCCAACTGGGCAGCACGCTGGCGCAGGCAAAGGCGACGATGGAAGCCGCGGCCAAGGCCGCCCAGGAAGAGGCCAAGCGTAAGGCTGAAGAGAAGAGGAAGGCAAAGTCTTCGGCCCCTACACCGACTCCGGCGGTCGCCACCCAACCCGCACCTTCTGCATGCCCCGGTCCGGCACCGGTGACTACATCGAGTCTGTTCGACGGGGTACCGACCGGACCGGCTGAATCCCAACAAAGAGGTTTACGCCTATGACGGTCACCCCTGCCCAGAGAATTTTTTCGTATGCAGGCCTTACCCTTGGAGACTTGGATAGACGGATGTCGCCGGAGGAAATTAAGGCGGCCTATTCGGTTCAATACCCAGAGCTGGCGACGGCGGGGATCAAAGGCCCGGAAGTCGTCGGGGATAAGCTTCGCTGGGAATTCGTCGTGTCCATAGGAGCTAAGGGCTGAGGCGCCATGCGAAGGAGAAGCCGGAAACCGAAGATCACGCGGGAGGCGGCGCTCGCCGAGCTTGCACTGATGGCTGAGGGCCGTCACCCAGAGTGCAATACCATCACCGGGAGGTTCATACGAGACCCGGAGTTACAGCAGGCCTCCAAAATCCTTCACGACGCGATTCAGGGCGAATCCTACCGCCAGCCAAGAAGCGACATAACGCCAGCGCCTCCGGCTTGGTTGCTCCCAGCCTGATGGCGCAGGGAAACTTCGCGCTTGTGCCCAGACTCGATGGCGTGGCCATCGAGCATCAATTGGCCGGTGAAGACCACCGCGCCATATTGCTGTCCCAAACACTGACTAAACTGGAGATTGCTCGAATCAGGGACTGGGAGGGGAGCCCCTCCAAATACCTGTTGTGCACTCTAAGGCGATGGATCGCGCTCCACGGCGGGAAGTCGGTCCAAACTGAGTTCGCTCTCGATGCGACGATCAGCAACACTCCCGACCGTTATTCCAGCGAGGACATCAATCCGGCGCGGCTGTATCTCACCGTCGATCCGGAGTCGGCCGGCTACATCGTGATCGGGCCTACACTTGAGAGACTCAAGCGTGTCCATTCCCGCTTGCCGGTAACCTTCTACAACCTCGTGTTGGGTGCCGTGAACCGGTGCATGCGGGCGTACGACTACAGAGATGCATCGGAGCGGGTGGAAATGTGGCGCGAATGGGCCGAGGGAGAGGGCGGCCCAGACCAGTATGAGATCCCAGACGTAGAGAGCTGCATTCCGGCCGAGATGAAACAAGAGCCATTGAAGGCTGGGGATCTCCGCGAGCTCGTCGGCCGAATGCAGAACGACGACCTTCGCCGCCTCATCGAGGAAGCGGTCAGGCTGGATCGAATCTCGGGGCGGCTGCAGCGCCCCGAGATTAGCGAAGAGACGCGCGAAGCCTTCATGGATTCGAACCCGCCATTACCAGCGCTGCTTGTGAGTTTCAAACGGAATGACTCGATCTCAGGCTGCTTCGAAGAAGAGGGTCAAGCATTGTTAGAGGTGAGTCCGGAACCTTCTTTCATTGTGGAGATCGATCCGGAAAATGCGGGAAGTGTCCAGGAGGCTTTTGACGCTCTGGCAGTGCTATGTGAAACGATGGCGGCAACCAGTCGCTTGGCGGCGCTGCTGCCAGGCAACAAGGAAGAAGGGTAGTAGCCGTGAACGCGCACCTGGAGATAGGTCAAAGCTATAGCCTCGAGCTCCGACATGCCGTGCTGGTGTACGGGGACCAACAACGCGCCTTTGCCACTCTGCACGAAGTAGTGAAGCAGGAGGATGGTGCGCCGATGCTGGGCCCGGCGCGGCCGCTGAGCTTGGCTTTTCTGCGGGAGCTCGCCCGAGGTCTCGGCTCGCAAGTCGCGCCCGAGATTTTACCCGGCAACGTGCTTGCGCGGACGCCGGAGATGATCGTCTGGTGGAGCCAAGCGGGGCGCCTGCCCATGTTTTTCGGCGCTGCGGACGAGCAGGCGAGAAAGCTGAACGGGGGTACCTTTCCTCATCCTCCGCTCGTCTTTAAGGTCCGCGGCGGTCAACTCTTTGTTCGTGCGCTCAGGAGGAACACGCGCCCCGAGAGCACCACGCGGATGATGACCGCTCCGTACTGGAATGTCGGACAGGATGCCAAGGTTTGCCTTGGGACAGCCATGGCACCTAAGGAAGCCTCGGTCGCCTCAACTCCCGCGTGGTATGACGCCTTTCACCGGAGCCAATTCACCCATGCTTTAGGCGCCGTCCGGCTCACCACTCATCGCGGTGGCTTCGTGGGCTTGTGGCAGAGCATGGCTGGAAAGAAACAGTTTCCAACCCGATATCTCACCGAGGCTAGGGAGACTTTGCTGGATTTCGTGACCCGGGAGCACTGAGCGATGGAAACGCATACGTTGCACCAAGAACTCCTCCGAAAAACAGTTGAAGTACTTGTCGTGGGTTGTGGCGGGAACGGGAGTGCCATCGTTGGGGGCCTTCCGTTTCTCCAGCAGGCGATGCTTGCGCAGGGGCACCCCTATGGGCTGCACGTAACCGTTATGGATGGAGATTCAGTGTCCTCGATCAATTGTGTGCGGCAACCTTTCAGTAAGAGCGAGGTGTCACTGAATAAAGCGATCGTGCTGGTCAACCGGATCAACCTGTTTTGGGGGTTGCGGTGGACAGCGATCCCCAGACTCCTGACGACGCAAACGCTGCATCCGGAGAATGCCGGCTACAACGAATGCTACTTGCAGCCGGATATTGTGATTGGTTGTGTGGATACCCGGGCGGCACGCGAGACGATCGCTAAGAGTGTTTCAGGGTCAAGCCTGACAGGGTATTTTCTCGATCTCGGCAATCACTCAACCGGTGGACAGTTCGTACTGGGCGAGCCGTTGAATGCGAGAAACAAGCGTTCTCGCGCACGGTTGAGAACGGCAGTAGAGTTATTCACTGACATCGCGGACGCCAGCCTGGACGATGACAACGAGCCGAGTTGCAGCGCGCTTGAAAGCCTCAGCCGGCAAGAATCGTTTGTGAACAGCACGCTGTCGCAGCACGCCCTGGCGCTCCTGGCGCGCCTGTTCCGTTATGGGGAAATTTCCTATCATGGCGCATTTGTCGACGTGGCCATGGCGCGATCAACACCCCTGCCCATCGATCCTTTGGTGTGGTGCCGGCTGAGAAAGCGCAGGGGCGGGATGGCGGCGGGAATGAAATCGACCGCCGCCTGAAGCAGAGCGATGAGACTCGATGGCCGGTTGTCAGTGTTGGATCGCTGCTGCGCCGCAATCCGCAGGGTCGCCCAGTTTGGATAGCAAGTCTTTCAGCCAGGCCGGGCGATTAACGCCATGCACAATCCGGCCCAGGAAACCCAGTCGCTCCGCAACGTTATTGCGGTTGGCACGAATGTCTCCTTTGCTGGTCCGCGTATAGAGAATCAGGAAAGCCTCCATGCTGGCCGGTTTCCCGAACAGATATGTTGCGTGCCCAAGCTGCGGGGTCTCCGCGACGACTCCGCCGACATCGAAAATGTACTCCTCCCGGAACAGGTACAGCCGCCGCGCCCGCTTCGCCAGTTGCTGATAAAAGAAGGGGTCATAGTCCGGCCGCCAGGTCAGTTTCGAGACATCGAAATCCGCCGGCACTCCCAGTTCTCCCACCAGGTGTTCAAGCTCCTTCTTCTCAATCGGTTCCCGCTGAATTCGCGCCCGAATCCGGTCGATTGCCTGTGAATACTGGCCGAAGTGATGATAGTTCCTTCGTGCCGACTCGACCTGTTCCTGCAGGTTGTTTGGTAGCTTGACTTCGAGACGGCTCGGCAAGGCGGTTTCCCACTGAATTAAGTCCCACTCCCCTGACTTCACGCGGTATTTGCCGGCTCGTACGAAAGTGGCATCAATCTCCACCTTCGCCCCCAGTAGGTGCTTCCATTGATTCCATGTCTGGTCCCAGACCATGGGCATCGCCGCATGGTCGACGAGCACTTCAAGCTTCCGGCCGGTATCGCGGTAGATGGCGGCCTTACTGTGAAACTCGAACCTGCGCAGCGGAGCACGAAAGCGCCGCTGTCGCATCTGCGGGCGGAAGGCCAGGATGCGGGTGGCGAAGAAGGTCTGGCCGTCGCGCGACCGCTCGCCACTCAGAAACAACGATCCGAATCCGCCGTAAGGAAATAAGGCCGGTGCATCCGGGTCTTGCAGCAACGCGTCGTAGCAGGCCCTGAACTCCGGCTGCGCCAGGATGTTGTAGGCGCGCTCGAGCGCCGTGTGAGCGCTCTTGGGCGCTTTCTGTTTCTCGAGCTCAATCCGGCGAATTCTGAACGAGAGCCGCAATTCTCCCGGGCCCGCGCCGAGGGGCATCCGAAGCACCTCGTAGAAGGTTGGCTGCCTGCACGATTCGCGTTGCCGGTTGGCGACATAAAAATAGTCCCGGACGGCAGAGCACGGAATGTGGACGGCATTGATCCCCAGGCGGCCGCCTTGGACCTCCGCCATCACAAACAGCTCCTTGCGCTTGTCCTCTTTAGGCTGTGTCACATATCCGACGCCAACCTGGTAGAACTCGCGGAGCGTACGAGAGCCTGCCGCCTTGCGGACGTAGAGCTCCGTCCCGGCCGCCTCCGCGCCACCGAGTGGCACTGTGATCTCATCGCCCGCACTCAGGTAGCGACCTACGCTGCTTGATACGATGACTGGCGCGCCCTGGTTGAGTTGACAGACGGTACTATCCGCGTGGGGCATGAGGCGCACGACGGTGCCGCCATAAACGGTTTCAGCGGCCAATGGCGGGATCGTTGCCATCCTACGCCCCTCCTATTGCATGTCTTCCGCAGACGCCTCAGCGCTCCCGTCATGCCTCTCAAACACGAGAGCGATCTCCTCAAGTTGGTCAAGTCCCGCATCCCCGCATCGTGGGCATACATGCTGGGACTCGTTGCATTCGTCGAGCGGCCAACCACAACTGGAACATCTCATTTCATACCTCCAAAGGCTTTGATAACACGGTTCTGCCAAGCTGACAAATTTCCGAGGCCTCACTGCCAAACGATTAAGGGAGTTTTCTCCAATAAGAGCTAACCCTTGGCTTTTCAATGCATTAGCCAAGTCAGAAGTCAAGGACTGGCGGAGTCCGATATAGGTCCCCAAATGTCAAGACCGCAAAATAAACTCAGAATGGGCTACGTGCCTCTGCCTGAAGCCGAGGCCCGCCGCATCCGTCGTCATTTAATGTACCCGGTGGGCGGCTTCGCAGCTCTCGATCCGTGCGCCGGTGAAGGCCGAGCGCTGGAGCTGATTACCGAGGGTGCGAGCGGCCAACGTCTCGGCATCGAGCTGGATGCTCATCGTGCCGCGCAGGCCCGAGCGAGGCTCGGAGCGGTTATCTACGGCGACTGCTTCGATGTCGAGTGCCGCGCCGAATCCTTCTCACTCTTGACGCTGAACCCTCCGTACGATACCGCCGTGAGTGAAGATGGTCCGAGCCAAAGGCTGGAGGCCCTCTTTCTCCAGCACACCTACCGATGGCTGGAACCTGGCGGCATTTTGGTCCTCGTCATTCCGGTCGCACAGCTTGCAGTCTGTGGGAACCGGTTATCGGTTCAGTTCAAAAACACCGAAGTGTACAGGCTGACAGAACCAGAGAGTGTGCGCTGTAAGCAAATCGTGCTCTTCGGCGTGCGCCGGACTCGTCGCGAGCGTGAGCGGCTTTCGGAGGGGGAGATCAACCGGACGAGGATTGAGTACGGAGGCAAAGCGCGTGACTACGAATCTCTCCCTGTTCTTTCTGACCGGCCGGGCCGTCTGTATCCCGTCCCCGAGGCGGGGCCTGTGGAGCTCATTCATCGGGGGTTGCCACTGGACCTGATTGAAGATGCTCTCCCAAATTCCGCAGCTTACCGCCAGGCTCAGTGCATACTGTTTGCTCCAGAGGCGAAAGCGGAAACTCGCCCCCTGACCCCACTTCATCAGGGTCACGTGGCGCTCCTGGCTACGTCGGGACGGTTGGATGGAATTCTCGGTCAAGGTGAGTTGCGGCATCTGGCTCGCTGGCAGGGCGTGAAGACTATCTTGAGAGTGGAAGAAGAAAATGACGACGGTGTAACAGTAATAAGGGAGAAGGAGCAATTCTCTCACTGTCTGAATCTGCTTTTTGTAGATGGCCAAACTGCGGTGCTCACGGCTGACGAGCCCGTCGGGGAACGGCCAGCCACAGAAACCGGCTCTACGCCAAACCCAGACTTAAGCCATTCCCCCGACAACGTAGATGTAGGTTGTCAGAATTAATGACAGCACGGCTATTGGTATGAAAGGGGTTACAGAGCTGGTTGCCACAATTCGTGACAATTTGTGACACGGTTCCTGGCAAGATCCTATATCTTTGCCACAATTAGCGGCATAAACCTACTCCCATGAGGGCTACACTCTGGTCGCACTTCCCGTCCGGCACCCTTGGTCTCGTAATCTCCGCGCCATTCAGAGCTAGGCTCGGATGTAAAGCAAAATAAAGGACAAACCAAACTCTCCGACGCGCATCCTACATTAGGTGTGCTGCGCAGGGCCACACCTGCGTGCACGAGTAGGATTTTGCCATGAATGGCGGCGAGTTTTGTCATTAATACTGGCAAGAATTGCCAATAATCCTGTCAACCTACAGTAGAATGCCACATCGAGGAGGCATAGGTGGAGAACGCGCACGAACGGTTCGGCTGGCTTGAACTCACCCGCGTATTAAAAGACACGACCGCCCACGTCCGGCTACGCCTCGACCGCATGGTTGCCGAAATGACGGGACGCAGCCGGGAAGGCAAGTTCCATCTGCTGTCCGTGATCGGAGGAGAAACGGATGTAGGGGCCGTGTGGGCAGCAGTCCAGCAGAATCAGGCATTCAAAGTCACCGGCGCCGGTCTGGATGGTACTTACGAGTTGAGCCTGGGCGAGAAGGCCGAATGTTTTCGAGGAAGTATGGGCGTTCCTGGACTGAAACGGCCCGTGCGTCATCTGGTCGCTGTGTCCGCCGACCTGGCCGGGACCCGCCTTGGGGCGGCCACGATGAGCAACCGCACCATCCTCACAGATGACGATCCGATCTTCGTTGTGTATCGGCTTGCCGAGCGCTTTGGTCTGCCCGTGGTCCCGGCGTGGGCGGACTGGTTCATGAGAGAATTAAGGCGCCGCCGGGCGATAACGTCGCTCGCCGGAATTGGTTGCTCACCCGTTCTCGCCTCCGGCACGAAAGCGAAGTTTATGAATTGGATCTCGCGCGCGCTCCGTCGTGGTGAGATCACGTTTCCACCGGGGAATGGCCCCGTCCGCTGGCCTTCTATGCCCGGCTTCCTCGATTTCCTTCACCCACGGCCTGTGAGGACTTCTGGATTCGTCTCACGCCGAGAGGATTATGTAGTCACGGAATCGGCGTTAGATCGTGCGGCTCACAGTCCGGCCAGTCAGTGCGATCAGCTTGCAAAAGGTCTCCAGGCCCCGAGGCCGCTGGCTGATCCTCCGTCCTGATGCAGCAGGCGAATCCGATCGTCGACGCGCGTTACGGAACCCAGCACTTCGAGCAGGTCGACTTTATCTGGTGTGAAGCGTCGCTCTCTCAGTCTCAACTTACTCGAGGGCTTCTTTTAGGAACTCTGCCAAGCGTCAAAAGTCCATTCGGCACCAAACTCACGCTCAAGAAGGAAGGGGGACGGCAAGAAACGTGTACCGTTCGCCTTCACCAACTCAATCCAGGTAGGAGTATTGCTTTCGTATGGAACGGCCCAATTCGATCGGAAAATATCTCACCAGTTTTGCCAACGAGATAGGAGAAAGAATTCTCCAGTCGTTTCCGCCCTTGCACAGCGCGCAGGACCCGCCTTCGCCTCTACTGGCGAATCTGCTTCGTAAGGCTTATGTCGGGCAGGCAGTGGCTGTGATGGGTGTCGTGAAACGGTTAGCCCAGGCACGTTCTGCTGCAGTCGTTGCAGAATGCGGAACAGGGAAGACCCTCATTTCGCTCGCGAGTGCTTACGTTGCCGCTGGCGGGAAACCATTCACCGCCCTGGTGCTCGCTCCTTCCCACCTGACCCTCAAGTGGGCGCGAGAGTCACTGCAAACCGTTCCACGCGCCCGCGCGTTCCTGATCGACGGCTTGCGAGATTCTGCTTGCAGGAGTCGCAATGGCATCCAGGAGGTCAAATTGCGTGGTGGGCACGTCGTTCGTGAGGGGTTGAAGACGACGCTGACCGACCTGCGCCTGCGAAAGAACTATCCTAACGCTCGCGCTCGCTGGAATGCTCTGTGCCCAAACACGGCAATATTCGTGACGTCGAAGGAGACCGCGAAACTGTCCAACTTTTGGCGGCACGCCTACGACATTGCCCGTTCAGGTCGCTTTCGAGGAAGCGTAGTTAATCCCGACACTGGCTGGCCTATCTATGCGGGCGAAGACGACGAGCGGTTGCTGACGTCCGATTTCAAGAAGGTTCGGCTGAGCGAGTGGATCGGGTCAGGCGACGACACCGGTGAAAACAACAAGCATGGTCGTCGTAAGCTCTTCAGTCCACTTTGGCAGGCGGACCGCTCCAAGGTCCGGCGCTACGCTGTCATCGAGTTTGTTGGGAGGTATCTCCGCGATTTTTTCGATTTTGGAATAGCTGATGAAGTACACGAGTTAAAAGGCGGCGACACGGCCCAGGGAAACGCGCTTGGCACGCTCGCGGCCTGTGTGAAGAAGCTCATCATCCTCACGGGAACATTGCTTGGCGGCTATGCGGACGACCTTTATAACATCTTATTTCGCACCGACGCTGCCAAGATGATTGGGTATGGATTCGAGCACGACGAGGGCGTTCGGCCATTCATGGAAATCTACGGGTTGCTCGAAACCATCACCACGATCGAGCCAGCCGAAAACGCTTGCTCCGAAGCGAAGGTGACGCGACGGGTGCGGCGGCGTCCTGGCGCCGCACCGCAGCTTTTTGGCGATTTCCTGATGCCCATGGCGGCGTTTCTTTCCCTTGAAGACATCGCCCAGGCATTACCGCCCTACCGGGAAGAGGTCGTGCCAGTCGAAATGGATGAGCCGTTGCGGAACGCTTACGAAAAGCTCGAAGAAGAGATCAAGCAGGCGTTCAAAGAGCATCGCGGCAACAATTCAGTGGTCAGCATCGGGATGAACGCCTTGTTGCTCTACCCAGATCGCCCCTTCAGCTTGAACACACTTTACGGGTGGGAATACGATGCTGAAGCCGGAAGGCGCGAGCGATTTGTAATCGCAGAACCCGCAGACCTCGATGAAAACGTGCTGTACGCGAAGGAGAGGAAACTACTTGAAGAAATTCACTCGAGCCTGAGTCGCAGCCGGAAGGTTCACGTGTTTGCGGTATACACAAGAACGAAAGATGTGACGCGACGTCTGGAGCGGATTCTGCAACGCGAAGGCATTCGCGTGGCCGTGCTCACCAGTGATGTAAAGCCCGAGGTGCGCGAAGCATGGTATGAGCGGCAATCGCGGCAGGGGGTTCAGGTGGTGATCGGGCACCCTAAGCTGTGCTGTCTAGGGCTGGACCTCCTTGAATACAAAGACCTGATCTTTTGGGAGACCGGCTATTCGCTCTACACGTTGCGCCAGGCGAGCCGTCGGTCCTGGCGGATCGGCCAAACGGAGGAGGTGACAGTTAAATATTTTGCCTACGCCCGGACAGCGCAAGAAACCTGCCTGCGTCTGATGGGGCGAAAGTTGCTCGTGGCGATGGGAATGGAGGGTAAGTTTTCGGCCGAAGGATTACAGGCCGCCGGCGACGACGACCTGCTCATGGCGATGGCCCGCGAACTCGTCACCGAAAAGGGCATCGGAGAAAATGCGGAGCTTGTCTGGCGTTCAATCCAGCAGCAGAACGAAGCACTTGCGCCCGCAGCACCAGTGCCAATAGGCCCCGAGCCCGAGGTGCCAGTAGAAGACATTGACATTCCCCACCAGCCACTGCCTGCGATCGTCGATCAGTTGCTTTTGTTTGGCGCTCCGCTCGATGCTGCCGGGGCCCGCAAGCGTGTCGCCCACCGGTCAGTACCTGCAATTATGCCGCCGGACAAGCAGCTCGGCTTGTTTTGAGCTATGGAAGTGAGGAAATGCGGGAGAACTCCTTGCATGGTCGGGCAAAGCGGGCGAGGTCATCGGGAGCGCCGCGCACATTGGCTGGTACAGGTTGTATGCCCGCCCGACTCGCTTGCCCAAATACCCTGCCTTTCGGTTCGCCCTAAGTGATTGATTCTTCAGGGCCGTTTTGCACAATCTGCGCTGCGCGGAATGATGATTTTGGGCGGCAAACAGCGCAATTCTCCGAGCTCTCCCATCAGTGACAGGCCTATAAAAGGCAATAAGGTCTGTGTCGCCACCCGGCGTGTGTGCGAGTTGTGAGTTGTGTGCCACCCTGCCCTGCCAGTGCTCGTGCCATGTAAACGCACGCGGTTCGCTTTAACCCTTCGAGAAACGTCTTGACCATGACCGACGGGACCACTTGCTAAAAATGGGCACAGTCCGGGCACAGGCTGGTGTCAGCGCAGCTCGGACTCCACTGTCGACCTTAAACTGTCATCCACGGCCAAATGAGTTCCTCGCAACGCGGTATGGTTCGGACGATGATTCTCGAACGTGACTGATTTGGGGTTA
>Ga0335078_10011512_pt1 | contig 13126 bp, 7 predicted proteins | sample Lox_Sample_32_FD_206711 | JGI IMG/M metagenome (GOLD analysis project Ga0335078, IMG submission 206711) | Soil microbial communities from Loxahatchee National Wildlife Refuge, Florida, United States - Lox_Sample_3.2 | ecosystem: Environmental > Terrestrial > Soil > Wetlands | place: USA: Florida... | reverse complement strand
AGGCGGCCGCGGTGATCTCGGATAAGATTGCCATGGGAATTAACGCGAAGGAACAGACGTTCTTTATGGTTGCTGAAGGTGATACGGACCACATCCAGCGGGAGTTCGGAAAAGACGAACTCAAATCCCTTTCCCCGGTCGAATCACGCTCGCTCTTTTCCCTTGACTATCTCCGTGACATGGGCAAGGTCATGTCCCGGGCGCCGGAAATCGAAGTCTGCCTTGGCATCGACCACCCGGTCCGGTTCTCCTTTGATATTGCCGGTGGCAACGGTCACGTGGAGTATCTCCTCGCTCCCCGGATTGAGGCTGACTGAATGGAATATGCGCCGTCCGGCAAGGAACTTTCCCATTTCCCTTTTTTAAAAAAAGCCCAGGATCCTATCCGGGCCCGTTTTTCGTCGCTGGACACCCTTCTTGATACCGACAAAGGTCAGGCATTGATTGTCCTAGCGCTCAACCGGATCACAAAAGCAATTTCTCCTAAAAAAAACAGGCCTCCTGAAGTAGGGGATGTCCCGGAGGACGAGATTGCCGGCTACGCACTCGCCCGGATCATCGCTTCCTGTATCAATGACCGGCAGATTCTCGACCGGCTCACAAGATTCGAGGCGGAACGGGCATACTACTTTCTGGTAAACGAAGAGGAATGGAACAGTAAATACCAGCAGGGCGAGGGAGATTACTCCCTGCTCTGGGCAGCCATCGCAGACGAAATGGGGGTCAGGATTACCCAGGACCGGATACCGGTCCCTGATTACGTCGAGCTCGTTGCTCCCCTGCATGATGACCGGTACCGGCTGGTCAACAGGAGAGTGGAAAAAGGACTGGTTTTTGTCAACAGAACCGAACGCTACGATCTTCTTCGGGAACGAATCCGGGTCCTCCTGCGCCGTGATCTCCCGCACAGGGTCCCGAAAAAAATCTGTGAAAAGCTAACCCCCCGGATGGATGAGCTCAAGAAAACATGCCAGGAACAGATGCTCCGGCAGTTCGGAAAGGTTGAGGAGAGTGCTTTCCCTCCCTGTATGCAGGCCCTTATTACTGCCCTTGCTGCCGGCACCAACCTTACCCATGCCGGCCGGTTTTCCCTTACTGCTTTTCTTCATAACATCGGTATGGACACAACAGGAATCGCTGAACTCTACGCCCGTTCCCCGGATTTCGATATTGAAAAGACCATGTACCAGGTCGAACACATCACCGGACGAGGCGGTACAGGAACCGAATATACGACACCAGCCTGTGCTGCAATGCAAACGACCGGAATATGCGTGCACCGGGATGCATTGTGCGAGAAAGTTAGCCATCCGCTGAGTTACTATAAAATGAAAAAAACAAGAATTCGTTCGAACACGAACGATCAAATTTCTAAGGCACGAAACCGTCAAGCGGCGGATGCGCCTACACAAGAGAGAAAGTAAATTACTGTTTTTTCTTTCGATTATGCACCGCATTTATACCCAAACAAGTTAGGGCAACACCTAGTGATTTCCGAGCAGAGTTGCCGTAAGCATGGGGTTATTTTTTTTAGCCAGTCGTTTGTTGATGATGAAGTTTGTGCCGATGAATCGACTTTATTTGTCGAAGAATATCTTTCATGAACCAAAGAAACCATGTGGAACAAAAGAAAAATATTGATTCCTTTTCTTATGGTCGCTTTATCCACCAGTTCCGGAGGACTGCAATAATGACAATACCAGAGAATATGACAACGGCAGCAGTCTGATATGGTTGATTGGCTAGTAAAGAACCGATCCCGGAAAGGATTGAGGGGATGCTAATGGAATTGAAAGCTGACGAACCGGATTGTCTTGGCGATTGCGAGCCGGAATTTGCTGATTGTTCGGTTTGGTACCCCGCTTTTTGCCCTTGGTAGGCTTGCTCATTCTGGCTCGAATGTTCATTCGAATTCGCAGGACCAGTATATCCACCTTCATTATTGCTGGACCCTCCAGAGCCTGAGTCTGAATTATGGTTTTGGTGAGAAGTAGGGGTAGGCGTTGGCGTAGAAGCTGCTGCGGTTGAGGTATAGGTAACAGTCTGGGACCAGCCCGTGTTGGCCGTGTCATCCCAGAGCGGCGGGTTGAACATTCCCACGGTATAGGTACCCGCCGCAAGACCGGACGGAATGGTTGCAACCAGCGATGTCGAGGTATTCGAGACGAGCGTCAGGTTCGTTTTTACCCCGCCAAGGCTCAGGTACGGGACCGGGTTTGAACCGGAAGTGGTATTGAAGTTAAACCCGGTAATAGTCACATTATAGGCCGCAGTATTCACACCGCTCGTCAGGTTGATCGAGCCAAACCCCGGCTGGAGATACAAAAAGCTCGTGAAGGCATTGGGGAGGGTCATCGTATTTCCGTTATGGATGAGGGTGATATTCCATACACCGGGAGCCTCGCCCGGAGCCTGGGCATATATCTGCGTTGGAGAAAGCATAGTGATCCTGGTCAGCGCCACATTTGCGTAACCGCTCCGGCTCAAATACCCGGTGGTGGTGGCGGACGTGTTGAATCCCGACCCCTGGACCAGAAGTCCGACCGTGACTGTAGATTGTCCACTGGTGGGGCCGATCGAGGTTATAGCCGGTACCGGGTCCGGGGCAGTCACATTATAGGTCACCGGGGTTACGAGGGTATTGGCCGAATCGTCCGAGAAGGATGGCGGGTTGATCATCCCCACGGTATAGGTGCCCACCGTAAGGCCGGAGGGGACGGTTGCAACCAGCGATGTCGAGGTATTCGATATGAGTGTCAGAGTTGTTTTTGTCCCGCCAAGGCTCAGGTACGGGACCGGGTTTGAACCGGCAGTAGTATTGAAGTTCGTCCCGGTTATGGTCACCGCATAGGATGCGGTATTCACGCCGCCCGTCCGGTTAATCGCAGTGACCGTGGGTAGAGTGCGGTTTTGTATGATAAGGTAGTTGACACTCAAATTGACCGCAGTAAATCCATTGTTGATCACCGTGATATTCCAGAGTCCGGGCTGGGTGTATATGGGAACGGTTCCCGTCACCAGCGTCTGCGATGGAATGGTTACTCCGGTCAGGGTGACATTGGAGTACCCGCTTCGGGTGAGGTTCACGGTTATTGCCCCGGATGTGTTGAATGCAAGACCGTTGATCCCGATCACGTGCGCCGTCTGATTGTCCCCTTGGAGGGTGGCGGACGTGATAAGCGGGTAGACTTCGATATACTGAACTTTTGTTGTACTGTTCGCAGAGCCGGCACTGTACGAGTAGGCACTCAGGGTTACCGACGTGTTTCTCGTCGTATATGTGTGTGCAGGCGAACTAGTTGTGGATGATGCTGTTGGCAGACGCCAGACATCAGCAAGATCCTGTACAATCCCTTGTCCTGACACTATGACGATGTCCCCGTTCGGTAACGAGACCATGCCGGCTCCATCTCGCCCCAGCCATGGTGAGTAGGCGTTGATCTGGGTCCAGGTAACGCCGCCGTCTGCCGACCGCCAGACGTCATTTGCCGGGATTGTCGCACCTGTGGGGAAGATCACATAGCCCCCGGCAATAACAATGCTCCCGTCCGGCAGTACAACGGCATTGAACCGGTCCCGTCCTTTCCAGGGCGCAGTTGCAATTTTCGTCCACGTGGCGCCTTCATCTGACGACACATAGATGTTGCTGGTCCGGCCTGAACTGTACCCACCCATTACAAGAATATTGCCGTTGTGGAGGACCACTGCCGCGGCTGCTCCTATTTTATTCGGGAACGCGCTGGCATTCATCAGGTTCCATGTGACGCCTTTATCGGTCGACCGCCAGACATCCCCGAAATAGGTAGTCTTGTTCTGCCCCCCGACCATGACGATGTCGCCATCAGGTAATGCTACGGTTGCCGGATACTCCCGGCCTCCAGTCCAGCCGGCAGTGGCACTCTGCTGTGTCCAGGTATTTCCCCCGTCCGTTGACCGCCACGTATCAGTGGGAAAAATATTGTTGGTGTAATCAGCACTACCCCCGGATACCACGATGCTGTTATCCGGTAAAACAACAGATGAAAATGCATATCGGGCCGACCAGCCTGCGGAGGCATTGATTTGTGTCCAGGTGGCGCCTTCGTCCTTCGACCGCCAGGTGTCGTTAATATCTACAGGGTTCGGCGGATTTTGTGGAGCCCCGCCCATCATGATAATGCTGCCGTCGTCTAATGCTACAACACCGGGATAATATCTGCCAAACCACCCCGGATTCGCCGTCATCTGCGTCCATCCCTGTCCGGTCGCTGTCCAGTTCTCATCCCCGAAATACCATGCCCAGCCGGTCGGACCTCCGGTCGACTGATCGGTGAAGGTTACCGGTAATGGTGCTACCCCGGATTGTGGTGTACCGGAAAAGCCGGCCGTTATTCCCGCTGATGCCGGACTGCAGAAAATTAAAGCGGATACCACAAAGAGTACCATGCTGAATAAATATCGATGAAAAATTCGGGTTTTTAATTTTCGAGGCCTCGTCAGTTTTTCTTCAATACCTTTGAACCGCCCGGGAGAGATCTGGACAATCATTACTTAAGATCTTTTTTGCCATCGATTATAAACTGGAGTGAATAGTTTCAAAATTTGAAAGTAGTAATTTTTCTGAGTGCGTAGTTCTATCCACGGTGATTTTAGGTTACCTCCTTTTGACAGGAAATGCAATTATCCATTTCGTTCCTGGAGGTCCTGATACATGGATGGTTCCTTCAATCTGGGAGACCAGCCGGGTCACGAGCTGCAGACCGAGACTGAGTGGACGGGACACATCTAAGGATTCCGGGAGTCCCTTGCCGGTATCGGATACGGTAAGGGTGATCGTTCCTCCGTTGATAGTGGCCCTGATATGAACATCCCCTTTCCTGCCAGCCCCGAATGCATGTTTCATGGCGTTGGAGACCAGCTCGTTTACAATCAGGCCGCAGGATATACATTCGTCCAGTGATAGTGAAATCACCGGGTCAATTTCGATATTTATACTGACTTCAGAAGATCCAAGATCATACGAACCTTTGATATTCTGGATAAGTCGGGAAAGATACATGGCAAGATTGATCTGATATAAGTCTCCCGAATTAATCAGAATCTCATGGACAAGTGCCATCGAAAAGATCCGGTCCCTGCTCTCGTGCAGGGCGGTTTGCATATCGTTCGTACTTCCCCGTGTTTCCTGGAGGTAGAGCAGGCTTGCAACCTGTTGCAGGTTATTTTTCACCCGGTGATGAATCTCCCTGAGGAGAACGTCCTTTTCGCGCAACGATTGGACAAGTCTTTTTTCCGCCCGCTTTTTTTCCGAAACATCGTGGATGAGTCCCCAGACTTTGCGAGTCTGCTGTCCTTTGCGGTCAAGGGGGAAAAGCCAGATCTCAAGAGATTGCTCGTCATTAGGGGCTAAAGAGAGACCGCGTTCGATGAACGAAGGTGATCCTGTGGCAAAAAATCGGTCAAGGACTTCTTTCGCATCCCTGGCCTGTGACGGAGTAAGCAGGTCCGGTATGCGTTTTCCCAATAATTCGTCCGGTTTTTTCCCGAGGAGCGATCCGCCCTTGGTATTAATAAACTCCAGTCCTTTCTCTTCGTCGTAGACAAAAATTGCTGTATCGGCCATCGTTTCGGTCAAGAGAAGATACCGCTCATTACTCTCTTGGAACGCAAGGGCAAAATCCTCAATCTGTTCCTGTTCGCGGGTTATGTCGACATTGCTAATCCGTCTCCCGAGGATCAAGCCGGAACGATCACGGATCTCCGCACAGGTATGGCTGATCCAACGTAATTCTCCATTTCTGGTCCGGATTCGGAGATTAACCGAATTATGGGGGCTGTTTGAAGATTCATCATGTAAAAGATATAAGTGCCGGTCTTCCGGAAGTATCATTTCCGTTAGGAGAATTGACCTGGCACTAATCTCTCCAGGCGAATACCCCGTTATCCTTTCGCATGAAGGCGAAATGTACACCGGGACGTCATTTGCATCCAGCCACATTTCCCAGCTTGCAGTATATTCAGCGATAAACCGGTACGTTTCCAGACTGATGCGGGTCCGGGAGTCAATTCTATGCTTGTGGAGGGCAATCTCTATCGTTGTTGCCAAGGTTTGGGGATCGAAAGGCTTTGTGATGTAGCCATACGGGTCGGTCTGCTTTGCTTTTTCAAGATCTCCACCCTGAGACGAACTGGTGAGGTAGATGATCGGGATATCTTCGTTCTCCCGAATTCGTTTTGCTGTTTCAATTCCGTCAATGTCCCCTTTCAGGTGGATATCCATAAGAATGATATCCGGACGTGTGTTGCTGACTTCTTCCAGCGCATTCTCGCCGGAATCAGCTATGCAGACTACCGCAAAATTCTGCCTTTCAAGTACTTCCTGAAGATCCTCGGCGATGATCTGTTCGTCTTCAACGATGAGTATCCTTGCCCGTTTCATCATCAGTTCCACTCCATTTCGGCACAAATTCTATACGGAAGCCGGTCCCTTTACCGTCCATGTGTTCGATAGTCCCATCAATCTGCCGGGTAAGCATCCTGATCAACCGCAGTCCGAGTGAACGCGACTCTTCCCAGGCAAAACCTGGAATCAACCCTACTCCATCATCCCGGACTACAAGGACATATTTCCCGTTTTCCATCGCGAGCGAGATTTCAATCTTGCCACTCTGTGATTCCGGGAATGCGTACTTGAGCGAATTTGAAACAAGCTCGCTGATGATGAGGCCAAGTGGGATGGCAGTGTCGATATTAATCCAAACATTTTCATCAATGTCGATCTTCGTCTCGATCTTCTGTCGGGGCCTGCTGAACGTGCTGAGAAGGTTGCCGGTAAGAGATTCAGTATAGGTACGGAAATTGATCGCAGCAAACCGGCGGGTCTGGTAGAGCTGTTCATGTACGAGCGCCATCGCCTTGACCCGGTGCTGGCTCTCGGTAATGATCGAAAGTATGGCCGGGTCGGTCACATAGCGGGACTGGAGATTCAGGAGACTTATGATAACCTGAAGATTATTTTTCACCCGGTGGTGAATTTCCTTGAGAAGAATCTGTTTTTCCAGCAGAGATTCCTGCATTTCTCTCTCGTTTGCTTTCCGCTGTGAAATGTCTCTGATACTTGTAAGAACCGTGGGCTTATCCTGAAAAGTAAAAAGTCTCGCGCTGATCTCAACCGGCAGGAGACGCCCATATTTGGTCGGGAGGTCCATCTCAAAAACCGCATGGGATGTCGTCAGAAGCTGGTTAAAGACGTTTCGATATCGTTCATGTGTATCAGAATCAGCAAAATCCTGGACTTTCATATGGAGCAGTTCCTCGGTAGTGTACCCTGATATCGTGCTTGCCATGGCATTGACTTCAGTAATAGATCCGGCACGTGGACCGGTTGGCTCGAAAAGGATTACCGCATCGTTCGCATTAAGCAGGAGGAGACGGTACCGCTTCTCGTTTTCCGCCATGGTTCTTTCAACGTTTTTCTGGTCAGTTATATCACGGAGAGTCTCCGTAACCGCGACAACGGTTCCTGACTCCGGGTTGATCACCGGGTTCATGACCTGAAGCAGGCTCTTTTTTCCATCCGATAGTTCTTTTGTGAGCATTGTTCCTGAGGAAAACACGGTGCGGATATCTGCGAGGAACTGGGCAACTTGATATTCTGAATGAAAGTCACGGTAAGAGGTACCACTGATAGATCCCGGGCCTAGCCCAAGATCGACCCGGTATCGGGAGTTCATAAAGAGATACCTGCCGGCCCGGTCGACAATACTAATCGAATCGTTGGTGGATTCAACAACCGACTTGTATTCGGCTTCGCTTTTCTGGATCGATTTACGAAGCCGGTCAAGGAGCATTTCAGAGCGGAAGACTGTCACTATTACGAGGGCAGGAAGGATAATGAGGAGGACAAACTGCATGTCATGAATGCGGTCAAGGGATCCGTAATATTCTGAACTGTCCGCTTCGATAAGGACAATCGCCCTGACCTGACCATCGGAATCCCGGATGGGAGCCGTCCCATAAAGCGGAGAGTTCATATTCTCGGGGATAGTCCCCATGGGGATCCCATCTGAATAAAGAGAATCCAGATTATCCGGCCCCCCCGAAAAAGGCGACCCGATGGAATGTCCGCCGGGCGTACCCCAGTCACTGTCGATTATATATTCGTATCCGGACGACGTTTTCTCGATGACAAGGATCTTTTCGATATTCGGATATCGGGATTCTGTTGTCTTGAGGACATCGAGCAGGTTCATGTAGCGTGCGGAATTTTCTGAGCCCGGGGTTATAGCATTGAGGTAATTCCAGTCGACAACAGAAGCGATGCTGGACGCGGCACTTCCAAGATACATGCTTGTTGAAGTCCGGATTTCGGTTTTAGAATCTTCAAATGAAAACGCAGTGAGGACAAGGAGGATGCATGCAAAAAAAACAATGAAATATACCAGGAAATGGCGTAACCTGTCCGATATCGCTGAATTCCCGAGTGCCATGTTTAACACTCACATTTCGGCCAAGTTACCCTCAACCAGCAAAATGTTCTCTTGAGCATATGGGGTTTTCCCGATGATATTAATCTTTCATCTCCCTCTTCTGGCATAGAACTCAAAGGGATTTTCCCCCATCCGCCTTGTATTGCCGGTTAATTTTATTGGTAAAAGAGGCTGCCGAAAGGATATTCCCTCTTTTCTCGCTGGCATCATGGAGTACCTCACCCATCCGCATAATAAGACTCCCATACCGCCGTTCCAGGGAATGTACTCTCTGTGCATGCTGTTTTTCACTTGAGATATCATGGAGGATCACCCCGACGGACATCTGTTCAGCGTCTCCGGAAAGCAATATACATTCTGCCGAGAAAGTAACGGTTGCGTCGGTCATTCGGACGGTTATTTCCTTTCTAGAAGATTGTTTGGCTTCGGAGAGTACCTCGAATTTTTCGAAATTTTCCCTAAGAGACATTGACTCGCTCTTGAGATCTAACAATTCAGCCCATGAAGGTGCTTCCCTCAATTCCCGCAAAAGCTGTGCAAAAGCCGGGTTATGATACGTTATTTTAAGTTGTGGATCAAGGATAAAAACCGGAGAATCCATCCGATCGATAATCTGCTCACGAAGGGATTCCGAAGGTTCCTTCTGAGCCAGATCTGACAGTAGTTTAATGGTGGTCTCCGGCCGATCAGACTTTATCCGGTCGTTCTGTTTTCCGTTTATCAGCCGGTGTTTGTAGAGTGCAATTTCGATGGTCGTATATAGGTCACGATCCCGGAATGGTTTAATGATATACCCGTACGGCAAGGTCTTTTTAGCCCGATCGAGAGTCTCCTGATCCGAATGAGCGGTCAGGTAGACAACAGGAATTTGATACAGCCGGTTGATCTCCATGGCAGCATCGATTCCATCACGATCCCCCCGTATATGGATATCCATAAGAATCAGATCTGGCCGGGTTTCCCCTGCGACCTGTATCGCTTTTTCTGCGGTCGCGACAGAGGTAGCTACCCGATAACCCATTTTCTGGAGGGTATCCTCTATGGAGAGGGCTATGATCGCCTGATCTTCGACAATAAGGATACGTTTCCCGTCTGCGGATTTCATTCCTGCGATTCTGACTAAACGTGTTCGATCACTGGATTTGATCCTTTAAGATAAAAACGACTATAGGATCTTTCATTTTTTGAAAGTAGGTAGTGCCACTCCCGTCAGTCCTGACCGAACAGCTGAGAATGTTTGGAATGAAGATATTTTGCCGAGCACATTGCTTTATCCTGAACTTCAGTAAAATTCTGAGTAAAGACCATCACCAGGAGGGCGGGGCGAAACCCTTTCGGGTAAAAGCGAGACGGATCTCAGTCTTCAGTTTCTCCAGCTGGACTTCTTCGTTCTGGCTGTTCTTTTTCAATTCCGACACAAACTCCTTTACGCCAGGTTCAAAAATACCCGGAATTTCCGTTACCGGATCAGGTCTCTGCAAAATACTGATAATCTTCCGGTTATTGGTTATACGTCGTGAAAGTGCCGCGACTTTGCAGAACGTGTCCCGGTCAACACCGGCCTTTTCCGCGAGGGCAAGAGATTGGCGCAAGGCTTTTTTCCGCGTCAGGATCTGTTCGACTGCCCTGCCCACTTCCTCGGCCTGGAACGGTTTCTGAATGTAATCCTCGATGCTGATGTGAAATTCACGGGCATCGCGGGCGGTCAGCCGGGATGCTGTAAGCATAAGAACCGGAATGGATTCCGTTAAATGATTGCTCTTAATCTCCCGCAGGGTCATCCACCCGTCCATAGGTGCCATGACTACATCGAGGATGATTACATCCGGTTTTTCTAGAGAAAGGATATCAAGACATTCCTTCCCTCCGGATGCGGTCAGACACCGGAAACCATCACGAGTCAGTGAGGAATATACTACATCAAGGATATCTGGAGAGTCATCCACTACAAGGATTGTCCGGGATTCCAGGTCCGGTTGCCGGGATCGGGTGCGGTTTGCCAGGAATTTTGTCAGAGCGGCGATTATAATAATAGTCAAAATTATTCCATACACGACGAGGCGAACATCAGGCCACGTTTGCTCCGGTGACAAAAGAGACGCCCGTGCAAGACAGTCCGGATCCTGGGGGTAACCAAGACAAAACGTGGTAAATGCGGGATCCACGTCCAGGGAGAACAGCTGCGACGCTGTACCGGTATCGTACAAGGAGAGCGTCTTCATATTATCAAAAACCGGGATGTTGAAGTCAAGCTTCCCCGTTGTCGAATGCACGGTATAAGGAGCAATCGATGTCCCCGAAGGCCCAGTCATCACCTCTCCGTAATTACTTCCAAGGGGAGAAAGATGAAAAACTTCAAGTTGATCCCCCTTGGTATCTGAGATTACGCCCCGGATTGGCCCAGACAAGACTGCCAGATTCGGCGGTGTCCCATATACTATTTGCTGGGAGAGAAGCTCAAATTTTCCGTCCTGGTAACTCAAGTGGATCTCGAGAACTTTTTCATAATCCGGTACCGCCGGAACTGCAACTATGAATGTCCCGATACAAATCAGAACCACCAGTCCTATGCACCAAAAACGGATCGCATTCTTTTTCATGACACCAGTGCCCCCGACTGGTTGAGGATCCAAGAAATCCGTTTCGTTGATGCAGCCCCGAAAGTTCCGGTTTCACCGGTTCTCATGATATCCGGATCGGGGTCCCATCTCCAGAAATTCTTGGAACATAGCATGTTTGTTCCGGCATCCTGCACAATCTGCCGGCAGGCTGATGGATCCAAACCTTCCGAAGCAGTGCCGTTTGTGCAGGCATTCGATGAAGCCCAGACGTTGGGATCCGGATCATTCTCAAAATAATCCGTATCCCCACAGTAAGTATCTACCAAGCCGAACAGGCCATGACCCATTTCATGGTAAGCAAGGGCTTCCTCATTTGCCGGGATCTTCATCAGTTTGTGGCCGGGACCCTCGTCCTCATAACACCCGATCGGTTGATCCGTTGAGTTGAGATACCAGCCCTCGTATTCGGGGTACAGGATAACTGTAAGGTCACTGAAAGTCACCGTATCCCAGTACACTTGGGGGACAGTCCCTGCGCAACCGGAGAAAGCGTCCGCCGGGTGTGCAGGATCAAAATAATAATAGAAATGGAGCCGCTGCTGGTAATCCTGCGGGAGGGAGATAGGAGCATCGGTCACCGGACCAAGGTTGTCAAAGGTATCATTGATAATCCGGATCACATCCTCCCGGAAATGCGACTCGTTACCCGTGTAGCCGTCGGTCGTTATAGTTACGTCGTCCGGGGTGCGGTAGTTGGTCGACGATGGAACAAATATGATAGAGAGCCCCCTGGCGTTCGTGTTACCGGGATTCAGGGAGACAAGGTGATCCAGAGCAAGGGCAACCTGAAGCACGGGTTGATCGGGAGACGAAAACGTAAGGAAGGCCGAAGTATACCCATTACCGGTGACCCTGAGGGTGTGCGAACCGGCCGCTATGTTGTTTATCCGGATCGTACCGGCACCTTCGACACCTGACGTCACCCCGACATACCCGCCGTCAAGATATACCCCTGCCCCGGCCAAACCGGTCCCGGTCCGGCCGTCCGTCACGATTACCAGCACACTACCCTCATAAAGGGCGGCGGAAGCCGTACAGGAAATGAAAATGAGGGTAAGGAGGAGAAAGAGCACGACCCTGCCCGGAAACCGCCGGCAATGTTGATGTGTCTCGTCCGATTCCCGTTCCACGTTGCATCACCCTTTCAGCCTTTTTCCAGTTCCCGGCTTTTCCACATCCCCTTGGGGATCGTAATCTCAAAACGAGCCCCGGAACCGTAAATACCCGTCTCCCGTATTGATAATCCCGTCAATGACAGGATCTCCCTGCTCAACAGGAGGCCAAACCCGTTGTTTATGTAATAGCCATGGTTGAAGATCTTTTCCTTGTTCTCCGGGAGGATACCGAACCCATTGTCCTCATACAGCAACACCAGGTCTTCCCCATCAAAGCGGGCTGTAACCCGGATGACCGAGAGATCTTTGCCCCCATGACGCAGGGAATTGTCCAGCAGATTGAAAACCACATTTCCAAAAAGCGGATCAACATAGATTTCCGGCAAAACCCGGGGTAGATCCAGCTGTACATGGCCAGGGGCAAGCCCCTCCCAAGCAGCGGAAAATACATCCGTAATGCCGAGCCAGACCCCCGATCCGTCGCCGACATTTTCATAGACACGAGTGAATGCAAGTGATTTCCTTATGGAATCTACAATCCGTTCCTCTTTTTCGATGAAGCCAAGCGCCGCCGGGTTGGGGACTTCTTTTTTCAACAGGGACAGGTATCCGAGAATTGCCGAGATCTGGTTGGTGAGATCATGGCGGAATATCCTTTGCATGAGCCGAAGTTTTCTTTGAATTTCGTGCTGGGTGCGTTCGAGCGCTTTTTGCCGGGTAATATCCCTTGCAATGCCCATAAACAGACGCCGGTCCAGCGGCGTTCCCGGTACTGGGGAAAGAGCAAGGTCAAGACAGAAATTTTTCCCTTTAACGGGGATCTCCAGTTCATGCGCTTCACCATTTGTCTGAACCGGTGAAAAATTCTGGAGATCTCTGTTAAATTGTTCCCGCAAATAAGATCCAAACAGTTCATAGGCCT
>Ga0335078_10011511_pt1 | contig 13126 bp, 7 predicted proteins | sample Lox_Sample_32_FD_206711 | JGI IMG/M metagenome (GOLD analysis project Ga0335078, IMG submission 206711) | Soil microbial communities from Loxahatchee National Wildlife Refuge, Florida, United States - Lox_Sample_3.2 | ecosystem: Environmental > Terrestrial > Soil > Wetlands | place: USA: Florida... | reverse complement strand
CGCAAGACACAGCGAGGCCGCCAGAAGTGGGGCTGGCATGTCGAACCATCCCGACGCGCGCCCCCACGCGCCGGGACCGACCACGTCTGTAGCGCTGACCTCCAGGTCAGCACCCGAGGCTCGCAGCCTGCCTGCACACAGTTTCTTCAAGCCAAGACCCGCCAGAATGGCGAGCCCGACCGAGGGCAAGTACAAATAACGGTCATGGGCGAAGTCATCGGCTACAAAGACACGCAGGTCAAGGAGAGGAATCAAGGGCAAGACCAGCCAGACTGCCGAGAAGGCGGCGCTACGGCTGCGGCGAACCACTGCCAGCAGCCCGGCTGCAACGCAAACGTCAGAGATCAGGGGAAAAGTGAAATTCCTCAGGGTGGGGTGGAGCACGGCAGGAAAGTCATAAAAGGTGCTGAGGCCGGCAGGCCAAACCAGATGGCGAATCCAGAACCAGATCAACGAGGGCCAAGTCAAAGCCAACTGCGCCGTGCTGAGCGGCGTCACTGCATGGCTCAGCGCTTTGAGCGCGTAAAGGCGCGCGGGAAGGTAAAGCAAAATGACCAGGAGGTACGGCCAGATCCTGCGGAGGGCCGCGCTCACACGCTGAAAGTTACTTCTCTCCTCCGCAGCAGGAGGGGGCGGGAGCGGTGGTCGCACGCCGGCAACCACCGCTAACCCGTCCTTGGCAAGGAGGGGAATCGTTTTCATGCTTTCCGATTGCGCTTCGGTTTTCGGCCATGTGAGCGAGCCCGCAAATATCCAGTCGTAGGCCAGCAGCAGGCCGGGCAGGATTATGGCGGTCTCCTTTTCGCCCAGGGCAAAAGCGAAAAGGGCCACGGAAACAAGTCGCCAGTTGCGCCCGCTCGTCCGCCGCCACCGTACGTAGGAAATGAATGACGAAATCAGAAGCACGCCCAGCAGAGGTTCTGTGGCGCCTGAAATCCAGGCCACAGCTTCGATGTGCGCGGGATGGAGACCGAAAACCAATGCCGCCACCAGGGCTGCGTCGCCGCCGACTCCCAGACATAACGCAAGCAAGTAGGCCAGCAAGGTCGTGAGGACGTGGACGAGGACGGTCGTGAGATGCCAGCCCCAGGCGCGATTTCCGAATGCCGCATGGTTAATTCGCAGCCACACCAGGAAAAGCGGACGGTAGTAATTCCCCAGTTCGCCCGGCATGACGCCTGCCCAAACCTGCGAGGTAAAGTACGAGGGAAGGAAACGCCAGGAATGAACGGCGGGATTCTCCACAATCTGCCCGCGATCGTCGTGCACGAATTGATAACGAAGGGTGGGGAGGTAAACGGCAAAGGTCAGAACGAGGACAACGGCGATTCCCTTCCAGGAAGGCGGGCTGGAAGCGTTGGCGGAGATGTGCAGAACTGGCAATCCGTATCGACTTCTGCAGGATGCCAGGGCGTCGTCGCGGAGCCGGCGCATTTGCTCCATCGCGTCCATGGGACGCACGCGACGACACCCTGGAAAGTGTTTCCCCCGCAGCGGCACTGCGACCCGCAAGCCTGGGGAAATCTCGTGACGGGAGACAAACACAGGAAAGGCCTCGCCGCCTTCCCTGTCGAATCTTCCAACCTTTAACCAGCCAAGGGCGAGTCGGTCGAACCGGCCGCTGCCGTGCTGTTTTGGCGGATTACGCCCGACATATCCGTGTAGTAATAATTCGTTCCGGTTGTGCCCACGGTCACGGGCGTCGCGGTAATCCCGTAGGTATTGACCCTGCCGCTCGCATCGGTGGCGGCGGGGGTGTAAACAAACTGGTATCCGCTCTTAATGCTCGAAGTCGCTGTGGCTGTTCCCCCGGACAGGACACTGTCAATTAACCCGGCAGCGGTGGCAACAGGGTTCGAGCCGGCCGCCGGAGGGCCCAGGCAGCCTAGCGCCGACGTGTAACCCGTATTGTACGTTGTGGCGTAGGTTATCTCCGCGGTGTTAAGCGTGCGCAGAGACCCCACTGCGGAAGCTTGATTGGCGGCAATGCGCGAACGCAGCAAGTTCGGGATGGCGATGGCCGCAATGATCAGGATGATCGCAACAACGATTAGCAGCTCAATCAATGAAAAACCTCGTGAACCCTTCTTCATTCGTCCTCCTATCGAAATTCAAGGCGCATGAAAGCTGACCGCATAACCTGTGGCATTTTGCTTGCCAAGGCGACGCCTTGTGGGAATATTTATACTTCGCTAACTGCCTTATAGTCAATTACTTAGTTCCATCATCGGCAAAACCCCCGCGGCCCATCCCTGGCCATGAGTTGTCCTTCGCCGCTTTTTGTCCAAAGGGCGCGACGGATTTTGTCACTGCCTACCGAAGACTAGCACAGGCACTCCGGCCTGTGCGATCGCGCCGACAGCCACGAGTGGCCATCCTACCGCCCCGCCGTCAATTTTGTCATGGCCTTCCGCACAGTCTCGTTCCCGGGGTCCAGCGTTATGGCCTCCTCGATTTCGCGCCGCGCGTCCGCACGTCTACCCGAATCGAGATATGCCAGGCCAAGCTGAGCGTGAGCCAACGCCGATTTCGGCTGAATCGCCGCCGCCTGTTGCAGGGCCGCTACGGCTTCGTCTTTCCTTCCCATCCTGAGAGCCAGGACTCCCAGCCTGAACTGGCCGTTTCCCGAGCCGGGAGCGGCCCGCACGATCTGGCGATAAAGCTCAAGCGCTTCCGCCTGCTTGCCCTGGTCCTCGTAAACGCCGGCCAGACCGAGATAGGGCTCCTCATTCTGCGGAGTCAGTTGAATGGCGCGCTGAAACTCAGATTCTGCGAGAGCGAATTTCCTTTCGCGTCCAAAGACGGCTCCCAGGTTCAAGCAAGCCAGCGCTGAAGAAGGTTGAACGATGGCTTCACGCCGGAGGAGTGCCTCGGCCTCAACGAGCCGGCCCTCGCGTAAGGACAAAAGGCCAAGCTGAAGGAGGGCCTCGCCGTCATTCGGGTCGAGGGCCAAGGCCCGCTCGAAAAAGTCGCGCGCCGCTTCCTTATCGCCACGGAAAAGAGCAATTTTGCCCAAGGCAAACAAGGGCTTGGAGAATGCCGGATTGAACTGCGCTCCGCGCCTCAGGGTATCCTCTCCGGCTTCGACGTTGCCGTCGTCCAAGAGCACGCCTGCCAGGTTAACGAAGGCCTCGCCGGCTGAGGGGTCCAAGGCAATTGCGGCCACGAATTCGACACGTGCCCGGTTGCGGTCGCCCGCCTCCCTGTAAGCGTTCCCCAAGAACACGTGGAACATCGCTGCAGTGGGATCGTCGCGCACGGTGGCCAGGCCCAAGGTGAAGTTGTTGCGCCAGGCCGGCAGTCTCACCAGGATTCGAAACGTACCCGCCACCAGCAGTGCCGTTCCGAGCGCCACCGCCGCGACCTGGCGCAGGCGCTGCCGGGGCAACTCTGGCGATTGCCCCTGCAAGGCCGCCAGGGCCGCCCCGGCAAGCCAGCAGATTCCCACCGAGGGGAGATAGAGGTACCTCTCCCCGTAGGCCGGCACTCCGACTCCGGCGATGTTGAGGACCGGAGCGAGAGTCAAGAAGAACCAGACGATGGCAAAGCTGACGGCGCGGCTGCGGCGCCACCAGGCAGCCATCATTCCCGCTGACCAGAGGGCAAAGAGCATGCCCATCAGCACGGCCGGATCGCGCCAGCTTAAGGGAGGATAGAATTTCCAGGAGTACGAAAGATGCTGAGGCCAGATCAGCTTGGCTGCATATTCACCAAGCTGCGTACAGCCAAAAATAACCGTATCTCCCGGGCGCATACGGTTGGGCGGTCCCACGCTGGAAATACCCCCGATGACCGCCAGATGAACGACCACATAGAATGCCGCCAGCAGGAAACTCGGCAGGTAGCGGCTGAGGCGCTGGGAAAATCGCGTTGCCGCGTCTCGACGCAGAAAGTGCTCGTAGAAAACCATGAGCAAAGGCGCGGCCAGCGCCACTTCCTTCGACAGCGCCGCCAGAAGAAACAGCAGAGCGCTCATCCAGGCACGGAGGCGCGAGAAGCCTTTGGCGCCTGGGGGGTGGGTGTAGATAAGAATTGCCGCCAGGAAGAATGCGGCGCATTCCACGTCGGAGATTCCGGAAACGGTCGCCACATCCTCCGAATGAACGGGCAAGGCGGCAAAGAGCAAGGCGCCCCACAACGCTCCCCACCCTGTAGGCCAGAGGCGTTTGCCGAGCTGGTAGACCATCACCACCACCCAGGAATTCAGGAAAACGTTGGCGAGGTGGAAGAGAGCGGGCCGGGCGCCGAACAGGAACGTCTGCACCAGAAAAGTGAACATCACGAGGGGCCGGTAATAAATGCTGTCGCCGCGCGCGCCTCGAAAGGCCCAGAAATTCTCGGTGAAGATCTGGCGCAGGAAATGAAAACTCCGCACATAGGGGTTGGCCCCAATCAGGATCGCATCATCCCCAACCAGATCGTAACCTGTAGTGACGATATACAGCGCGACAGAAAAAAGAATGAGGAGAGGAATTGCCAGCCGGTCGAGGGACAGACCCGGCTTCCCGGGTGCAGAGGGGAACGTGTGACTGCCCTCTTCGGCTGAGGAGGGGCCGGGCTTGGTGACCTCAGATATCATATTTCTTGGCGTAATGGCGAAACGAGCGGTAGGACATGCGAAGCAGTTCCGCCGCATGAGTTCGAACGCCCTCGGAGGCACGCAAGGCAGCCAGCAGGTATTGCTTCTCAATTTGCGCTATGCGGGATTCGAAGTCCAGCCCTTCGGCGGGTATCTCTGCGACCGCCTCGCCGCTCGGGGTCATACCGGTGAGGGATTGAGGCAGGTGTTCCAGGCAGATTCTGCCGCCGCGCTCGCCGCACATTGCGACCGCATATTCGATTGCGTTCTCAAGTTCGCGAACGTTTCCGGGCCAGCGATATTGTCCGAGGGCGTCCAAAGCGTCCTGGTTGAAATCAAGAACGCCCTTCCCCATCTGTAAGCAGAATTTGCGCAGAAAATGGCGCGCCAGAAGCCCGATGTCATCAGGCCTCTCGCGCAAGGGAGGCACGTGGATCGGTATGACACTTATGCGGTAGTAGAAGTCTTCTCGAAACTGCCCCGCGCCCACCATTCGCTTAAGATCGCGGTTGGTGGAGGCAATCAATCTGACGTCGATTGAGACATCGGAGCCTCCCCCGAGCGGCCTCACCTTTCGTTCCTGAAGAACGCGCAAAAGCTTGACTTGCATCGTGGGACTCGTCTCCCCGATTTCGTCCAGGAATAAGGTGCCTCCGTTGGCCGATTCGATGATTCCCTTGCGGTTGGTGTCGGCACCGGTATAAGCCCCCTTCAGGTGCCCAAACAACTCGCTCTCCAGGAGGGTCTCTGGAAAAGCCCCGCAATTGATCGCAACAAATGGTTTCTCGCGGCACTTGCTGGCTTCGTGAATGGCCTTGGCCACCAGTTCCTTGCCGGTCCCGCTCTCGCCGGTAATCAAGACCGTGCTGTCATTGGGGGCTACGGTCCGGACCGTCTGCAGGATGCTCTGCATCTGCCGGCTTTGGCCAATAATATTACTAGAAGCAAAGTCACGCAGCATCTCGTGGCGCAGGCGCGCATTCTCTTCCCGCAGCGCCGAGTGCTGCAGAGCCCGGTTAACGGTGAGCTTCAGTTGCTCAACCAGTTTATCCGTCTTGATCACATACTGATAGGCGCCCAGGTTGAGTGCGTCGATGGCCGTTTCCATGCTGGCATACGCGGTGATCAAAATAAAAGGGGCGGGATTCCTCGTTTCGCAGAAGAACTTGAGCAGCTCGATACCCGAGAGGTCCGGCATGCGGATGTCGGAAATTACCAGGTCGTAAACCTGGGACTCGATCTTTTTCTTGGCGGCCTGACCGCTAAGAACCGTCTCGACGGAGTGACCGTCCTTGCGGAAGGCAATCTCCAGCATCTGGCACAACGACTTTTCATCATCCACGACTAGTAGCCGAGCCATCTACATCTCCCTGCGCAACGAAGAGTCGACGTACGGGGGGAGGAGCGGTTCGCGAACCACCCCTACGTCTCATCACCGGTTGGCGGACGCCGGAAGGACGGCCCCGTTGGGGGTCACCGCGGGAACAGCATGCCTGGGTAATTCCAGGATAAAGCGAGAGCCTTTCCCCGCCTTCGACTCCACCCGGATCGCACCTCCGATGCCTTGCATAATCTGGTAAACGATCGCCAACCCGAGGCCGGTGCCCCCGCTGAATCCGGGTTGAAAAGGCTCGAAGACCTTTTCCAGTTGCTGCTCCGAGAATCCCACTCCCGTGTCACTCAGGATGACGCGGACCGCCCTCTCGCCGGCTTCCTCAGCTTGCACCGTCAACACGCCTCCTTCCGGCATGGCCTTTAGCGCGTTATCCGATATGTTCCAGAAAACCTGCCGCAGCTTGTCGGAGTCCGCCCAGACCTGCGCCAGCCGGGAGGGAAAGTGCTTCTCCACGCGCACGTTCGCGCCAAATAGGGGATGGTGTGAAAGCAAGACCAGCGTCTCGTCGATTACTTTCACCAGATCCACTTTCTGGGGCTCATGCCGCTGGTCCCGGCAATAAAGAAGAAAATCCGAAACCAGTTTGTTGAGCCGTTCCGACTCATGACTCACAATTTCAATTAACTTGGTTTGGTCCTCGTCCAAGCGCGAAATGGACTGCAAGAGCTTGACTGAACCGGTAATCGAGGCGAGGGGATTACGAATCTCATGCGCGATTCCCGCCGCCATGCGTCCCAGCGTCGCCATGCGATCCTTGGTTCGATACTCGGCGTCGCGGCGCTTTTCCTCGGTCAAATCCTGGAAGTTGTACACAAAGCCTGCTACGCCGATCGAGGGAACCATCAGCGGCGATACAGAAACACCCAGCACTCGCGGCTCGGCCCGAGGACTCAGATAAGTCACTTCCTGGCGGGTGGAAGTGGTGTTGGCAGCCGGAAAGGAGGCGCCGCCAGTCTGTAGCCCGGGGAAAAGCGACTGGATCAGCTTCCCGCGCAACTCCTCCGGCTTGAGGCCCAATATGGCGGCGCCGGACCCGTTCAGTTCGCTCACCACACCCTGCAGATTCGTGGTCAGCAGTCCATCGCGCATGCTTTCCAGGATGTTCTCTGTTTTGGCTTGCAGGCTGGCCACTTGGCCGTTCTTATCTCGTAGTTCCGCTCCCACCTTCCGCAAGTTTTCCGCCAATTGGCTGGAAAGGTAGGCGATGGCGAAGAAACCAAAGAAGCTTGCCCCGATCTTGACCTGGAGGGTTCGCAAATCCACCGGTAACGGGGAGGAGGTTACCAGATACCGGAGAGCAGGATAGTGCACGGCGATGTCCGGAAGGATAAGCGGAAGATACGCCACTTCCAGTACTCCCCCCATGCAAACAAAACTGACCGCAGCCACCAGGAAGACCCGGCCGCGTGGAAGAAGAGTGCTGGAGAGAATGATCACGAGCAGGTAAAGCGAGATGTAGTTGCTCTCCAGATCGCCCGTAAGGTGCAGGATGGCGGTGATGACGGCAATGTCCGAGAAGATCTGAAGGTAGGCCTGTAGAAGGTATTCCTGACTCAGCTGATTATAGATCAGGTAATACAGGCCAAGAATGTACCAGAGGATGATGGCGATGGAGAAGTATTTGAAAGATGCGGGGTTAGGGTTTGCAACCAGGGCGCGTATGGCGAAATCAATCGCAAAAACAAAGCTGATCACCACAAACCGGATCTTGGTGACCCAGGGCAGCCATTCCTTGAGCTGGTCGGGTAACCCCGTGAATAGGCTAGACGGACTGGGAGAAGAGTATTTGGTCATGGTCAAGTCAGTCAACCGACAATTCTACGCACTCTGACGCCGTCGTCAACATTTCTTTCGAGCCAGACCGAAGCCTGCCACGCAATTCGCGGACCAGTCCCCACCCGAACCGCGCCGTCTGTCAAGAGCGCCGTCGCGGGTCACACTACCCTAAGGGCATCGGCCCTGCTTTCTGCCCACAGCTTTCGCCGTGGGCCACATTCTTGCGCCCGCCCGGGCGGGCTCCGGAACCCGACCGAGCCTACTCTAGCGCCGATGGCCCCCAAGCGAGAGAGGGCATTATCATGACGAAGGGGGTGAGTTTCCATGGGCTTGTGGCCCGCCCGAGCGAATGAGGATCGCCTAAACCGTCGTCTCCGCGAAAGCGGGGAACCACTGTCTCGCCATTGGATTCCCGTTTGCGATGGAATGACGTGATTTTCAGGTGAGCCGCCGGACCTCGGAATCTTCGCTCAGAATGAGGTCGGGCCGGCATTTCCCGGCAGTTCATCAGCCGGCAAGTTTCCCGATCAAGCTGAATAACGGAAGGTACATCGAGATTACAACACCACCGACGACTCCACCCAGGAACAGAATCATCATGGGCTCCATCGCCGTCAAGAGGTCGCCGACCGCTACGTCCACTTCATCTTCGTAGAAGTCCGCGATTTTTTGGAGCATGGCGTCGAGCGAACCGGTCTGCTCGCCCACGCCGATCATCTGCACCACGAGATTCGGGAAGACGCCGGTTTCACGCAGGGGATCAACGATGGTCCGGCCGGTCTCGATGGCCCGGCGGACTTGCATCACGGCTTTCTCAACCACCGCATTGCCCGCCGTGCGGGCGGTAATCTCCATGGCTTCGAGCATGGGGACGCCGCTGGATATGAGCGTGCCCAGAGTGCGCGTAAACATTCCCACTGAGATCTTGCGCATCAGGTTGCCTATCAGAGGCAGTTTGAGGATGATGCGATCGATGAGCATGCGTCCCTGGGGAGTGCCGTAAAACAGCTTCAGGCCGTATCCTCCCACCGCGAGGATAATCACTGCGGGCAGGGCAAAGCTCGCCACCGCATGGCTCAATCCAATGACGATTCGGGTGGGCAGGGGCAAAGCCACCTCCAGGCCTGCAAAGAGCGTGGCGAAAATGGGTACAACCTTCCACAAGAGCAGAGTGATCACGCCCGCCGCGATCAAAACCACAACCGTGGGATAAATCAGGGCTGACTTCACTGCCCGGCGCAGCTTGACGGCTTTTTCAATGTGCGTGGAAAGGCGTTGAAGGACTCCATCCAGAATGCCGCCTGTTTCCCCCGCCTCAACCATGTTCGTAAAAAGATCGTCAAACACCTTGGGATACTCGCGCAGCGCATTGGCAAGGGTGGCGCCCCCCTCAACCGATTTGCGCACTCCATGCAGGATCTCGGTGAAAGCCTTATTCGCCTGTTGGTCGGCGAGGATGTCGAGGCACTGGACCAGAGGAAGGCCGGCATCGATCATCACCGAGAACTGACGGGTGAAAATCGAAAGTTCCCGCGCGTTCACTTTGCCGCTTGATTTCGGCTTGGCGGGCGCGGCAGAGCGCCTCAGCCCGGTGCGTCCGGGCTTGGCCGGCTCGCGGCGAAGCGCGCCGGGCTTAGCCTGGCGGGTCACTGCCTCGCGTACACCGTTGACCAGCGAGGCTGCGCGGGACGCACCATGAGATTCAAACTGTGCCATCGGTCCACCTCAACATCAATCTCGAGGCCGCAGTTCGCGCGCCCCGGCTGAATAATTCCGCCGCTACCTTCGCGTAGAACCTTGAAGGGCGCCCGCCTGCTGCCCGCCCGCGCCCGCGGCGCCGCCGCGGTCGATCATATCCTGAAGTTCGTCGACGTGGCTGGAATGCGAAAAGGCGGTCTCCAAACTGATCAGCCTTTGCGCGTAGAGCGAGTAAAGAGCCTGATTGAAAGTCTGCATGCCGAACTTTTCCTGGCCCAATTGCATGGCGGAATAAACCTGGTGAATCTTATCTTCCCGGATGAGGTTTCGAATGGCGGGGTTTGGAATCAGAATCTCCATCGCCATGATGCGGCCCCGCCCATCCGCTCTAGACAGCAGCGACTGGCACAAAATGCCCTCCAGAACCATCGAGAGCTGGGCGCGAATCTGGGATTGCTGGTACGACGGGAAGACATCGATAATTCGGGTAATGGTGGAGGCAGCGGAGTTGGTGTGCAACGTTGCGAAGGTAAGATGTCCCGTCTCGGCGATCCTGAGCGCCGCCTCGATGGTTTCGAGATCCCGCATCTCGCCGATCAGCACCACGTCCGGGTCCTCGCGGAGTGCGGCGCGCAGCGCGTTGGAAAATGAGTGAGTGTCGGAGTGCACCTCGCGCTGGTTCACCAGGCACTTCTTGTGCGAGTGGATGAACTCGATAGGATCTTCAATCGTGATGATATGCTCACAGCTCGACTGGTTGATCAGGTCGATCATGGTGGCGAGCGTGGTTGACTTGCCGCTCCCCGTCGGACCCGTCACCAGAACCAGCCCACGAGGCTTCTCGCAGAGAGCACCCAGGATGGGCGGAAGCTGCAATTCTTCAAAGCTCTTGATTTGGAATGGAATCAAACGAAACGCGCCGGCCACCGCGCCGCGCTGGTTGAACAAGTTGGCGCGAAACCTCGCCATATTCTTGATGCCAAATGAAAAGTCGAGTTCAAGATTCTCTTCAAAGCGGTGCTTCTGAGCGTCCGTCAGGACGCTGTAAGCCAGTTGTTTCGTATCTACCGGCCCCAGCGCCGGCAGGCCCTCCAGTGGCTTGAGTTCCCCATGCACGCGGACCCTGGGCGGTGAGTCAACGGTAATCTGGAGGTCGGATCCCCCCATGTCCACCATGCGTTTCAGTAGCTCGCTAAGACTTGGAACAGGCATAAACTGACTCCCGTATGCCGGCGTTGCCTCTCTCAATGGTCGACTCTCAACTTTCGACTTCCGACTGCCCTACAGCACACTCTCCCGCATCACTTCCTCAAGAGTTGTGATTCCCTGCGCCGCCTTGGCCAACCCGCTGCGGCGGAGCGTCATCATGCCCTGCTCGACGCCTTTCTTTTTGAGTTCAAGCGCCGAGGCTCCCACCAGGATCAGGTCGCGAAGTTCTTCCGTGACCTCGAGCACTTCATAGAGGCCAACCCGGCCCCTGTAGCCTTTGCCGCCACAGTTGCCGCAACCCTGCCGTCTGTAGACTTTGACGGTCTTGACCTCTTCCGGCGTATAGCCGGCCTCCAAGAGAACTTGCGGGGGAACCTTATCCTGCACCTTGCAGTCCGGACAGAGACGGCGCACCAGGCGTTGCGCGCAAATCAGATTCACGGAGGTCGCCACCAGAAACGGCTCGATCCCCATGTTCATGAGGCGCGAAATGGTGGAAGGAGCGTCGTTGGTGTGAAGCGTGGAAAGAACCAGGTGGCCCGTGAGAGCCGCCTTGATGGCGATCTCCGCAGTCTCGAAATCACGGATCTCGCCCACCAGAATGATATTGGGATCCTGCCGCAAGAACGCCCTCAAGGCCGTGGCGAAGTTCAGCCCGATCTGCTCTTTCACCTGCACCTGATTGATGCCCGGCAGCTGATACTCCACCGGATCTTCGGCCGTGATGATATTCGTCTCCGGGCTGTTCAACTGGACGATGGAGGAATACAGGGTGTTGGTCTTGCCGCTGCCCGTGGGGCCGGTGACCAGAACCATTCCATAGGGCTTGAATATTGCTTTCTGGAATTTGGCCAGAGACTCCGCTTCGAACCCCAGCTTGGTCATGTCCAACCGCAGGTTCTCTTTGTCGAGCAGCCGCATCACGATCTTTTCGCCGTACATGGTGGGAAGAACCGAAACGCGAAGATCCAGCCCTTTCTTCCGCCCGTCTTTCAGCATCTTGACCATGATGCGGCCGTCCTGCGGAAGCCGCTTCTCGGAAATATCCAGTTTGGCCATGATCTTGACGCGGCTGATAACGGCGTCACGCAGCCTGTTGGGCGGAGTCATGATGGTTTGCAGCACGCCGTCAATCCTGTACCGGACGCGATACTCCTTCTCGTAAGGCTCCATGTGAATATCGCTGGCTCCGCGCTTTACGGCATCGGTAAGGAAGTAGTTCACCAGCTTGATGACCGGCGCTTCCTCCGCGGCCTTCTCGAGTTGCTCCAGGTTCAGGGTGGTTTCATCTTCGGCTTCCAGTTCCAGCGCGTCATTCTGCGTCTCGTCGATGAAACTGACGATCTCTTCCAGTTCCCGCTTCCGTTCCTGCTCCTCAATGCTGCCGTAATTCTTTTTGATCGCGTCGGCGATGGAGGTTTCCGAAGCAACCACAGGCTCGATATTAAAGCCTGTCATGAACTTGATGTCGTCCATGGCGAAGACATTGGTTGGATCCACCATGGCCAACGTCAAGGACGTACCCACCCGGCTCAGCGGCAGCACCTGAAACTTCAGCGCCGTTTCCATGGGTATCAACTTCGTGACGCCCGGATCGACTTCGAAGTGGTTCAGATTGATGGAGGGGACGCCGTATTGGTGAGAGAGAACAACCGTGACTTCGTCGTCGCTCAAAAAGCCGAGCTTCACCAGCGCTCCGCCCAGCCGCCCTCCGTTTGCCTTTTGGTACTCAAGGGCTTGCTTGAGCTGTTCGGGGCTGATGAGATTCTCTTTTAGGAGAATGTCGCCGAGCTTCCCTGCCATTCCTCCAACTCTCTACTCCCGGGCTGCGGATTAAGTCCCCCGGGATATCACCTTTTTCCGCACGCTGTTACTCCTGTAACGAAAGGCCCTCCGCGAGTAATGTCTCCTAGCCGAGTGTGGTCACACTTCGTCGCCCGCATTCGGGTGGGAAGTTGCACCCCCCAGGTACCCCCCAGAGCCCCTTGAGTCTATGCCCAAAAGGACTACCCGGCAAAGGTACGTTAGTACTATCGGCTCATCGCGTAATCGGTTAACTGGGGCCTGGTTTCAGCGTAGCGCTGGACTTTAGGCCGGCACCTGGACAAACTACAGGGACCCTTCGCTGCGCTCAGGATGACGTGATAGGCGGAGTTCTCACACAGGCTCTAAAGGTCGACGCTACCAGTCAAATCAGGACACTACTCGATTCCCAGGTTCGTTGACTTTACCGCAAGCGCGGTATAGTTTTTGGGTATGGCTACAGCAACCAACCCGGCCCAGGCTCTTGCAGGGGAGGTTCTCCAGGGCTATTATGCTGCCCTCTTGCGGCGATTCGGGCCACAACGGTGGTGGCCGGCGCGCACCCGCCTAGAAGTGATTCTGGGAGCGATTCTCACCCAGAACACCGCATGGCACAACGCCACTCTGGCCTTGCGCAATCTTCGAAAGGCGGGCCTGGTGAGCTG
>Ga0335078_10011510_pt1 | contig 13126 bp, 11 predicted proteins | sample Lox_Sample_32_FD_206711 | JGI IMG/M metagenome (GOLD analysis project Ga0335078, IMG submission 206711) | Soil microbial communities from Loxahatchee National Wildlife Refuge, Florida, United States - Lox_Sample_3.2 | ecosystem: Environmental > Terrestrial > Soil > Wetlands | place: USA... | reverse complement strand
ATCAACACAGAGAAACCTGGGAAGTTGCCGTTGGAATTTGCGATCGAACGTTTGAAAATGACGAGCATCGGACCCCAGCAGCCCATGGATTTCGAAGCTGACCTGATCAACCCGAAGCCCGTGGGGAGAATTCATTCCCGCGGAAGTTTCGGCCCCTGGCAGGCAGAGAGCCCACGAGATACGCCAGTGCAAGGCCAGTATGCGTTTCGTGATGCGGACCTAAGCACTATCAAAGGGATCGGAGGAGTTTTGTCCTCTACCGGAAACTACTCCGGCACACTCGATCACATCGTCGTAGACGGCACGACCGACACTCCCGATTTCCACATTGCGACCCGCGGCAGGCCGGTGGCATTACATACTGACTTTCACGCCATCGTCGACGGAACCAGCGGAGACACATACCTCCAGCCGGTCCGGGCGAAATTGCAGGACTCGTGGTTGACGGCAAACGGTTCCGTGGTGAGAAGCAAAGAGCCTCCCGGCCACCACGTCAAGCTGGCGGTGGAAATCAAGCAGGGGAAGATCGAGGATCTGTTGAAACTAGCGGTGCGAACCGACCCTCCCATCATGACAGGAGCGGTGGAGTTGAAGACTGATTTCGACTTGCCACCTGGTGAGACCGATTTGGCCAATCGTTTGAAGTTGGCCGGGACATTTCAGATCGTTGCCGTGCATTTTACAAATGCAGGCATCCAGGCGAAGGTCGACTCCCTTAGCATGCGCAGCCAAGGAAAGCCAAAGCTGGCTCAGGATAATATTCCCGACAACGTTCACTCCGATCTCAGCGGGAGCTTCTGTCTCAGCCGGGGCCTTATTTCGTTTTCAGAGCTGCAGTTCCAGGTTCCGGGCGCAGTGATCGATCTCGCCGGCAGATACAGCCTCGACGGAACTCAAGTCGACTTTCACGGCAAAGCCCGGATAGATGCGAAACTGTCACAGATGGTGACGGGTTGGAAGTCTATCCTGCTCAAGCCGGTGGACCCGTTCTTCCACAAAGATGGCGCGGGGACAGAAATTCCGGTGAAAGTGACGGGCACCAAGTCCGATCTTCACTTCGGCACCGACTTTGGCCACAAATCGAGCAGCCGGGATTAGGGGAACAATGCTGGCTGCACACAGGCTTTGTGGCGTTCCGGAAGAGAAGGCACCAGCAACCCCAACCCAGTGCATCCTTCTTCTGATTCTGCTTGTAGTCTCGCCGGCGTCGGTCAGCGCCTATTCGGTGCTCTCGCACGAGGCGGTCGTTGATGTAGTTTGGGGCACGAATATCGTGCCTCTGCTGAAGAAGAGTTTCCCCAATGCGACCCCGGATGAGCTACGCCAAGCCCACGCCTATGCTTATGGCGGCGCGATCATTCAGGACATGGGCTACTACCCCTTCGGCAGTAAGTTCTTCAGCGATCTCACTCACTATGTGCGATGTGGAGATTTCATTGAGGCCCTGCTGCATGATGCAACGAACATCAACGAGTATGCTTTTGCCCTTGGCGCACTGTCTCACTATGCAGCGGACAACCAGGGGCACAACCTGGCGGTGAATTGGGCGGTTCCCGCGCTCTACCCTGGATTGAGGAGGAAATATGGCGACTACATGACCTTCGAGGACAACCCCGTGGCACATGTTAAGACGGAGTTTGGCTTTGATGTGCTTGAAGTGGCAAAGGGACGGTACGCCCCTGAGGCTTACCGCGATTTCATCGGCTTCGAGGTCGCCCGACCTTTGTTGGAAAGAGCCTTCAAGGAAACCTACGGACTGGAGTTGAGCACCGTGCTTGAACATGAATCGGAGGCCATCGAGTCCTACCGTCACGATGTAAGCAAGACAATCCCAAAAGCCACCCGGGTGGCCTGGCAAATCAAACAAAAGGACATCCGACAGGACCTGCCAGGAATTACACGAAGAAAGTTTCTTTACAATCTATCGCGCTCAAGCTACGAGAAAAAGTGGGGCAAGGACTACCGTAAGCCGGACTTTGGCGAAAAGTTGCTGGCTTTCCTGTTTGAACTGGTCCCCAAGATTGGACCTCTGAGAGTCTTGGCCTTTCGGACGCCGACTCCAGAAACGGAAAGGCTTTTCGAAGCCAGCTTCAACGCCATCCTCGAGACCTACCGCAGCCAACTTACGCAGCTCAGCGATGGGCAACTCACGCTCGCGAACGACAACCTGGATGTAGGCAAGGATACGCCGCCCGGTGCCTATCGCCTGAACGACGACACCTACGCGGAACTCCTCCACCGCCTAGCCCAACAGAACTTTGCTGGCCTGCCCCCCGGACTTCGGGCTGATATTGAGCAGTTCTATGCCAACCCCGCCGCTCCGAACGCGACCAGACGAAATGCTGGACATTGGTCACGCCTGCAGCGAGAGCTCGGGCAGCTGAAATCTTTGTCGATGTCTTCGAACCAGGGCAGCGGGGAATGAATCGCCAGGCTCATTCACGCAGCTTCGGCAAAGTCGCCATGGACCGCCAGGCAGCTTTTCAAGGCGTGGAGGGCGTAAAGCGCATCGTCCAAACCCTCCCGTTCTTCAACACTGTCACGTTCGGCAGGAGACAACTCTCTCGCCCGCTTCAGGATAGCCCGCTCGGCATCGACGATGAGCGATGGGATCTTGTGCTTGTCTCCTTCCAACAGAGCCGCCACGTATAACTGCTTCCAACCGGTTGTGCCCAACGAGTGACTTTCCACGATAGGCATATGATTTCCTTTCCTTCCTGGCTGGGGTGCAAAAACCCACGAACTCAGATGATTACCCTAGCGCATCAGGGTGATCCCCCTGCAATACAGGGAATGCCCTAGGTAGCGCCTGAAAATCGTGTACTAACCGAAATCTGCGGCGATGCCTGTTGAAAAAATGAAGAGTAAGAGTAATGGAAGAAGCATCCGCTTCCGGCAGATTCGCATCGCCTCCGCGAGATGGTGCATAATTTCTTGCCGAGGCCCATTCGGAGTGTTCAAATGCCACGACAATATTTAAGTTTGACTCCTGTCCTCGCTTTTTTTGCCCTTTTGTGCGGGGCCCACGCTCAAAGCACGAATCTCCCGGATCTGAGCAAAGAGCCGACGCTTTATGTGGTCGGGTATGCACATCTGGATACCGAATGGCGCTGGGAGTATCCCCAGGTCATCAACGAATACATTCGCAAGACGATGGAGGATAACTTCACACTCTTCGACAAGTATCCCCATTACGTTTTTAACTTCAGCGGTGCAAATCGCTACCGTTTCATGAAGGAATATTATCCGGCGAATTTCGCAAGGCTGAAAAAGTACGTAGACGCAGGGAGATGGTTTCCGGCAGGCTCGTCGATGGAGGAGGGCGATGTAAACACCCCCAGCGCCGAGACCATTATTCGTCAGATTCTGTACGGAAACGAGTGGTTTCGCCGCGAATTCGGCAGGGCCAGCGCCGAGTATATGCTGCCGGACTGCTTCGGCTTTCCGTCTTCTCTGCCGACCATTCTGGCACACGCCGGCGTCAAGGGATTTTCTACGCAAAAGCTGGTGTGGGGCTCATCGGCCGATGGCGGCGGTCCAGAGTCACGCGAGAAAACGCCCGCAGGCACGCCATTCAATGTTGGCGTCTGGGTGGGACCCGACGGAGAGAGCGTGCTCGCCGGCCTAAACCCCGGCAACTACGCGGGAGGGATTGAAACGGACTTAAGCAAGCCCTTGCCTCCCGCGCCTTCGAGTGAGGCACTCGCCGAGGTGACCAAGAAACTGGAGCCGCTGCAAGAGAAACTGGATGACCTCGAGAGCCGCGGGCTGCCGGCAGATGGAAAGGATGTCCGGGAGTTTGCCCGGTTGCGAACTGAGCGGGATGGACTGGTCAAGGCAGAGCGCGATCGCCAGCTGGAACAATATCAGGACGATTGGGCGGCGCGCGTCGCGCAGAATGGGAAAGTGAGCGGCGTGTATACGGATTACCACTATTACGGCACCGGCGACATCGGCGGAGCTCCAGACGAAGAGTCGGTGCAGCGGCTGGAGGCGATTGTCACCAAAGGTAACGCAAGCCTTCCACCCGCGGGGGAAGCCTTCGAGCCCGGACAACCGCATCCACAGTGGCCTCCAGAAAAAGTGGGGGACGGCCCTGTTCACGTGATCTCGGCGAATGCGGAGCAAATGTTTCTGGATATAACGCCGGCCGAAACGGCGGGCCTTCCCCGCTACACGGGTGAGATGGAGCTGACCAATCACTCGGCGGGTTCTCTGACCTCGCAGGCTTACCAGAAACGCTGGCTTCGCAAAGAGGAGTTGCTGGCAGATGCGGCTGAAAAGGCGTCGATTGCAGCGGCATGGCTCGGCGGGCCCAAATATCCGCAGCAACGGCTGAACGATGCCTGGACGCTCGTCATGGGCGGCCAATTCCACGACATCGCGGCGGGGACAGCCACGCCCAAAGCCTACGAATTTGCCTGGAATGACGATGTCATCGCGATGAATCAGTTCGCGGGGGTGTTGACCAACGCCAGCCAAACCGTGGCCGCCGCCCTCAACACTCAGACCAAGGGCGTTCCTCTTGTCGTCTTCAACCCCTTGAACATTCCCCGGGAAGAAGTGGTTGAGGCCAACGTCGAATTTCCGGATGGGCTGCCTGACGCAGTTCACGTGACAGGAGCAGATGGCAGAGAGGTTCCGACGCAGATATCGGAGCGCAAGATCCTGTTCGTTGCGCAAGTGCCTTCGGTGGGCTACTCGGTTTACGACGTTCAGCCGGGAAAAGGAGTAGAGACTGCGTCTACTCTGCGAGTGTCGGAGAATTCGCTCGAAAATCAATACTACCGGGTAAAGATCAACTCTGATGGCGATATTGCCAGCATTTTCGATAAGTCCGTCGGCCGGGAATTGCTCGCCGGCCCGGCGCGTCTGGCCATCTCCTACGACAATCCCGAACACTGGCCGGCCTGGAACATGGACTGGGATCAGGAGCAGGCCGAGCCGAGAGCCTACGTCAGCGGGCCAGCGAGCATTCGCATCCTGGAAAGCGGCCCGGCTCGCGTCGCCGTGGAAGTTGTGCGCGAGGCCTCTGGTTCGCGATTGGTGCAGACCATCCGCCTCGCGGCGGGAGATGCGGGCAAGCGGGTGGAAGTCCAAAACGCGATCGACTGGAACACGCGTGAGTCGAACCTGAAAGCAACCTTTCCGTTGACGGCCACAAATCACCTGGCCACTTACAACTGGGATATCGGGACCATCGACCGCCCTACCGCCGAGGCGAAAAAATTTGAGGTTCCATCCCATCAGTGGATCGACTTGACCGATGTGAGCGGAGTCTTCGGGGCGACGATTCTTACCGACTGCAAGATTGGATCGGACAAACCGAATGACAACACGATCCGGCTAACTCTGATCCGGACGCCCGGTACCCGCGGCGGTTACCACGATCAGGGAACCCAGGATCTAGGACATCACGAGTTCGTTTACGGCATCTCTGGACACCGCGGCGACTGGAGGCAGGCAGGCAGCGACTGGCAGGGGCAACGCTTGAATGATCCACTGATTGCATTCCAGACCTCACGACATGCCGGTTCGCTGGGCCGACAGCTCTCTCTGCTGAGGATCAGCAATTCGCGGATTCGTCTGCTCGCGTTGAAAAAGGCGGAGCAGGGGGACGAAATTATCGTGCGTATGGTCGAACTCGATGGCAGGCCGCAAGACAATGTCAAAGCCGTGTTCGTGGCGCCGATCACCGCGGCTCGGGAGGTCAACGGGCAGGAGCAGCCGGTCGGCCCGGCCGTGGTTGCCGATGGGGCGTTGGTCACCTCGTTTACTGCGTATCAGCCGAGAACCTTCGCGGTAAGGCTGGCCACCGCGAGATCCAAAGTTGCGGTTGTGCAGTCTGCGCCGCTCTCGCTGAAGTACGATTTGGCAGTTGCGAGCAGCGAAGGCGGGCACTCAGACCTCGGATTCGATGGCAAAGGCAACGCATTGCCGGCGGAAATGCTCCCGTCTCAGATCACTTTCAATGGTGTGCGATTTCAGCTCGTTCCAGCGTCAACCGGATCTCCCAACGCACTGGTCGCCAGGGGACAAACACTGGAGCTACCCGCGGGCCGCTACAACCGTCTATACATGCTGGCGGCTTCTGCGGACGGCGACCAGAAAGCGACCTTAAAAATCGGGAGCAACAACGCAGAGTTGACAGTCCAGGACTGGAGTGGATTCGTGGGCCAGTGGGATGACCGGCAGTGGCAGGCAAAGGAGGTACCCAGCGAGGACCAACCCGGGAAGACGGTTCGCGACGATTATGCGGAGATGACGGGAATCCAGCCCGGCTACATCAAACGCGCTGACTTGGCCTGGTACTGCTCACACCATCACAGCGGTACCGGGGAGAACGTACCTTACAGTTATTCGTATGTGTTTGCATACCCGTTCGACATTTCGCCGGATGCAAAGACCATCCAGTTACCTGACAACGACAGAGTCCGCATCCTGGCAATATCAGCCGCTGAGGAAAATCCGGCGGTGCGGCCAGTGCAACCGCTCTATGATGTATTATCGCAGCCGCTTGCCAAGACTTCCGCGCGATGAACGGGATTGGAACTTGCGCCGGAGACTAGAGATAGGCCTTTGCCGAAGAAAAACCTATGTACTGATGTCGATTCTCTGACCTCTTGATCGTTACAGCGGTGAGGACGAAGTGAATGGAGCGGCTCCCCCCGGGGACAGCTGCCTCAGAACATATAAATATAAGGAGACGAAGATATGGAATCACGACCCACACACGAACAAGCGCAACTCCACCTACAAGTTTACGATCTGCGGCGCGAGGCCAAGCTGCGCCAGGCGCGGGATTGGTTCTTCAAGAATTACATTGTAGAGACGGTCGACGATGCCATGCGCATCGCGGCGCCGGGAACGGAAAGCGGGGCGTTCGTGGGGATGGTGCTCAGTTACTGGGAGCAAGCCTGCGCCCTGCTGAACTACGGCCTGCTCCATGAAGATCTTTTCTTTGAGACCAGCGGCGAGTTTTTTGGGGTCTGGGAGATGGCCAAGCCAATCGTTCCCCAAGCTCGGGAGCGGTATGCCTACAACGGGTATCTCGCCCAAATGGAAAAGGCTGCGAATCGGTACGAGAGCTGGATTGAAAGCCGGTCGCCGGGGCACATCGCGGCTATGCGCCAGTTCATGAAACAGATGCGCAGTCAGCAGGCGAAGGCGGCGTAGTCGCTGGTGCGGAAGATGTTCGAACGTCTCACAAAGCGCGAAAACGCTTGTACTTTGACATAAGAGCAGGAAGGAGAGAGGCATGAGCGGTGTACGGGTTCTGGTCGGCACGCATAAGGGAGCGTTTATCTTGACCTCGGACGGGAAGCGCGAAAAGTGGGAAGTCAGCGGACCTCACTTCGCCGGATGGGAAATCTACCACCTCAAAGGTTCGCCCGTGGACCCGAACCGCATCTTCGCTTCGCAAACCAGCGGGTGGTTTGGGCAGATCATCCAGCGCTCCGACGATGGCGGCAAAACCTGGCAGCAGCCGGGAACCCCAGCCGGGGAACCGCCGGCTCCAGGTCCTCCCAGGGCCGCCAGCAATAAGTTTGTGTACGATGCCTCGGCTGAAAGCGGCAAGCCGCTCACCACGCATCAGTGGTATGACGGCACGCAGCATCCCTGGGAGTTCAAGCGTGTATGGCATCTGGAGCCGTCGCTGAGCGATCCCAACACGGTCTATGCCGGTGTGGAGGACGCTGCGATTTTCCGCTCGACCGATGGTGGGGAGAACTGGGCAGAACTTCCAGGACTGCGCGGCCATGGTACGGGTCCTAAGTGGCAGCCGGGGGCGGGCGGTTTGTGCCTGCACACTATCATTCTCGATCCGAAAAATGCCCGGAGGATGTGGATAGCCATCTCGGCCGCGGGCGCCTTCCGCACCGACGATGGTGGAAAGACCTGGAAGCCGATCAATCGGGGGCTGCGTTCGCAGTATATTCCGGACCCGAATGCCGAGATCGGACACTGCGTTCACCACATTGCCATGAATCCCTCGCGGCCGGGGGTGCTGTTCATGCAAAAGCATTGGGACGTGATGCGCTCGGACGACGCCGGTGATAACTGGAAAGAAGTCAGCGGCGATCTTCCCACCGACTTTGGCTTCGCCATCGATGTGCACGCTCACGAACCGGAAACCGTTTATGTGGTTCCGATCAAGAGCGACGGTGAGCACTTTCCCCCGGATGGGAAGCTTCGTGTTTTCCGCAGCCGCGCGGGCGGTAACGAGTGGGAGCCGCTCAGCAAGGGTTTGCCGCAAAAAGATTGTTACGTGAATGTGTTGCGGGACGCCATGGCGGTAGACTCTCTGGACAAGTGCGGGATTTATTTCGGGACGACCGGCGGCCAGGTGTATGCATCCCCCGACTCCGGCGACAGCTGGGCACCGATTGTGCGCGACCTTCCGGCGGTGCTTTCGGTGGAAGTGCAGACCCTACGGTGATTCCGACTCGAGGAGAGAACCTATGCAAACCATTACTCCGTTCTTGTGGTTCGATGACAAGGCCGAAGAAGCCATGAATTTCTACCTCTCGATTTTCAAGAGTGGCAAGGCCTTGGGCGTCAATCGGTTTAACGGCAACGTGATGACGGTGACGTTTGAGCTGCAAGGCCAACGGTTCATGGCGCTGAATGCCGGCCCGCTATTCAAGTTCACAGAAGCGGTATCCTTTTTTGTAAGCTGCGAGACGCAAGAGGAAGTCGATGAACTGTGGGAAAGGCTTTCGGCCGGCGGGGAAAAGAGCCGCTGCGGCTGGCTGAAGGACAAATATGGCCTGTCATGGCAGATCATTCCCACGGCCCTCATGCGGCTAATGAGCGACCCGGATCCGATGAAATCAGGCGCAGTCATGCAGGCCATGCTCAAGATGAACAAGATCGTAATCGAAGATTTGCAGAAAGCATACGAGGGCATTGCGGCATGAGCCATGCGACTGCGGGGGCGATTTACAATTCGAGATCGAACTTCGGGCCGGGCCCAGGAATGGCACTGCCATGATCCGCGTCATCCTGCCTTTCCATTTGCGAAACCTGGCACATGTCAGCGATGAGCTGACACTGGAAGTGGAAGGCCCGGTCACCCAGCGCGCTGTGCTTGACGCCATCGAGGTCCGCTATCCTATGCTTCGCGGCGCCATCCGCGATCATGTTACCCTGCAGCGCAGGCCCTTTTTACGCTTCTTTGCCTGCGAGGAAGACCTTTCCCATGAGCCGCCCGATGCGCCGCTGCCTGATGCCGTCGCATCCGGCAAAGAACCGTTTATTGTGATCGGCGCGATTGCCGGCGGCTAGTCTCCCGGTATACAGTCGATATTTCGATGATCAACTTTCTCTCAATCCTGGCGGTGGGATTTTTTCTGGGGATGCGCCATGCCACGGACCCCGACCATGTGATCGCGGTCACGACCATCGTCAGCAATCAACGCAAGAGCATGAGAGCCGCCTTAATCGGAGCATTTTGGGGCATTGGCCATACCCTTACCATCTTCGTGGTTGGCGCTGGAATCATTCTCTTCAATCTGGTCATCCCTATCCGTGTCGGGCTCAGCATGGAACTGTGCGTCGCGGTCATGCTGATCATCCTGGGCTTGATGAACATTACCGGATTCTTGAACGCGATGCCGGGCCCGCTTATTCACCAGCACGAGGGAGAGGTGACGCACCCCCATATGCACAGTCACGGGGACTACGCTCATAGCCATCCTCACACTCACTCAGTTGACCAAGTGCCGCTGAGATGGCTGGACCGCGTGTTCGGAAAGACCGGTATATATCAATATCTCAGGCCCCTGGTAGTGGGCATCGTTCATGGGTTGGCCGGTTCAGCGGCGGTCGCCCTGCTGGTCTTGACGACGATCCGCAACGTCGATTGGGCGATCGGCTATCTCCTGGTCTTTGGCGTAGGAACGATCGCGGGCATGACGCTGATCACAATGAGCATGGCCTCCGCCATTAAGCTGGTGGGTAGCGGCCGAGAGAAATTATCCCATCGACTGGCTTTCGGCTCAGGTTTGCTCAGCCTCGCATTCGGCCTTGTGGTTGCGTACCAGATCTGCTTTGTACACGGTCTCTTTGGAGCCCATGCGCAATGGACACCGCGCTAACCATCGCAGGACGGAACGACGCCGACCGATTCTACTGTTGTTTGGGCTGAATCGACAGCAACTCCACTTCAAAAATAAGCGTGGCGTTCGGCCCGATGTCAGCACCGGCTCCGCGCTCGCCATACGCCAGATCGGAAGGCAAAACGAGCTGCCATTTGGATCCGACCGGCATCAACTGCAAGGCTTCCGTCCAGCCTTTGATCACACCGTTGACGGGAAAGGTAGCCGGCTGGCCGCGTTTGTAAGAACTGTCAAACTCCTTCCCGTTGACCAGTGTTCCGCGATAATTGCATACCACGGTATCGGTCGGCTTGGGTTTTTCTCCATCGCCGGCCTTCAGAATCTTGTACTGCAACCCGCTGGGAAGCGTAACCACGCCTTCTTTACTCTTGTTCTCCGCCAGAAATGCATCGCCTTCCTGTTTGTTCTTATCACCCAACTCCTTCACCATCGCCTGCCGCTTCTGCTGCAATTGAGCCTGCAGATCGGTGAGCGCAGCCCGCACTTCGTCTTGCGTCATTAGCGGCTTGGTCCCGGCAAGCGTGTCCCTCAGGCCGCGGTTCAGCAAAGCCGGATCGACATCGATCGATTGGGCCTTAAATTTGCCGGCCAAGTCCGCGCCGATGGCGTAGCTGATTTTGTCCTTCTGGGTCTTGAGCACAACCATCGCAGGGGCAGCAGCTTTGTGGGTTGGGGTCGCCGGAGTCTTCGGCTTGGGACTGGCGGGCGGGGTGGTTTGAGTCTGGGCGGCACAAGAAATACCACCGGCGATGAGTGTTGCGGCTAACAACAGTCTTGAGCTGAAGCTCGAGTAGTTCGGCATTTTCCTATACTACGGGTTTAGCTCGGTCCTGCCTATACACGAAAGTTTGCCACTCAACACTGCCGCTAGATCTGAAAGTCGATTTCCTCCATGATCCCTTGGATCGATGCAGACAGCGGCTGGCTCAAACTCTCCGAACCTTCGAGCTTCTGCACGCGATCACGCAACCGGTCGACTTCTGTAGCGACCGCCGCCAACGCCTCGGAGAGAGGGTCGTTGATCTGCTTGGGATCGGTGATCACCACTCGCTTACCTTCGCGGAAAATAATGTGTCCAGGAACACCCACCACCGTGGAATCTTCCGGCACGTTGCGCAACACTACCGAACCGGCGCCGATGCGGCAATTGCGTCCCACGGTGATATTGCCCAGTACCTTGGCGCCGCCGCCGATTACAACACCATCTTCAATCGAGGGATGGCGTTTGCCTTGTTCCTTGCCGGTTCCGCCGAGCGTGACTCCCTGGTACAAGGTAACGTCGTTACCCACAGCCGCCGTCTCTCCGATCACCACGCCCAGCCCGTGGTCAATAAACAGGCGCCTGCCGATTTTCGCTCCCGGATGAATTTCAATTCCCGTCAAGAAGCGGGCTACTTGCGACAGCCATCGCGCCACAAGCAGGAAGCCATGGTTCCAAAACCAGTGGTTGATGCGGTAGAACCATACAGCGTGCAGCCCGGCGTAACAGAGAAACACTTCGGCGCGCGACTTGGCAGCCGGATCACGCTCCAGCACGGTTGCCACGTCCTCCCGAATGTGTGCGAGGAGATGAGGCATGAATCAGGCGGCCAGCACCGCGGTGGGGATCTGCAACGCCTCGTTACGCAGTGCGTCAAACAGCACGCTGGTAAGATAGCGCTCACCGAAGTCGGGCAAGACCACCACAATCAGCTTTCCTGCGTTTTCTTTGCGGCTCGCCACTTTCACCGCCGCCGCCGCTGCTGCTCCCGAGGATATGCCGACCAGGATGCCCTCTTCCTTCGCCAGACGCCGCGCCATGTTGATGGCGTCATCGTTGGTTACTGTGACGACTTCGTCGATATAGTCCCGGCGCAGGATACTCGGCACAAAACCGGCGCCGATCCCTTGAATCTTATGCGACGAGGGCTTGCCTCCGGAAAGCACCGCGCTGTCAGCGGGCTCGACGGCCACCGCTCGAAAGGACGGTTTCTTCGGCTTGATGAATTCGCAAACTCCGGTGATCGTTCCGCCCGTACCAACGCCGGAGATCAGGATGTCCACGCGGCCTTCGGTGTCATTCCAGATTTCAGGACCTGTGGTTTCCAGGTGAATTTTAGGGTTTGCGGGATTGTCGAATTGCTGCAGGATGTAGCCGTTGGGCGTATTGGCCAGTATTTCCTCCGCCTTGCCAATGGCGCCCTTCATGCCCCTGGCGCCAGGCGTTAGCACGATCTCGGCGCCGAAGGCCAGCAGCAGCACCCGGCGCTCCAGGCTCATGGTATCGGGCATAACCAGGATGAGCCTGTAACCTTTCACGGCAGCCACAAAAGCCAAGCCAATTCCGGTGTTGCCGCTGGTCGGCTCGATCAGCACTGTCTTGCCGGGATGAATTCTCCCCGCCCGTTCGGCCTCGGTGATCATGCTGACGCCAATGCGATCCTTCACGCTGGCACAGGGATTTCGGCTCTCCAGCTTGGCTGCTACTTCTGCAACGCAATCCTGGGTGACTTTGTTAAGCCGCACCAGTGGGGTGTGGCCAATCAGTTGGGTAACATCCTGGGCAATGTTCATAGTCAGTGTTGTTCCTCACGGTTCGAAATAACGAAAGCTCTTTTACCCGTATCTCCCTGTGTTTTCGATGCTTTCGGCCCGCCTCCGATTCACTTCCTTGAATGGCGGAATGCTACACCTGAACCGAAAACGGCTGCAACGGGCTTCCTGCTTTAGGAGCAGGTTTCTTAACTGAGAGCGCGCAAAACTTTGGTCTCCAGGCGGCTGAATTCCCTTGCCTGGCAGGCACTTTAAAGATAAAAGGCTAAACTGCCGATAGAAGGCCTAGCCGTTGCGCACCGATCGTGAACGCCGAGGCTGAATATGAAGAATCTGATGGCGGTTCATCACGGTCAGAAACCTCTCCGGTGGGCCAGCCTCTTACTTATGATTCTGCCCGCAGTCAGCCTTCCTGCCGGGACGCAAGCCGATGTGCCGAAATCGACCTCTGCGCAGGCGGTGCTACATGTCCA
>Ga0335078_10011509_pt1 | contig 13126 bp, 8 predicted proteins | sample Lox_Sample_32_FD_206711 | JGI IMG/M metagenome (GOLD analysis project Ga0335078, IMG submission 206711) | Soil microbial communities from Loxahatchee National Wildlife Refuge, Florida, United States - Lox_Sample_3.2 | ecosystem: Environmental > Terrestrial > Soil > Wetlands | place: USA: Florida... | reverse complement strand
GGGGAAGCACCACCGTCTACACGGCCGTGACTTTTCGGACGCCGGGCGCGGTCCTGGAGAACTGGCAGCGCAACTACGCGGAGGATCTTGATCCGGCCGATTTCGACCACCGGTTTGCACGGCTTGAACGTGAGCTGGAAGTGGGCGAGATGCCGGAGGACCGCGTGAACGAGAACAACCGGCTGTTTCGCGCCGGATGCGAGGCGCTCGGTTGGAGATGCCTGCCGATTCGCTTGGCGGCAACGCTCGAGTGTAACGGTTGCGGCTTTTGCAATCTCGGTTGCTGGAATGGCAGCAAGAAGTCGACGCTTGAAGTCCACGTTCCGCGCGCGCTGGAGCAGGGCATCGAACTGATTCCCACCTGCACGGCACTCCAGGTTTCGGAGAAGGGGGTGGTGGCTATGGCTGCGGCACCGCCTCCGGATGCCGTGCAGTGGAAGACTGCGCCCGGTCTGGCACTGTTTCGCGCCAAGTTGGTGGTCCTGGCTGCGGGCGCGCTCCACACGCCGGCTATCCTTCTACGCTCGCAACTTCCGAAGCAGAGCCCGATGCTTGGCAAATTTATGACGCTGCATCCGGCGGTGACGCTCTCGGGAATCCTGCCGCACGACGTGCTGGGGTTTCGCGGCTATCCCAAGACTTTCTACACTGACCAATTCGCCGAGTCGCATCACTACCTCCTGGAGACCGCGTTCTATTTTCCCGGCGTCACGGCGAAGAACCTGCCCGGCTTCGGCCTCCAGCACCAAGAGTGGATGAAGCAGTACCGCCGCTTCATGTCGGCGATCGTGCTTGAACTCGACGAGCCTGATGAAACCAACCGCCTCACGGCGCCGCGCGAAGGTCCGCCGGTGCTCGATTACCGGCTGTCGGAGCGGTCGGTGAACAATCTGGTCCATTCGATGCGCAGCGCGGCGAAGGTTTTTTTCGCCGCTGGCGCCGAGTCGGCGCTGATCCCTGCCTCGCGGACGGGAGCTGTCCGCGCCTCGGCACGCGCCGCGGACCTGGAGGAAGAAATCCATCCGCGGTTTTTCCGCCGCGGCCAGGCGCCGATCGCCTCTGCCCATCCGCAGGGCGGCTGCCGCATGGGCAGGTCCATCGAGAACGCGGTGGTCGATTCCTACGGCCGGCTTCACGGCACGCGGAACATTTTCGTATGCGATGCCAGCATCTTTCCCACGTCGGCCAAGGTGAATCCTTACCTGTCCGTCATGGCCTTGGCGGATCGAACGGCGGAGCACCTGACGCGGAATATTTCTCAGTGGCTGTGAGACCGACGTGGTAGACGGTAGACAGTAGACGGTATACGGGCGGCAGTAGCGGGTTGTGGTGGTGCCCGTATGCTGTCTACCGTCTGGCGTCTACCGGAGCTTCCGGAGAAACCATGCAAAGCGGCGCCGATCTGATTATGAGCGCGTTGAAGGCCGAGGGCGTGGACCGGATTTTCGGCATTCCCGGAGTGCAGAACCTGGAGCTGTTCGACGCTCTGCAAGACTCGGGGATCGAAACCGTGCTGGTGACGCACGAGTTGTGTGCGGCTTTCATGGCGGAGGCGACCTCCCGGATCACCGGCAAGGCAGGCTGCGCCCTCACGGTGCCGGGCCCGGGTCTGACCAACGCGTTCACGGGCATTGGCGAGGCGCTGCTGGATTCGTCGCCGGTGGTGGTGATCATTCCCGGCCCGCGCAACGACACCACGCTCAAGTATCAGCTTCACCAGATGCCGCAAGCGGAGCTGGCGCGGCCCATCACCAAGGCGGCGATTCGCATCGAGAAGGCGGATGACATCTATCCCGAAATCCGACGGGCTTTCGAGATTGCGACCAGTGGCGAGCCGGGCCCGGTGGTGGTGGAGGTCCCCCACAATTTGTTCATGGGGCGGGCGGAGGTGCGGCAACTCCCATCGCTACCGGAGCAGGCCCCGCCGGATCCGCAAACCACCGAGAAGATTCTCCGCCTGCTGCGGGCGGCGAAACGCGTGGGCATCTACGCAGGTTTCGGTACCTCTGACGCGCGTGGCGAGCTCATGCGTCTGGCGGAACTGTTGCAGGCGCCGATCGCCACGACCCTCGGAGGGCGCGGCGTAGTACCGGAGGACTTCGCCTACTGCGTCGGCTTTGGCTTCGGCGCTTCCGGTACGGCGATTGCCGAGGAAGTCTTCGCCGAGTGCGACCTCGTGCTGGCCGTCGCCTGCAAGTTCGGCGAGGTCGCCACCGGGGCCTATGGTTTTCCCCGACCCAAACAGCTAATCCATATCGACATCAACGAGCAGGTCGTAGGAAGAAACATGCCGGCCACCGTCGGACTGGCTGCCGACGCGCAGGCCACACTCGCGTTGTTGGTGACCGCGCTCGACCAGGACCCCGAGATTCGCTCGCGTCCTCGCGATGTTCGGTTCATCAACCGAATCGAGGCGTGGCGGGCCGATTTCGCGGCACGGGTGGAGAGCGCGCCCGCCTGGGAATCGAGCGTCAACCCGGCGAAGCTGATGTGGACGCTGCGCAAGCTCGCGGCCCGCGACGCCATTATCACCACGGATAGCGGCGGGCACCAATTCTGGGTGGCCGAGTACTTCCCGGTTTACGAGCGACGCAGCTACCTGACTCCCACGGACTACCAGTCGATGGGCTACTCCGTGCCGGCCATGATCGCCGCCAAGCTGGCCTGTCCCTCGCGCCAGGTGATCGGCGTGGTGGGCGACGGTAGCTTCCTGATGACGGGCGCGGAATTGGTGACGGCGGCTCGACTTGGCCTCGACCCGGTGCTGGTCATCTTCAACGACGGCGAGCTCGGCATCATCCGCGAGGCGCAGGAGAAGATCTTCCGCCGGACCAGCGCCATCGAGCTGCGCAATCCGGACTTCGAAGCACTGGCGAGGGCCTATGGCGCCAACTATTTCCTTATCGCGAACGACGCCGAGATCGAGTCGAAGCTGAAGGCGGCGCTGGCTTCGGGCAGCCTCGCGGTGGTGGACGCGCGGGTGGAGTACCGCGAGATGACGCGCTACTTTAAAGGCGCCTCGTCCGCAGTGATCGGAAGAATGCCGCTCGCCCAGAAGGCGCGCATGGCCGCTCGCCTGGTGCGGCGCTGGCTTTGAACTGTCTCCAGTTTGTCCTAAACTCAAGAATGCAGTCGACAGTCGAGGGCGGAGGATCGAACGGCAGCGGACCCGGCTTTCCTGCAACTCTCGAATGCCTCTGAGGCAGCGATGCACCTGCACGGACCCACGCGCTCCATCACTTGGGCGATTCGGCTGGCGTTGGTCGTCACCCTGGGCTTGGTGACGACCGAGTTCATCACCGGCGTGTTATCCCACAGCCTGGCCCTGGTGAGCGACGGGTGGCACAACCTCAGCGACATCCCTACGCTGGTGCTGGCCTGGATCGCGCTCTACTTCGAGCGCAAACCGCCCGACCAGCAGAAAACCTATGGCTACCAGCGCGCCGGTGTGCTGGCTGCTTTCGTCAACTCCCTCATCCTGGCGGCGGTGGCGCTCTTTCTCGGCTACGAAGGATACCAGCGAGTGATGCGCCCGGAACACGTCGCCGCCGGCACCATGCTGGTGGTGGGCGTGGTCGCCTTCGTCATCAACGGATCCATTTCGCTCTCGCTTGCCCGCGGCCACCACGACCTCAACTTGCGCACCGTTTTCATCCACAATCTGGGTGACGCCCTCTCCAATCTGGCCATCATCGGCGGCGCGTGGCTTATCCGCGTCACTGGCCGGCCCCTCATTGATTCTCTGCTGGCCTTCGTGATTGCGGGCATGATCCTGTGGTCGGCCGTGCGCGTCATCAGAGAGTCTGCCAACATCCTGCTCGAAAGCCTCCCCAAGGGGATGGACCTGCAGAAGGTGGCGGCAGCCATGCTCGGCGTAGAGGGCGTGCGCGAGGTGCACGACGTGCATATCTGGAGCCTCGGCTCCGAGAGCAGGGCGCTCTCCTGCCACATCCGCATTCTGGATATGCCCACTTCGGAAAGCGAACGAATCGCGCGGTGTTTGCGCGATGTGCTGGCCTCCGGGTTCGGCATCCATCACACCACGATCCAGTTCGAGCATACCCACGCGCCCGGCGAGTTCCACATCTACATGCCGGAACCTGCTCCGCACGGCGGCGCAAGCAAGCAACGACCATGAATAGCTGACGGCGGCACCGAGTACAGGGGAGGCGGTCAGGCCGACCTTGCTTGCGACTTTTAAGTTTCGACTTTCCGACCCTCTTGGCAGTATCTTAACTGCCGGAGGATATCACGGTGGCCAATTCCGGCGCTCAAGTTTCTGGAGGTCCCGCCGCCAAGTCTTCTCTCTATGACGCGGCGCCCGTCTTCCTCGCTTTCCTGGTCATGGGTTTTGGCGACGCGGTGGGGCCCTTTGTCAGTCTGGCCAAGCAGGAGTTCGTTCTTTCCAACTTCGTAGCGCAGTTGATCGCGTTCACGGGTTTCATCATGTTCGGTCTGCTTTCCGTACCCATGGGCATCTTCCAGGACCGGCGCGGTAAGAAGTTCGTCCTGCTGCTGGGATTAAGCATCATGCTGGCCGGCGTCCTGATCCCTGCGGTCTTCGGCTTCTCCTCGTTTCCCCTGTTCCTGCTGACGGTCCTGCTCTTGGGGGCCGGGGCGACAACCCTCCAGGTGGCGGGGAATCCGCTGATGCGCGACGTCTCCGACGAGGGGAAGTACTCGCGAAACCTCTCGCTGGCCCAGTTCGTGAAAGCGATCGGATCGCTCTCGGGGCCGGTGATCCCGGTGATCGCCGCCCGTGCCTTCGGCCTGAGTTGGCGGGCGATCTTCCCGGTCTACAGCCTGGCGGTTCTCCTGACCCTGCTTGCCGCCGCAACCCTACGCATCTCCAAGGTAACGGGTGCGGGACCGGGAACCGCCACTTTTCGCTCCTGCCTCGCGCTTCTGAAGAACGGTTACGTGGCCATGATGGTCCTGGCAATTTTCCTTTACGTGGGAGCAGAGGTCTCGGTCAGTTCGGGGATCCCTGTGCTGCTGAAGGACCGGTTCGACGTCGACATTGCTCATACCGGCTTGCTCGGCACCGGGCTGTTTTTCACTGCCCTCATTATCGGCCGTTTCTCGGGCGGCGTGGTCCTGAACTGGATCAAGCCCCGAACGTTTTATCTCATCACCTCCGTGCTCTCCGTCTTGGGATTGACGGGACTCTTTGCACCCACGGAATTGGCTGTTGTCGTCAGCTTCTTCCTGGTGGGGCTCGGATTCGCCAATATTTTTCCATTGGTGTTCTCGATCACCATCGATCACATGCCTGAACACTCGAATGCCCTCTCGGGGCTGATGGTGACGGCGATTGTGGGCGCGGCGTTCGTGCCGCCGGCGATGGGTCTGTTCGCCGATACCGTGCACTCGGTTCGGCTCGGCTTCCTAGTGCCGCTGGCGGCCATCCTCTATATCACGTGGGTGGCGGTCGCCAATCTCAAGACCGCGCCCGCGGCCCAGAAACTGTGAGCTCATTGCGAAAGCGCTTCCAGCCTCGAGACACTGAGGCCCAGAGAAGAAAGGAAAGAATCGGTAAAGAAAGGCGCTGTTCATTCTGACATGCTCTCTTCTCTTTTATCTCTGTGTGGCGGCTCCTCCGTAGGGGATTCTTCCAAGTTTCGCACGCGGTGAATGAAGTTATGGAAACCGGCGAAGGCAAGCACATCGTGATGACCCTGGATGCGGGCGGCACGGGGCTGAAATTCTCGGCCATCCGCGGCGACCAATTGCTGGTGGGTCCGACGTCGCTTCCGTCGGAGGCGGACAATCTCGATCGCTGCCTGCGCAACATCGTGGACGGATTTGAAAGCGTGAGGCGCCTGCTGCCGGCGCCGCCGGCGGCCATCAGCTTTGCGTTCCCCGGGCCTGCCGATTATCCCGCCGGCATCATCAGCAACGTCGGGAACCTCCCGGCATTCCGGGGTGGCGTCGCCCTGGGACCCTTCCTGGAAGCGAAGTTCGGCATCCCCGTGTTCATCAATAATGACGGCGATCTGTTCGCCTACGGCGAGGCTATCGCCGGCCTCCTGCCCTACGTGAATCGATTGCTCCTCGAAGCGGGCAGCCCCAAGTGCTATCGCAATCTCATCGGCCTCACCCTGGGGACAGGGCTGGGTGGCGGGATCGTGCGCGACGGCGAGTTGTTGATCGGCGACAACTCGAACGCCGGCGAGGCCTGGTTGCTGCGCAATATACTCGATCCCACCGTCAACGCCGAGGAAGGCGCCTCGATTCGCGCGGTGCGGCGTGTGTATGCCGGCGAATGCGGCATTCCGTTGGAAGAGGCGCCCGAGCCCAAGGTGATCTTCGAGATTGGCATGGGTTCCGTGGCGGGCAACCGGGAGGCGGCCATCGAAGCCTTCCGCCGGTTGGGAGAGGTGGCCGGCGACGTGCTCGCGCAAGCGATCACCTTGGTGGATGGCCTGGCTGTGATCGGCGGGGGACTCGCGGGGGCGTCGCCGCTGTTCCTTTCTCCCCTGGTCGCCGCCCTCAACTCCACCTTCCCAGGAACCAGCGGGACGCGCCGATTGGTGCAGCGGGTGTTCAATCTGGACGTGCCGGAGGAACGGGATGCTTTCCTGCGTGGCGACGTCCGCGAGATTACCGTGCCGGGCTCGACGCGCAAGATTCGCTACGATCCCATGCAGCGCACGGCCGTGGGACTCTCGCGGCTGGGAACGAGTGAGGCGGTGGCGATCGGGGCATATGCTTATGCGCTGCGTCGGCTGGGGGGAAAGAATTGACGATTGCAGATTGGTCCTGAGCGAAGCGAAGGATCGACGATTGGAAGAGAAAAAAAGAAGCAAAACTATCATGACGACTCATGACCTCGCTAAAATGATCGACCACTCGCTGCTGCATCCAACGATGACAGATGCGCAGATCGCCGACGGCTGCCGGCTGGCCCGGCGTTACGATGTGGCCACGGCCTGTGTGAAGCCCTACGCCATCGCCTTGGCGCGGGAGATCCTCGCCGGCTCGAACGTAGGCGTGTGCCCGGTGATCGCTTTCCCGCACGGCAACAGTTCCACCGCCATCAAGGTGCAGGAGGCGGTGGCGGCGGCGCAGGCCGGAGGCACGGAAATCGACGCCGTCATTAACATCGGCAAGGCGCTGGGTGGCGACTGGGCTTACGCCCGTGAAGAAATCGGGGCCCTCAACCAGGCAGTCACCGCGCACGGCGCCATCCTGAAGGTCATCTTCGAGAACGATTACCTCGAGGATCTGCACATCATCCGGTTGTGCGAAATCTGTGCGGACGTGGGGGTGGCGTTCGTCAAGACATCGACTGGCTACGGGTTCGTGAAGCAGCCCGATGGGTCCTACAACTACCGAGGGGCCACCGACCACCACCTGCGGCTGATGCGCGAGCACTGCCCGCCGCGGGTCCAGATCAAGGCGGCCGGCGGAGTGCGCACGTTGGAAGACTTGTTGCGGGTGCGGGCGCTGGGCGTGACCCGCGTCGGTGCTACGGCAACGGCCGCCATGCTCGATGAAGCCCAGCGGAGGTTCGATTCCGCAACAAATCCTGCTGACGCACATCAGTAGCCTATGGTTTCACCAGCTTTTTTTCCAACTGGCGGGCCCGGGCGTTCAGCTCGCTCAACTGGCGGAGATCGTCGTCGGCCTGGGATATGGCGTTCTGGAGGCGCGTGAGTTCCTCGTTGAGAGCGCCGGAGTTGGGGCTGGAAGCCAGCATGCCGCTCATGGCCCGCAATTGACTGGTGATGTCGCGGTAGCGCCGCTGGATGGACGTCAGATAGGAATCGCGGCGCCGGCCCAGGTCGTCGAGGTCGGCGAGCGCCCGCCTGAGCTCGGCGGCGCGGGCGGAGCTCTCGCCGGCAGCGCTTCTGAGCTTGGCGTTCTCCGCCTCCAACGCGGCCGAGCGTTGGCGCGAAGCCTCGGACTCGGCCTGGGCGGAATCGAGATCCTGTTTCAGGGCGTCGAGCCGGCTCTGCAGGTCCGCTTCGTCTTTCTGATGACTTTCGTTGAGGCTGGCCAGCGCCTTCTCGTGTTCGTCGCTGGCACTCGCTATCTGCGCCTGCAAGTCCTTGACGCTCGCATGAGCCTCGCTCAGTTCCTGCTCCAGGCGCTGGATCGTGGCGTCGCGTTGGGCGAGTTCGGCTGGATTCCCTACCGTCCGGGTCGGGGCTTCGGCCTCCGCGGGTGGCTTCCGGAGGTCGCGCTGGCGAAGAGTTTCCTGAAGCTGACGGATGGTTTCAAGGCCGGCAACCCGCTGGCGCTCGGAGACCGCTAGCCGGCGGGACTGGCGGACGATCGCAACCACCGAACCCACCAACGCAACGCCAAGGGCAAGTACGAGAGCGGTTTCCAGACGCTGCAGCCGTATCATCTCATCCCTCTTTCGGGTGGAAGTGCGTGCGCCACGAGATCCGCTGGTCCCCATCGCGGCACGGAGCACTCAGTTGAATCTGGACGTTGGTGTGAGTCCGGGCCGGGACGGCCAGGGTCACTCTCCAGGCGCTTGAAATCCGGGCTAGCACACCGGAGATCGCGTCCGGGATCTCGGCAGCCGAGCGGCAAATGGTGCTCTTGCCGCCGGTGGCCGCCGCGAGAGTCTCGAGGCCATTCTGATAGGCTCGGTTGAGCCGGTCCGACTGGTAATTAAGTTGCACCACAAACAGAGGCGCCTGCAACGACCCCACATCCTCCACCAGTTTGGAGATCTTCTCCTGAATCAGCGCCTCGGGAAAACGCCGGCTGAGGTCGTGCGGATCGCTCTGGTTGATGACCGGGTTCGTGTAATCCTCACGGTAACGGTAGATGCTGCCGTCGGTGAGGTATAGCACCGAGACGCGCACCGGCGAGTCGCGCATGAGGGCGTCCGCCAGCGTCAGGGCCGAATGGACGGTTTCGAGGAGTCCCGGCTCCCCGCTGTTGGACAGAGAGTTTATCGCGTCGATCACCAGCCGGCGTTCGGCGCTGGGGTCGGCCAGCACGTGCAGGCCGTCCTGGTCGCGCAGCAGCCCGACCCAGGCGTTGGGCGGCAGCTTGGAGATCGCGCCGATCAAGGCCGGCTTGGCCGCTTCGATCAGCGACAGGTCGCCGGTGAGGTCCAGGACGACGAGGATCAGCTGGTCGGTGGCGGGGCCGGACTGTGCGGTGACCGGCACGGGTTTGCCGTTGAGCGAGGCTTCGAACTTCGGTGCAGCCTCGCAACCGCCGGTTTCAATCCACGCGGGAATCGAAACGCTGGACGTCTGCGCCCGGACACCGGCAGACGCCGAAACAGCGAAAACGACGGCCATCAGGAAGGAGCGCGATCGTAGCATTAGAAGCTCAACTTCAGCCCAAGCTGAACGACGCGTCCACCGTGCGAGCCGATGATCCTGCCCGCGTCGACATTGGGCGCGGTGACCGGGCCAATGTTGGGATCGGGATAGTTCCAGTTCGCGTGATTGAGCACGTCAAACGCCGTGGCGCTCAACTCCAGCGCGCGGTCGGAACCGAGCGGCAGGCGCTTGTTCACGCTGAGGTCCATCGAGTTGTAACCCGGACCCAAAAGGTGCGGCTCGGTAGGGGGGCCGTCCCCGGGGGTGAAGTCCGCCGGCTGATCGAAGGCGGCGGGGTTGTACCACTGCGACGGCCCCGGTTGGGCGACGCGCGGATCGGCGCCGGGCACCACGTTGACATTGAGGGTAGAGAGCACGCCGCCGGTGTTGTTGAATTCGGGATGAAGCGCGAGCGGCGTGCCGTCATTCCAATAGGCGGCGCCGTTCATCGACCAGCCGCTCACCAGCAACCCGCCCCAGCCGGAGAGCTGTAGCAGCGGCTTATCGGCGCCGAAGGGCAGCTCGTAGGCGTAGGTGAGTTGCAAGTATTGGGGCGTGTTGTAGGAGGTAAGCGCCCAGTCGTTGCGCCGATTGAAGAAATCCTCCTCACCGTAAGGCCCCGAGTAATCGTCCATCTGCTTGGAGAACTCGTAGTAGGCGACAAACGACAGGCCGAACGAGGCGTGCTTTTCCAACCGCACGAAGCCCGCGTTGCGCTGGTAGCGGCCGGCCGGGTAGAGACCATAAAGCTCGAAGCCCTGGTACTGCGGATACGGTTGCAGCGTATTGCGGAAGGCCAGGTTGTAAAGGGCATCGCCGTAGCTCAGAAAGCGGGGGTCGATGGCGTTGGGATTGGCGGCGCCGTCGCCCACCAGAATGTCCCGGCCCTGGCTGTAATTCGTGCCCAGGGAAATCACCATGGAGAACGGCGCGTCGCGCTCCACCGAAAGCGACGCCGATTGGTAGACCGGTTCCCGCCCGCTCAGATCGACGAAATCCGCCACGGTATTATCCGCCCCCGAGGGGCTGAGGTCGGGCAGTGGGGTCGTGAACGGCGGCACGCCCGTCGCCAAGTCGAGCGCCGGGCTCAGTTGCGTATTCGGTGAAGTAAAGGTCTGCCGGCCGTTAAATCCCTGGGTGCCCCATTGCCCGTTATAAATTGGAATCTGGCCGTGCGCCCGGCTGAACGAGGCGCGGACCACGGTGGTGGCCCCCCGCGGGGTCCAGACGATGCCCAGGCTCGGATCAAGATCGAGGTTGGCGTCGCGCATCCCGCGAGGGATCCAGCCGAGACCGGCAAACACCAGCGCGCCAGGCAAGCCGTTGGAGGGATCGAGGGCGGAGGGGTCCACCGTGCTCTGGCGATTGTACTTCTCCACCCGCGGCGTATGGCGGCTGAGGTTGAGACCGGCGTTGAGCGTGAGGCTTTTGGAGAGCTCGACCTTGTCACCGGCGGCGATGGACTGGTAGGAATCGCGGAAATAAGATGGGGAGGTGGTGATGGTGCGCTCGCCGCCCGCCGGCAGGCCGAGCAGAAAGCTGGCAAACGGATCGCCGGTATCGATAATCCCCGGCAGGCTGGTGATGTCGGAGGAAAACTGGAACACGCCGGAGGGATACGCCGGATCGAACGAGTTAACCTGGTAACGGTCCCCCTGAAGCGTCAACCGTAGAGAGTGTTTGCCTTTCTGAGAGGTAACCTCGTCGCGAACCTCAAACGTGTTGCGAGCGCTGCGCGAGTTGGGATAAGCAGTGCCCATTGACAAGTAGTTCCCGAGGATCTGGTAGAAAGGGAAGGGAGTTCCCGAGCTGTCGCCGGCCTGGTTGACCTCAGAGTCGAGAATCAAGCTGGCGGAGTTCACGGTGTTGGAGTTGGCGGTAAAGACGTAATCGAGCTCGGTGCGCCGCGTGGAGAAGTGCTGGTCCGGGGCGGTGGGGCTGGCGAGATTCGGGAAGTACTTGGCGGCGCCCAGAAAACCGCTGGAAACGGTGGTCGCCGAGGTCAGTCGGTGCCGGTCGCCAAACGGGTGGTCGAGCTTGGCAATCACCCCGTCGGCGATGTCGGTCTCCGGAGCGTTGACAAAATAGTTGTTTTGGAAAAAGGGGCCCACCGCCGTGTTCGGCAAAGGATAAAGGGATAGGGCCTGTTGAACATTCGCGGCCAGTTCGCCCGACGGGATGCGATTCCCGGGAAAGGTGGAGCGCAGGTACTGAAGATTGCTGGTGGAGACGGGCTGGCTCGGATCGTAAGCAGGATTGGGGACGGTGGTGGCGGGGTCGTAGATGGGCAGCGGGTTGCCGGCCTCGTCCACGGTCTGCGAGAAGTCGCCGCTCCGTTGGAGCACGGTGGGGACGGTATGCAGCGAGGCGCGCGAAATGCGCTCGCGGACGCCTTCGTACGACAGACTGAAGAACGTGTTCTTGGGGTTCTCGATCAGGTGCGGGATCAGCACCGGGCCCCCCAGATTGAAGCCGAACTGATTGCGCCGCAGGGGGGACGCGGTCTCGCCGTTCTGCTTCACTTCGTGCGGGATGGCATCAATAAAGTCGTTGCGGAAGTTTTCGTAGAGGCGGCCGTGCCAGAGCCAATTCCGGCCGTGAGGCTGTTGCGCGGCGAGCGGGCTATCGGGGCGCATTCCCCAATCGCGGGTCAAGGCCTTGAACTTCTCCGCCGCCACCGCGAGCGGGTCGGACGGCGTGGTGGCCGACTTTCCGTCCGGGGCGGCAGGGGATAGAGCGCTGGTCGGCAAAGCAAGCGTGAACCACAAAAGCCCCAATAGCCCCGATAGGAAATAAACTGACGTTTTCATTGCGGACTTTCAGTCACTCCTCAGTATAGATGCGTGCCCCTTCGGTGGCAATCCCTCCGAAGTCCGCGCACAAGACAACAATCCACAGTTCCAGCGCGGCGTTTGGCCGCAACCGGGAAAGAGGCGAACGGACGTCGGGAGTGGAGAGCCGGGAGTAGGGAAAGGCCTTGCTGTACCTGCTCCGTGCTCCCAACCCCCTGCTGAAATGGGGTTGTTTTTCACGGCGTGCCGTTGCAAAGGGCTTGGCGGCTTTGAATTGGGTTTGTTCCCGAGGGCCACATCCAATCTAAAGGACTTGGCGGCTTTGAATTGGTTTTGATTTCGGTTTGTTTTTTGAGTCAAGTTATTGATTCAATTAGACCTGTCGGCTTTGATTGACCCTCCCGGCCTTCTTTGAGGAGATCCTTTCTGCCAGCGACAATGCTTTCGTGCCTATTTGGGCTCCTCTGCAAATTTCCTTGGTGTCCCTAACCACGTTCAACCTCCCTCGCCCCGCGTAAGCTCCAACCTGACCCGGTTCCAAGCCGGCGTATGAAGCCGATTCAGCTTAGCTTAGCTCGCGACGCTATCTGCCTCAGCCGATTCTAACCAACATGATAGGCTACCGCGACTCTTTTGTCAAGAAGGCAATTTCATTGCCAAAAGTTACAACTTTCAGTCTGACAACTGACGCCTCGCCAAACCGTCAATCAGCAATCGTCAATTCCGAATGGCCCGCAGTCCCAGCTTGTCGCGAGCGTAGGCCAGGCACTGCTTCACGTTGTCTTCTTCCTGCTTGCGGCGCGCCGTCTCTTCGAGACCCGACACGTAGGGAAGCGGTTCCGCCGGCGGGTGTGTGCGTACCAGCGCGAGTGTCCGGGCCAGATCTTCACGGCCACGCTCCGGGAACGTCACCCAGTACTGGTCGGTGAGGCAAGGAACTCGGAGCGGGTCGCGAGTGATCATCTCCAGGTTCAGCCGGGCTCTCGGGCGCGCCTGGCGGATGCACTCGATTGCCCAGGCGAGGTCCAGAAGGCCCCG
>Ga0335078_10011507_pt1 | contig 13127 bp, 8 predicted proteins | sample Lox_Sample_32_FD_206711 | JGI IMG/M metagenome (GOLD analysis project Ga0335078, IMG submission 206711) | Soil microbial communities from Loxahatchee National Wildlife Refuge, Florida, United States - Lox_Sample_3.2 | ecosystem: Environmental > Terrestrial > Soil > Wetlands | place: USA: Florida... | reverse complement strand
GTGCACCGCCAGTGGGCTGGCGCGAATCGCGCAGCATACCGACGCGAGCGTCGTCCCGGCCTTCACCATTTGGGACGCAGTGCTGCGCAAGTATCGCGTGGAGTTTGACCGGCCAGTCGAGCTGGTGCGCAGCGGCAACGACGAGGCCGACACCGTCGCGAACACCGCGCGCTTTACGCAGGCCATCGAGCGCTATGTTCGGCGCTATCCCGACCAGTGGCTGTGGGTGCATCGTCGCTGGAAGACGCGGCCGCCCGGGCAGCCGCCGCTGTATTGACGTCGGCTATCAGCCGTCAGCTATCGGCCATCGGTGGTCCGCTTGGCGGCCGAGCCGCGATCTACGCAGCCGCCGATTCCGCGTGGTCGTAGTCATCGGCCCGCGCCGACGAGCTCAGCTTCTTCCACAGGTTCAGCAACCCCAACTCGCACGCGGAGCGTCTTGGGTATCAGGAAGAAAGTCAGCAGAGCCCCGATCGTCATGATTGCCGCGATGATGTATAAGGCGGCCGAATGATTGGTGGTGACGAGTTTGGCCCAGATGGGGATATTCGGTCCAACATAACCGCCCAGATTGCCCACCGAGTTCACAATCCCGATACCGGCAGCGGCAGCTGTTCCCGCCAGGAAGGCCGACGGGATCGGCCAGAACAGCGGCATCGAGCCAATGACGCCAAGGGTTCCGATCGACAAGAAGATGATGGCCAGAACCGGATTGCCGGCAAACAGCTCGCTCAACACCAACCCAATCGCTCCGGCGATGACATTCAAGACGTAGTGCAGGCGACGCTCTCCGGTCTTATCGGAGTGGTTGCTGAGGAGGATCATGCCGATTACGGCTACGCCATACGGTATTGCCGTAATCATGCCGACCTCGAAATAGCCTTTCACGCCAAACGCCTTCACGATCGTCGGTAGCCAGAAAGCGATGCCGTACAAGCCGATCATCAAGGTGAAGTAGATGGCGCACAGCGCCCAAACCTTTCCGCTCTTGAAAGCGTCGATCAGCTTATGTTCGGTCTTGTGCTGGTCTTCGGCCAGGAGATTCTGTGCCAGCAACTCCTTCTCATCGCGCGTGAGCCATGGCGATTCTGCAATGCTGCTGTTCAGATAGTAGATAACCCAAAAGCCGACGATGATGGACGGAATGCCTTCCGCCAGAAATAACCACTGCCATCCTGCCAGTCCCATCTTGCCCGATAGCAGGTCCATGATTGAGCCGGATATAGGGTTGCCGATGACGCCGGAAACCGCGATGGCGGCCACAAACCAGGCCGTGCGGCTGGCGCGGAGCCGTGAGGGATACCACAATGTCAGATAGAAGATCACCCCCGGGAAGAAGCCCGCTTCTGCCATACCCAGAAGGAAACGCATGGCATAGAACGACCATGGAGTTCTGACAAATATCATGCACGCGGATACGACGCCCCAGGAGATCATGATCCGCGCGATCCAAGTGCGTGCGCCAAACTTCTTCAGCAATACATTGCTGGGAACTTCGAAGAAGAAATAACCGATGAAGAAGATTCCAGCGCCGGTAGCAAACGCCGCGTCACTCAACGACAGGTCCTTCAGCATTTGCAGCTTGGCAAAGCCAACGTTGACCCGGTCGAGATAGGCAAGAATGTAGCAGAGAAAAAGGAAGGGAATTAATCGCAGATCAACCTTGCGGTAGGTCTGTGCTTCAAAAATGCTGTCGGGGGTTAACATTGCCCACCTCCGCGATCAATGTCTTATCACTCACCCTGGGGTAACACATGTGCTCTCTCAGACCCGGGCAACGTCGTGGAGATGCTTGACCGCTATCGCGCGGCCCATCTTCTTTCGCAGCACCCGCAGTCGGAACCACGGAACGACGTGCTCTCCGCACAAAGAAAGCAACGTACCATTCTTGAATTTGCCAGGTTCGTTCGTCTGTATCCGCCGACCTAAGCTGTTGTGACGAGCGGGGAGAGTCGGCGGCGGTTTTGATTAGAAGCCCGTCACGCTAAAGTGGTATCGACAGATTGGTTGGTTTGAGGCAAGCTTAGGATAGCGCGGGAAAGGGTGGACGAAGCCCTTTTCGGCGCTTTTGTTTTGCGACCGAAGCGGACGATCCAGGTGCGCCCTGGTCGCAGAGCAGAACCGACGGGCCGAGTGCCCGGTCGGGAATTGGTCTTTGAGATTGAATGTGCTGAGAAAAGGCAGACGAGTTGGGCCAATAAGTCCTTGGCGGTCAAGAATATGACAGCTAAGTCCATGAGAATCAACATTTTGCATGGTTATTGATGCGCAAACCCAATGCAGTCAAGATTTTGCAAATGACGGGGGGAGGGGGGTATCGCCCAGTCACTTGTTGCGTCTTAAGCTGTGACCCAGCCAAGTAAGAATGCAGCTGAATTCCAATACGCAGATGTCGGAGCACTTCATGCCTGTGCTGTTCTGTGTAGTCCGTAGAATCATACTTCGCGAGACAATCATTCTATTCTTCGCCCTGTTCCTCGCAGCGACGGCGGTTTCGTCGTCCGCTCAGAGCTTTACGACTCTGGCCACTTTTGATCAGACTAACGGCTGGGTGCCCGGGGCGCTTACGCTGGGAAGCGACGGCAATTTCTACGGAACGACCGCCGATGGTGGCAATTTGAGCTACTGCGGCGGTGACGGCTGCGGGACCATCTTCAAAGTCACTCCCAGCGGCGTGTTGACCTCGCTCTACAGCTTTACCGGAGTGGAAGGCCTGTCTCCGGAGCCTCTGGTGCAAGGCAGCGACGGTAACTTTTATGGCACGACGCCCTGCAGCTCAGTTGGGGGTGCGGACCGGCGTTCCCTGCCGCAACGCAAATTCGGCAGCGCGAAGTCTTTAGCCGTCCACGACGCATCCTTCTGCTATGGCTTCGGAAATGTCTTCCGGATTTCTCCCAGCGGCACATTTGTTCTGCTGCATGCGTTCAACGGTAATGACGGCTCATTCCCCTTTGGCGCTCTAATCCTGGGTAGCGACGGCAATTTCTACGGCACGACCGCACTTGGCGGAGCCTACAATTTCGGCACCGTTTACAAGATGACTCCCAGCGGTGCGGTGACCACGCTGCACAGCTTCACCGGCGTAGACGGTAATGGCCCCCAAGGCGGCCTGGTGCAAGCCAGCGACGGGAATTTCTACGGCACCGCCGGATGGGGCGGAGCCAACAATGATGAGGGCACGGTTTTCAAGATTACTCCGAGCGGTACGTTCACCTCATTGCACAGCTTCAACGCCAAAGACGGCCAAGAGCCCAACGGCAACCTGATTCAGGCTGCGGACGGAAACTTCTATGGCACGACCTACCTTGGCGGCGCCAACAACAACTGCAATCCGGAAACAGCTTGTGGAACGGTTTTCAAAATGACCCCCAACGGCACCGTGACCACTTTCCACGACTTCTCCGGAACGGATGGCGCCAATCCTAATGCCGGGCTGGTGCAAGGCAGCGATGGCAGCTTCTACGGAACCACTACCTGGTTCTACAACGGAGGCCCCGGTACGGTTTTCCGCTTGACTCCTACCGGAATACTGAGCACGCTGCACTACGCCTGTTCGGAAAATAATTGTGCCGATGGCGTGGTGCCGGCTGGTCCGCTGGCGCAAGGGCCGGGCGGGCTGCTGTATGGCTCGACCCAATCGGGAGGCAACGTGGACGGCAAGGGCGACGGCTATGGCACCATCTTCAGTACCAGCGCCAGTTCAGCCGCGTACCAGTTTGTTCCCATCGAGCCGTGCCGTTTGTTCGACACGCGCTGGGGCAATCCGATCCCAGGCGGGACGGCCGTCCTTTACGCCTTTGCGGGCTGTGGCGACTTAAGCTCTGCAACCGCCTATTCTTTCAACGTTACGGTTGTTCCCCGCGGACACCTCGGATATTTGACGATCTGGCCCTTCGGCGAAAACCAGCCCATCGTTTCTCTGTTGAACTCGCCCGACGGCCGGGTCAAAGCCACTGCAGCGATCATCGCCGCTGGTCAAGGACTCTACCAAAACGTGCTTAACTTCTATGCCAGCAATACGACCGATGTCATTCTGGACCTCAACGGCTACTTCACTGCGCCCGGCTCGCAGACGTTGCAGTTCTATCCTTTGACGCCGTGCCGCATTATCGACACTCGCAATGGCCAGGACCAGGGCACATTGCAGGCCGGCGTGGAGCGCGATTACGCGGTCACGGGGAAGTGCGGCCTTCCCGGCACCGCGCAGGCGTATTCGTTCAACGTCACCGCCATTCCCGCGCGCGGCGGACTGGACTATCTGACGGTATGGCCACAGGGACTGCAACTGCCTATCGTCTCGACATTGAACGACGACACCGGAACCGTCGTGGCGAACGCGGCGATTGTGCCGGCAGGAAACAATCAGACGATTGCCTTCTATCCGCACAACAACAACACCGACCTGGTCCTCGACGTGAACGGATATTTCGCGCCGCCCGGATCCGGAGGAAATTCGCTGTACACGGTTCCGCCCTGCCGCATCTACGACAGCCGCAATAACAACGGCCAGCCGTTTACCGGCGAGCGAACCGTGCCCGTCGCCGGCAATCCGTGTGTGCCGCCGAGCGCCGCTGCAGCTTATGTGTTCAATGCCACGGTGGTCCCGAGCGGCCGGCTGCCCTATCTGACATTGTGGGGCGCGGGCGAGCAGGAACCGCCGGTCTCGACGCTGAATGCATACGATGGCTTCATCACGTCGAACATGGCGATTGTGGCGAATGGGAGTGGATCGATCGATGCGGACGCGGTACAGGGAAGCACGCAGCTGATCCTGGATATTGCAGGGTACTTCGCGCCGTAAGGAGTTTTATAATCACGACGACTAGAGTCGCACCAATCCATTCGTTATCGCCTAACCCCCGCTCCTGCTATAACAACTCCATGCCTCATACACTGCAGGAATTGGCGGAGGTCACGGCAGCGCGACTTATCGGCGACGGCAGCATTCAAGTGAACAAGGTCGCCAGCATCGCGCAAGCGCAGCCCGGAGATCTGGTCTTCGTTCAGGAGCAGAAGGATCTTGCGCACGCGCTCGCTTCACGCGCTGCTGCGGTCATCGCCGGCGAATTCGCGGCATCGACGTCGACGACTAAGCCGCTGCTGATCTCCGGCCATCCGCGTCTGGCGTTTTGCGCTGCGGGCGCATTGCTGCATCCCTCGAAAGCCTACGCGCCCGGCGTGCATCCAACTGCTGTGGTGCATTCCTCAGCGCACATCGCCGCAACGGCTGCAATCGACGCACACGCGGTGATCGAAGCGAATGCGGCGATCGGCGAGCGGGCGCACATCGGCGCGAGTTGCAGCATTGGCGAGGGCGTCGTCATCGGCGAGGACTGCGACCTCTACCCGTGCGTGGTCATCTACCAAGGTACAACGCTGGGCCGGCGCGTGGTTGTCCACGCCGGCGCAGTGTTGGGCTCGGACGGCTTTGGCTTTGTTCGCGATGAGAAGTACGGCCGCTACCAGAAGTTTCCGCAGGTCGGCGAACTGATCATCGGCGATTACGTCGAGATCGGCGCCAACTGCACCATCGATCGCGGCGCGCTCGATAAAACGGTGATCGGCGCGGGTACGAAGCTGGACAACCTGGTGCACATCGGCCACAACGATGTGGTCGGCTCTAACGTCGTTATTGCGGCGCAGACCGGCGTCTCCGGCAGCTCCGAGATCGGCGACAATTGCGTCATCGGCGGCCAGGTCGGCATCGGCGATCACGCGAAGATTGAGGCTGGTACGATGCTGGGCGGACAAGCCGGCATCTTGCCGCACAAAGTTCTGCGCGGCAAAGGACAGCTGTTGTGGGGCACGCCCGCGCGTCCCCTGCGCGAGTTTCTGAAGGAGTTGGCAGTAGTCTCGCGGCTGGCGCGAAGGAAGGAGGATTCGTAGTCAGCTTTGAGCTAATCGCTAATTGCTTCTTTATGTCCCTCATCGTCGTAGGTGGCCATTCTCGCAGCGTAGGCAAGACCAGCGTAGTTGCCGGTCTCATCGCCGCTTTGCCGGAATTTCACTGGACAGCGATGAAGATCACGCAGTACGGGCATGGCATCTGCTCGGCTAATGGGAAGGCCTGCCACTGCGCTACCGACGATCATTCCTGGGCCGTGACTGAGGAGCTCAATCGCAGCGGCAAGAGCGACAGCTCGCGCTTTCTGGTGGCCGGCGCGGCGCGCTCGCTGTGGGTACGGACGCGTCAGGGAATGCTGGGCGAAGCGATGCCGCGAGTGCGCCAGGAAATCGAAGCCGCGGAGAACGCTATCCTCGAATCCAACAGCATCCTGCGCTTCGTTCGTCCCAATCTGTATCTCACCGTGCTCGACGCTGCCACGGAAGACTTCAAGGTCTCGGCGCAGATTTATCTCGATCGCGCCGATGCCGTGATCCTGCACGACGGCGCCGGCGATGTCGCCTGGAAAACGGTCTCGCTCCAGCCCGTCGCCGCCAAACCAACGTTCCGCATCGCTCCGCCGCAGTATGTCACACCGGAGCTGGTTGATTTCGTGCGCAGCCGTCTATCGGAGGCTCGTGCTACCAACTGAATCAAAAGCTGGCGATCATGCCGCGCGGGTCGGCGTTCCGGCTTGCTTGTCCGCGCTTTCGGATGGAATTTCTCCTTCAGACGTTACCGGCTTTTCGCCGCATGCTTCGCTCTCCGCCATTCCCACTTTGTGATTGCCGCCCTCCAAGCCGATGCGCGCGAAGGTGATGTCGAGCAGCAATCCGGTGAGCGCTTGCATGAAAGCTTCGTTGACGCGCACCAGCGAGTAGACCTGATCGTTGTCCAGACCTGCGTCCAGCAGCTGCGGAATCGCGGTGTCGATCGAGACCGGCAGCTCGCGCGCCAGCTTCATCGCACTCTCGCCGATGCGATACTGGCAATCGGCGTAGAGCGGCGACTGCAGCAGATTCTTCAGCTCCGCCCAATATTGCTGATAGAACTCGGGCCAGCACGCCAGCGCGCGATGCTCGTCAGAAACGAACGCCAACTCCAGGATTCGCCGCCGCTCCTCCCAGATGCGCTGCACCGCGCCTGTCGCTTCGCTGTCGCCCAGCAGCCGCGGCGCAACCGGAAAGCTCGCATGCCGCGCGCCGTCCGGCGCCTCCAACGACTCGCCGGCCGCGCCTTCGAAGGCCTGCATCTGCGCCGCCGTAATCAACAGCAGAAACGGATCCAGATATTGGTAGTAATCGAGAACCTGCGACAGCGGCAGTGTGGCGTCGACAGCGGGCTGCACTTCATGACCATCCAGCCCATCGACTGCGAAGTAATTGTGCGCTCGCGTGTAGCATTCAGCCGCAAGCCGCGCGCCGAGGACAAAGAACTGCCGCGACTCGATCAGCGGACGAAAGCTCTGCCAGTGCAGCTCCAGGAAATCCGGAAAGACGGCATAAGCCTGGTACAGCGCCGGAACTACCGGCAAGCCCAGACGCTCGCGAACCTCGGTGAAGATTTCGCGCGTACGCGGAGGAGCGTCAGTCTCACTGACCAGCCGCGGCCGGCTTCCTCGCTTCCATCGCATACTGTTGTTGGATGAGGAAAACCGGCTGCCCGACTGTAAGGTAAATACCGTAAACGCGGGTCTTAAGACGCCGGAACTACCGCCAGACTCCCTGGCTGGCTGATGGCTAACGGCGACCCTGGCGCCAGCGTCAATATCCCCGCGCTCGAGTTGAAGATGTACAACCCGCTCGACGAGATTGCGTAGAGGTGGTTGGACTTGTCCCACGCCAGATTGGAGAAGGAAACAGACGGCTGCTGCACGGAGCCGACCGGCGTGAGGAGTCCACTCGCCTGCAATTGGTACATCTGAATGCCGCCGGCTACCGCAACTGCCAGGTATTCGCCCGTGGGATCGAATGCCATCGCGTTCTCGCTCGTCACGACCACCGATCCCGGAACCTGTCTCAGCTCTCCGTTGCTTTCGAGCGCATAGGCGGCGAATCCCGTCGGCCCGCCGCAGCAATAGCCGCCGTTCCACGCCACTGCAACATACCCCAACGCCGACGTCGCAACGCCCTGCGAACATTCCGAGCTGGTAGTACCGTTCATTCCGGGGAGCCCTCTGGCCTCCGGATTGATCCCGGCGAGCGACCCATTCGCAGCCCGTGAGAATCCCCACACGCTGCCATCCCATTTGCAGACGCTCCAGGCATAGGCGAAGCTGGCATCCGCGGTGAACGTAAACGGCCAACCGCCGGCGGTCGAGTACAGTGGCTGACCGTTCGATCTTGGCAGATAAGTGAGCTGTCCGCTGGAGCCGACGGCCCACGACTCGTAGGCATTGTTAGCGCCATCGACAAACCAGTTGTCGGTGTAAAGATCACGCCCATCCGAAGGCAGGCTCAACGACTGCACCGTGGCCGACTGCTGATCCTGATCGTAGGCCGTTCCATCGACCGAAGAGGTCTGGCTTAACGCACCCTCGCCTCCGATGGTGTACGTGACGATGTTCTTGCCGCCGGTGCCAAAGACATATTGACCAGCTCCGACCAACGATCCATCGGCGCCGCTCAATGGCGATCCCGTAATCGGCGTGGCCGAGCCGTCCGGTGCGATTGCGAACTCGTAAATTGAGCCGTCGGCGGGATAGCCCGGCGCACCGACATAAGCATAGGCGGACTTCCCGGAGCTGCCCTCGCGCGAGGCAGGATTAACACTCGGTACGGGTAAGCGAGTGGCAGCGTAAGCGGTCGAGGTAAATGCCACTGCGGCGAATACAACGATAAACAGTGGTTTGGCAACTTGCAGACGAGCGACGACTGGGTCCCGGTAATACATAGAAGCCCTCTCCATGGGCCACTCTTGAGATTGAATTCTCACCATGGAAGGTTGCTATTCGGAGGATTAATCCCTTGTGACATTCAGTGCGCAGTCCAGACCTATAAGCCCTTGACACGCGATACAATCGCGCTGGAATCCCCATGAACCCGAGCGCTGCATCCAATCGCATCTTCGAGGTCCTCTTCGATCACGCTGAGCCCAGCCCGATCGACGACCCGGCTTATGCGCCCAATGGCAATCTGGGTTTTCCCGCGCCCCCCATCGATCGCCCGTGGATCTTCACCAACTTCGTGCAAACGCTGGATGGAATCACCAGCCTGCTGGGCGAGCATGCCACCGGCGGCGACATCTCGCAGTCGCGCTACGACCGCTGGCTCATGGACCTGCTGCGCGCCCACGCCGACGGCATTCTCATGGGCATGAACACGCTGCGCGAGGAGCAGCGCCTGCGCGGCCCCGGCAGTCGCGGCATCCTGTTCCAGGTAGTCGATCCCACATTGCGGGAGTTGCGTAGCAAGCTTGGAAAAGGCCGCGACCGCAATATTTTTGTCACCAGCGCTGTCGACCTCGACCTCTCGCACCACAAGGTTTTCGACGGCGACGTTGTCGATACGGCGGTCCTGACTTCGCCCGCCGGCGCCGAGCGTTTGCAGGCGCAAGGCGGACATTCGCATGTTGCCATCATCGCTGCCGGCGACAAAGAGACCTTCGATCTCGCCCGCGCCATCTCCAAGCTGCGCGAAGAACTGGGCGTGGAACATCTGCTCTGCGAGGGAGGTCCCACATTGTATGGGAGCCTGGCGCGTCTCGATTTGATCGATGAAAAGTTCTTGACTGTGGCGCCTATCGAGGCAGGACAACTCGTTCCGCCAGACCAGGAGCGGCTCGCAACAGAGCAGGCCATGCCGTTGTTGATGCGCCCGACAATCTTCGGAGGAGCAGGATTCACCTTCGAGCAGCTGACGCGCTGGACCTGGCTCAGCTGCCGCAAAGCCGGCGATCACCAGTTCCATCGGTATAGAAGAAGGAGGGGCTAGGGACTAGGGGCCAGGGACTAGGGAATAGAGAGCCGGGATTAGCGATTAGGGAATACGTCACAGGAGCATGCAGCGAAGTTAGAGATTGGCCCTAGGAAATAGTGAACATCGAATAGCGAATCCTGAATCGTGCTGGTTCGGCATTGCGCGTCAGTAGCTAGTCACTAGCCTGACCCCTCAGCCCCTGACCCCAAACCCCAGGCCCCCAAGCCCCGGACCCCAACCCCCCCGCCTACTTCACCATCTCCAACGCTCCCGCCGCCCGATTCAAAGCGCTAGTGAGAATCTGCAACTGCTGCTTCGTCAGCGTGAGATTGTTGTTCCCGATCGCCTCGTTCACACCGGGAATCACCACTGCCGCATAACCCGTGTGCTCGCCGGGTGCGTAGATCACATGCTTGAACCACGGCCGCCCCGGCAACCCATCGCCAATGAAGTCGCGCTCCACATTGCGCAGCACCAGATTCACTACTGCGGCGTCGCCCGTCGGAAGGCTTTGCACCTCCCAGGCATGCGCGCCGGCTTTCTGCAATCGTTCCGAGGCTTGCAGCACCTCTGCGAACGACGGCGCCTTATCGCCAAACTGCGTCTTGGCCTTCTCTTCGGCCGCCTTCACATATTCGGTGATCTCCTTGCCGTATTCCTCGTAGTTCAGCGGCAGCACGTCAATCGAGGCTATGCGAATCGCCTCCAGCCCGTAAACGCGAGCCATCTGCTGCTCATAGACAAATGTCGGATCGCCGAACTTCGTGAACCACTCGAAGTCGTCGAAGGCGGAGTGATAGACGCCGTACGGTCCTCGCGAGCCGATATCCGCCGAGGGCACGCCAAGATGCTGCAGAAACGCGGTGTAGTCGGATCCGCTTCCCAAGTCTCCGATCTTTACATCCTTCACCACGGCAGCCGTCGGCTCGCGTCCGGCCACGAGAGACATTTCGCCTTCAGGCTGGGCAAGTCGCTCCCGTTCCTCTTCCCGTTCCTTCTCTTTCTTCTCGGTAGCGATCTTCCACTGGTCGTAGACACTTCCGCCCTTCGGGCTCGGCACCGACTTCGCAACCTCGCGCAAATATTGCTTCAGGCTGGGCACGGCCGACGCCCCAAAATCAGGACCCGAGACCGCCGCATCCATGTTGAAGTACGCGACGGCGCGCGAAAGCTCCTTGGCATGCTGCTCAGCGTATTCGGTCGAGCCGATCAGTCCTTCTTCTTCTCCATCCCAGCTGGCGAAGACCAGCGTGCGCTTCGGTCGCCAGCCTCCCTTCAGCAACTCGCCCACACCGTGTACTGCCTCCAGTTGCGCGGCGGTGCCGCTGTTCGGGTCGACCGCGCCATAGACCCACGCGTCGCGATGATTGCCGGTAACGACCCATTCATTTGGAAGTTGCGCTCCATGCACAATCCCGATCACATCCCAGATCGTCGTGTAGCGGTAATTCTGCTTCACCGACAGGTGCACCTTCACCGGTCCCGGCCCCACGTGATAGGTGAACGGCAGCGCGCCCTGCCAGCCGCGCGGCGACTCCGGACCGCCAAGATTCGCCAGGATCGGCGTTGCATCCGCATACGACAACGGCGTTGCAGGAATTCTCGGGAGATCGGTGGCCTGCTCCGGCGGAGTGCGCTTGCTGTCGGGCAGATCAGGCACCGACGCGATGTCTGGCGTTGTGGGATCACCAGGATAGCGGAACAAATACAGCACCGACCCGCGCTGCACAGCCGTATCAGGACGCCACGGTCCTTTCGTGTACTTGTCGCCCTTGAAGTAGCCGTCATCCCAAGGATCGGAGTAGATGATGACGCCTGCCGCGCCGTTCTGTTCCGCCAGGAAAACTTTCACCCCGCGAAAGACCTCGCCATAGCGCACGATGACGAGCTTGCCTTTCACATTGATGCCCATCTCCTTCAGCTTCTTGAAGTCCTCCGCGCGCCCGTAGTTGGCATAAACCACATCGGCGGTGACGTCGCCCGACGGCGAGTACTCGTTGAACGCCGGCAGAATCCTGGCGTCCTTCTGGAACGGATCGTCGCTCACATGCTCCGGCGAAGGCCCATGCATCACCACGTTCTCGGGCGCGACCACGTCCACGCGAACGTCGAGTGGCAGCGCCATCCAGACCTTGTACGGCTGAATCGACGCGTCCAAACCCGCCGCGAGGTACTGCTGCAGCACATAATCCGCGGTGCGCCGATCCTCGGGCGAGCCCGCCACATGCGGCGCCGACGTCAGCACCTGCAGATGCTTCCTCGCCAGCTCCGGATCAGGAACCGCCAGAAAAGCCTTTTCTGCCCGCAGCTCGGGCGCCGGATTGCGGTATCCAAAGATTTTGTCGGGCGGACTAAATGGAGCCGGCGCCGCGCTGGTCGGGCTCGCCTGACTGACAGGAGGAGTGGTTGTCTGCTGAGAACTTCCGGAGGGCAAGAATGCGAGGCAAAACAGGACAGCTATTAGCGAACGAACCAATTCGGCTCTCCTCGAGGAAATGCAGGTCGCATAGCAACAATCGCACCTGTTAGCAGCTTACAACATGGGAAGCTATCGTTGCCGCCGCCAACTCAGAGATAACTTCACATCAGGGCGGCGTTTGGGATGCGGTGACTTGTAATGGTTCGTATCAGGGCACGACTTCACAGGCTGCTGAAAAAGTCGTTCCACGAGCGCTTTGTATCAGGGCACGACTTTAGTCGTGCCGCTAAGCTGTTTATTTATGACCCGAGTCGGCTTTATAGCCGACGACAGAGCACTGGCGCAAATGAGTTTTTCAGCAGCCTGTTCAGTCGTGCCGATAAGCTATTTATTCTTGCCCGGAGCCGGCTTTAGCCGGCGGCACAAAGCTGTGACCTGCAGCGCTTATACCGCTATCCCGGGCTGCGATGACGTTGTTGTTGGAGGCAGCGCCGCCGACGCCAGATTCACCACAGGCTCAGGCATGTTCAGCAGAGTACGCAACTGCGGCAGGATCGCGCGCGCGGCCTTGTCGCCCATCGCAATCAGTTCGTCACAGTGATCGAAACAATCGTAGGAATAGCCCCCGACGTCGGGCTCGAGGACGAGATCGGCATCCTTCTTCCACTGCTCTGACATCTTGGCCTGCGCTATCGAAAAGCACTGGCCGATGACTTCAAATAGATGACGCGGTGTTCGATTCTGGTCCCAATGCGCACTCAAGTGCACGCCGATCACGCACTCAGCGCCCATCTGGCGCAGTGGCGTCGTCGGCACCGCGTAAGCCAGCATGCCGTCGATGAAGGAGCGCCCATCGATTTCCACCGGCGGGAACATTCCCGGATAAGCGCAGCTGGCGCGAATCGTC
>Ga0335078_10011506_pt1 | contig 13127 bp, 12 predicted proteins | sample Lox_Sample_32_FD_206711 | JGI IMG/M metagenome (GOLD analysis project Ga0335078, IMG submission 206711) | Soil microbial communities from Loxahatchee National Wildlife Refuge, Florida, United States - Lox_Sample_3.2 | ecosystem: Environmental > Terrestrial > Soil > Wetlands | place: USA... | reverse complement strand
CGTCGGCACTCCTATCCGGCGTCCATGTCTCGCCGCGCTCAAATTGCTCCTCATTGGCATCCGAGAGAGCAACGCCGATTCCGCACGCGCCGAACAGGTATGCGCAGCAATAAACGTGAGCGAGAACCGGATCGCCGCGATCCGATCCCTCGATAGAGGCAAAATTCGCGATCTTGTAACGCGTGTCGGTGCGGTCGCGCAGGCCGGTCTGCTTGGCATAGTGCGCGACCTCCATCATGTCGCACCCGGTATCCGTCGACGGATCGCCTGGCACGTAGCCTTGCGGCTGTCCTGAGAGTTTGAGGACGGCGCTGTAATCATCGAGCGCGTCGAGCTCGGTGAAGTCGACCGTCTGCCCGTTAAGCTTCCGCCAATCCATTATGGCGTGCATCAGGCCTGCGATGGTGCAATCACCGGCCCCCGCGTTGCCGAGCATGCCCCAGCCGTCGGGGAACGGATCGTTCCCGAACTGCGCGGGCGCGGGCGGGAGCGCCACCGGAGACGGCGCGCACGCGAACAAGCGCGAATGCGCTGCAGGCGGCGCGCGCTTTAGGCCTGTGCGATGGCGCAGAAGCGGCATTTTAGTTCGCGCGCCAGCCTTGCACGGCCACGCCGTGCGCAGTCACGCCGATGGTCGCGGCTGCCGCGGCCCGCAAGCGTGGGAGCGCCCGATAGCGTGCGGACGCCGGAGCCGGCGCGGCCGTACAAATATCTAGCTCGATGGCTTGTTCGCCCGCTGCCGCGATGCTGGTGATGCCGGCAACGCCGGGGAACAGAACGGATGCCACCGCCGTGATGCTCTGCAGCGTCGGCACAATGCCGCAAGCCGCGGCCGTGCCGGCCTGAATATCGCCCTCGATGGTGTTCGCCGCCTGTTCGATCTGAACGGCGGTGCAGCCGCCAAGCGCAACGCACGCCGCCATGGCGGCGCCAAGCATGATCTTGCGCATGCAAGTCTCCTGTTCGGTTGTGAGGGAGGAAAGTGACGTGACGGCTATTTGCCGCCGATGACCTTACCGGTCTTGTTGTTGATGACGCTCCAACCGGCAGCCACCACCGCAGCGGCGGCGGCTACCACGGCGTCGGCTGATCCGACCGGAATAATCCCCTTCGCCACCAAATAAGTGACGAGCGGCGGAACGACCGCGCGCACGATGCCCGTTATTTGGTCCTGATTCACGAGTTCTCCTTTTCAAAGTTGAGCGTTATTGCGGCCAGGGCGGAGCGTTTTCCGCCCCGGGCGCATCCAGGATCGCTCGCGCCTTCTCCAGCATGCCGATCGCTCGTGTCACTTCGGGGATGATCGGATCAAGTTCCGGCACGAACACCGCGATACATTTCAGAATCGCTGCGGGATCGACCGGGCGGCCGCCGGATGCGCCGGAAAGCTTATGAGCGTAGGGCGCGATGATGGCTGCAAGTTTCTTATAGGTCGCTGCCGCCTGCTCGAATTCCGGAATTAACTCGGCAAGTGCGAAGAGGTCGGCCATCATACGGCCTCGGCAAAATTCGGCACGTAGTCGCCGATATCGCATTGCGCGCTATTGGTATCGACATCGAGCTCGGCAAGCACTTGCTCGCTTCCCTGAATCATGTCGGCTTTGGCGAGCCATGCGCTGTAGCCGAGCCATCCGCGCGATTGTGCTTGCCATGACAAGTCGGCGAGTCCGGCAGAGATGACCGCCTCGCACACAGCACCAGAGCCATAAACGCCGACACGATAAAAGCCGTCGGCAAACGCTGATTTGATCGCCGTAAAGTACGGCAGCACCAGCGTAGGGATTTGCTGCTGCGTGAAATCTTGATCGCAGGCGAAGTAGACGCACGCGCCCTTGTGGGCGCCGAGTACCGGAGCCTGGACGCGGCAATAGCGGCCGTCACGATGGCCGTCGACGGCAGAAATGCCTTTGCCGCCGACGCCGCCCCACCCTTCATGCACGAGGCCTACGCGTATGCCGGCAGCGGCGATGGCGTGCACGCGCGATGGCGTGAGGCACTTTCCGCCATTCGGATTGATCGACGACAGATAGCCGAAAATCGTTGTGATGCCGGCGGCCTTCAGTTGCGGCAGCTTCGTCGTTACGTCTTCGGCGACGTCGATAATGAGGGCCGTCATGCGCCCGCTCCCGGCATGAAGCAGCGGATCTGTATGGCGCCGCTTGCGTCCTTGTACGGCCACACCACCGCGGCGCCGTAGCGGTTCGGCTCGGTTATGAGCGCTTCGCCCGGCACATCTATCCAGCCGCCATCGACGCGCACGCGATAGCGGCATTGGTCGATGCCGGCCACGGCTGCGCATTGCACGTCCCAATCGACGTCGGCGAGAGAGACGCCGTCGGCGAACGAGCAGCACAGTCCTTTCTTCGACGCGAGCTGATCGAACCAGGCTTTCAGCGGCGAATTCGCGTACCTACCCTCCAAATCGCGCGCCTGCGCTGGACGCAGCGGCCACAATGACAGAAACGCCCAGCACACGAACATCGCCAGGGCCGCGAAGACGACGAGCATTGCCCGGTATCCGAACGCGGCGAACATCTCACGCGCTCCCGTAGCGGCGCCGCGCGCCAATAGGCCGATGGCCGCCGCGCGGATCGACGAACACCAGGCCGGCAATACCCACGCGATGAACCGCCCATGAATCGCGCACCATCACCGTGCCGTCGTTGTTGTTGGCGACGACCGGGGCAACATGCCGGCCGGGCCACACAGCCGCCGTGCCAGCAGCCGCTGCAACATGCGGAAACGACAGCCACGCATTTGCGAGCCAGAGCTCGCGAACCGAATGGCCGAAGAAATATTCCGACGCGAAGCACCCGCACGGGCCGCCGAGCGATCGCGCGATCTGGCACACGGCGGAGAGAACGCCGGCGAGCGGCGCCGATAACCGGCCTGGATGCCGCCTCAAGCCGCGCCATCCTTCGCGCGCGACATGAACGTGATGGCGGCCGGTCGCGTTCGGTCGCTCCAGCGCGGTCTGTGGAATCATCCAGGAGGCGTGTGCCGGAAGCGTCAACAAGCAAAAAATCGCCGTAGCGAGAAGGGCTCATTCCCCCGTGAGAAAGTTTGAAAGGCTTAGAGTTCAGCGCTCGCGGTCCACCAGCCCTAACTGGCGTTAGCAGCGCCCGTCGTCAGACCCGAGAGCGCCACATTGACCGCCATCCACGTGTTGGTGATCGCCGCGCCGCTGCTGGCGACGGATGTAGCGCCCGACGAACCGCTACCCAAAAATTCCCAATCGCCGCTTGTGCCGCCACTTCCCGAAAAGAAGCTGATCGAACTCGGCGTCGTCATGAACGGCACCAAGAAGTTGACGATCGACTGGGCGGTGGTCGTGTTGGCCGCATACGCCGCAACGCGCGGCGACCCGTAGCTGTTCTGGGGCGTAACCCCGACCGGGAAGCTGCTTTGGAAATAGCGCTGGCAAAACGGCAGCTCGACCGCGATCGGCCGCAACTCAGGCGGCGGCGGGCTGGAGTTAAGCCCCGCGCTTGCGTTCGGCGTCACCCGGATATCGCACTCGGTGATCTGGACATCTTTGCCGGACGACGAAAAATTGTTGCCGAAGTCGAAGATGATTTCGAGGCCGTTATACGAGTTCGCGTTCGCCGAGAAGGTATAGGCCAGTTGGGTCCACTGAGCGCTGGCGCACGCTTGGAGGCTGACCGCATTGACGTCGGTGCTCGGCGACGTCCAATTATCTTGCGAGCCGGCGTGCTTGACCGTCAGGGTCGGCGTGATCGAGGCACCGGTGTTGTTGTACACTTCGGCCTGGACCGTCGCGGTCTGGCTGCAGAAGGCGGCGGCAATCAGGCTCTCGATGCGCTGCTGCACCTGTACGTCGGTGATGTTGGCGGCGCCCGTCACCTGCAGGCTGTTCTTGGTGAGCAAGCGCCCCGACTCCTGGCTGATCGCCGGCGCCGCGGAAGAGGAGGCTGTCCAATTTACCGTCCAACCGTCGGCGGTGTACTGCGAACCGGACGTGCCAGCCGTGAGCGACGGCGACGTCCCGCGCTGCCACACATCCATCGTGCCGTTGCGGAACTTATTGACCATCCCGCCGGGACCGCCGATCGAGATGGTGCTGCCTGACGCGCTCACAACATTGCCGTCAGTGGGAGAAATGGTGAGTGCTCCGTTGAGGCCATTGATGCTCTTGGTGACTTCCGACAACTTCGCTGCCGGCCAGCCGCCTGCCGTGCTGCCGTCCTGCACGACGACCCTGTTGTTGGTGGTATCGACCACCATTTCGCCGGCGGCGCCCGTGAAGAATGCGACTTGCGAGGAGGTGCCTCGCCGATACTGAACTTGGACGGCTGTTGTCATGTTTTTCCTTTCTCGCGCGCTCGCGGCTTACCCTGGCCGCACGCTCGCAGCCGCCGCACCAACCCTGCCCGCGTGCGGCCTATGCCGCGCCGAGATCGACAAAGTCTTCGATGGTCAGCGTGAACGGCGTTCCGAAATCATCCTCGACGCCGGGCAACACCGTGACCGAGCCGAAATCGAGCACAGTCGATGTGACCAGTTCTTCGGCCACCGGATGATCTAAGGCGGCGCCGGCCGGCGTAAAATTATAGGCGGTGCAGCTCGACAAACTTTGCACGCCGCCGCCGAACACGTTGAAGCTCTGTAGTTTGACGTAAACCTCGACGCCGACATATTGCGCCGGCAGGTTGTATTTGCAGATCCCGTTGCCGGCGAGGAAGGCAAAGTTGGCGCCGCTTGCATGCGAGGCGACCGCCGTCCCATAGAGGCCGCGATAAAGGCCGGTGAGCGCATACTGGTTGGCCGCGGTCAGTGTAGCCGTGGTGTAGGATAGAAGCTCGGAGTCCACGATGCACAGCGTGCTGCCGAGCTGGGCATCAAGGCTGGTCACGGTCGAAAGTACACCACCGCTCTCGGCGAGGTTCACCGCCAGCGTGTCGGAGTTGTCCGGGTTCGCCCCGCTATGGGACGCCAGCGACGCCGTGAGCACGCCCATCATCGCGGCGCCCTCAATCGTACCGATCTGGACGTAGGAATTGCCGTCGGTTGAAATCCAGATATTGCAGCCGCCCCAGTTCGGATCGGCGGCACCGCCCGAACCGCCGGAGGCCGCGACCCACAGCTGCGGCGTCGAGACCAGCGCCTTCGGCGGCTCGAAGATAATCGGCGTGTTGACCGAGTCAGGAGTAGCGGAACGGTTAAGCGGATTGTTCGTGACCGGTTGGGTGGCATAAAGCGTCGCAGTTGCCACCCCGAGAGGAAATTCCTCGGCGGTCACGCTGAGAAAGCCGCTTTCATCCTCTTCAATTTCGGTGATGCGGATCGGCGCATCGTTTAGCCCGAGAATCGAATCGGAGACGGTGACGATGTCCATGGGATCAAGCAGGCAGTATTCCCATGATAGCCGGAACTTGTAGGTGTTGCGGATATAGAGCGACCGCTGCAGCTGAAGTTGCCCGGAGATGAGCCCGGCATTGGTGTCGCAGATTTCGTGCGCCGTGACCGTCGGCGCGATACGCATGCCGTAAAGCTCGATCGCGTTCTGATCCCGCGATTCGACGCTCGTCAGATTATAGGCGTTGTCGCGGTCGGCTACTTCCAGGCGCCAGACGTTACAAGCCTCGTAAGGATCAGACCGCGAGACCTGCAGCGGGTCTTCGTTGTTCTCCAGCTTGAAGTCGTCATCGGAGAGATCATAGATTGGGGTCACGTTCGGCACGTAAGAGGCTGCAACCGTAAAAGTGAACGTGATTTCGACGTTCGTGCCCTCATCGCCCCTGGCGAATAGATAGGTTCCGCTCAGCGTCGTGGTTCCGGCTACATAGGAAATGCTGTAGGTGCCGGTGGCGGTCGGCCAGGTATTCGGGCCGATATAGGTGAGCGGCGTGGCGCTGTTTGAATATTTTACCCCGCTATCGGAGACATAATCAGCCCAATTGGCGACAGTGATACCCTCTGGATTGCTGCTACCGCTCGCCACCTCGCCTATTTCGCGCTCCTCGGTCACGGTGACGTTGGTGCCGGCCGTGGTCGACGAATCCCCATACGGAATGAATTTAAGTTGGCCGCCCGACCACACCGCCGCGGTGTTGGCGAGCTGCAGCCATCGCTGCAAAATGCTCGATGCTTTTTCCTGATTGATCAGTGCCGGCGACAGCCCGATGCCGATCGCCTTGCAGTAGGTCTGAAATGAGGCGTCGCCGCCCGATCCGAAAAGCGTCGTGGCGTCGATCGAGGCGGACGGAAAGCCAACACCGTATTGCGCGTTGGTGAGAAAGTCGTTGACGATCTGCGCCGGGTCGGCGTCAAGGCCGTTGATGCCGGAGCCATAAAAAATGCCTTGCACTTCGAAGTCGTGGTTATCCAGCGTCGCCGCGGCACCCAGACTATAATCGGACGAGCAAACATAGGCGGTGCCCTGGTAGGCCAGCGCCTCGGACGGGTAGGCTGACGCGATATAGGCCCACACGGTCTGCGGCGTGGAGCCGAGAACGGGCGTGAGCCCCAGCTCGCTCAGGCTGTAAACCGACTGGTCTTTCCAAATCTGATTGATGCCGTTGATCTGGCCTTCGCACAGCGCCATAATGACGGCGGCGCTGTACGTCGCCTGATCGCTGGTGTTGAACAGACCACCTTTGCCGCCGCCGCTACTTTTGCCGCCATTCTGGGTCTGAAAATTGTTGTACCAGACTACGTTGGGCGCAAGCTTCGACTCGCCCCACACAATCGGTACCGGTAACGTGTTGACCGCTGTCTGGATTTGCAGGCCGGTGTAGTCCGGGGTGGTGGTCTGCGATCCGAAAATGCCGCTCATGTTCGACCGCCAGGGCTCGCAGGCGCCCAATAACTGAAGAAGCGCGGCTTGCGCGTCGGATCGCTTAAGACGGTGTTGAGCGCGGTTTCCTCCTCGAGCACCTGCCGCGCCGGGTGAAACGCATGCACGATCGACAACGGTTTCGCGCGGCTGACGATGCCGCCATGCGAGTAGCAGCGCCCGTAGCGCAGCACCATGATATCGCCCGGTTGCGGGCTTTTGACGTCGCGGAAGCCGCGATCGAACGTGACACCAAGGTAGCGTTCATCGTCACGATGCAGATGCCAGTCGATGGGATAAGGCCGCGGATCGAACCGCGGGATTAGCCCGGTATCGACGAACACACGGACCAAAAGCATCCCGCAATCGACACCGGCGCCTTTGACGTCCGCGCAATTGTGATATGGCGTGCCGATCCAACTCCGCGCCTCGGCGACGACGGCAGCGCGCTGCCGGTCTGACGACAGAAGGCGGACAACGGACGACGGATCAGGCGTTCGCGCCGTCTCGCTTTGTTCTCCGTCGTCTCTCATGCGTCATCCGATCTAAATCGCCATCTGCGGTGGCGGCACATAGGGGAAGCCGCGGAAATTCACGATATTATTGAACTTCGTCTGACAGGTGCCCGGCGTGTGGTCGCAGCCGAAATAGACCGTGAAAGTGTCGCCGACGGCGGGCACGCTCTCCAGCGGATAAACCAGCGTGAGCGAGGCCCCTGCCGCGACCGATCCTACCGTCGCCGTCGCCCCTGTGTTCACGCCCGAGGTAAACGTGATCGAGCCCTGCTGAAAGTTGAGGCTGGCGCCGGCCCAATTGATGACTGAGGCAGTCGAGCCGGCGCCAATCGCACCGCTCGTACCGAAAACGTTCTTAACAAGGGTGCACCCGGTATCATACAGAGTATGCAGACATGTCGGCTGATAGATGTTGCGCGGCATGTCGATATCGAGCAGCACCAGGTCGGAATTGACCGTGAGCTTGGCGATTGTGCGCCCGATCTCGTTGATGACCCCGAGCCGGCCCTTGAACAGGAGCACATCGCCGATGGCCGTGCCGCCGATCGTATCGGAGAAGAACACGCGGTTTCTTTGAATCTCGCATCCGTCGAACGATCCATCGCGCAACGCCTGCAGGAACGGTGCACCGCTGGAAATCGTGTCCGTTGCGAGCGCTGCGACCGTGATTTGCTGCTGATCGACCTCAAGTCCGGTCTTGGCAGTGTATTTGAGGCCGTCGACGCGGACCGAACTGGCGAGGTACGTGTTGCCGTTATAGGCAAAGGTCACGTCGACGTTGGTGTAACAAAGGGTCAGCCCCGACATCAGCGTGAAGGTGAAAATATCGGCAAACATGAGCGGTACATCAGGATTGCCGCGCGCATTATTGAGGTAGGTGAGCAGCGCGCTCGATGTCGGCTTCATGAGCGACGCTCCGACTATCCGCCGAGCCAGCTTTTAACGCTGCGAAATTTCATGCTTTCGAGCTTCCAGAGATTTGACATGAACTCTTCGAAATTCATTTGATCGTCGAGAAAGCGACAGTTGAAGGCGTAGGAGAAATCGGCCGAGAGCGTCACGCCCGCGCCGGGAGCGCTGCGGAACACGAGCGAATTGGGTGCGGCGAAGCTGTACCCACTCGAGGATTGCGGCGTCCCGTTCAAATAAACCGCGGCGATGCTGGTTACCCACCCGACCGGCTCCAAAAACCCGCCGAGCGAGCGCATCATTGTGAACGACGTGATCGATCCATTGCCGGTGGCGAACACCTGACCGGTGACGGCGTTGTCGTCCGGATCGGTATAGAGAAAGGTACCGAACTGCCCTTGCAGCTCGAGGAAGAAGCCCATCAGACTCTGCAGCGATGAGGCGCCGAGGCCGGACGTCCCACCCGTTGGGCTTAAGTAAGAGGTCAGTCCGTTATAGACCGCTTCGAATTCGTAAAGCGGGTACTCGTACAGCGCGACACGAACCTCACGCCCGGAGGCGTGCCGCGCAATCCTTGTCGAAAAACCCGGCTTCTTGTGCCGCGACCACGACAGGCCTGCGAGATTCGGCAAGGACGGCGGCGTGTTCATTGGCGCTACCTCCTTGGGTCATCACCGAGTTCCATTCGCCACGAACGGGCTTACCCGCGCACACTTCTCAGCTTGAGCGACTGCAGCGCGTAGAGTTGCGACATGAACTCTTCCGCATCTGCATTGTCGTCATCGAAACGGCAGAGCAGGAACCAGGCGAAATCGGCCGAGACCGCAACGCCCGCTTCAGGGGGCGATACGAACGTCACCGACGGTCCGGGCGATATTGCATTGACCGCATAGGCGCTCGATGGCTGAGCGAGGCCATTCAGATAGAGTTTAAGCACCGACACGCTCGCCGGCGTGATTGAGGCGCCGCCCATTGTCACGGTGAGCGCAAAGGTCGTCGTGGCACCATCGCCGCCGCCGATGATCTGGCCCGTCAGCGGTGAGAGTGTCGGCGGCTCAAAATAGAATGACGTGTTCTCTCCCTGACAGTCCTCGAAAAAACCGATGATCGCCTGCAGCTCCTCATAGGGCGCGGCAAGCCGCAACACGTCGTAATCGAGCTCGACCGACCATAACGGCGCGAGATAGCGACTGGCCCGCACCTCGCGGCCCGAGGCGTGAACGGCCTCGCCGGTCGAGAACTTGGGTGAAAGTTTTATCGACCAGCCGAGCGTGTCGATCACCGGGAAGGTCAAATACGGCCCCGGCGCGGGAGGATTGTCCGGCGTAGGCGGCGCGACGTAAGGCCCCTTGCCTTGCAGCCAGTCGCCGGCCGGCCAGTTGCCGGCGTCGCCCCACACGCTCGAAAGCTGCGGAAAGTACGGAAACGGCCGCGCGTCCCAGTTCCAGACCGACATGAATGCCGGCTGGATCATCAGCACGCCTGTTTCCGAGATACTGTTGTTCACCTGCCAATACTCGTACACCGCCTGCAGCGCGAGCAAATAAATAAGATCGTCGCGCCGCGGCGCGAATAATCCCGATGCCGGGTAGCCGGAGGTGCCGATCGCGCTTGGATCCCAGATCGACCAGAACGGCGTGAAGCTTTCGACCGAGGCCGGCGAGAAAAACACGTTCGGTTGATTGGTGCCCTTGTCGCAAGACGGAAAGCCGTATTCCGCAAACGTGATCGATTTCGACTGTGGCACCCACTCGGTCGGCAAGCCTTGTGGCGCCCAGCCCGAGCCGGTGTCGTAAATCGCGTAGTGAAAATTGTTCCACCACCAGCGCAACTGCTTGTTCGCAAGCAGCTGCTGGCCGAGGTCATATTGGTTGCGCGCCTGCGCCAGCCGATCGCCTTGCGGCAGGGACACAATGAGATCGCTGCCGTTTGGATCGAGCCCGGGGCCGCCGTTGCTGCCGTCGTCGTAGAACCAGTTGAACTTCTCACCGCCTTCGATATTCGCCTGCAGGTAAGGAATCGAATAGATCGTCGGCGGGCCGGAAAGCCCGAGCCCGTTGAACGCGCTCGCGCTCGGAGGCCACGTGGCCGCGACCGAGCCGCAATCTTCGGTCGTCGCGGCGGGACTAGCCACCGATCCATAATCGGCAGTCGATGTCGGCGCATCGACTACGCGGCCATCATCGACAAACGCGAACGGCGCCGGCACATTCCAATTCTGTGCGTCAAGGCCGCCGCCGGACGTCGTCCAATCCGACAGCGGCAGATAATTGTCGAAAGAGACGAGATCGATGTTCGGCGACGCATAGAGCTGGTCGAGATGCGGCCATTGGCCGTTCTCGCCTGGGTGCTGAAAGCCCATCCACACCGACCAATCGGCGGAATAAGCGATCAAGTTGTGCAGGTTGACCGTGTCCTTGGACAGGCCGGCGGTGTTGAAGACGGTGCGCACGTCGCTGGCGAGCTGAACAAGCCCGGCGACAAAGGGATAATCCCACGTCGTCGTCCCGCCCGACACGCTGCCGGCTTGCGTCCAGGCCGGGCCGCGCACGACTTCGAGACCGCGCAGCTCCGAGCCGAGCAGGAAAAGGTCGACGCCGCCGGCGACGCAGCACAGATTTGCGTAGTGCAGGATCATCCGCCGATAGGTGTAATCGGTCGGCGATCCGGAATAAGCGACCGTCAGATTCACGTTATCCTGGGTGAAGTCGGAGACCGCCGCACCGCCCAGGAAATTGTCGATCGCCGTTGTCGCCGCGCTCGAAATGTCCGTTCCGTTATAGGCGATCTGTCCGCGCCACGGCTCGCCGCCCGCGGTCATCAGGATGAACGGGTAGAAGACGACGCGCAGGGCGCGGTTTCTCAAATCGCCGATGCAGCGGACGATCGATTGATCCGACGGCGTCCCGCCATAGATGAAGGTGCCGCTTGCGCTCTGCGGGATGGTGATCAGCCCTGGGGAACTCTGCGTCAGCCCCGAGCAGCGCCAGACGTCGGATGCCCCGCTCGCTTGCTGGAACGTGCCGCCGATATAGGTGGTCGACGGATAGATTTGGCAGGCCGTGACGTCGGTCGAGTTGCCGAACCAGGCGACGACGACTGCGACCGTCGTGCAGCCCGCCTGCAGGTCGTTGATGGAGATCGTGTAGTCGGTGGTCGTTCCCGTGCCGTTATCCGGCCCGCCGTTGGCGTAGCGGTTGATCGAGGTGAGAACGGTCTCTGTCACCCGCTGACCGAGATAGGCGACGGTCGCTTGCGCTGCCGCCGCGGGGCCGGCCGCCGCCGGACCCATGACCGGGGCGAGGAACGCAAACACGCCGGCAAAGGCTTGCGCGGCATCGGTCATGATGGCCTGCAGCGCGCTCGCCGCATTGGCGAGAATGCCGGAACTCGCGGCGCCCTGCTCGGCCGCCACCCGAGCCGCGGCGCCGCTCGTCGTCGCGGTCGTTTGCGCAAGCTCGGCCGCGATCCACTTCGCCACCATTTGCTCACACGTCTCGATGAATTTGATAATGATGTCGCCGAGAATGTTCTTGAATGCCGTCGACCAGCTCGTCGTGCCGGCAAGCAGCCCGCGCAGCTGCGAATTGAACGCGTTCTCGATGGTCGAGAGCGAACTCGTCCACATCTGCTGCTGCTGAGCGATCGCCTGGGCGTCAAGGCGGATCATGTCGGTATTGTACTTGATCTCGAGCGCCGTCATTTTGTCCAATACCTTTTGCTTCTGCTCCAGGCTGAGATCGTCGAGTGCGAGTTTCTGTCCAAGCAGGGCCAGTTCAGCCTCGTATTCTTTCTTCGTCTCTGCCTCTAAAAGCGTATACTTTTCATTCTGCGTGATTTGGTACTGGCTCGCTTCCGCGTTCAGGAGCACTCTCTGTTGCGCCTGTTGCAGGCGGAAAATCGCCATTTGCCCATTGATATCTTTGAGTGGATCGGCAAGGCCACCGAGCGCCGCGCGGATCGCCTCGATGCCGGCCAGCGCCTCGTCGGTCGAAGCGCCAAATCTAATCTGGACGGACGTGTCGTCAGCCATGAACGAGCCTCAAAGCTTCATTTGATCGTGCCGCCGGGGAACATGGCGATAAGCGCAGAAAGGTTCTTCGATGCCCGCGTCCGGGGTTTAAGCCCAAGCGCCGCTGCAGCAAGCCGCCGCAAAGGCGGAAAGTCCGCCCAAGCGCGATGCAGGTCCTCAAGGAACGCGATGTCGACCTGGTCGAGGACTTGATCGCGCGTCCAATGCAACTCGATTACAAGGTCGGCGACGAGCGCGCGCCAGTCGACTTCATCGAAGCGCTCGCCGCCATCCCTTCCCCCGGGGGCATGCCTCCGCCCGCTTCGGTTGGCTCGGCGGCGTCGATCCGCCGGCCGCCGGCCTGCTCGATCACCACCGGCAGGGCGGCGACCAATTCGGCGATGGTGATCGGCAGATCGAAGAATTCATCGCGGGTCAGCCGCGGATGCGCGCGGCGGAGCCCGTGCCAGAGCACCTCGGCAAGCGGCGCGATCCGCTCGCCGGACAGGCTCTCCGCATTCATCGCCGAAAGTTTTGGGACGAAATCGGCGATGGCGATAATCTGGCGGAGCGACAACGGCGCGACCAGCCAATCATGGCCGCCAAGCCGGACCGTTCGTGCGCCCGACAAATCGAGGTTTTCGTTACGTTCGAAGTTCACCCATACCTCCATCCGCGAAGAAGTTTTTCCACACTTTGGTGCTGGAATAGTTCAAACTGTGGGAGCTATTGATTTTAAGCCGAAAATGCCCACCGTCATTCACTCAAGCTGATGGTGCCGATATTGTTCGACGAATCGGCAATCGCCTGAAAATCGAACTCGGCGACGGTGAATTTCTGATTGGAGAACGGCAGCGACAGTTTCGATGAAACGCAGGCATTGAGCTTGACGCAA
>Ga0335078_10011504_pt1 | contig 13129 bp, 10 predicted proteins | sample Lox_Sample_32_FD_206711 | JGI IMG/M metagenome (GOLD analysis project Ga0335078, IMG submission 206711) | Soil microbial communities from Loxahatchee National Wildlife Refuge, Florida, United States - Lox_Sample_3.2 | ecosystem: Environmental > Terrestrial > Soil > Wetlands | place: USA... | reverse complement strand
GGCCGGGGCGGTAGGGAGAAATACTGATGAGCTTTCCTTCGCCTGTGGCGAGCGCCGCGAATGTCTTCGTGCCGTATCGCGAGAAGCTGGTGCGCGACCCGGTAAAGCCGACGCGGGTCCGGGAGTGCGCGGTGTGTCTGGGACAACACGAGGACGAGATTCACGCCGCCACGGTGCGGGTGCATCGCTGGTTCCGGGTGGAAGTGACCCGAGGGTTGGTCCGACAGCCAGCGTGCTGAGCGAGCCGTAGGCTTGCCGGGCCGGACGCAGGCGTCCGGCGTTCAAGATCCGCCAGACCGAGACGATACGAAGCAAGAGGCCGCCGCGCGTAATGGCGGCTTGATTTTATGCTCGCTCTGGTCGGCATTCTGATTGTTTTCAGCGCGGTATTCGGGGGATATTTAGTCGAGAAGGGGAATCCCTACGTACTGCTGCAGCCGGCCGAGTTGTTGATTGTGGGCGGGGCGGCGCTGGGGATCGTGGTGGTGGCCAATCCGCCGGCGGCGATTCGGCGCATGGCGAAGGGGGCGTTCAAGGCTTTTCGCTCGACGCCGTACACGCGCGCCTCGTATCTGCGCAGCCTGCGCCTGTTGTACGAGGTTTTCAGCTTCGCGCAACGCGCGGGGGTAATGGCGCTCGAAAGCGATGTAGAGGACCCGGCGAAGAGCCGGATCTTTTCGCATTATCCGGAAGTGCTGAAGGACCGCGAAATCCTGCGCTTTCTCTGCGACTCGCTGCGCATGCTGGTGATTGGGGTGACCACGCCGCACGACCTCGACCACCTGATGGACCTCGATATCGAAATCCAGCGCCGCGGGCAGCATGAGCCGGTGGCGGCGCTGAGTTCGATCGCGGACGCCCTGCCGGGATTGGGGATTGTGGCGGCGGTGCTGGGAGTGGTGGTCACGATGGAGTCGATTGGCGGCTCGCCGGAGACAGTGGGGCAGAAGGTGGCGGCCGCGCTAGTGGGCACCTTCCTGGGCATCCTGCTGTGCTACGGGGTGGTGGGGCCGATCGCGGCGCGGCTCGAAAGCGTCTGTGCCGCGCAGACGCATTGTCTGGAAGTCTTCCGGAACGCGACGGTGGCATTCGCGCGGGGCTCGTCGCCGATTCTTGCCGTCGAATACGGCCGGCGGTCGATTCCGGTGGACTCCCGCCCGGCCTTCGCCGAAATGGAAATTACCATCCGCCGCGATGCCAAGATCCCGCCCGTGGCTTCGCAGCAGCCGGAGAATCATGCCGCAGAAGCCAGGGTCGTCTGAGATCATCGCAGCCGAACCTTTGGTTGTTTTGCCCACCCGCCGGGCGTCGCAGGAAAATCGTCACGGCGGCGCGTGGAAAGTCGCGTACGCCGATTTCGTCACCGCGCTGATGGCCTTGTTCATCGTGCTGTGGATGATGAATAGCGGCAGCAAGGTCAGACAATCGGTCCAGGGGTATTTCCGCGATCCGCAAGGCTACACCCGCCGGCTCGGCACGGGCGTGGGCGGTTCCGGCGAGGGCATGCCGGTGGATCGCAAAAACGTTCGCGGCGTTCAGGAGCAGCTCGAGGCGGCTTTGCGCAAGATGCCGGAGTTTCGCTCGATCCACAACAATATCCTGTTCAGCGTCACGGGCGAAGGCCTGCGCATTGACCTGTTGGAAAACGAGCAGGGCATGTTCTTCGTGACCGGCAACCAGACCCCCACTTCCAACGGCGAGCATCTGCTGCAGGTTCTGGCCGAGGAATTGGGCAAGATGCCCAATCAGCTGGTGATCGAGGGCCACACCGACGCCCGGCCGTTCCGCAATTCCACCGTGTCGAGCCGGTACGGGAACTGGGAGTTGTCGGCCGATCGCGCCAACACCGCCCGGCGGATTCTGCACACTTCGGGCGTGCGGCCGGAACAGGTTGTGGAGACGCGCGGTTTTGCCGCGCAGCACCTGCTCAATGCCAAGGATCCGAACGACCCTCGCAACCGCCGCGTCTCGGTAGTGGTGAAGTTTCCGAATTCAACAGCGCAAGGGCCGGAGTAAGCCGGGCTATAGTGGTCGGATGCGAAGCGAACTGAGCGCGGTGTGCCGCGACATCCGCCGGGCGCCCCTGTTCACGGTCTGCGTTGTGCTGACCCTGGCGTTGGGAACCGGAGCCAACACCGGCGCCTTTTCCGCGTTGAATGCGCTGCTGCTGAAGCCGCTTCCCTATCCCGAACCGGGGCGCCTGGTTTCTCTGTTCGAAAGCGGACCGGACCACCGGGCGCGCGGCGTGGCCGAGGGCAACTTGCTCGATTGGCGGAGGCGCACGCACTCCTTCTCCGGTATGGCCGTCTACTACCCGCGCTCCTTCGGCCTGACCCACAGCGAGACAGATCCCGTGACGGTGATTCAGACCGGCATGGTGATGGCCGATTTCTTTCCAGTAATCGGCGTGCCGCCGGCGCTTGGCCGCACTTTCACCGAACAGGAAGAAATCGCGGAGGCGCCGCTGATCGTCCTGACGGACCGGCTCTGGCGGCGCGAGTTCGCCGGCGCGGACAACGGGATTGGCCGCAAAATCTGGCTGAACGAAGAACCGAAGACGATCATCGGCGTGATGCCGGCGGGTTTCGAATATCCTATGGGCAGCGTGCTGCCGGACGCGTTCATTCCGCTGAGCCGGAAGGATTATTGTTGCCGGCGTACGGTGACTACGCTCGATGCCGTGGCGCGCTTGCAGCCGGGCGTGGCGGCGGCGACGGCTCGCGCGGAAATCGAGACGGTCGCCTCGCAACTGGCGCGCGAATTTCCGGCGACCAACGGCAGCCGCAGCGCCGGGCTGGAACCATTGCAAGCCGCCATGAAAGGAAGCCGCCGGCAGCCGCTGTGGCTGCTGGTGGCCGCCGCGGCGCTGCTGCTTGCGATCGCGATGGCGAATGTCACCGGACTGATTCTGGCGCGGAGCCTGCGCCGCGCGCCCGAAACCGCCGTGCGGATCGCACTCGGAGCCGGCACCGGGCGCCTGGCCCGGCTCTATTTCACCGAGGCCGCCGTCTGGAGCGTGGCGGGCGCCGCGTGCGGCTGGGTGGCGGCAAGCTTGATATTGGAAGCCGTGCCGCAATTTGTGCCCGGCGCCAACCTGGCCGGGCCGCTGCGCCTCGATGGCGCCGCCTTCGCGTTCGCCTTGGCGATAGCGGGCGGGTTGACGCTGGTGCTGGGCAGCGCTCCGACGCTGTTTGTCTTTCGCACCGACCAGAACTCGCTCCTCAAACTGGGAGTGCGTTCGCAGAGTTCGCGCGGCCGGATGCGCGGCTTGCTCGCCCTCGTTCAGGTGGCCTTGAGCGTGGTTCTGCTGCTCAGCGCGGCGTTGCTGTTGCGAAGCTTCCTGGGCGTGGAGGCGCAAAGTCCCGGCTTTGAGACGGCCCATGTGCTGCGATTCGGCATCGGTTTGCCCGACACGCGGTATGGCACCGACGAGCAGTTGATCCGGTTCCACCACGAGCTGCAGCAGAAGCTTCTGGCGATTCCGGGCGTCGCGCAGGCCGGAGCCGCCGGGCGCTTTCCGCTGACGGCAGCATCGGGAATGGGGCCGTTCCAGATCGCAGGCGCCGGTATTCCGGAATCGCAGCGTCCACGGGCGCGAATCAGCCCGGTATCGCCCGGATATTTCGCGGCGATGTCGATTCCTCTGCGCGAAGGCCGCGATTTCTCATGGAGTGATGACCGGCTAACCGGCCAGTTCGTGGCGATCGTCAATCGGACGTTTGCCCGAACCTATCTCCGCGGGAGGGCGCGCGTGGGAACCGTGCTCGAGGCCCAACGGACGAAGTGGACGGTCATCGGGGTGGTGAGCGATTCGCGGCAACTGGGCCTGGATCGCGAGCCGGTTCCGGAGATCTTCACGTCGATCTCGCAAACCGGCGCCGATGGCGCGGTGTACGTGGTGCGTACGCGCCGGGAAGAGCCCGGCCTGGCCCAAGTCATCGCATCTACGGCGGCGCAGCAGGATCCCCGGTTGCAGCGGGTCACTCCCACTCCGCTGGAGCTGGTGGTGGAACGCAGCCTGGGCAGCCGCAAAACCGCCATGGAACTGGTGGGCGTCTTCGGCGGCCTGGCGTTGCTGCTGACGGCGCTCGGCATCTACGGCATCGTGGGCTTTCGCGCCAGCGAACGAACGCGAGAAATCGCGATCCGCGCCGCCCTGGGAGCCACGTCGGTGCAGATTCGCGGGCTGATCCTCGGACACGGCGCGCGCCTGGCGTTGGGCGGCGTGGTTCTCGGGGTGCCGTGTTTTTTTCTGGCGGCGCCGCTGCTGCGAAATCAGCTTTATGGAATCGGGCTGAGCGATCCGGTGAGCATCGCCTCGGTTTTTCTGCTGGTATTCGGGATGGCGCTGGCGGCTTCGGTGGCGCCGTCGCGGCGCGCCGTTCGTACCGCGCCCGCGGACCTGTTTCGCGACCGGTAGGGCGGCCAACGGTGTCGAATTCCGCCAACGGTCTGTGCCGGTCCCCTGGACCTGCCTGCTGGTTGGAGCACCTTTACTTGCCGTCCGCCGACAACGCCAGCAGCACGTTGCCTGGCATGCCGACCAGCACGTTATAGCCGGAATTGACGAACATCATGCCGCCGGCAATCGCGGGGCCGGCTACGTTCATGGAGCCGCCGTGCGCCTTGACGCCGTTGACGGTTTCGTAATCGTGGAGCGTGTCGAGATCCCAGAGCAGCTTGCCGTCGGCCGTCGCATGCGCGCGCAGATGGCCGTCGAAGGAGCCCGAGAAGACGACGCCCGGAATCAGGCTCGCAGCCGCCGATTGCGCAGGGCTGCACCCGCGCGTGCCTTTGCACGGAGGCTCATAGGGCGGAACGGTCCAGACCTTTTGGCCGGTGGCGATCTTCAATGCGAAGAGGCCGCCGCCGGGGCCAGGCAAGATGTCGGAGAGCGGCGCATACACGTTCTGCGCGTCGGCGGCCATGCCCCACTGGATGCCGCCCATGCCGCCGCCTTTGCCGATTTCGGTGTGCCAAAGCATGGCGCCCTGCTGGTCGGGATCGAGTCCGAACGCGATGCCCGATTTCTGGCCGACTAACAGAATGTCTTTGCCGTTCGGCAGCGTGCGCAGAATCGGCGAGGAGCCGATATCGACGTCGCGGTCGGGATTGTCGGGACAGCTCGGTTTACCGGGTTGGGCGCAGCTCATGTTCCACGCGTCTTCGGTCAATTGCTTCACCCATTTCATGGAACCCGAGGCGAGATCGAACGCAATCACGGCGTCGGAGGTATGGGTCGGCGGATCGGAATAATTGTTTCCGGTGCCGGCGTAGACGAGCTTGCGCTTGACGTCGATGGTCGGGGAAGACCAGATGCCGCCGCCCGACGGGCCGTAGAGCTGGGTGCCGGCCGAGTTCTTTTTCGTCTCCTTGGCGGGATCGGTGACGGTGTAGGTCTTCCAGATGATTTTGCCGGTGGCGGCGTCGAGCGAGGCGAGGCTGCCGCGGAAGGTGCAGCACGGATATTTCGGATCGGCCGCGGCCACTTCTTCTCCGCCGGACCGCACGCCGACGTAGAGGCGGCCGTCATAGAACTTCGGCGCGCCGGTGATGCCGGCCATGGGATGGGTGTCGAGCCGCGTCTTCCACAGCAGCGCGCCGGTTTGTGCGTTGACGCCATACATGGTGGTCTGGCCATCGCCGAAGTAAGCAGCGTAGCTTCCGCCCGCCAGCGGCGCCAGCGAAATGGCGGCGCGCACCTGGCTATCGGCGCGGAAGGTCCAGTAGGTGCAGCCGGTGCGCACGTCGAGGGAATAGACCGTGCCGTCAGAACTGCCGAAGAAGAGGCGGCCTCCGGCGACAGTGATCTGCGCGGCGACGCTGACTGCGTTCGGAAAACCGAAAGCCCATTTCACTTTCAGCTTGGGCAGATCTTCCGCGCGTAAACCGGCGGCGGCCGCGGGCTGCATCCGGCTATTGTTCAGATCGTTGCCCCAACCGTTCCAGCCGTTGAGATTGGCCAGCGGGCGGGCATTGACCGGGCAGGCGTTGGCGCGGGTCGATTCGAGCGAAGCCGGCGGTGAGAGAAAATTGGCGACCGCCTGGCGTTCGGCGGCGGTCAAGGCGGCGGCCTCCGAGCGCATCACGCCCATTTCGAGCGCCATCAGGATGGATTGGTTCGGGCGCTGGCGCAGCGCTTCGGGCAGCGGCGCACGGTTATCGGCTTTGCCCGGCGCATGGCAGACCGCGCAGTTCTTTTCGAATAACGCCTTGCCATCCGGCGTCTGCGCGGAGGCCAGCAGGAAACTGGCCAGGAGGAGAAGGATCGCTCGAGACATCGGGAACATTATCCCAGGAAGGGGTGCGTCCGATACAATCGGTCAGGACTTCATGACCCGGCGCGACTGGCGGATCCTGATCTTGCTCTTCCTGTCGGGACTGCTGAATTACGTGGACCGCGCGAATTTGTCGGTCGGCGCCGTCGATATCCAGCGCGAATTGCATCTGTCGAGCTACCAGCTCGGGGTGCTGCTCTCGGCGTTTTTCTGGACCTATGCGCTGGCGCAGATCTGCACGCTGGCGGGTTGGGTGGCGGACCGGTATCACGTCTGCTGGATCCTGGCGGGCGGCTTCTTCTTATGGTCGGGCGCGACCGCGCTCACGGGAATGGCGCGCACGTTCGCGCTTCTGTTCGGGATGCGGCTGGTGCTGGGGGTGGGGGAATCAATCGCGTATCCGTCTTACGCGCGGATTCTGGCGACGCGGTTCCAAGAGCATCAACTGGGGTTCGCCAACGCGTTGGTGGATGCCGGGACGAAACTCGGGCCGGCCTGCGGCGCCCTGCTGGGCGGCCTGTTCATGGCGCGGTATGGATGGCGCGTGTTTTTCGTGGTGCTGGGCGCCGGAGCGCTGCTGTGGCTGCTGCCATGGATTGCCTGGATGCCGCGCGGCCCGGCGGTCGAGAGCCGGAAGCCGGAGGAAGAATCGCCGGCGATTTGGGAAATTTTCCGCCATCGGAGCGCGATCTTCAGCGCCGTCGGGCTGTTCTGCTCGAACTACTTCTGGTATTTCCTGGTGACCTGGCTGCCGGCCTATCTCGAGACCGAGCGGCACTTCGCGATACAAAGGATGGCGGTCTGGGCATCGGTCGCGTTCCTGGTGGTTGCGCTGTCGAGCGCGGCTTCGGGCTGGCTGGCGGACCGCTTGATCGCGGCGGGCCGGCCGCCGACGCTGATCCGCAAACTGTTCGCGGGCGTGGGGCTGACATTTTGCACCCTGATCCTGCCGGTGGCGTTGATTCCAAATCCGACGGCTGCGATCGGACTGCTGCTGCTTTCCTGCGTCTCCTACGGACTGTTCAGTCCGAATCTTTGGGCGATTACCCAGACGCTGGCGGGACCGCGGGCTGCCGGTAAGTGGACGGGCGTGCAAAACGGAGTCGGGAACCTGGCCGGCGTGGCGGGGCCGTGGCTGACCGGATGGGTGGTGGACCGCACCGGCCACTTCTATCTGGCGTTCGTGGTGGCGGCGACGATTGTGCTGACGGGCGCGGCGATCTTCGTGTTTGGAATCGGACCCATCCAGCAGGTAGAACTACGAGAGCCCGCGCCGCTATCGAAATGTTTCTAGTACCGCGGTGCAGCCCGACTTCTGCAGACGGCCCGGCGTGCAACTCATTCTGGCCCAACGAATCCGGTCCGGGCGGCTTGCTATCGCTGGTTAACTCCTGGCAGTTAACCGGTACCCATAGGACTTTTGCCCGTCTTACGGAACCGTGACAATACTCACATGAGCATCGTGATCGCAGTCGCGCTTCTGGGTTGCCTGGGTCTCGGCGCTGGGCTGGTGTTCGTGGTTCGGCGGCTAGCATGCCCGGCGGTTGCCCTCCCGGCGACGTTGGACTGGATCGACGAACTCTCGACCGATCGCTACCGGCCCATGCTGCGGCTGCTGAGCGGCGATGAGCTGCAGTTCCTGAAGGCTCAGCCAGGCTTTTCGCCGAAGCTGGCCGCGCAGTTCCGCCGGCAGCGCTGTGAAATTTTCCGCGGGTACTTGCGGTCACTGAGCCGAGACTACAGCCGTGTTTCGATCGCGCTGAAGCTGTTGATGGTGCAGGCGAACACGGACCGCCCAGACCTGGCGGAAGCACTGGTTCGCAGCCGGGTTGCCTTCACGTTCGCGCTGATGTCGGCCCACGCACACCTGCTGATGTATTCGTTCGGGCTCGGAACCGTCAATGTTTCCGAACTGCTGCGGCTGTTCGACGGCATGCGGCTGGAGCTGCGGACGCTGGTGCCGTGCGAAATGTCGTCGGCCGCCTGACACTCGTTGTGGGCCAGCCAATCGTGGCTGCAGCCGTCTTTAGGCGGCCAACCAGCTGAAAAGCGCCTCGAACGCGGTGCGTGGCCGGCTGTACCACATCGCGACGCACGTTTTCCTCGATCGCGCGCGGCAGCGCACGCCGGAGATCTCAATCACTGGAAATGACAGAGGCGCGCCGAAACCCGCGCGTGCGTGCAGCGCAGCCTGGACTACCTGTCCGCCGTCCGGCAAGCTCTGGACCATTTGTTACCTGAATAAGAAACGAAAAGAAGCGGCGCTTCGTCCAAGCCGGTGCACTTTTTCGGAGGCAAGATGGACCGTTTCTCAAAGACGTGCCTTGTCTTAGTGGTGGTTCTTTTGTCGATCATCGCGCTGCGGCCGATTCTGACTCCCCCGTCCGCGGCAGCAGCCCATCGCTACAAATACACCGTGGCGTGCGGAGGGTGTGAGACCGCGCGGCCACACATTGACGACACGATCAATTTCTACGTATGCCAAGGGTGGGAATTCGTTGCGGCGATCCCCGGTCAACCGAGCCAGCCGTCTCTGATTTTTCGAAAATAAAGCGAGCCGTTCTGCTTCCAAAGCCTTGCGAATCGCTCGCCGATGTTCCTGGTCACGTGGAGGTCCGAATGCGGAAAGAGGCGCTCCTGATCGTGCTCGCCGCCGCATGCGCATGGGCCCAGCCCGATGCGGCCCCGGCTCGTGTCTCTGGATACGTGCGGAACAGGGCTGGAGAGCCTCTCGCCAATGCGACCGTGGCCTTAGTCGGCGACAATCCGGCCCCGGGCGTCCCGCTGCCTCCTGCCTATGACGCCACCGCGGGGCCCGATGGCGCCTTCGACTTCGAGAATGTCGAACTCAACAGCTACCGCCTGTTCGTCCAGCGCCGCGGATACCTGGAGTTCGTTTATGAGGAACCGGACCGGCGGGTGAGCTTTCCCATCGCCAGGGGCGAGCGAAAAACGGTCGAGATCCGGATGACCGCGCCCTCCTTTCTGAGCGGCCGGGTCACGGATGAAGATGGAGAACCGTTTCCGGACGCGCGCATCACCATCTATAACGCCCGCCGCGTCAACGGAAGAAGGACGCTCGCAATGGCACAAGTGGTCACCGCCGGGCGGGACGGCGAATTTTCCAGCGGCGGCTTGCGAGCGGGGCGCTACTATCTGGCGGCGGCGCCTCCCCCCAGCTTGACGCGAACCAGCCAACGCGAGATTCACTCGGGCAAGAGAGGCGCGGAGCGCGATGTGCGGACCTTCTATCCGTCAGGGTTGGATTTGGCGAGTGCGATGGCGGTGGATGTACCCGCTGAAACCGAGCTGCGGAACCTGGACATCCGGATGCGCCGGGCGCGAGTGTTTCATATCTATGGCCGAATCGTGAACGGAGCCGGGGCGGTCGTGTCGGGCGCCCAGGTAAATCTACGAGATGTGATCTTCAGCGGATTCAACAGCCCGAACCAGGTCCCCGTCATACAAGGAGCGTTCGCGGTCAATGGGCTGCTGCCGGGCACGTACGCATTGCATGTCTCGACGTTTAACCCCAATCAGCAGGCGCACCAGTTGATCACGCTCGCGGACCGGGATCTGGAGGATGTCACGGTGACCGTCGCGCCGACGCTGGAGATCCCGCTTTCGGTGCGCATCGAAGATGCGGACCCGCAGCAGGAGAAAGACATTCGCAGCAAGCTCGGGCGGTTTCTGCTGACCTCCTCCGACGGGCTCAATGACAACGCGATGGCGGCGCAGGTGAAGGGAGAGGGTTGGGTTTTCCGCAATATCGCGCCCGGCACATACCGGTTGGGGTTGAACGGTCCGGACGGGACTTATGTGAAAGCGATCCGCTATGGGGATCAAGACATCACGCTCCGCGAGCTGGACACGACCGCAAGCGCGAGCCCCCTGGAGGTGGTGTTTTCCCCGCACGCCGCGGAGGCTGGCGGCATGATCCAGGATGCGGCGGGAAAGCCGCTTCCGGGTCTCGCGGTGACGTTGTGGCCTTCCCGGCTGCCGCCCGGCGGACCGATCGAACAGGTGCGGTCGACTTTCACCGATAGCATGGGGCATTTTCAGCTCGGCAATCTCCGGCCGGGCGAGTATCGCGTTGCCGCTTGGGAGACGATGGACCTGGGACTGGTCACCACGCCTGAGTTCCGCGCTCGCTTTGAGGACGACGCCGCCGTCGTGAAGCTGAGCGAGGACGCGCACGTCATCGTTCAAACGCCGTTGATTGGTCACGACACCATCGACGCAGAAGCCGCCAAATTGCCGTGATGGCGCGAGCGCTGGATCACATGTGCCGAACCGAGCGGCGAGCAGCCCGTTTCACACCACGTATCGATCCCGCGCCAGCAACCGTCCCGCGATCTGCCGCCGCAACGCCACCGCGTTCACGGGCTCGTATTTAGCGAAGCGGCGCAGGACCGCCATGTTGGTGCGCAGCGCGTCACCTTCCGAGCAACCGCCGAGGATCTGACGCGCGGAAAGCTCGATGCGGGCCAGGGCATCGCGCAGGAACACCGCGCACATGTCGGCTGCATTCGCGCCTTTGCCGGAGGCAGCCAGCTTGCGCGTGCGCAGCAGCACGGATTCCATCGCGAATGTTTCCATCATCAGGTCCGCGATGCTCATGACGATTTCCTGCTGCTTTTCGAGCGCGTCGAGATATTTTTGGTACGCGAGGCCGATCGACATCAGGGTGAGCTTCTTGGCATTGCTGACGAGGCGCGTTTCTTCATCGGCGCCGTCCGGGGATGACGGGCCGCTGAGAATCTCGCCCATGAGCTTTTGCACCGCGGCCACCAGCGGCAACTGGCCGCGCGCGGCGCGCTTCAAGATCATGCCGACCGTGACCAGCCGGTTGATTTCGTTGGTGCCTTCGAAAATGCGGTTGATGCGCGAATCGAGATAGGCGCGCTCGACGTCATAATCCTGGTGGTAGCCGTAGCCGCCATGGATCTGCACGCCTTCGTCGACCACGTAGTCGAGCATCTCGGTGGCGTAGACCTTCACCATGGAGCACTCGGCGGCATACTCCTCGATGGCGCGGAGCATGGTTTGCGAGGCGTCGGGCTTGTCCCGGGAAAAATCGGCGAGACGGCTTTCGATCAGCCCGACCACGCGCCAGAAGAAGCTCTCGACGGAGTAAATGCGAATCGCCATCTCCGCGAGCTTGTGCTGGATGGCGCCGAACTCGGCGATCGCGGAGCCGAACGCCTTGCGCTCCTTGGCGTATTTGAGCGAAAGGGCAAGCACCTCCTTGGCGCCGCCGGCGCAGGCCGGCCCGAGTTTCAGGCGGCCGATGTTGAGCACGTTGAGCGCGATGATGTGGCCGCGGCCGATTTCGCCAAGCACGTTTTCGACCGGCACCGGAACATTGTCGAAGTAAAGCGCCGTGGTCGAGCTGCCTTTGATCCCCATCTTCTGCTCTTCGGCGCCGCTCTTGATGCCGAAGGAGCGCTCCACCAGGAACGCGGTAAACTTCTCGCCGCCGACTTTGGCGAAGACCGTGAACAAGTCGGCCGCGCCGCCGTTGGTGATCCACATTTTCTGGCCGTTCAGAACGTAGTGCTGGCCGCCGGGGCTGAGGTCGGCGCGGGTGCGGCAGGCGAGTGCGTCGGAGCCGGCCTGGGGTTCGGTCAGCGCATAGGCGCCCAGCATTTCGAGCCGCGCGAGCCTGGGCAGATATTTTTGCTTTTGCTGTTCATTGCCGAAATAGAGCAGCGGTAGGGTGCCGATGCCGGCGTGCGCGCCTTCCCAGCCGGCGTAGGAACCGTCGCGGCCGAGATGCTCGGCCACCACCATCGCCGAGGCCAGATCGAGTTCCATACCGCCGACTCGTTCCGGAACGGGGATCGCCAGCAGCCCGAGCTCCGCCGCTTTCTGCAAGATGGTGCGGGTCAGGCCGATATCCAGGTGGCGGATGGCCGGCAGGTTTGGGGCGACTTCCTTGGCCCAGAATTCATCGGCCGTGCGCGCGATGGCATGGTGCTGGTCCGTGAGGTCTTCGGCGGTAAAGATATCGCCGGGGGCGGAGTCTTCAATCAAGAAGGCGCCGCCTTTGGTCTCGGTGGTGGTCATCGAAATCGGTGTCCCCTTACGCGCGCTGATGGTTCAGCCGGCCGTCCTCGTGGCAAGCCGGAAGCCCGCCGGGATCGGCCGATTTCCGCTGGTTCCTGCAGCCGAACGGCGCGGTACATTCATCGTACCGGTTTCGATAGGGGCAGCGGGAAAGGGAGAGATGCTCCGCCTGCGCCACGAGGCGTTCGAGGGTCTCGCTAAGCTGGGCGTAGCCGCCGGCGGATTCGTCGCCGCTTTTCAGATCGGACCTCTTCTTTCATTATGGCAGGAGCCGCAGAGGGATATCGTATTCCAGGACCTGAAATATGGAAACCCGATTGAGCCTCTGGGGAGTCGGGCCCCGGATCACTGCCGCCGCTTTGTCTTATGCGCTGGCAGCCGGCGCCGCGACCTATTTCCGGCCTGATGTTTGCCTGTCCCGATTCCTTGCCAGCCGTGGGATCTGGAGCGGCGATTCGGCCCGGAGTGCCGCGCTTTGCAGGGCAGCTTGTGAACCGAGGCGATTGCCGATCGCCTCTCAGGATGCCATCCCGCCCCACAAAAGCCTGACGAATTCTGCCGGGAGGGGTCACAGCCGTTGTTTCGCACGTAACTCCACTTGCTACAAGGTTCGCCGGCTCGGCTTGCGCCGGCGCTCCTGAGGCTCGGGTCTACAATGCGAATGAGCAGGGCAAAAGCCGCCAGAAATGGCGGTTTTGACCTGTAAGTAATTGATTTTTGGTTCGAAAACCGCCATTTCTGGCGGTTTTTTGTTTTTCGAGGCGAATCCTTATGAGCGAAGA
>Ga0335078_10011503_pt1 | contig 13130 bp, 8 predicted proteins | sample Lox_Sample_32_FD_206711 | JGI IMG/M metagenome (GOLD analysis project Ga0335078, IMG submission 206711) | Soil microbial communities from Loxahatchee National Wildlife Refuge, Florida, United States - Lox_Sample_3.2 | ecosystem: Environmental > Terrestrial > Soil > Wetlands | place: USA: Florida... | reverse complement strand
CGAGTTCATCGAAGAAGACTTCAACGGGACCAACCCCAAAGTTAAGGTTCGGGACGCCAGGGGAGAGCAGTGGACCGTCAAATTCGGCGGTGAAGACCACAGCGACGTGTTTGCGGCCCGACTCCTCCTCGCGATGGGATACGCGGCCCAGCCGGCATACTTCGTCCGCAGTGGGGTCATTGCAGGAGTACATGGTTTGAAGCGAGCCAGGCCGTTTATCGGTAAGCAGGGCCAGTTTAACTATGCGCGTTTCAAGCTGCACGAGTCGAAGAAAGTCACTCGCGTCGAAGGTGCGGATTGGTCGTGGACCGATAATCCGTTTGTGGGCACCCGCGAATTGAATGGTCTCAAGATCCTGATGATGATGCTGTCAAATTGGGACGCGAAGGACTCACGCGACGGCAAGGGCAGCAACACTGCCGTATATTCCAAAGCGAGCCCCGGCGGCGATCTGCTCCTCTACTCCTTCGATGACTGGGGAGCGACTCTCGGGAAATGGGGAGGCTTCTTCTCAAGAGACAAGTGGAACGCAGAGGGTTTCAGGCAACAGACACGGAGCTTTGCTTCCACTGACGGGCAAAGCATCCGTTGGGGATACCGGGGAAAGCACGGGAGGGACATCACTTCGGGGATCCGGATCGCAGACGTGCGGTGGCTCCTGACGTATCTTTCCAGCGTGAGCGATGAGGATTTACGCGCGGGGCTACAGGCAAGCGGAGCAACCCCACCCGAAATCGACGCCTATGCCCAGTCGATCCGCGGGAGGATCTCCCAATTACAGCGGCTGTGTGAGAGTAGCGTGGCCACTCGTTAAGGGAACGCTTCGGTATGCTTGGCTTGATCCGCAATCTGGTACGCCCCTATAGAGGAAGCCTGGCAGTGGTGCTCGCCGCCATGCTGCTGGAAACTCTCGCGAGTTTGGCGGCGCCATGGCCCTTGAAGGTCGTGCTGGACAACGTAGTGGCGGGGAAACACCTCCCGCACTGGCTGAATGGCTTTATTGGCGGCGCGGGCAAGACGCAAATCGCCTTGTTGGCCGGGATTGGATTCATTGTGGTCGCGGCCATCGGGGCGTTGGCGTCCTACATCGATAGTTACGTCAGCGAAACGGTGGCGCAGAGTGTGGCGCATGATTTGCGTATGCGGACCTACCACCATCTACAACGGCTCTCGCTCTCCTACTACGATAAGCACCGCGTAGGCGCGTCCCTGAGTACTCTGACTTCCGATATCGATACGATTCAGAATTTCGCCTCGTCCGGCACGCTTGGAATCCTCGTCGACGTACTCGCGGTCTTCGGAATGTTCGTGCTTATGTTCTGGCTGAATTGGGCTTTCGCATTACTGGCGGCGGCAGTGGCCCCCTTCCTGGTTTGGTTCGTTTCCCGGCACAAAAGAGCCCTCAAGAATTCGACGAAGGAGATGCGAAGCAACGAGTCTGAAATGGTGGCGGTAGAAATGTTCGGCCTGGAATCGCAGCGCGTCGTGGAGGCATTCGGTGCGCAGGAATTGGAGGAGTCGCGGCTGAATCAGGTGAGCCGTGCCACCGTTCAGTCGGCGCTCCGCACACGGAAAATTAAGGCGTTCCTTTCGCCGGCCGTTGCCGTAACCGTTGCGGCCTCCACCGCCTTCGTGCTGTGGCGAGGGGCAGGATTAGTGGTGGCCGGCGCTATGACCGCCGGGGACCTCACGGTGTTCCTCTCCTACATGTCGCGGTTCTTCAAACCCGTGCAAGACCTCGCCAAAATGACCAACGCGGTAACTCAAGTTGCGGTGGCGGCCGAGCGGGTGCGGGCAATACTGGAGACGGATGAGGTGATCCCGGAACGTCCGAATCCACGCCCCGCGACATTCCCGCGCGGCGAGATCGCGTTCGAGCATGTCGCGTTCGAATATGTTGCCGGCTCCCCCGTCCTGACGGACGTGAGCTTTCGAGTTTCTCCCGGTCAATTTGTGGGGGTGGTCGGCCCAACGGGGAGTGGAAAGTCGACTATCGCCAGCTTGATACCGCGCTTTTATGACCCTACCGGCGGGACGATCACGATGGACGGCGTCGACATCCGCGAGGTCCAGTTACAGGGTCTGCGGTGCCATTTCGGATTCGTGCTGCAGGACACGGTGCTCTTTCGCGGGACCGTTGCCGAAAACATCGCGTATGGGCGGCCTACCGCGAACCCCCGCGAAATCGTGGAAGCCGCACAACTGGCCAACGCCCACGAGTTCATCAAGCAAATGCCGCTGGGTTATCAGACGATGGTCGGCGAACGGGGAACGACGCTGTCGGGCGGACAGAGACAACGCATCGGGATTGCCCGCGCTTTCATTCGCAACAGCCCCGTGCTGATCCTCGACGAGCCTACCGCGGCCCTCGACGTCGAGGCAGAGGGACATGTCATGGAGGGACTGATGCGCTTAATGCGCGGCAAAACGGTAATCATGATCGCGCACCGTCTGGCGACTCTTCAGGGCGCGGATAAGATTATTGTCTTGAAGGACGGCGTGGTTGCCGAGGAAGGCAGCCACCAGGCCCTGGTGTCCCTGGGTGGAATCTACGCCGGTCTGCACAAAGCACAGGCCGATGCGGACGCAAGCGGGACCGTTGGCAAGGAGGCGCTATGGCACGCAAGCTCATCGTAATGCCGGACGATACCATCGAGCCGATTCTGACCGCGATCAGCACCGCGGCGAAATCGCTGCGGATCAAAATGTTCAGCCTCTCCGACCGCAGGATATTGAGCGCGTTGGTAAAAGCGCATCGGCGCAAGGTGAAAATCCGGGTCTTGCTGAACCCGGCGCGCCATAGTGGAGAGATCCAAAACCGGGGCGCGCAAACCTTGCTCGTGGATGCCGGCATCGACGTGCTCGACACCAACCCGGCGTTTACCGTCACGCACGAAAAATCGATGGTGGTAGACGATGCGACCGCGTTCATCGGCTCCTTGAACTGGGATCCCGACAATTTCGAGGAGACGCGGGAGTTCGCCGCCATTTCGGACGATCCCGACGAAGTCGCGGAGGTGACCGAATGCTTTGAGGCCGACTGGAGCCGTCAGCCATTCCAACCGCGGCCACACTCCAATCTCATCTGGTGCCCTGACGGTGGCCGTGAGAGGGTTGCCCGTTTCATCGACGAAGCGAAACATTCGCTGTTCGTTCAGAATGAGCGTTACCAGGACGCCATGATTGTAGAGCACCTGGTTCGGGCGAAACTGCGCGGCGTAAAAGTCCACGTCATGACCCGGCCTTCTCACTCGCTCCGAGCCAGGAAACTCGTGGAAGGTGTCGGAGACTTGCGGATCATGAACGACGTGGGGATCGGCATCCACCAAATGAAACACTTGAAGTTACACGCGAAGGTCTTGCTGGCCGACAAGTCGCGGGCGGTGCTCGGCTCCATTAATCTGACATCGAGCAGCTTTGACGACCGCCGCGAACTCGCTATTCAGTTGGACGACCCGGAGGTAGTCAACCGCCTTTCGAAGGTAGTCCATGACGACTGGCAGAGCTCGCATGCGCTCGACCTCAGCGACCGCGCGGTGCTCTCGGACCTGGAGCGTCATCCGAAGAACGGCGGCTTGGCGAGAATCGCACCGATCGCGAACAACCACGCGGAGTAACTCAAGGGACGGATTCAATGCCACCACAGCTTTGGCTCATTCGACACGGTGAGACGGAATGGACGCTTTCCGGCGCTCATACAGGCAGCACCGATATTCCGCTGACCGACGCGGGACGCCGCCAGGCTCTCAAACTCAAGCAGTCTTTGGCTGGCCGTCGTTTCGCGCTGGTGTTGGCCAGTCCCCTCTCGCGCGCCCGGGAGACTTGTAACCTGGCGGGGCTGGGTGGGGCCGCACAAATCGAGCCGAATCTTGTCGAATGGCGATACGGAGACTACGAAGGGCGCACCACGGCCCAGATTCACGCAGACGCGCCGGGTTGGTCCCTCTGGCGTTCGGGTGTGCCCAACGGGGAGCAGATCGCCGAGGTGGCGTCGCGCGCGAACTGCGTGATTCGCCGGGCGCTTCGAGCCGATGGGGACGTGGCGTTATTCGGTCACGGGCACATCCTTCGGATTCTCGCGGCGTGCTGGCTGGAACTTTCGCCAGAAAGCGGCCGCCTATTCGCGCTCGACACTGCCGCTATCGGCGTTCTGGGCTACGAACGCGACGTTCGTGTGATATCGCGGTGGAATGCGAACGGTACCTGCGAATGACGAATGTCGAAATGCCGTCTCAAGCGGAGATCGCTCGCCTGAATTATGAGTCGGAATAGACGGGGTCGGCCAGGAGATTGGACGGCCGATTGCATGGAGGGAGGTGACTATGGGAACGATAACGAGCCGGCACGACCACCGCGAATTCGCGGGCAGCGAGAATGCTCTGTATGAACGCCACCTCGCTTTTGACAACATCGTGGATTTGGCGTCTACCGACGCGCGGGAGCGTTTCGAGGCTTTCGCCCACGCAGTGCGCGACATTCTTTCCGAGCGCTGGCTGAAAACCAAAGACACCTATACGCGCCAGGACCCAAAGCGCGTTTATTACTTGTCGATGGAGTTTCTCATCGGCCGGTCGCTCGCCAATAACGTGATGAATCTGTTGCTTGATCCCACCGTCAAACAGGCCATCAAGGACGATAACATCGACTGGCTCAGCTTGGTCGATCAGGAACCGGATGCCGGTTTGGGAAACGGCGGACTCGGGCGCTTGGCGGCGTGCTTCCTGGACTCCATGGCAACCATGGAAATCCCGGCTACGGGATATGGACTGAGATACGAATATGGGATGTTTAAGCAAACCATTCGGGATGGCTGGCAGCAGGAACGGCCCGACAACTGGTTGCGCCGCCCCGACCCATGGGAGGTTGCACGTCCGCACGAGAAGGTGGAAGTGAGGTTCAACAGCACGATTGAGGTTCGAGCAGGCCAGTTGCACGCTGTCACCGGGCGACCCTCCACCCTGATCGGTATCCCCTATGATCGGCCGGTGGTCGGGTACGGCGGGAAGACCATCAATACTCTGCGTTTGTGGGCCGCGGCCGCGCCCGACTATTTCGATTTTCAGGAGTTCAGCCATGGCGATTTCGTGGCCGCGGTGGCCGAGACCTTGGTGGCCGAAAATGTTACCCGGGTTCTCTATCCCGATGACTCCACCAGTACCGGGCAGAGACTCCGGTTCGTGCAGGAGTACTTTCTGGTGGCCTGTTCCCTGGCGGATCTGGTGCGCCGCTTCCGCCGCGGCAATCGGGACTGGAGCCTGCTGCCCGAGAAAGCCGCCATTCAGTTGAACGACACTCACCCGTCCCTGTCCGTGGCCGAATTGATGCGCATCCTGCTCGATGATGCCAAGCTCGGTTGGGAACAGGCCTGGGACCTGACGCAGCGGACTCTCGGGTACACGAACCACACGCTGCTTCCCGAAGCGTTGGAGAAGTGGCCTACTGACTGGTTCGAAATTCTGCTCCCGCGTCATCTCGAAATCATCTACGAGATCAACCGCCGTCTGCTCGATTCGGCCAAGGCGCGATTTCCCGGAGACGAAGGACGTTTACAGCGCCTCAGTTTGATCGAAGAGGGCCCTACCAAACACGTCCGCATGGCGAACCTTGCGATAGTAGGCTCGCACAGTATCAATGGTGTGGCGGAGATCCACTCCCAACTGCTGCGCAAGACGACGGTCAAAGACCTCGCCGAGATGTTCCCGGAGCGTTTCAACAATAAGACGAACGGCGTTACTCCCCGCCGTTGGCTGTTGCTGTCCAACCCATTCCTCGCCGGCGCCATAACCGGCGCTATCGGCGATGGTTGGGTGACCGATCTGAGGCATCTGACGAAACTGGCGCCACTGGCGCGCGACAAGGGCTTCCGCGACAGCGTCCAGAGGGCCAAACAACAAGCCAAGTCTCAGTTCGCAAATTGGCTCAAATCCTCGCTTGGGCAGACCGTGGACCCGGAAACCATATTCGATTGCCAGATCAAGCGCATTCACGAATACAAACGGCAGCTGCTCAATGCGCTGCGCATCGTGGTGCTTTATAACCGCCTGCGGGAGAATCCCAACCTCGCGATGGCGCCGCGGACCTTTATCTTCGGGGGCAAGGCCGCGCCGGCCTACCGCCTGGCCAAACTCATCATCAAGTTCATTGAGAACCTTGCCGGCACGATCGATAACGATCCGGCGATGCGAGGGCGATTGAAGGTGCTGTTCCTGCCGGAGTACGACGTTTCTCTCGCGGAGCGGCTCATCCCCGCCTGCGATGTCTCGAACCAGATCTCGACCGCGGGTTATGAAGCCAGCGGCACCAGTAACATGAAATTCATGATGAATGGCGCCTTGACCATCGGTACCCGAGACGGGGCAACGGTCGAGATGGCCCAGGAAGCCGGTGAGGAGAATTTCTTCCTGTTTGGTCTCACGGCGGATCAAGTGGCCGAAAGCCGGGGCTGGTATAACCCACACTGGCACTATGACAACGAGCCCGAGACCCGCGCCGCCCTGGATCTTATCTCCTCCGATCATTTCAGCCGCCATGAGCCAGGAATCTTCAACGGGCTGCGGGATGCACTGTTATCGCAGGGCGATTACTACATGCACCTGGCGGACCTGAAATCCTATCTTGCCGCCGATCAGCGGCTGCTCAAGTCATATGCGAACCGGGAGGAATGGACGCGGAAGGTGGTCTTGAATGTGGCGCATTCGGGTAAGTTCTCGAGCGACCGTACCATCGCTGAGTACGCCGCCGATATCTGGGGGGTGAAACCATGTCCAGTGGAGTAGAAACTCGGTCCGTTCCACAGGTTTCGCCGTTGGCCGGCCACCTGGCCCCGAAGGAGATGTTGATCGATGTGGCCCGTCTCGAACGGGACTTCTTCGAGAAACGCCCCGATTTGAGTAACCCCGAGCAGTTGGTCAGCTTTGGCACCAGCGGTCATCGCGGCTCTTCGCTCAATGGCGTGTTTACCGAAGCCCACATTCTTGTGATTACACAGGCGATCTGCGACTACCGGCGGGCGCACGGTCCGGATGGCCCGCTCTATTTGGGCAAGGACACGCACGCCCTCTCCAATCCCGCGCAACGCACGGCGCTCGAGGTATTGGCGGCGAATGGAGTCGACACAATCATTCAGCCGAACAACGGCATCACGCCGGTGCCGGTGATCTCACGCGCCATCCTCGCCTACAATCGCGGGCGCGAGGCACATCTCGCGGACGGAATTGCGGTTACGCCATCGCACAACCCGCCCAAGGACGGAGGGTTTAAGTACAACCCGGCACACGGTGGTCCCGCCGGCACAGAGGTAACCCAGTGGGTGGAAAATCGCGCCAACGAGTTGCTCCGCGCAGGCAATGCTGGTGTGAAGCGCGTGCCATTCGCCTCGGCCATCCGGTCGGCGACGACACACCACCAGGACTTCGTCCTGCCATATGTTCGCGACTTGCGGAACGTCATCCATATGGACGCCATTCGCTCCGCCGCTCTCAAACTGGCGGTGGATCCGCTGGGAGGCGCGGGCGAACCGTACTGGGGCCCGATCAATACCGAGTACCAGTTGGACATCACGGTGGTGAATGAAACGATCGACCCGACTTTCTCCTTCATGACCGTCGACCATGACGGCGTGATTCGGATGGACTGTTCCAGTCCATACGCGATGGCGCGGCTCGTCGGCCTGAAAGATAGCTATCGCGTCGCATTCGGCAACGACCCGGACGCGGATCGCCACGGCATCGTCACGCCGTCGGCCGGTTTGATGAATCCCAATCACTACCTCGCCGTGGCCATCCGCTATCTCCTGGCGCATCGACCCCTGTGGTCAGAGCGGGCCGCTATCGGTAAAACCGTGGTGAGCAGCAGCATGATCGACAGAGTCGTGCGGAATCTCGGCCGACGGTTATACGAGGTCCCGGTGGGATTCAAGTGGTTCGTTGCCGGTCTGTTCGACGGCTCGTGCTGTTTCGGCGGCGAGGAGAGCGCCGGAGCGAGTTTCCTGCGGCACGATGGCACGGTGTGGAGCACCGATAAAGACGGCCTGATCATGGACCTGCTGGCGGCGGAGATCACCGCGCGAACCGGAAAAGATCCGGGCGAGCACTACCGCGAGTTGACCGCACAGTTCGGCACACCTTGGTACACCCGCGTGGATGCGCCGGCCACTCCGGAACAGAAAACCAGGTTGCGAACTTTGACCCCCGAAGCCGTCGGCGCGCAGACTTTGGCGGGGGAGCCCATCGTCAGCAAACTGACGCGTGCTCCCGGCGACGATGCCCCGACCGGTGGTTTGAAAGTGGTGACTGCGAACGGCTGGTTTGCGGCGCGGCCCTCGGGCACGGAAAACATCTATAAGATTTACGCGGAAAGCTTCAAGGGCGAGGCGCATCTCGGCGCGATCCTGAACGAAGCTGAAGGAATCGTGAATCGTGCCCTGAATGCGTCGAAAGGCCAAATGTGACCCGCGCCAGTAACAGTCTCCCGCCGTTTCCTTCCGGCTACCGCGCTTCCGGCTTGCTGCTGCACGTTACTTGTCTTCCCTCGCGATATGGAATCGGCGACCTCGGGCCGGCAGCGGTGGCGTGGGTGGACTGCCTGCAACAGGCCGGCCAACGCTGGTGGCAGGCGCTGCCGCTGGGTCCCACCGGCTATGGCAATTCACCCTATCAGCCGCTCTGCTCATTCGCCGGGAACGCGCTGGTAGTCAGTCCCGACTGGCTGATCGAAGACGGACTCCTGAAGGCGAGTGACTGCCAGTCGGCTGCCTTTCCGGAAAATCTAATTGACTACGACCGTGTCATTCCCTTCAAACACCAGCTTCTCGAAGCGGCTTGGGCTCACTTCAACTCAGGCGCCCGTTCCGATCTCCGCCCGGCATATGAGCAGTTCTGTCATGACCACTCGCACTGGCTGGATGACTATGCGCTCTTCAGAGCACTGAAAGCGCGGTTCGATAACTCCTACTATCTCGAGTGGCCGATAGAGTTTGTGCAGCGCCAGCCGGCGGCGCTCGCTCATGCGCGCCGCGAACTGGCCGATCGCATCGGATTCGCGTGTTTCGCGCAGTTCCTGCTCTTCCGTCAAGCCGAGCGGCTCAAGGCATACGCCCACAACAAGGGCTTGAAGTTGATCGGCGACCTGCCATTCTTCGTCTCTCCCGATTCCAGCGACGTCTGGGCCAACCCGGAGCTGTTTCTCCTCGATGAACGCCGCCGGCCGTCATTCGTCGCCGGCGTGCCGCCTGACTATTTCAGTGCCACGGGACAGCTCTGGGGCAATCCTGTTTACAACTGGGAACTTCTTCGCCAGGAAGGTTACGCCTGGTGGATACACCGTTTGCGCGCCCTGTTCTCCCACGTCGACGTAATTCGTCTGGATCATTTCCGCGGCTTCACGGCGGCATGGCATGTGCCCGCCGGCGCGCGCACGGCGGAATCGGGTGCCTGGAAACCGGGTCCCGGGCCTGAATTCTTCAGCGCTGTCCAGCGGGGGTTGGATTCGCTGCCGTTCATCGCCGAAGATTTGGGAATGGTGACGCCAGATGTATATGCACTCCGCGACCGGTTCCACCTGCCGGGCATGCGAATTCTGCAGTTCGCCTTCGACGGCCACCCCGACAATCCGCATCTCCCTCGCAACTACGTCCCCAACACGGTGGCCTACACAGGTACCCACGACAATCCAACCACCCGAGGCTGGTTCCAGGATCTGCCGGACGACCTCCGGCGCAATGTCTGGAACTACTTGAACCGGCCGGCGGGCAACAGCAGTGAGGCGGCGCCGGCGCTCATCGACTCCGCCTGGTCATCGGTGGCCGCACTGGCGATCGCTCCGCTGCAGGATGTGCTGAACCTCGGAAACGAAGCGCGTATGAACATTCCCGGCCGTGGCGATGGCAATTGGCGCTGGCGCTGCACAGAAGAAATGATCGATAGTCCCGCGCTCGAATGGCTCCGCACCTTGACGGACTCGTCGCGTCGTTCTCAGGGAAACGAGACCAGCACGGACGGCGAGGTCGCGCAGGTAGCGCTGGGATGATGGTTATTCGGGCGTAACTCACAGTTGGGAATACAACCCCACCACCGAGTGCGGTGCGGCGCGATAGGAGCCGCTCGCGACCGGCGGCGCTTCGCCCCATTCAGCGATGTCGTGGGGCGAATCGAGGCTCGTGTCAATCCATCGATGCCACTGTCCTCCATCGCGGGATGGCAGTTCGAATTCGAGTGGCTCCCAGTAGGCATTGAGAATCAGGTACAGCAGCAGGCCCCGGTCCCGGAGTGCTACGAGCAGCGCCAGGCTGTGGGAGTTGGCGCTCCAATCGGGCTCCCCGATCTTTACGCCGTGCCAGGTTCGGTCGCCCGTCCGCAGCAGTTCGTGCAGACTAACGTCCCGAAGCTCCGGCCAGAAACGGGGTGTCAGCCGGTGCGCGTTGATCAGCGTTACAAAGCGATGGACGTCCGCATGTCTGGTTAGCAGCGTCCAGTCAAACCAACTCGTCTCATTGTCAAGACAGTAGGCGTTGTTGTTACCGTACTGAGTTCGCCGAACCTCGTCTCCCATCAGGATCATTGGCAGGCCCAGCGAAAGCATCGTCACCGCAAGGAAATTCTTCACCTGGCGATTTCGCAGCCCCTCCACGGACGGATCGTCGCTAGGACCCTCAACGCCGAAGTTATCACTTCGGTTGTCGTCGGAGCCATCGTGGTTAGATTCGCCGTTGGCCTCATTGTGCTTGTGGCTGTAACAGACGAGGTCATTGAGCGTGAAGCCGTCGTGGCAGGTGATGAAATTTACGCTTGCCTCGGCCTCGCGTTCCTTGTGATCGTATATCTGGGGGCTGCCGAGCAGGCGGTCGGCCAGGGGCGCGACGAAGCCGTCATCGCCCCGAAAAAAGCTGCGCACATCGTCCCGAAACCGCCCATTCCATTCTCTCCAGCTATCCCCAACGAAGCTGCCCACCTGGTACAAGCCCGCCGCGTCCCAGGCTTCGGCAATCAGTTTCGTGCCCGCCAAGGCCGGTTCTGAATCGATGTCCCACAGGACTGGTGGATTGGGGAGCAGCTCCCCTGACTCACCCCGGTCCAGGATCGACGCCAGGTCGAAGCGGAAGCCGTCGACATGCATCTCCTCGACCCAATATCGCAGGCTGTCGACAATCATTCGGCGGACGATCGGGTGATTTCCATTGAGTGTGTTGCCCGTGCCGGTGTAATTGGCGTAGCGGGATCGGTCTTTTTCCAGAATGTAATAAGCATCATTCTCCAACCCGCGGAAGCACAGCGTTGGTCCTTCCTCGTTGCCTTCGGCGGTGTGATTGAACACGACATCGAGAATTACTTCTACGCCCGCCCGGTGCAGCGCTTTCACCATGTCACGAAACTCGTCGATCGGGCCGAGCGCATCCTGGCGAGCGCTATAGCTGTGGTGTGGGGCGAAGAACGACACCGGCGCATAGCCCCAATAATTCGTGAGCCCCGGCAAAGCGTCTTGCGCGTCGAACTGAAAGATGGGCAGGAGTTCGACGGCCGTAATCCCGAGTTCCTGAAGGTAAGGAATCTTGGCGATCACGCCGGCATACGTGCCGCGCTTGTTTTCCGGGACGCCCGAGCTGGGATGGCGTGTGAAGCCACGCACGTGCATCTCGTAAATAATGGTCCTGGAGGCCGGCCGTTGAAGGGGTGTGTCGCCCTCCCAGTCGTACCTCCTGACGTCGACGACTACACTCTTCATCGCCGTCGCGCAATTGTCACCTTGCTGACGGGCGGCATCGCGCGAATAAGTCTTGGGAACGACAACGCCGCGTCCATACGGATCGAGGAGCACTTTGGATGGATCGAAGCGCATTCCGCCGGCGAATGGGCCGTGAGCTCGGTAGCCGTAAAGCTGCCCCGGTTTCAGACCCTCGACAAACACGTGCCAGTAATGAGAGGTCCGATTGGCAGCCGGGCTGAGGGCGATCGTGCTTGCGGCCTCAGCATCGTCTTCCCGCTCAAAAAGCACCAGGTCGAGCCCGGAGGCGCTTCGTGAATACACGCTAAAATTGACGCCGCCCGGAGTAACGCTGGCGCCTATGGGATAGCTGCTACCCGATTCTCGTCTCACGCCCGATGGCCGCTTGGCTGAAGCTCCAGCGCCGCTATCTTATCGAGACGGCGCAAGTAGCGTTCCGCCTGCCCGTAATTAGCCGCTAGGAACGCTTCCACCAGTTCCCATGCCAGAAACGGTCCGACAACCCGGCCGCCCATAGAGATGATGTTCATGTGATCGTCTTCCACGCCCTGATGCGCCGAAAACGTTTCCTCTACCAGTCCGGCGCGGACTCCGGGGATCTTGTTGGCACAGACCGAAGCTCCGACCCCGCTTCCGCAGATGGCCACGCCGCGCTCAACCCTTCCTTCCGCCACGGCGCGCGCGAGTGGGACGACAAAGTCGGGATAGTCGTCCTCCGGTTCCAGGTGGTGTGCTCCGAAATCAACCACCTCATGTCCGGCAGCTCGCAGACGGGCGACCAAATCCTCCTTTAAGCCGAAGCCGCCATGATCGGTGGCGATTCCCACGCGCATATTACTGCCCTCCTTTTCGTATCGCACTCATCTGCCCAATAGCAGCGCGGTCAGCGAACAATACAGCCTGTTCGCGGCGCACTCTGCCGGCGGGGATCGTAACATCACCGTCCAGCAATCGCTGAAGCGCTTCTCTCTTCTCATTTCCGGTCACGACCCAAAGCACACGTCTTGCTCGATTGATCGCCGGATACGTCAAGGTCATCCGGCGCCGTCCCTGATAACTACCTGTCAGTGCCACATCCGCGCGGCTCACCTCGAGCACCGCATCTCCCGGTACCAGTGAGGCGGTATGTCCATCCGGCCCCAAGCCGAGGTGGACGAGATCGAGAACCGGCGGCGATCCGGCGGCTTCTTGCAGGTCCGAAGCATATTGTGCTGTTGCAGACAGAAGATCGGAAGATTCGACAGGCATGGGGTGAACCTGCTCCGGCCGCAGCGGAACGTGCACGAGCAAGCTCTCGCGGATGTGAGTGAGATTCCGATCTTGGTTCCCGTCGGGAGCGATTCGCTCATCGACTTGATACAGGTCCACGTCCGCCCACGGAACATCCTCGTTCGCCAGCATGCGCAGCATGA
>Ga0335078_10011502_pt1 | contig 13130 bp, 9 predicted proteins | sample Lox_Sample_32_FD_206711 | JGI IMG/M metagenome (GOLD analysis project Ga0335078, IMG submission 206711) | Soil microbial communities from Loxahatchee National Wildlife Refuge, Florida, United States - Lox_Sample_3.2 | ecosystem: Environmental > Terrestrial > Soil > Wetlands | place: USA: Florida... | reverse complement strand
TCCGTGAATCCCGGCTCCACTTTCCGAAGCGCAGAGAAGGTGCGAATCATGAGGCCGGCGCAGACCAGCAACACGAGAGCCATGGCCACTTGGCCGACAACCAGGAGGTTGCGGGCGCGGTGACGTTCGCGGCTCGAGCTAAGACTGCGGCCGGCGCTGCGCAGCGCCAGGGCCACCTGCGGTCCCGCGTATTTGAGGGCGGGAATCAAGCCGAAAAGCAAGCCGGCCAGCAGGGAAAGCAGAAACGCAAAACCAAGCGTGTAGCCGTCGACGGAGATTTCATTCAAGCGCGGCAGGCTGGCCGGTCCGATGGCGAGCAAAAAACGTACCCCGCCGTAAGCCAGCGCCAGACCCACCGCGCCGCCCAGCAAACCGAGTAGCACGCTCTCGACGAGCAGGCCACTGACGATGCGCCCCCAGCTCGCGCCAATCGCGGCGCGCACGGCGAGTTCCTGTTGGCGGCCCTCGACGCGGACCAGCAACAGATTGGTGACGTTGGCGCAGGCAATGAGCATGACGAGGCCGATGGTGCCCATGACCACCCAGAGAACTTCGCTAACGTTGCCGATCACTTCCTGCTTCAACGGGCGCAACTGCGGCGTGATTTTCCAGGTTTCGTAAATGTGCGGATTGGTACCTGGGCCGTTGCTGAAGCTGTCCATCCAGATGGGCAGCATGCGGGTGAGGTCCGCGTTGGCCTGGGCGATGGTAACGCCGGGCTTGAGTCGCGCGATACCGCGATAACCAAAGCCCGCGAGAATGAGTTTTCCGCGGTCGAATTGATCGGGGACCAGCACATCGAAGTCGGTATCGACGACCCGGAAGCCTTGCGGCATGACGCCAATAATTTCGCGGGGCCGCGCGTCCATCACCAGATTGCGGCCGATCACTTTGCGGTCAGCGCCGAAGCGCCGCTGCCAGTACCCGTAACTGAGCATCACGCGTTCCGGGCCATTGGGAACCTGGTCGTTGGCGGAAAACCAACGGCCCACGGCGGGCGGAACGCCCAAAGTTTCAAGTACGCCGCTACTGACGTCCAGCGTGCGGACTTGTTCGGGATCGCCGACGCCGGTGACGCTGGCAGAATCGCGCGACCACACCCCGACGGCCTGAAAGGTGCGGTTGTTTTCCGCGTAGGTGAAATACATGGACGGAGAAAGGAGCAGGCCATTGGAGAAGTCGGCGAGGCCCGCGGCGCCTGGCGCAGTTTGATGCAGGAAGACCAACTGCGCGGAGTCGGGATAATTGAGGGGCTTGAGCAGCACGCTGTTGACGACGCTGAATACGGCCGCGTTCGCGCCGATGCCGATGGCAATCGTCAGGACCGCCACAACAGTAAAGACCGAGTTGTGGCGCAGCATGCGCAAGGCGTAGCGAACATCAGCCAGAAAGTTTTCCACGGTCACCCACCTCCAGACGTTGCGTCCTTCTTCTTCCATCAGGCTCATATTTCCAAATTCGCGCCGAGCGGTCCCTTCGGCGTCTTTGCGAGTCATGCCATTCGCTACCAACTCCTCAACCTTTTCCTCGAGGTGCAGGCGAATGTCATCGGACAGGTCGCTGTAGACTCGTCGTCGCGTTAGCAACCGCTGGAGCCAGTTCATCGGCAACCACCTCTAACTACGCTACGAACCGCGCCCTGCTTCGAGGCCACTTGGTTCAAACGCAGAAACACACGGGTCTTTCCTTCCCGGTTTGAACCCTAGAACAGAGGCCTACGACTCGCTTGGGCTCAGGACTCGGCTTACCCCTTTGAGCATCCGCTCGAAGGCGGAGACTTCCTTTTGCAAATGCTTCACGCCGGCGGGCGTCAGGCGATAAATGCGTACGCGGCGGTTGGTGGCGGAGACGCCCCATTCCGCCTTTACGAGTTCCGCTTTCAGCAAGCGTTGCAAGGCTGGATACAGCGAGCCCTCTTCGATTTGCAGCAAATCGTCGGAGGTGCGCTTGATGTGCTGCGCCAACGCGTAGCCGTGGAGGGGCTGGCGTTTGAGAGTACGCAAAATCATCATTTCGAGCGCACCGGGAAACAGGTCGCGCTGCGCGTCTTCTCTGGTCATCTTCGCAGAACCCCTTTCCGCTTAGGCTATTTCGCTCTAGGTATAGACGAAACTACCCTGCGGTTTGTTCATTCCGAATGCAAAAATTCTTGCGGCGGGAAATCCCGGCCTGGTTTCCAACCGCGGCGGACATAACTTACTGACGGGGAACGATTTGTTGCCCTCGCAATCTTGCAGCGGTGACCGCCCGGCGTGGTAAGATGCCCGCGTGATTGGCTTCCTGAAAAACCATTTCGTGCGGCAACGCGGCCGGACCAGGGTGCCGGAGCTCGGAATGCTTGAGCTCGAATTGATGGAGATTCTCTGGTCGCGCCGGGACGCCAGCGTGCGCGATGTGGTTGAGCAGCTCCGTCGACCGCTGGCGTACACGACGGTCATGACCACGCTCGATCGGCTGTACAAAAAAGGGCTGCTCGAGCGACGCAAAGAGCAGCGCGCCTTTCTTTATTCGCCTCGGCTCACCCGCCAGGAATGGGAAAAGGAGCGTGCGGGACACCTCGTCGCGGGCTTCCTCGCCGGTCCGCATCCTGTGCCTGAAGTGCTGCTCTCTTGTTTGCTCGACGCGGTGGGAACGCACGATCCCGCGTTGCTGGACGAGCTCGAAAAGAAAATCCGCTTGCGGCGAAAGCAGTTGGATCGCGAGGGCCAGCCATGACTCTTCCCTACTTGCTCCGGCTCCTGTGCCTCTGCTTTTCGTTTTTCTTTTTGCTGAATGCGGCCTGTGGTCTGCTGCTTCGGGTGCTTTCGCGATTCGTTTTGCGTCTGGCCGGCGCGCGGCGCGCCGCTTCGGCCGCCAACCTTCTGCTCGCCCTGCGCCTGCTTCCTTTTGCTCTGGCGGCTCTGTTTGTCGGCGTACTGTGCGTTCCTAGCTACGTTCGGTTGGAACCCGCGGCGACCGCTGAGCGCGTCGGATTTGCTTGTCTGTTGTTTGGCGGCCTCGGTCTGCTGACCTCGTGTCTGGCGCTAGTGCGGGCCGGTCGTGCATTACTGGCTTCGGCGCTGCATCATCGGCGGCTCAGCCGGACGGCGGAAAAAATCTCCATGCGCGAGCATGGTTGCACTGCGCTGGTGCTGGACACCGCCGAACCGCTCCTGGCTTTGTCCGGCGTAGTCCGGCCGCGGCTGCTCGTCTCGCGCTCGCTGCTGCAGACTCTTTCCCCGGAAGAACTCGACGCCGCCGTGATTCATGAAACGGCGCATCGCGCCTCGCGCGATAACCTGAAGCGCCTGCTGGTTCTTTGCGCACCGGAAGTCTTCCCGTTCTGCGATCCGCTGGACAGGATGGAGCAGGCCCGCTGGCGGTTCGCGGAATGGGCCGCCGACGATCGAGCGGCCGCCGGCAGCTCGCAACGCGCGGTCTCCCTGGCTTCCGCGTTGCTGCGGGTTGCCCGGCTGGGCGCCCCTCCGGCTCTGCCGTATCTCTCGACCTCGCTCTTAGCGAGTGACCGGGATTTGCAGGCCCGCGTGGATCGGCTGCTGCAAGCGCCACCCGCGCGGACATCGCCTCCGGCCGGTGCTCTGCGTCTGCGCGCTGTTAGCGTGCTGGCCGCCATCGCGGTGGTGGCTGCCCTGCTCGCCACGCCCGCGCTGTCCTTCGTCCACGAATTGCAGGAATTGCTGCTGCGCTGAGCGCCGCTTGGCCCCAGCAGCCTGCATCGGCTGGGGAATTACGTCTACGACTGCTGGTAGTAGTTCCCCGCCGGCCATAGCCTCTCTTCACCATGTCTATTTCTTCTTTGTCAGCCTGCGTGTTCGCCTGCCTTCGACTCCTTGGCGTTACTTTCCTGATTCTGGCCGCTCCCCATCTGGCTGCGCAGGGATCTCGCGGCGCCCTCCGGGGAGTGGTGCAAGACGCCAGTGGCGGCCGGATCGCGGGAGCCACGATTGTTTTGCAATCCGACGAGTCCGCCACGCAGCGCCAGGTTACCAGCAATGATCGCGGTGAATTTCTGGTCGAAGACCTGCCGCCGGGCAACTACCAGGTAGCCGTGGACGCGAAGGGCTTTGCGCCGGCGAAGGCGAAGGCCAGCGTGGCGATCAGTACGGTGCGCGATCTGGCGGTAACCCTCGTGCCTGCCGCCGTCCAGCAAAGTGTGACCGTGCAGGGCCAGGCTTCTTCCATCAGCACCGAACCGATTGACGCGGCGAGTGCGGTGCAGCAGGCGACCGTTTCGGCGCACGACCTGGACACGATTCCGCTCGCGGCACGCAGCTTTGCCAACATTGCATACATGGCGCCGGGGACGGAGCCGGTCGAGCCGTCTGATCCGACCAAAGCCCGCATCACCGCCGTTTCCACCGGCGGCAGCTCCGGTTTAAACAACGAGCTATCGGTCGACGGCGTGGACAATTCCGACGACTGGATTGGCGGGTTTCTGCAAAACTTTTCACCGGAGGCGATTCAGGAATTTGCCATTCGCACCGCGCAGGAAAACGCTGATGCCGGACGGACCACGGCGGCTTCAGCGGTCATCACCACGAAGCGCGGCAGCAACCAGTGGCACGGCGACGAGGCCTTTTTCGTGCGCGCTTCGGGGCTGAACGCGCGCTTCCCGATCGACAATCCAGCGCCGAATCCCAAGCAGCCTTTCTCGCGCCAAAATTATGTAGGCACGCTCGGCGGACCGATCGTAAAAGATAAATTGTGGTTCTTCTCATCGTTCGAATTTGTGCGCGAAAACGCCAGCATCGCGTATAGCAACGCCAGCCAGACCCAATTTCAAGCGCTCGCTCAACTCGCTACCGATGGCGTTCTCGCCGTCAACGGCACCACGGTTTCTTCCATCGCCGTTCCCAGTTTCGTGTCCGTGCCCTTTCGCGATTACGACGGCACCTTGCGTTTTGACTACCAGCAGTCGAACCGCTCGCAATGGTTTCTGCGTTTTTCGGCCGATTCCTATCTCACGCGGAATGCCCTGGTGCAGCAGGGGACGCTGCCCTCGACCGGCGCCACGACGCACAATAATTATTGGAACTTCGCGTTCGGCAACCAGTTTATTTTCAGCCCCGATTGGGTGGCCACCTTTGTCTTTGGCGGCAGTGGGCTGCATCTGACGCAAAGCCGCAATTCTGATCTCGGTTTCGCTTTGGCTTTTCCCTTCAGTTCCACGACGGCGACCACTTCCGGGCTGGAAACTTTTGGCGACAACCAGTTCGTCACCGCTATCACCGCATTTCCTGTGCTGCGCAATCAGGAAAAATATCAATGGCGCTACGATGTAACCCACACCACGGGGAGACATGCGCCGCGCTTCGGCATCGATTTCATTCACGAGCCGGTGCTGAGCGGAGCGCTCACGGCCAACGCGGAAACGTTAGTGAGTTTTGTGCTCGATCCCACAGACTATGCCGCCGATCCCGCGCAGTTCACTACCGACCTGACCGCTTGTTCTCCCATTCCGTCGCCTGCGGTTACTCCCCGCACCAGTTGCACGTCAACTCCGGCGGGCGACGGTAGTTTTTCGCAAAACGTGCAGCGCCTCGGCTTTTACGCGCAAGATTCGTGGCGTCTGACTCGCCGGCTCACGCTTAACTACGGCTTGCGCTACGACACCACGTTCGGGCTGTTCGATGCTTCGGGCCGCAGTCAGGCGCAAAATCCATTTCTGCTGGCGCTCGATCCGAACGAGGCACCGTTTATCACCACGGCGCCGCACGACTATCGCAAGGCATTTGCTCCGCGCATCAGCGCGGCGTACGCGCTGAGCGATTCCGGCAACACCGTACTGCGTGCGGGCTTTGGCATGTACTACAACGACCTCGCGCAAAACGGTTGGGCGACTGCCTTTCAAGCCGTAAATGACACCAACGTCGCCAGCGCCGGAGGCATCGTGCCTCCCGGCATCATCGACCCCAATTACAAGACGCCCTACGCCGAGCACGTGACGGCCGGTGTGGAACATGCGTTCAACAAAGACTGGACGCTGAGCACGGACTTCACGCTTGAAACGGGAATGCACGGTTATCGGCACTACGTATTTCCCAATTCCGTGTTTGGCAGCCTGGACGTTTTTCGGAGCGACAATCGCTCGAGCTACAAAGCGCTGAAGGTGCACTTGCAGGGAAACGTGGCGAAGCGGTTCAGCCTGGTGGCGAACTATACGCTCTCCAGCGCCAAGACCTGGGGCTGCGTGCTGGGCGAACTTTTTGACTACGTGAATGGTGTTTGCAATCCGTTCGATGCCTTTGCTCCGGGTGATTATGGGCCCAGCGGCGAGGACGTGACGCACCGCGCCGTTTTGATCGGGACGATTCACGCGCCCGCCGGATTCGAAGTGTCCTTTCTGTCGCAGGCGGAAAGCGGGCGTCCCATTACGTTGACGAACGCGGACGGAAGCGATCGAGCCGTAGTGGACGGAGTGAAAACAACGTTGGATGAATTTCGCGGCACGCCCTACATTCAAACCGATCTGCGTGTGGCGCGTCCGTTTGTATTTCGCGAGCGCTGGAACGTGATGCCGTTCTTCGAGTTTTTCAATCTGTTTAACCGCAACAATCCCGGCGCGAACTACGTGACGAATGTCGCCGTGTTGCCGGTGAACGATCCGAACAATGTGACCGCATTGTGCATAAATCCGTCGTGCACGCAGACGGTGCCGGTGACGAGCGGACGGCAATTGCTGGTTCCGGCGGGCGGCCTGGGAGATTTCTTCGGGCCGGGCACCACGGTGGGTATTCCTTTTGCCGCACAGTTTGGCGTGCGGCTTACGTTCTGAGCTGTGGTCTGGCCGGCGCTTGACTCCCCAGGTATAAGCGTTGGCTGGCCGCAGCCGGGACGCCTTCGTCAGGTCAATCTGTTCCTCTTGCGGCTTGCCGCGGGATCGCAGACACAATGAATTGTGCCCTTACATCTGCGGATTGAATGCCCTCGAAGTGTTTCGTTTAGCCCTTCCCGCTACTTTTCTCCTGTGTTCCGCGACTACATCGAAGCGCGGCGGTAGCTGCCGTGAATGCGCATCTCGATCAGGTCGTCGATGGTGGCGTCGGTGGTGCCGTGTTCGTGGACTTGCTTGACGAAATCCGCGTCGACACCGTGGATGCGCATGGCGACGAGCTGATCGGGCGAGATGTGCGCGTAGCCGACATCTTTCATGCCACGCACAAATTCGGGACTAACGCCGTGAATGCGGAAGCTCACGAGATCATCGGGGGAAAGATCCTTGGCGACGAGCTGCTGCATGACCTCGGTGAAATCCGGACTGACGCCGTGAATACGAAAGGCCACCAGTTCATCCACGGGAACGACGCGGCCAAGCAGCTTGCTCATGCCCTGCGCGAATTCGGGGCTGGCGCCGTGAATGCGCATAGCCACCAGGTCGTCGCCGGAGACGTCTTTCGATACGGCGCCCTGAACGCCGCGAACAAAATCAGGAGAGACGCCGTGGATGCGGAAGGCCACGAGCTGATCCACATCAAAGCGCTTGCCGAGCAATGAGTTGATTTCTTTGGCGTCGTCAGAATTGACGCCGTGGATGCGCATCGCAACGAGCTCATCCGCCGAAGGCTTGTCCGGAAGGACTTCGATCATGGCGCGCGTGAACTCGGGAGAAACTCCGTGAATGCGGAAAGCGACGAGTTCGTCGGCGGAGGGCTTGGTGGGCAGGAGTTGCTGCATAGCGCGGGCAAATTCCGGAGAGACGCCGTGGATGCGAAAGGCGACGAGCTCGTCGGGATCGAGATGCGGATAGCCGGCGTCGCTCATGTCCTTGACGAACTGGCGGGAGACGTCCTGCAGCGTGAAGCTGAAAAGCCCTTCGCTAGACAGATGCGCGTAGCCTAGAGTTTTCATCCCCTGGACAAACTCGCTGTTCGAGGCAAAGCTGAAGTGACCCCGGCCTTCGCCATTCTGAAAGCGTCCATCGAAGCTGATGGTGCCGGCGTCGCGGCGCAGCTCGAAATGGACCGGAGAGTCTTTGGCGCTGCCGGCGATGCCGCCGTCCAGGCCGACAAAATCGGATAGCTTGTGGGTGTTGCCCCAGCGGTTGCGATTGCCCCAGCTGGAACGTTCGAGTTCGAGATAGACGCAGGCGCCGGTGGAGTTGTTCTCGATTTTGGCGGACCAATCGCCCTGGATGGAATCATCGGCTTGGGTGCGCAACGGGCGCATCGTCAGCACGGCCGCGGCTAGCATTAGGATCCCCAGGCCCATCATGAAGTTACGCATCGCGGTCACCTCAGTACATTCAGAAATTTCCCACAGGGCAGCCTCGACGTGGCGTTTTGCCTAGGGTGTGGAAGCGTCGAAGCAGTCCGTATTGGTGATGACGTGGAAGGGGAGGATTTGTTCCATGGCGGGTGGGGTGCCGAAGCCGAAACTGAGGTTGCTGCTGGGATGAATTTGCGAGAGAGGCGAAAGAGGGCGAAAGGGTACCCCCGGGTATTTTGCGCAAAGAGTGCGGAAGCGCTTTAGAATGTGTGAGATACGTGGAAATCCACATTTTTGAAGAGCGAAGAAGTGCTTGGCAATGAAAGAGATAGCGATGGGAAGGTAAAAATGAAAGCGCTGCTGAAATGGGAGCCGAAGGATCGGCCTTGGGGAGGACGGAAAGCAAGAAACCCAAAAAGTAAGGAGGCTTATGATAAAGTAAGGAATGGAGCCGGTGATGAAAAAACAGGCGAAGCTGACCAGCAAAGGTCAAATCACGATACCGCGAGACATCCGGCGGAAGCTGGGCGTAAAGGCCGGAGACAAGCTGGAGTTTGAAGAAAACGGAAACGGCGTGCAGGTCACAGCCGTGCGAAAAGAGAGTGTCTTTGAGAAGTATCGCGGAATCGGGACGCCCGGAATTGGAAGCGGCAGAAAAGCGATCAACAAATGGCTGCGGGAGCTGCGCGGGCGTGAGGATGAAGAATGACGACGGCGCTGGACACTAATGTCCTGTCGGCTTTGTGGAATGACAACGACGCGCTGAATCGAGCCGCGGCAGCGGCGTTGCGGGAAACCCAACGAAAGGGCCGCATGGTCATCTGCGGTGTGGTGTATGCCGAACTGATGGCGGCCGCCGGGAGAACCGAGGCATTTGTTGACCGCTTCTGCGAAGAAGCGGGAATCTCGGTCGAGTGGGAGTTGAGAGAGAGCATTTGGCGGAGGGCTGGCGCGGCGTTCCAAGGTTATGCGGAGCGGCGACGAAAATTGGGCGTCTTGGAACCGCGGCGACTGCTGGCGGACTTCTTGATTGGCGCACATGCCCAAGAGAGCGGCTACAAGCTATTGAGCGCGGATGCGGCGGTGTATCGGAGGGCCTTTCCAGAACTGGCGGTCGAAGTGATGTAATCGGCTCCGGAAGGCGGGAACCAGGAGGAACGATGCTTACGTTACTGGTGGTCATCGTTGGTTGGGTGGGCGGAGCGGGACCAGGAGTTGCGGGTTAAGCTAGTGGTCTCGGGAAGAACGTTGGACGCGGTGCGAGTTGTGAGCCTCATCTCAAATTTCGATTAAGCGAGTGGCGATGAGCGAAATGGGAGTGGTGGGATTCTGGGGGCGGCTGGCCTCGGCCCAACTGGAAGGACAATTCCGCGAAGAGAGCGTAACCGAGGACCGGAAGCTGGGGAGATTTCTCTCGATCGTGGTGGTGGTTACGGCGTTGTTGTTTGTGCTGAACGATTGGAGATTGTTGGGCGGCACGCCAGACTTCCCGATCCTGATGAGCGCGCGCGTGGTGCTGCTGCTGGTCACGGCGATCTGCTTCGCGCGATTGGGCCGAGCGGTTTCCGGGCGGCAACTGGATGGGTGGATGCTGGTCTGGAGCCTGGTGGTTATGTTCATCACGCTGCAGGTGATGGCCACGCGGCCGCCGTACTGGATGAACCACGCGCTGACGGTGCTGGTGATCGTTTCGGTGGCGATGCTGGTGCCGATGCGGTTTTCGTTGCAGGCGAGCTGCGCGGTGGTTTTCGCGATCGCCGCGGCAACGTTGTTTCTGATGAAAAATCCGGACCGGTTCCTGATTTGGGGCAATCTAACGGCATTGACGCTGGCCGTCGTGGTGGGGCTGATCGCTTCCTGGAAACTGCATCACAGCCGGAGAGAATCGTTTCTGGCGCGGCAAGCGCAGCAGGAAACGATTGCCAAGCTGGAAGCGGCGCTGGCGGAAGTGCGCAACCTGCAGGGCATTCTGCCGATTTGCGCGTCCTGCAAAAAAATCCGTCAGGAAGACGGCGGGTGGATCGGCTTGGAGAAGTACATCAGCGAACGCTCCGCCGCGCGCTTTTCGCACGGCCTCTGCCCGGAATGCAAGGTAAGGCTGTATCCGGAGTTTACGAGATAACCTTATTTAGTCTTTTCGGCCCAGACGAAATTGAACAAGAGCCTACGCGGGCAGGCCTCAGTTGAGGGCGGGCGTGTGGAAGGCGTCGAGGACGATGGCGCCGGCTTTCATTACGAATTGGACGTGCTCGAGGACGGTGATATCGGAGAGCGGGTCGCCCTGGACGGCGATGAGGTCGGCGAATTTGCCGGGTTCGAGTGCGCCAACGTGGTCTTGCCAAGTGAGGAGTTCGGCGGCAGTTAGCGTGGCGGCGCGGAGGGCTTCGAGGGGAGTGAGGCCGCGTTTGGTGAGCGCGAGTAGCTCTTCGGCGTTTTTCCCTTGCAGTTCGGCGCTGCCGGCGTCGAAGCCGCTGGCGATTTTTATCCCGAGGGATTTGGCGATTTTCACTTCTTCATAGGTGCCCTGCAAAAAGTCATCGTACTGCTTGCGCTGCTCGCCGGTGAGCTGCGGCGCGTGCCGTTCATAGGAGTGATCCACGACGCCGACGGTGGGCACGAGAAAAACATTTTTTTCTTTCATGAGTTCGAGGTCTTTGCGGTCAGCGCGATGGCCGTGCTCGATGGAGTCCACGCCGGCGGTGAGCGCGTTCAAGATGCCCTCGGGAGTGGTGGCGTGCGCGGCGACTTTGCGGTTGAGTTTGTGGGCTTCTTCGACGATGACGCGCAGTTCGTCGACGGTGAGGGTCGGAGTCTGCCAGTCGGCATAGACTTTGATGAGGTCGGCGCCGTAGCCGATTTGTTCGCGAACCGCGCGGCGCGCTTCTTCGGCGCCGCTGATCATTTGCGCGCCGGTGGGGAAATTGGGTAAGTCGGGAGAGACGCCGAAGGGATTGTACTGGCCGACCGCAGCGATGGCGCGTGTGGCGACCTGCATGCGCGGGCCTTCCACGAGGCCCTGGTTGATGGCGTCGCGCAAAGCGACATCGGCATAGCCGGAACCTTCGTTCTCGACGTCGCGTACTGTAGTAAAGCCGGCGTGCAGCGTAATGCGGGCGTCAGCGGCGCCTTCGAGAGCGCGAAAGGCTTGGGACTTGGTGGCGAGGTCGAGAAGGTAGCCGTTGGGGCCACTGGAAGTGCGGGCCATTAAGTGGGTGTGGCAGTCGATCAGGCCGGGGAGAAGCGTGGCGCCGGGAAGGTCGATGACTTTGGCGGACTGCGGCGCGTGAGACTGGATTTGGGAGGCGGGGCCGACTTCCTTGATGCGGTCGCCTTCGATGAGGACGGCGGCGTTTTCGAGGTAGTGGCCGGCGCGGACGTCGAGCAGGCGGGAGGCTTTGACGATGACAATGGAGGGCGGGTTAACGGGATTAGTCTGCTGCGCCGCCAGAGGAAAGATGGTGAAGGCGAGGAAAGCGAAGGCGTAGCGTCTAGGCATTTGCAAGGTGAATATCATAAGGAGGGACGGGCCTCAAGGGTGGAGTGACGAAGCTTGGTTGCGGGAAGGGACGTGTAGTAGGCTCGCGGCGCGATGGAGGAAACTGGGCATGAAACGAATTGGGCGCGGAGTGGCTGGCGCGGGGGTTTTGGCGGCGGGGGTTTTGGCGGCGCTGGTTTTGATGAGCGCGAACGCGGGGAGCGCGTGGGCAGCGGAGACAAAATTCGAGGTGTCGTTTCCGGCGGCGGTGCACGCGGGGGCGATTACGGGCCGAGCGTTTGTGGTGATTGAGAAGACGGAGCAGCCGGAGCCACGGCTCGCGGCGGGGAATCCGGGAGACGGCGGGCCGCTGTATGGCGTGGACGTGAATTCGCTCGCGCCGGGAGCGGCAGCGGTAATTGATGGGAGCACGTTTGGCGCGCCGGTGCACAGTTTGCGCGACATTCCCGCGGGCGATTACTACGTGCAGGCGATTCTGAATGTCTACACCGAGTTTCATCGCGCGGATGGGCATACGGTCTGGCTGCACATGGATCAATGGGAGGGGCAGCACTTCAATCGATCACCGGGAAATTTGTACAGCGAGGTGCAGAAAGTGCATCTCGATACGGCGGCGGGATATGACGTCAAGCTGAGCCTGACGAAAGTGATTCCGCCAGTGGAGATGCCGGCGGACACGGCATGGGTGAAGCACATCAAGATTCAAAGCGAGATGCTGACGAAATTCTGGGGCCATCCGATGTATCTCGGTGCGACGGTGCTGCTGCCGAAGGGATACGACGAACATCCGAATGCGCACTATCCGGTGGTTTTTCAGCACAACCATTTCAATCTGCGGCCCCCGTTTGATTTTTCGACACAGAATTTCCAGATTCCCGAAAAACTGCGAAAGTCGCTGGACAACTTGAATCGTGAAACTGGCTACGAGTTCTACGAGGCGTGGAATTCGGACAATTTCCCGCGGATGATTGCGGTGACCTTGCAACATCCCACGCCGTATTACGACGATTCGTACGCGGTGAACTCGGCGAACAACGGGCCGTATGGCGATGCACTCGTGAAAGAGATGATTCCGTATCTCGAGGCGCATTTTCGGATGATCGCGAAGCCGTATGCTCGGGTGCTGACGGGCGGGTCAACGGGAGGATGGGAGTCGCTGGGCGTGCAGGTGTTTTATCCGGACTTTTTTGGCGGAACGTGGACGCTGTATCCGGACTCGATTGATTTTCGCGCGTATGGAACCGTGAACGCGTATGAGGATGACAATGCGTTCTGGGAGCCGGGGCACACGTGGATCCAGGTGCCGCGGTACATCATGCGTACCGACGCAGGACAGGACGAAATCACGATCCAGCAGTTCAGCGAAATGGAAGCAGTGCTGGGGAGCCACAACCGGTCGGGTGAGCAGATTGAGATTTGGGACGCGGCG
>Ga0335078_10011501_pt1 | contig 13131 bp, 8 predicted proteins | sample Lox_Sample_32_FD_206711 | JGI IMG/M metagenome (GOLD analysis project Ga0335078, IMG submission 206711) | Soil microbial communities from Loxahatchee National Wildlife Refuge, Florida, United States - Lox_Sample_3.2 | ecosystem: Environmental > Terrestrial > Soil > Wetlands | place: USA: Florida... | reverse complement strand
ATAACTGGTCCGTCGTCGAGTTAGGGCGCCAGAAATAGGCATCCGTGTAACTAGTCGACATGGTCTGGCTATTCTCATCGGTTATGGATGTTTCAACCCCGCCCGTACAGTTCCACGCCATGGACTTTGAGAGACTTAAAGGCTCGGAGATCGACGTGGCAAATGAATTGCCGCAGGCACCATACGTGTAAGTAGTCTGCGCCCCATTTACGTCGGTCGCCACGTAAGGATTGCCTGTGTCGAAGTAAGTTAACGTCTTGTTCAAAGTCGTTGAGCCGGAAACAAGGTAGCTGACGGTAGTCGGGTTTCCTCGCGACCCTGAAATAGAAACGTGCTGCGGTGTGCCCGAAGTCGCGGTGACCGATCCTTGATCGTACGTATAAGTTGTCTGCGACTTGATGTTGCCGGAGCCGTCCTCTAGGGTCACTTGGGCGGGTCTATTAACGATGCCATTGCCTAGACTTGCATAGCTGGTGAGAGTTTTCCGCACCACTGAACCTGGTGCGCCCACTCCGTAGGCATATTCGTCCTTTTCGGCAACAAGTCCGTAGGTGTTATAGGATGTGACGGTCTTTGATTGCAGACCGCTCGATCCGGGCCACTGAACGATGTGCGTCCGCGAACTGATGGGCAATGTGATCGCAGTCGAATTGCAGGGTGACGCAGCACCGTTGTAACACGTATAGGACGTCTTAAGCAGAGTTCCCGACGATGTAGACCCCTGGTAGTTTTGCCTTTCTGTTTGGTATATGCCCTGAAAACTCATGGCGGTCTGGTTGCCCTGCGGATCGGTAACCGTCGTACTCCAAGCCGTGCCGGATTCTGTGTGAGCATATGTCCAGTAATTGGATCCCGTATCAGGAGTGTAGCGCGTTAGCGTCGCGGTGCTGCCATCGGCACAGGTGATCCCGTTGCTTCCACTGGAGTATGAATATGAGATCGTACCGCCGGTCGGCAGCGTAACGGAAGCCAGCCGCCCCGTTACATCCCCTGAATAGCTGGGTGTCGATTCGTATGCGAAGGTATACTTGGTTCCATCCGGGAGGTCGATCTCGCTAACAAGGTTTTCCGACGTGGGGCCGAACTCGGCTATACCGCTGCAGCCGAAATTCGTCCGTACGGTTTCGCTCGTATACTTCACCGTGTAAACAGCGTTCGCGCCCGATGGAGCTGGATACGTGTAGGTGACGGGGCTTGATGGCGTGCCGGAGCCTGCAACAGTCAGCGCTGTGGTTCCGAGAGTATCAGTTAAACCGGTCCCATTAGAGTTCCAACTAAGTTGATTCCCATTTGAATCCTGAGCGTACGTCGCAACCCATTGGGAGTTGGCGATGAGGGCCATTCCGCTCCGCGCCACGAGCGAGTTTACGGTGTATCCCGTTACACGGATCACGTACCCGGAATTATCCGAGGCCGTGGCATTGAAGCCGAGGTAGCTGGATGTGCACCCTTTGTTGTTACACACTTCCGTCCAAATTGAACGGCCGGGGAAAAGATGCGGAGTACCTATGCCGTCCCAAAACGTCCAATGGGAATAAGTGTATTGGTATGTGGTCGAACTTCCGTTATGTTCGACTTCTTCGGCGATGATGTTCGTCATATAACCAAGGCTAACATCCGTGCTACCCCACCCCCAGTCAGTTCCAGGCGTCCAGGCCGAGGAGCTACCCGAACTGACCGGAAACCAAACCGATGTGTCATAGGTCAGAACGAAGTTGAATGGTAGCCCTCGCCCTGCTTTCTGGAAAACTGGAACATTAAAGTGCGCATTCAAGTTCGCTAGATTGATCGTGTCGACCTGTCCGCCGCCGAAAGAGCCGAGAGGCGGAGTCCCAGTGGCCACCTGCGCCAATGCCATTTCCGTGGAGATAGAAAGCAGAGCCAGCAGGACCAGGATGTTGAACGTGAGCTTCATCGGGATCCTTCCTTTCCTCACGGAATTTGGAACGCGGTGGCGATGAGTCCAGAGTCGAGCGTTGCGTTGCTGAATTGAAGGTCGAGTATCAAGCCGTTGTTCAGGTACTTCTGCAAGTGGAGGGGCACCTGAACGCCGTTGACGGATTGATAGTTGGAAAATTGAATCTGGATGGGAATATCGAGACCCGCGTTATTGTCTGGGTGGGTGTTGAAATCTAGCGCGACCGGCAGCAACGTAGTCGCGTTGAGGTATAGCTCCATCTGACTCAGGTGCTGCATCAACGTCAGGCCCTGCAGGGGACCACTTGAGAGCAGCGGGAATTGCTCGGCCGCCGAAATGTGCAGTACGGCTTGGCCGTTCAGCGTTCCCTGACCGACATAGGACAGCACGTACGCTTGCGACGAAGCCAAGTTACCGAGGGTGAACGCCGGAAAGAACCAAGTTGGGTCCGTCAACAGGTTGTGACTCGCCATCATGTGAATAGTGCCGTCAGGACCGGACCATGCTCCGACGCGAGCGGTGTATCCAGCAGGAGCGCCAGGAGACGTCCCGACCGAATTACGAATCTCGCTAAGTTGCCCTGAAGGAAGATTGAGATTTAGTTCGCTCTCGCCAGCGGCCATCGCGGTCAGCGTGGCCGTTCCAGTCTCATCGTCCGATCCTGCGATGCGGTTAGCCGTACCCGTCAAGGTGACGTCGCTCACGGTTGTCTTGCCGACCAGAGCTACAAGACTTTGCTGGACGAGCGCGACGGCTTGCGGATCGCTCGTGGCCGGAGGACTGGATGTCGAAGTCGTCTGTTGAGCCAAAGCGGATACGGAAAAAAGGCAGAAGATCGAAGCCAAATATAGCAGCCGCAAGGTATGCATAAGTTATCCCTCAGAGCAAGCTTGGCCGCGGAAATTACGCGCAGAGTGGTGTGATGTCAAGTCAATAAACTATTACAGGAAGTACATGTTGTGGAAAAGCTGTGTACTTCTTAGGATACCGAGCAAGGCATCCTCGACGGCGGCGCGAGCGCTGACCCCTGGTTTGGACCCAGCGGCGTAGTCCGTTACACGTCTGCGAACCGTCAGCTGACCGGATCTGGTCTCACGTTGGGGAGTGATGTGCTGGGAAGCCCCCTGCCTCAAAGGCAGGTGCCTTGTTCGGCTAGTCGCCCAATTTTCAGTTCGTTCCAAGCGTTGATTTCGGAAGTGTAGACAATTCTGTAGATGGCAAAGCCGCAGATTTCAACTCGGTTCAACGTTCGAGGAAAGCTAAGTGATTGAAAACATGGTGGACGTGACCGGGATCGAACCGGTGACTCCCTGCTTGCAAACCACGCGCTAGTACTTATTGAAATATATGGATTCTTGTCGATTCTAAGTGGTTGGTGTTGAATCGTTTGCGGCGCACGCGTTGAATTCAGTTGAAACTTGTTGAAGTCCGGTGCTTTCGCGGCTACAAAATTATCTACACTCTAGGAGAGTTGCGAATTCTTCACACGTTCGAGTCTTGCCGAGCCGCAACTGACAGTTTTTCCGGATACCTGTTTGTTTTTTCCGAGTAGCCGACTGCTCGTTCAAAGTATCCTTGGCGTATCATGCCTCCTTTGCCACGAAGGAAAGCTTTCTCGCAGTCTCGGAGTAGGTCTAGAACCCCATCACAACCAACCGAGCCCTCAGGAAGCGGGTCGATTAGAACTTGCACGAGACCAAGTAGCCGTTTTGCGATCATCGCCAATTCCCCATAAGAATGAAGGGAGCCCAGTAATATGGACTCTTGAAACTAGTTGGCCCATTTGGCGCATTGGCCTTCGGCACGATTGTTCCGGTCAGAAGGTCTAATTGTGCTTGCCGCAGCGCCTCAACTTTTGTCACCGTTCCAGCACCGGCCTTCCAACGCCTATAAAAGTCCGCCATTAAATCTCCGGTGCTTTCATCGCTTACTTCCCAGAGAGAGGCCATGACCGCGCCTGCTCCCAGCTCTTCTCCGACACCACCGAGACCGTCGATCTCATGGCCGTCTGACGCATGTGTTGCAACCGCCGTGTCGCAAGCCGATAAGGTAAGCAAGTTAACGCCCTGCAATGACACGTCCAGCTCGAATTGATGTAAGGTGAAAGAATATCCTGGAGGACCTCCAGTCTCTTGGCCAGCAAGAAGTAAGAATGACTTCAGTTCGTCTCCTGCGGGGTCTGCATAGTAGTGAGTTGCGAGGTGTACAATCTCGTATCCCCTGGTGGCAAGTTGCCTCTCGAAATTTGCTGCAGTGAAATCGTCGTCCAGCCACTCCGTCCCGCGGAAGGGCCCCGTACTCTCCGAGACCTTCGGATCTTCGACAACGGAATTGAGCTCTAAAGGGACGTTGGGCAAGGGAATAAAGTCGTCCTTATATTGGTGAGAAAGTCCCATCGCTAGTAGATGGGCATCATCCAAGTTGGGCCGATCCTTCAGACCACCGCCTGCCGTGTCTCGAGGTGTTATTACGACGTTTGCGTACTTTTGGACTAGATACTGGTTGTTTGCCGCATCGAACAAGCTTGCCACCGGGATATAGTGGAGGACGTCATCAAGTTCCCAGACCAAAACATGGGCATCAGCATCTCGTAAGTCTTGCGCGATGGGTGCGACAAGAACGTGGTAAAGCTTGTCGGACGAAGACAGAACGGCTTGCGGATCACTCTTTCTCTGGCCAATCAGGGAGAGAAAATCACTGACCAAGTGTCGCAGGTCCGTGGCTTTGATATCAAAGTGCCGTTCTACGAGTGCTTGGTTGGATCGTATAACGATTACGCGATAACGGTCACCTGTTACGAGCGTGTACAGGGCAACAGTGCCCGGATCGAGGTTGCTGACCAGATTTGCTAGACCAGATACATCAGTCCGCGCTCGGTCCAACTCAGCCTTATCTGCCCCGGTAAGGATTGTGTCCAATGTATCGAGCAATGAATGATATTCACTGAATCCCTGCTTGACCTGGCTATCGAGGCTCTGAAATTGCTGCTGCTCTGTGGGGGTCCTATTGGATTTGTCTCTCAGACTTATCCATGTATTGTAAATAGCCAACAAACGTTGCGTCCGTCGCTCGTATTCTTGGTCCATTTTCTCTTCGGCCGCGCTCTTCGAGAGTTGCCTCGTCGGCGACTTTGCGCCAGCCCGGGTATAATTAGCGAACTGCTCAAGTCGCATAAGGTCAATAACTTCTTGGGCCTCTGCGAGGCGTCCTTGATCAATCAAGACATCAGCCGTGTCGCGATAGATGTACTCCGCAGTGCCCAAGAGTCCCAATTGTAGGTCCGGACTCAGATCGCGATTGCTGTTCCGCAAGTTCTGAACCTCATTGATCGCCCGTTTTCCGAAGTAAACGGATAGGGGCGGTTCTGTATCCCGAAATTGCCGCATTAGCCTGTCAAAAACCAAAGCCTGCAATACGGGATCCCCGACTGTTACTGCAAGTGGCAGCGCCCGAAGAAAAGAGTCGAGTGCGCTTTGGGATTGATGGAGACCGTTATAGGCATCGCCATTTGCCAATAACCCTGCTGCTTGATCGAAGTCATCCTTCGCATAGGACAATGCCTCTTTGGACGAGTCGAGAGCCTTAAGTGGTTCTCCTAATTGGAGGTAGGCTGAACCACTGTTAATCGCAACAGAGATTAGTGTCCTAGGGTGCAATGATAGGTACATAAAATTTGGAAAATTCTGATACAAATCTAGGACTTTCTGCGGTTGTCGCAGTTGGAGCATCACCGAACCAATGTCGACGATCGTTTCAGCCTCAGCATCTTCGTCGTGCAATCGCTTCTCAATTGGGAGCGATTGATCATAAAGATCAAGGGCCTCTTGCGGCTCTCCCAATCTTTGGTAGACATCCGCGATATAATTCAGCACATGAGCTTCAGCGGCAAGGTCTCTCGCTTCGCGCGAGATGCTTAAGGCCTGTTTATAAAGGGAGAGTGAATCTTGTAGCTGATAGAGACGGTAGTATGCCGAACCCAAGTTCTCAAGGACGACTAGTTCCTCTTTTACGTCCTGAAGCCCATTAAGGATGGACTGTGCTTCGCTGTATCGGTCAATCGCATCCTGCGGATGATGGAGGACATTTAGATAGATATTGCCGATCGAGTTCAGAGTTTCAGCTTCGCTCCGTTGGTTTTTCAATTCTCTAAAGATAAGTTGCGCTTGTGTGTAAAACTGGATTGCGTTCGCAGGATTGTCGAAGCCATATAGGTATAGGTTGGCGATGTTGGTTAGAGTCGTCGCTTCCCCAGCGCGATCGTTCAGTTCGTGCGAGATTTCAAGAGCTTGGTTGTCAGAGTCCAAGGCATCTCGAAACATATAAAATGTCGTCTGAAGAGCGGCGAGCTGTGCCAGCGAGGTTGCCTCGCCGCGAAAGTCGTGTTTCACCCGCTGACGTGCAGTTTTTTCCTTAAGCTTCTGCATCTTTTTTTGTGCACTTCGGACGTCGATAACATGATTTAGCCCGATGCCTTGGGCGCACCTCGAGCGCGGAGCTCCAGCAGAGAATACGAGAGCTGCGAGAGCGACTGGAACAATGGCCTGCCTTGTCTTCCTCATGTCACTCGCGTCTTTCCGATACCAACAAAAGCCAATGGAATTGGACGGGATCATAACACAAATGGTACATAGTAAATTAGATGAAGGACAGCGCGTCGGTGCGCTTCTCTCGTCCCGGAACGAAATCACGATCCAGGCGATGCTTCTTCCCAGCTCCGTGGTAACCAGAAACACCTCGCTCGCCACAGCAACCAATCGCGATCTTTACCGGCTAACGCCTTGGTTCGAGAAAACAATGCGCGTCGTCCCGGCACACGCGAGGTGCCGTGCGAAAGCAAAGCTTTCCGGTTATGGACTGTTCCGGAAATACCCGATTGAGGCCTTGACATAAAAAGTAACGAAGGGCAGAATGTCGCGAGATTTTTCCGATATAGACTACTGGATGGAAGTTGCTGGGCCAGAACAATCTCCCTTCGAGGTGGTCTTATGAGCGCGAGCCGACGACAGTTTTTGCAAACTTACTCGGTCGCCGGGATAGCGTCCACGTTATTGGCTCCGGGGCTCGATGCCCTGGCTCAAACTCATAGTCCTGCGCCCGCCAATGGTCAGAGCGCTTTTGATCACTCTGTCTTTGATTTCTGGACATCCACGGTGAGGTCGCCATACGAGGATTTTCTTGAGGGCGTCCATACTAGAGCGGCTACACCGCCGCAGCCTCGAGACTCAACCTTCGTGTTTCCATCGAAAAAGGGGCTCGTGCCGGCCAGCGTTCTTTCACCTGACGATATCGACGGCTTCCCGACTGATGGAAACAAGGATATCTCAGTACACGTTGAACGATTCCGATCTTCGCCTGCCGACAAGGCTGCTCTCTCGAGTCTTCAAACGGGGACATTGCGGATCGATGTAAAACAAGTGACGCCGATGCTTGGACTTCCGGAGGCCCTAGCATGGACGGCGATGGCGACCTTGGCCTCTCGACAAAGGAATCAGCCAGTGCCCAGTTTGGACAACGTGAAGTTTGACCCCGGAACAGTCTGGGGCCAGTTTCAGAGCATTCCTCTCACGAACGGGCTGGGCTTCTGGTCTTGGAATTTTTTCATGAAGAGGCGAGAGGGGTTTTGGGGCCAACTCCTTGACCAGCTGTTCAAAACGTTAGATACAGCTCAACCGTTGCTGCCTCTGTTGGGGCTCCCGGGAATAGCAGTGTCAGGCTTAAAGTACGTTGACCAAGTCGTCGGTGCGATTCAAGCACAAGGCCAATCACAATGGTTGTTCAAAGGATTGGATATTGCAGTTTGCGCCACGAAGGCAAGCTTCGAGAGCGCAGGGGCGAACGGTGCAAGAAAGCTGCCGCTTACAACAGGAAGTTATGTGATTCTGCCTGAAGACAGCGTCGGCCAACTTGATAAGAACTTGGTGGTCCAAGATGGACTACTAGTTCCTCCCAATACGGATCCTCTTAAAATCTACGATGTAGCACAAACCATCATTCCGAACGTCAGTTATATGACGATCTCTGTATCGGTTTCCGATTCGAAAGCTAAATCGGCGGATCAGACGGAAGCGCCCAATCAACCAAAACCGCAGGCCACACCGACAGAGCAGAAAAAGTCGGACGACAAATCGAAGAATAACGTGAAGTGAGGCTTCCGAACGGCGACGAGAGCCCACAGGGGCACGAGCTAACTCGTTGAAGGGAATGGTCGGGGCGAGCGGATTTGAACCACCGGGCTCCTGGTCCCGAACCAGATTGCGGGCCTTATAGAAATCTATGGATTCTTTTTGATTCTAAATGGTTGGCGTTGGAGTGTTTGCTGCCTGCCTGTTGAAGTCTGTTAAATTCTGTGGAATCTGAGTGCTCTCTAAGTTACAGAATTATCTACAGTCGCGCATGAGCCCATTTTCTCACCCGTTTTGAATCTTGGCGAGACACTGGTTGTGGCCCGGGACAACGTGTGAGGATGTCGCCACTCTCACGGGTAAAGCGAAACTCCGACTTATCCAGGCGAACTCTGACAATCCTAAAGATTTGTTCTTGTCGCGTCGATCCCTGCACTGCACCAGACGTTCGCGACGCATGAACCGGGGTTCTAGACCACTAACTGGATTAGCGGAAATGCGAAACACTGCTGACCGCACTGAATCAATGAGCTTGCCGCCTTTCCAGGGATAGATATCGACTCGCAAGCGAAGTGATATCGGGAAATGGCGGTCCCCAAATGGGTTTACGCCGCCGTGCTCCTCAACAGGCACGAACAATACGGGTAAAGAAGATCCGGCCTTTAGAGGGGTTAATTTGACGGCTTTCCCGTATGGGTGTTTCGGATCGGTTATTGAAGCTAAGACTTCTCTCCAGTGATCTTCTGCGAGGGCCTCCACGGCAACATTGACGTCGATATTTTCATTAGACAGGTTTCGAATAACTACGCTCACCGTCGATTTCGGGCCGTAAGTCGAATGCAATCCATCAATCTGGATACTGCTGGTCTGGGCAGTCTCAGTTGGAGCGGTCGCAATTAGCATAGCTAGAACAGGGACCCAACGGCAGGGAAGCCACGTCATTTGTCGGTCCCTCCGTATGTCGATTCTGATGTGTAATTCACGTAGACATCTATAAACGGTACCTTGTGATCGTGATACTGACGAAACTTATCGTCGAGATCATCGCACGTCTCTACACAGCCGTGTGTGAATCCCTTGTGCGAATTGTGAAGATGCATGTTGTCGCGAGGTGAGTTCACCTTCACTTTGTCAAGACGCGCCCGCCACGTTCCCCACCCAGGTTCTTGATAGTCGCCCGTCGGGGTATGGTAGTTGTTTGCAATCTGCTGAACACCCTCATCGTGAATCAGATCGCCATTGGCATCGGCTTATGCAATTCTGTTTGGATCGAGTTGCAGGTTGATTCGGTAATGCCCCTCCGGGACCGGTCCGCGGTCTGATTTCCCTTGAAGTTTCGAAGACTGGAACCCGTGCAACCCGGAGCTCGCCGCGCATTCCATCAGCGGCATGCCGCGGGCTGGATAGTCGCCGCCCTATAGGGTTAACCATTGGCCGGTGTACTCGATCCAGTCAAGGCCTGTTGGATCCACAGAATTCGTCGGGTCGCCGCCTCCTCTTAGCGAATCGCAAATCGGACGACTCCTCAATGCAGCACGGAGCCTGCGGGATCGCGCCATTGTTGAATTCATGTATGGCACGGGATGCCGACTGAGCGAGGTCACCCACCTCCGTGTCGAGGACATTGATTTCCAGGCGAAGATGGCTCGTGTTGTTGGGAAGCTCGGGAAAAAGAGGATAGTCCTGTTAACCGACCGTGCCGTGGAAGCTGTTCAGTCATACTTGAACGGGCGTCAGAAGGGCATTCTGTTTCAGTCGAATTTGCGGGCGCAGACCGGATGCTTGACCGCGCACAATGGCGGTTGGTACTCGCTATGGTTCAACCCACGCGGCCGGCGGACCCGTCGTCACCGCAAATTACTGGGCCGAGTCGAGCGACTTACTTTTGAAGAGGCCAAACGGAAGCACGACGAATTCATAGCTTCTCTTCACTTGCAGCCTCGTTTCCAGAACGTACCGCTTTCCAAAATGGCGATTCAGAAATCGATTCAGAATATGTCCGAACGCGCCGGACTTCGCCGAGTGTCGGCCCACACTCTCCGGCGTACATTCGCAACGCATCTGTTTGAACATGGCGCGGGCATTGAAATTGTGAAAACTCTCTTGGCGCATGTTTGGATCAACACGACCATGAAATACACACGTATTGGTCCGGATCGACTAAACGAGACATTCAGGAGATGTCATCCGCGAGCAAATCTCGATGAGCAGCGAACACCCTAGTTCTCCACGCGATTTAGAAGATCTGTCGGGCGATTGAGGAAGCCTCGCTCGGTCGCCGAGGAGGTTCTTTTTCAACCTTGGTTCTTGCCCCTACGCGTCGCCTACGCGATTCACGGGCTGGTTCCTCCGGCCTTCTGGAACAAGATGCGCTATTTCTTTGATGACTATGGATGCATGATTTGCGGAGCCGAATCCGGCTACCATTCCAACGGCATGTGTGTCAGATGTCATGCATTGATCCGGAAGAAGATCAAGCTCAGTGCGATGCGCCGCGCTAGTTCTGAAAAGGTTCCTCGACTAGACCTGGCACTGTTTCGCCAAGAGAAGCTCGCCCGAAAGTTGCTTGGTCGGTTTGCAACCGTAAGGCAGTCCAGCAAACGCGTACGACGCACAGAACTTCCGCGCTGCAATCCTGTTTACGAGGCGTTATCCGGCCGCTACGTGCCGTGATCTAAGGTAGGCTTGGCCCGGGAAGATTGGTGCAAAACCCGGTGAGGACACTATCGATATCGCAATGCCAAGCTACAAGATGTGGGAGCCGAAAATCACACTGACGAGTGGAGAGGTCGAGATTTCGGCCGATCTAGAAATGGCTTCGTCGCCGACCACGCCTACACCCGATGCAAACTCGCCGCCGAAATAGTTAGCGCATCCTGATTAACACGCCAATCGGAGAAGTGGCTTATAGTACTGCCCCGGTCATAAACGAACCTAAAACAGCTTTTTCAAGCGCATATATTCCTTGACCGGTTTTAGAACAGTCATTTTGTTTATTTTCCTTTTGTGGCAGTAAGATGTCTCGAACCAGGCGGGCAGGCTCTTGGTTCCTTTGCTGGAATTGCAACGTCGACAGCAAACGGGCAAGTTGTATTTTCTTCTTAGAGGTCCGGCATTATTGAAGTGCTCTATCGTCGCGCCCCAGGCGCTCCTCGAACTAGGTTTCATCAAATCTCGGCAATAGACACAATTCTTGTCTCTTGCTCGAATCTCTCGCTCATCTTGCTTAGAAATACCGTATTTATTGGACATGGTTTTCGATTGCCGATGAATACGACATTCTGCGTTGGTTCGAACGTAGAACACAGTCTTCTGGGATCGCGCTTAAGCGCCAACTCCTGATTGATTAACGCCGTAACCGCACCAGCAGATACAAGCAGCAACATGCCCGCTAAGCTGACAAATGTTTCGCGAAACGATTTCCTGATTGCGGCTGGCGTGTAGAGCGCCGGGGAGTCCTCATCGAGAAGCTATAAAAACGGTGACGCCTCTGCACAGTTTTCTGCTGCCGAACACAATGCAATGCGCAACGCAGATTCGATTTAGGTTCCCTGCGCAAGGCTCCCAACCCCCGTCCCACTTTTCGCCCTTCCAACGCCTTTATCGAGATAGCGGGAAATCCCGGAGATTTGCTGTACTGTGCCACGTTTCGTAAGTCTTTTTCGGGGCTTCAAACGATTGTTCCCGAACCCCGGTTGACGCAGTTCGTCGGCGTCCGTTTAGCGTCCGGTAGGGAGGAAAAACTAGCGAAAAGGACCGACCACCAGCGAACAACGAAGGAGTGTGCAAACAAATGTGGAATAAGCTATTTGCTTTTGAATCTAAGGAATGCTGGAACTGCCCTAACAGCCCTTATCAGGGGTGCGCTCTAGCCACCTGAGCTACAGGCCCAACTTACTGGCAGGTGATACTTTGACTCACGCGCCAAGTGGAGTGCGAGTCGGCTTGGGAGTCCGATCGGCGGCCGACAAGAAGCAAAATACCCGGACCGCAACGAAATCGAGCCGCCAGACGAATGCCATTTTATCATCGGCAAGTGAATGTGCATAGCGGGCGGCCAGCAAGATGTAGCGCGAAAGAATGGGCTCTGCGCGGAAACCATGTCTTGCCCTGTGGGACGGGGGCGGATCAGGGCGCGGATTGCTCCGCTGGCAGAGCCGAACGAATGAGCGCTTCCATCCTTTCGGAGACGGCGGGGTCGCATTCGATTTCGATGTGCGGCTTTTCGAATGCGCGAGCATACCAAGGATAGCCATAGTCGACGCAGGCGACAGGATGCTGCGTGTAGTCGAACTTGAAATTGCCGATGATGTGCGTGCGCGCGGGATCGGCGGCGCGAACCTCGGTGCGGCCATGCACCACGCCAGACGGTTGATAGAAATTGGCCGCCTGGATGACGTTCGCGGGAATCACCGAATCGTCTTCGCCGGGCTTACGGACGCTATCGACCTGAATCGTCAGAAGCACCGGAATGCCGTCTTTTTCGAGGTTGCGAGCGACCTTGACGACTTCGGAGGCGCCCCAACTGTGGCCGTAGAGGACGATGCGGGCATCGCGCTTCTCGGCAGGCGAGAGTGAACTGTCGTTATCCGCGTCCAAGAGGCGAAGGATTTCCCGATAGGCTTGATCGCCGCGGCGGTTTTCGAAAACTTCGACATGAACGCCAGCCGGGTAGTCGTTGCGAAGGCGGGCGGCGAGCTGGACACCTCCGTGCGCGGCTGCGTCGTGCGCAATGAATCCGCCCACGAAGCCGATCACGATCGCCGGAGACGCGGCAGAACCGAGGCGCGCGGAAATGTTATGGATTGAGGCCGTCTGGCCGCAGACAAACAGAGGAGAGACTAGCAGGCAAGAAACGGCGACAGAGATGCGCGCGAGACGCACGGCTGGCCGAAACTCTAGCAAAGATGCCAGGTGCAGTCGAGACGAAGGTTAGTCTAAGGTCTTGCGGAAACGAGCATCGTCTGTCGTGCAGGCTGAGTCGTGTGGGATTCCGCGAGGGATTCCCAAACTCTCGTGCGCCCGCGCTGCAGGGTTTGCCAGTCGGCCTTGAACTCGTCCATCGACTCGCGCCGATCCTTTGGGCTTTTC
>Ga0335078_10011500_pt1 | contig 13131 bp, 10 predicted proteins | sample Lox_Sample_32_FD_206711 | JGI IMG/M metagenome (GOLD analysis project Ga0335078, IMG submission 206711) | Soil microbial communities from Loxahatchee National Wildlife Refuge, Florida, United States - Lox_Sample_3.2 | ecosystem: Environmental > Terrestrial > Soil > Wetlands | place: USA... | reverse complement strand
TGGAACGAGGGCTACGCGCTGGGCACCCGGGCGGCCATCGCGGCCCGGGCGGGCAGGCTGCGCGAGGCCGAGCAGCTGGCCACCGCGTCGGTCAGCGTCATGCTGCGGATCGACCAGCAGTGGGGCGCCGCCCGGGCCCTGCTGGGCCTGGGGGACCTGGCCCGGTTCCGCAATCATCCCGGCGAGGCGCACGGCTGGTACGTGGAGGCGCTGGCCATCCTGCGGGAGATCGGCGCCCGGCCGGAGATCGCGCGCTGCCTGGCCGGGCTGGGCCGGGTGGCCATGGATCTGGGCGCCACCGAGCAGGCCCGGCGGCACCTGACCAGGAGCCTGCGGCTCAGCCACGCCACCGGCGCGCGGATCAGCATCGCGCGCGGGCTGGAGGCCTTCGCGGTCCTGGCCGGGCACGAGGGCCGGCCCGAGCTGGCCGTGCAGCTGGCCGCGGCGGCCGCCGCGCTGCGCGAGCGGGCCGGGCTGCCACCGCTGTCCGCCACCCGGACCGAAGGCTACCTCGCTCCGGCGCGTTCCCTCGGCGAATCCGCCGTCGCCCGGCTGTGGGCCCGCGGACAGGCCATGGACAGCGAGGCCGCGGTCGCGCTGGCCGTGGGCATCCCGCCGGAGGCACCGGCCGGCGACAACCCGGCCCTGACCGTGGTGCCGGCCGGCCAGGCGCCGGCCGCCGCGCCGGACGACGCCGGCGCCTCACCGTAGCGTCAGGGCCGTAGCGTCAGGGCCGTAGCGTCAGGGCCGTAGCGTCAGGGCAGCTCGTCGGCCAGCTGGCTGGCCGCGTCCGATGGCCGCAGGCCGGCCAGGACCTCGCCGGAGCGATGGCAGGCCGCCTGCCGGCCGGGCGCCACCGTGCGCAGCGGGGGCACCGTGACCCGGCAGGCATCGACCGCCAGCGGGCAGCGGGGGTGGAACGGGCAGCCGGGGGGCGGCGCGGCGGTGTGCGGTATGTCGCCGGACAGGATGATCCTGGACCGCCGGGCCGCCGCGTCGACCTCGGGCACCGCGGACCGCAGCGCCAGCGTGTACGGGTGCGCGGGCCGGGCCAGCAGCCCGGCGGTCGGCCCGGTCTCCGCCACCCGGCCCAGGTAGAGCACCACCGCCTGCTCGCACAGGCCGGGGATGATCGCGAGGTTGTGGGTGATCAGCAGGTAGGCGAGCTGGCGCTGCTCCCGCAGCCGCCGGACCAGGGCGAGGATCCGGGCCTGTGCGGTCACGTCGAGCGCGCTGGTCGGCTCGTCGAGCACGAGCAGCCGCGGCGAGACCGCGAGCGCGCGGGCGATCGCCACCCGCTGCCGCTGCCCGCCGGACAGCTGGTGCGGGTACCGGGAGGCCAGCTCCGGGTCCAGCGCGGCCTCGCGGAGCAGCGCCGCCACCCGGTCGCCGACGGTGCCGCGGGCGGCCGGCCCGTGCGCGGCCGGCCCGTGGGCCCTGAGCACCTCGCCGAGGGTCGCGCCGATCCGCATCCGCGGGTCCAGGCTGTTGTCCGCGTCCTGGAACACCATCTGCGCCGCGCGCCGGTACTCGCGCAGCGGCCGCCCGCGCAGCCCGAGCACGTCCTGCCCCTCGAACCGGATCGTCCCGCCGGCCGCGGGAACCAGCCGCAGGATCGCTCGCCCCACCGTCGTCTTCCCCGAGCCGCTCTCCCCGACCAGCGCCACGCCGAACGGCCCGCGGCCTATCTCCAGGCAAACCCCGTCAACCGCGCGCACCGGCCCGAAGGTCACGCGCAGATCCCGCACGGCCAGCATGGCCTCGCCCGCCATGGCTACCCGCCCGCCCCGGGCCCGGCCAGCCGGGGCACGGCGGCGAGCAGCTCGCGGGTGTAGTCGTGCCGCGGCGCGGCGAGGACCTGCCCGGTGGGCCCCTGCTCGACCACTTCCCCGGAGCGCATGATCGCGACCCGGTCGCACAGCTCGGCGATCACCGCCAGGTCGTGGCTGACGAACAAGATGGCCATCCCGCGAGAGTCCCGCAGCTCGCGGAGCAGCTCGAGCACCTCGGCCTGCACGGTCACGTCCAGCGCGCTGGTCGGCTCGTCGGCGAGCAGCACCTCGGCGCGCAGCGCCAGGGCGAGCGCGATCGCCACCCGCTGCAGCTGCCCGCCGGACAGCTGCGCCGGGTAGCGGCGCAGCAGATCCGGGGAGAGCAGCACGCTGCGCATCGCCGCGTCGGCCCGCTCCCGGGCCTCGCCGGCCGACAGCCCGTGCAGCCGCAGCGTGCGGGACACCACCTGGCCGACCCGGAACACCGGGTTGAAGGCGAGCGAGGGGCTCTGGAAGATGGCCGCGATCCGCCGCCCGCGGATCGCCCGCAGCGCGGCACCGGACAGCCCGGTCAGCTCCTGGCCGTCCAGCTTGACCGAGCCGGTGACGGTGGCCCCGGCGGTCCCCGCCAGCCCGAGCACCGCCAGGATCGTCATCGACTTGCCCGACCCGCTCTCGCCGGCCAGGCCCACGATCTCGCCGCCGTCCACGGTCAGCCCGGCCACCGACGCGGCCGGCCGGGCCGCCGGCCCGCCGAACCGCACCTGCAGGTCACGGATCTCCAGTTTCACCGCAGCGGGACCCTCCGCGGATCGAGCACGTCGCGCAGCCCGTCACCGAGCAGGGTGAACGCGAGCGCGGTGAGCAGGATAGCCAGGCCGGGGAAGGTCACCAGCCACCACTGCGTGGTGAAGTAGTTCTCCCCTTCGGCCACCATCAGCCCCCAGTCCGGCGTCGGATCCTGCGCGCCGAGGCCGAGGAAGGACAGCGCCGAGGCGGTCAGGATCACCCCGCCGAAGTCCAGCGACACCTGGACGATCAGCGGCGTGACCGAGTTGGGCAGCACGTGCCGCAGCAGGATCCGCCAGCTCGGGATGCCGAGCGCCCGGCAGGCCTCCACGTACGGCCGTCCGGCCACCGACGCCGCCTGGCCGCGGATGAGCCGGGTGTACCACGGCCACCAGGTGATCGCGATGGCGATGGTGAGGCTGGTCAGGCTGGGCGGCAGCACGGCGGCGAAGGCCAGGGCGAGCAGCAGCGAGGGGAACGCCAGGAAGACGTCGGTGATCCGCATGATGGCCTCGTCCCCGGCGCCGCCGAAGTACCCCGCGATCACGCCGAGCGGGATGCCCACCGCGCACGCGAGCAGCAGCACCAGCAGCGCGACGAGCGGCGACACCCGGGCCCCGTAGAGCACCCGGGAGAAGACGTCCCGGCCGACCTGGTCGGTGCCGAACAGGTGCTGCAGCGACGGCGCCTGCAGCGCGATCTCCGGATGGGTGGCCGACCCCGCATCGGCCGGGTACGGGGCGAGCAGCGGCGCGGCCAGCGCGACCAGCAGGATCAGCAGCGAGATCGCCCCGCCCGCGGCGATCAGCGGGTTCGCCCGCAGGAACCGCAGGAATCGCTGCTGGCTCCGGGGGGGACGACCCCCCCCAGCCCCCCCGAGCGGCCGGGCCGCGGTCACCGGAGCCTGATCCTCGGGTCGAGCGCCGCCTGCAGCAGGTCCACGATCAGGTTGCAGGCCACGTAGATGATCGCGACGAACAGCGTGACGCCGACGATCGCCGGGGTGTCCAGCGTGTCCACCGCCTCCGCCGCGTAGCTGCCGAGCCCGGGCCAGTCGAAGATCGACTCCACCAGGAACGTGTTGACCAGCGAGTAGGCGAAGACCAGGGCGAGCACCGCCGCCACCGGATTCCACGCCAGCTTCATGGCGAAGGTGCCGTACACGGCTCGTTCGGGGAAGCCCAGCGAGCGCACCATCTGCACGTGCGTCTCGCCCAGGGTGTCGAGCACCTGGGCGCGCGTCATCCGCGCGATGACCCCGGCGGGATAGGCGGCCACCACCAGGGCGGGCAGGATGAGGTGATCCAGCGTGCTGCCCAGCATCGCCCAGTTCCCGCTGATCAGGCTGTCGACTACCGGCATCTGGGTGCGGGCCGCCAGCGGGTGGCTGAAGATGAGGTTGGGGTCGTACTGGCCGGCCACCGGCAGCAGCCGCAGCCGCTGGGCGAAGACCAGCTGCAGGATCAGCGCCAGCCAGAACACCGGCATGGACACGCCGAGCACCGAGCCGGCCCGGATCGCGTGGTCCGCGAGGCTGCCCGGCCACCGCGCGCTGGCCAGCCCGAGCGGCACCCCGGCCAGAACCCCGATGATCAGCGCGGCGATGACCAGCTCGATCGTGGCCGGCGCCGCGGTCGCGATATCGGAGAGCACCGGGCGGTGGGTGTGGATGGAGATCCCCCAGTTCCCGGTCAGGATGCCGCCGAAGTACCGGCCGATCCGCACCAGCAGCGGCTGATCCAGGCCGAGGTACCGGCGGGCCCGGGCGATCTGCGCGGCCGAGGCGTGCGGCCCCGCCCAGGACGCCGCCGGGTCACCGGGCACCACGTCGGCGATCACGAACGTCAGGATGACCACGCCCGCGACGACCACGAGGGCCAGCACCGCCCGGCGGACGGCGTATCTGATCACCCGGCGGCTCTGCTGGCCATCGGGTCAGGGCGTCAGGTTGTACACGAAGACCACGTTGGGGTACGCCGGGTCCACCTTGAAGCCCTTGATCCCGCTGAGCATGGCGTACTGGTAGTTGTCGTTGTACAGGGACACCAGCGGCGCCTGCTGCATGACCGTCACCTGCATGTTCCGGTACAGCTGCGAGGCGGCGGACTTGTCGGTCGCGAGCAGCGGCTCGACCTGGTTGATCATGTGGTCCATGGACGGGTTCGAGTAGTACGACAGGTTGTAATACGGCGGGCTCTCGGTTTCCAGCAGGTTGGAGAACCAGGAGTACGGGTCGGCGTAGTCCGGCCACCAGTACTCGATGAAGATGTCCTGGCGCTGCGTGGGGTTCGACGACTTGCCCTTGGACCACTGGGTCGGCCAGGCGAGCGACTGGGTGCTGAGGTTCACGTTCACCGCGGCCAGGTCCGACTTGATGATGGTCGCGACGACCTGCTCGTTGCTGTCGCCCTGGGTGTAGGTGAGGGTCAGGTTCAGCGGCTTCTTCCCGGGCCCGTAGCCGGCCGAATTGAGCAGCGCCGCCGCCTTGGCCTTGTCGTAGGAGTACGTCGGCAGGTCGCTGAAGTGCCCGAACAGGCCGGGCGGGACGATGCCGGCGGACAGCACGCCCGCGCCGCGCAGCGCCGCGATGATGCCGTTGTAGTCGATCGAGTACAAGATCGCCTGGCGGACCGGCAGGCTGAGCGCCTTGACGTTGAGCTGCGCGAGCAGGTTCTGCCAGGACGGCGAGCTGACCAGGCTGATACTGGAGTCGCCCTTGAACGACGACCACAGCGACGGGGCTATCTGCTCGACGAAGGTGACCTGCCCGGAGCGCAGCAGCTGAGCGGCCGTGGTGTCCTGGGAGACGACGCGGAACACGACCTTGCTGTAGTGCGTGCCGGACCAGCCGCCCCAGTACTTGGGGAACTCCTTGAGGATGACCTCGAACTCCTGGTCCTTGTTCCAGGTCTGCGCGGTGTACGGGCCGGTGCCGGCGTCGTGTCCGGCGTTCAGCCAGCTGGTGAGCGCCTTGCCCCCACCCACCTCCCCATCCCCCTTCACTGCCTGCGTGTCGTAGATGTAGGCGGAGTAGTCGGCCGAGGCCTCCAGGGCCAGCGGGGACGGGTAACTGAGGTGGAAGACCAGCGTGTACTGATCCGGCGTGTCGATCGTCTTGACCGCGGCCCAGACGTAGGAGGCACCGCCGTTCAGCTTGATGGTGCGCAGGATCGCGGCCTTGGCCGCCTGGGCCGTCATCAGGCGGCCGGTGTGGAAGTACACGCCGTGCCGGAGGTGGAAGGTCCAGGTCTTGCCGTTGTCCGCCGACGACCAGCTGGTCGCGAGCAGCGGCTGGACGGTGTTGGTGGCGGAGTTGTAGCGGGTGAGCGTCTCGTACATCTCGCTCATCGCGATGATGCCGTCGGAGTACTCGGTGGCCGGGTCCCAGCCGTCGTCCATCACCGGGGCGGTCGTGTCGTACGTGAATACCTGGCTGGCGGTGGTGGGCTGCGTGCTCGCCGGGCTGGTCGAGCTGGAACAGGCGGCCAGCGACAAGACCGGCACGACGGCGGCTGTGGCTGTGGCCAGCCATACGCGACGGCGTTTCATGGATGCCTCCGATGGGCTTACTGTCTAAACCGGTTACCGGCCCGGCCAGCCGTGCCTGCTGGGCCAGGCGGGCCTGGAGATGGTGCTCCGGCACGCCGCCCAGGGTGCCCGCGGCCTTGACCCGCACCCGGACCGCGGGGGAGGTGAGGTAGGCCAACGGGATCTCTTCCACCTCGATAATCTGCACCGTCTCGGGGTCCGCTCCCGCCGCGACCGCGCGCTCGCGAGCTTCGTCCCTCGCTTCGTCGAGGATAGCCTGCCGGCCGTCCGCGCCGTAGTGGAATATCCGGTCCACCTGGCCGCTGACCGAGGCGATGGCGGCGCCGACGGCGTTGGCCGCGTCGAAGTGCTCGGGCCGGACGATCTCGCTGACGCCAGGTATCCGGTCAGGGACCAGGATGCTGCCACCGCCGACGGCGATGAGCGGGCAGTCGTCCCGGGAGGTCTTCACCCGGTCGATCGCCTCGGCCAGCATCACGTCCGCCCTGGCCAGCGCGGCGGCGAGCAGCCGCAGGTGACGGCTGATCCGCTCCGCGCCGTCCGGCGCGCCGCCCAGGGCCGGCCCGCCCAGCGCGGGCCCGCTGAGGGCCGCCCGCCCGCCCGCGATCGCGCTGTCCGTCAGCGTGGGGGTGGTCCCGCCGAAGGCCAGCGCCTCCTGCTGCAGCAGGTAGCCGACGCTGCGCGGCCCGACGCGGACGTCGCCGTCGTCGCCGGACACCACCGTGCCGCCGCCGAGCGCGATGGTGACCAGATCCGGCATCCGGAAGTTGGTGCGGATGCCGCCGATCTCCACCCCTTGCGAGGATTCCCGCGGGAACCCGTTGACCAGCACTCCGAGATCCGTGGAGGTGCCGCCCACGTCGATCACCAGCGAATCGGAGATGCCGGTGAGGAACGCGGCGCCGCGGACGCTGTTGGCCGGGCCGCTGCCGATCGTGAGGACCGGGTACCGCAGGGCCTGATCCAGGCTCATCAGCGTGCCGTCGTTCTGCGCGAAGAACGTCACCGGCCGCAGGCCGTGCGCGTCGAGCGCCTCCCGCATCGCGCTGGCCACGTCCCGGGCCACCCCGGCCAGGGCGCCGTTGAGTATCGTGGCGTTCTCCCGCTCGATCAGCCCGATGGAGCCGATCTCGTGGCTGAGCGAGACGTGCACGTCGCCGAGCTCGCGCTTGACCACCTCGGCGGCCCGCAGTTCGTGGCGCGGCGAGACCGGGGCGAACACGCTGGTGATGGCGACCCCGTCGGCCGCGCCGCCGACCTGGCCGAGAAACCGCGCGATGGCGTCGGTGTCGAGCGGGGACAGGTCCTGGCCGTCGAACTCGATCCCGCCGTCCACGATCACCGCCCCGACGGAGACGGCCTGCACCAGGTCCGGCGGCCACCCGAACATGGGCCTGATGCTGTAGGTGGCGGGTCCGCCGATCCGGAGCACCGCCACCCGCCGCAGGTTGCTGCGTTCCAGCACGGCGTTGGTCGCGTGGGTGGTGCCGAGCATGACGTGGCTGATCCGGCCCGGGTCGGCGCCGGCCGCCCTGAGCACGGTGTCGATGGCCGCCACGATCCCGCCGGTGATGTCGGGGGTGCCCGGCACCTTGGCCTTGGCGATCACCCGGTCGGCGGTGTCCATGATCACCGCGTCGGTGTTGGTGCCGCCGACGTCGACGCCGAGACGGCGGTCAGGCGGTGGCACTGGCGAGCTCCTCCACGGGCCGGTAGTCGAAGTCGTAGCCGAACGCGCGCGGGCCGGTGAGCATGATTCCCTTCTCGGTCCGCCAGACCGGATCACAGGCGAAGGCGATCACCGTGACCCGCTGGCCGTAGGCGACCCGCTCGGTCACGATGGCGTCGGCCGTCTCGCTGTCCAGCACGGAGATCAGGTCGGGCACCGAGGCGAGCACCCGGCCGCGCTCCAGCGCCACCAGGTTCTCGTTCTGCAGCTCCAGCCTGATCAGGCGGCCCGAGTCCGCGCCCAGGCCCTCGATCACCACCGAGCCGCGGGCGAACCCGCTGGTGGTCCTGCGCTCGACGTCCAGCACCTTGCCGGTGACCAGCCGGAAGGCGCCCACCTCCGCGATCAGGGCGTCGACCGGGCTGCCCTCGGCCCGGCCGACGGCCTCGCCGATCCTGATCGCCAGCGTCACCGAGTTCCGCACCGTCGCCCCGCGCGCCTCGCCCGCGGTCAGCGTGAACTCCGTCGACGACGCCGCCCCGCCGAACTCCACGGCCGCCGCCCGCTCCAGGCGTTCCATCCAGTGGCCGGAGATCGTCTGGAAGATGACGAGGTTGCCGCGTTCGTCGGTCATCACGGCCGGGCTCGGTGAGATGCCCGCCAGGTGCATGGTGACCTGGGGCACTTCGGGAAAGGCGCGCCCCATGCCGTCGGCGTCCGCCACCGGCAGCCCCATCCGCGCGGCCCAGGTGATCGGCAGCAGCCCGTTCGAGCCCCCGATCTCGGCGGCCATGAGCGCGGTGACCGGGCGCCCGGTGAGGACTTCCAGGTGCTCGCGGAGCCGGCCGCCCTCGTCCCCGTTCTCGATCTTCTCCACGCTGACCGTCGGCGCGCCGATACCGCCGCACGGCATGATCAGCGAATCGTGGGGCAGTTCGTCCAGGTCCACCAGCGGGACGGGGCCGAAGTCCTCGGTCGCCTGCAGTGCCTGGAGCAGCCCGAGATACGGGTCGCCGCCGCCGCCGGCGCCGAGCACGGCGCAGCCGCGTGCCAGCGCACGCAGCGAGTGAGGGTCAAGCAGGCGTTTCATGGTCAGGACAATGATCGCAGGGAGGGGAAGCTGAACTCCGGGGTTACGCGCAATGATTCCGGAAATACGGCCGGGGCGATACCGGCCGGGGCAGCAATTCGATGCGCGCGATCTCGTCCCGCAGGTCTTCCACGTTCGGCGCGCGGACCACCCGCGGCGGGCTCATCCCGCGAATGCGTGCGTAGTAGTGCCCCGCGACTCCCCGCCACACGTACCAGTGCGGGAACTCGCGCGCGTAAGCCCACCACTCCGGGACCGTCTCCCGGACGGCCTGCGTCCGGTCAGCCGTACCCGCCTCGGATACGATCTCGCGCTCCATAGCTGCCCCTCAATGCATCTAGACGATGACGTGGGCAGCGACCACGCCACGTGCAGAACCCGGAATGCACAGCCATGGTCGCAGCCCGCGGTGCCGGCGGGTAATGGGCAGAATGCACCGCGATCGCGAACGATGTGTGCGATCGGCATAGGGTGGCATCCGATGCCTTCCGTCGATGAGATCCTCGCGGGCTCGCCGCTTTCCGGGTTGCGGCGGGTCAGCCGGGGCGGCGGTGACCGCAAGGTCGCCGTGGTCCGGCTCGCCGAGCGCTTCGCCGAGCTTGACGACGCCCCGGCCGACAGCTTCGTCGTGCTGTCCCGGCTGGCCTCGGCGGAGATCACCGGCTATCGCCTGGACATGGCCCTGCGCTGGGCGGCGATCCACCGGGTGGCGGCCGTGGCGGCGTTCTCGGCCGAGGATTGGCAGCCCGCGGTGACCGCGCTGGACATCGCCGGGCGGGCCGGCATCGCGCTGGTCTCCATCCCCGCGCAGGCCGAGCTCGCCGTGCTGGTCCAGGCGATCTTCGGCGAGATCGGCGGCGGCGCCGGGCGCGCGCTGGGGCGCGCGCAGCAGGGGCTCGAGGCGGTGCTGCGCGCCGAGCAGGCCGGCGCGGGCCCGGATGAGCTGGCCGAGGCGGCCGGCCGCGCGCTCGGGATCACGGTCGATTTCCGCCCGGACCCGCCCGGCGGCTCGCCTGGCGGCGGCTCGCCTGGCAGCATCGGCCCGCCTGGCGGCGGCGGCCCGCTCGCCGGCGGCGACGGTCACGGCCCGCCTGCGGCCGGGGTGATCGTGCCGGTGCTCGTCGGCGAGACACCGTGCGGGCGCTACGCGGCCCCGGAGGCGGCCGGTGAGATCGGCATCGCCGCCAGCCTGGTCCTGCACGCCGCGGCCGCGGCCGCCGCCCGGTTCCTCGACCTGGCCCGCCGGGCCAGCGACATGCCCGCCCGGTCCCGCAGCGAGCTGCTCGCCGAGCTGCTGATGTCGGACTCGGCGATCAACGAGGACCTGCTCGACCGGGCGCGGCAGCTGGGGATCCCGGTGAGCGGCTGGCATGTCGCGGTCCGGATCGAGGCCGACGACCTCGACGAGACCGAGCCGGACGAGGTGCGCCGGTTCGAACTGCTCGAGTCGGCGGGACAGGCCGCGCTCCAGGCCGCGTCCGCGGCCGGCGAGACCTGGTACCTGACCCGGATCGCGCGGGCCATCATCCTCATCCGGGTGACCAGCTCCAATCCGGGACCGCAGGCAGGCGCCCGGGCGGCCCGGTCGGCCGAGCGCGCGCTGCAGGCCATCGCGGCCCGGCTGCCGGCCCTGAGGTTCCGGGCAGGCGTGGGGACGGCGCACGAGGGCCCGACGGGGCTCCGGGCCTCGGCCGCCGAAGCCCGGGGGGCGCTGGCCGCCGCCCGCGCCGCGCGCCGGCCGGCCGGCGTCGCCGCCCTGGACGCGGTGGGCATCCGGCGGATGCTGATGGAGTGGTACGCCTCCGACACCGTCCGCGCCTCGGTGCGCGACCAGCTCGCGCCGCTGGAGAACCTCGGCCCGGCCCGCGCCGACATCGCGATCCGGACGCTCGCGGTCTACCTCGACGAGCAGGGGTCGGTCATCAGGACCGCGCAGAAGCTGCACCTGCACCGCAATGCCGTGACCAACCGGCTCCGGAGCATCACCGAGCTGCTCAGCGTCGACCTCGACGATCCCGACCAGCGCCTGGCCCTGCAGCTCGCCTGCCGGGCCCGCCTGCTCGGGTAGCTGCTGCCCGGCGATCCGCTCCGGGCCGCGCAGGCGGGGATCGCTAAGTTCGGCGACCTCACCCGCTACGCCCCCGCGATCCAGAAGCTCGCGGGCGCCTGAAGACGATGTAACCGGCGGCCGCGGCCCAGGCCGCGCGGGGAGCCGCGGGCAAGCGGAAGGGCAACCGGGTGTATCTGGCGCCGCGGACCCTGCTCCCTTACCGGCAGAGACCTGCATACGGGGGAGGACATCTCATGAGCACGTCAGCAAGCGAGCAGGCAGATGCGGCGCGGGCCGCACTGGAGGAACTGCTCGGAAGCACCGATATCGACATCGCACCCGAGGTTCCGGTCCGGCTGCCATCCGGCGAGGAGGTCCGGGTGGTCTATGCCGCCGTCCGGGGCGAGCCGAACCGCACCGCCTCGGTGGTGGTCGACGCGGCGGGCGCGGTGCACCCGGCGCGGCGGTTCGAGGCGCTCCACGGCCGCGACGCTCTCGCGCCCGAGGCGGGCGCCGTCCCGAGCCTGGCTCCGGCGGTGCCCGGGCCGGTCACCATCGACCCGCCGGCCAACGACCTGACCCTGCCGGAGTGCGTGACCGAGGAGGAGACGGTCACCGTCCACCTGCCCGGGGTCCGGCCGCAGGCCGACGTCTACCTGCTGGCCGACACCACCGGGAGCATGCTCTCGGTCATTCCCGCGCTCCGGTCGGCGCTGCTCAACGTGGTCATCCCGGCGTTCGCCGGCTGGAACGTGGCCTGGGGCGTCGGGAACTACAAGGACCTGCCCGTCGAGTTCAGCCCGTACGCCTTCCAGCCGCAGCTGTCGCCGACGACCAACGTCGCGGCCATCACCGCCGCGGTAGGCGCCTGGTCGGCGGGCGGCGGCGGTGACGTCCCCGAGGCGCAGCTGCTGGCCCTGCAGGATGTGGCGACCGAACCCGGCATCGGCTGGCGGGCCGGCAGCAAGCGGATCCTGGTGTGGTTCGGCGATCAGCCGGGGCACGATCCCATCTGCGCGGCTGCCTCCGGGCTCGGCTCGGCCATCACTGAGGCCACCGCCACCAGTGCCCTGCAGGCGGCCCGGATCAGCGTCGTGGCCGTCAGCACTCCCACCAGCCCCGCCAACCCGGCCGGCCTGGACGGCGATCCGGCGGCCGGCTCCGACGGCTACGGCGGCCGGTGCCCCATCGGGGGCACTCCCGGCCAGGCCACCCGGATCGCGGGCGCGACCGGCGGCTCCTACGCCGGGGGGCTCGACGCGGCCGCGCTGACCGCCACCCTGGCCTCGCTCATCTCCTCGTCGGTGCCGCCCGTCAACCACCTGGTGCTGCAGCCCGCCGGGGCGATCGTGCCCTTCGTCACGTCCATCGCCCCGCCCAGCTACAACGCCCTGGCCGGGGACGTGGCGCACACGCTGCCCTTCCAGGTCACCTGGACCGGCGTGGCGGACTGCGCGGACAAGGACCAGGTCTTCACGGGCAGCCTCGAAGTCGTGGCGGACGGCGTGGTCGTCGCCGCGAAGCCGGTCAGGATCACGGTCCCGGCCTGCCGCTGGCACCACTGCGTCGAGATGATCTGCGGCACGCAGCGGGGAGGCGACGAGAAGGACCCGTGCCTGACGGTGGCCGACGGCACCTACGCGACCGCGGTCACGATCTACAACCCCACCACGTGCGTGGTGACGATCGACAAGTACTTCACGCCGCTCGTGCTGGACGACAAGCCTGTCGGCCGCGAGCCGCAGATCAGGCAGGCCGTGCACTTCGCCCGCATCAAGCTGCCCCCGCTCACGGCGACCATGGACGACTGCTGCAGCCTGACGAAGGCCATCGGCAGGCCCAGCGGCCTGATCACGCTGGGCGTCCTGGACATAGTCGCCGACCACGCGCTCGACGTCACGGTGACGCACACCGCCAACGGGGCCACCCCGGCGGCCACCTCGGTCAACTCGCGCACCATCAAGCCGCGGCGCGCCTGACCGGCGCGGGCCGGGTCAGCCGGAGATCACCGAATCGAGCTCAGGCCCGGCGGCCTGCGCCCTGGTCCGCCGGCCCATCCACCAGAAGAGCACGCCGATGCAGATGAAGATCAGCACCGGGGTGAGCTCGGTCCACAGGTAGGTGAACCGCTCGGCGTAGGTCCAGCCCGACGGGGCGAAGTCGCTGCCGAACCAGGACTTGCCCAGCCCGGGGGCGATGAGCTGGACGGAAG
>Ga0335078_10011499_pt1 | contig 13132 bp, 12 predicted proteins | sample Lox_Sample_32_FD_206711 | JGI IMG/M metagenome (GOLD analysis project Ga0335078, IMG submission 206711) | Soil microbial communities from Loxahatchee National Wildlife Refuge, Florida, United States - Lox_Sample_3.2 | ecosystem: Environmental > Terrestrial > Soil > Wetlands | place: USA... | reverse complement strand
CGCGGCGACGGGCCGTCATTCATCGAGTGCCGCACCTATCGGTGGCGCGAGCATGTCGGTCCGAACGAGGACTATGATCAGGGCTACCGCGCGCGCGACGATTTTAACCGCTGGCTCAAAGACGACCAGATGGACCGCGTCGGCCGGATGATTTCCGACGAGCGGCGCATCGAGATCGATGCCGAGATCGAGATCGAAATCGCCGACGCGGTCGAATTCGCGGAATCGAGTCCGTTCCCCACAATCGACAAGCTTTATACGAATGTCTTCGCCGGCGAGTAATCAGCGCGTAGCGACCTACGTCGATGCGCTGCGCGAAGGGCTGGCGCAGGAAATGCGCAGCGACCCGCGCGTGTTTCTGTTCGGGCTTGACGTCGACGATCACAAGGCGATCCAAGGCTCGACCCGCGGGCTGGTGCAGGAATTCGGGCCCGAGCGCGTTTTCGGCACGCCGCTGTCGGAAGACGCCATGACCGGCATCGCCATTGGCGCCGCCATGGCCGGCATGCGGCCGGTCCATGTCCATATCCGCATGGACTTTTTGATGCTGGCGATGAACCAGCTCATCAACATCGCCGCCAAGTCGCATTACATGTATGACGGCCAGGTCAAGCTGCCGATGGTGGTGCGCTCGATGATCGGCAAGTCCTGGGGCCAAGGCGCGCAGCACTCGCAGGGACTGCACGCCATGTTCATGCATGTGCCGGGGCTCAAAGTGGTGGCGCCGTCAAACGCCTATGACGCCAAAGGCGCGTTGATCGCTTCCATCCGCGACGACAATCCGGTGATCTTCGTCGAGCACCGGCTGTTGTATTTCACCGACGCCTTCGTGCCGGAAGACAGCTACGTCGTGCCGTTTGGCAAGGCGCGAGTCTGCACCGAAGGCGACGACATCACCGTGGTCGGCATTTCCAACATGCTGGTGGAATGCCTGCGCGCCCACGAAATCCTCTCCGACATCGGCATCAATGCCGAGGTCATCGACCCGGTCACGCTCATTCCGCTCGACGTCGACACCATCGTCGAATCGGTGAAGAAAACCGGGCGGCTCCTGGTCGTCGACAACGCCTGGACGACGTGCGGCGCCAGCGCCGAGATCGTCGCCCAAGTTATCGAGCGCGCGCAGAACGGCAAGCCGATCGCGGTGCGCCGCATGGGTTATGCGCCGACCACTTGCCCGACCACGCCGGTGCTGGAGCAGGAATTTTACCCAGACCCCGGCAAGATTGCGCAAGCCGTTCACGCCATGGTCCGCAACGACGCCAAGGCCTGGGAGCCCGATCCGGAACGGACCAAGCTCGCGTACCAGGTCAAATTCCGCGGCCCGTTCTGAAACCCTCGGCGGCGGCGCCTTGAGCAGCATCCATGTTTTATGAGCTTGCGGTGAGCACGTGGGGTGCCGAGGAAATTGCCGCGATCCAGCGCGTCATCGCCTCCGACCGCTTTACCATCGGCCCCAACGTCGCCGCCTTCGAAGAGGCGTTCGCCGCCTACCACGACCGCAGATACGCGGTGATGGTCAATTCCGGCTCTTCGGCCAATCTGCTGGCGGTAGCGGCGCTGTTCTACAAGAAGGACCGGCCGCTTCTGCGCGGCGACGAAGTCATCGTGCCGGCGATCTCCTGGGCCACCACCTACCATCCGCTGCAGCAATACGGCCTCAAGCTGAAAATCCTCGACATCGAGCTCGAGACCATCAACATGGATTGCCGCCAGCTCGAAGCGGCGATGGGCCCGCGCACCCGCGCCATCATGGGCGTAAGCATTCTCGGCAATCCGGCGGCACTCGACGTGATGCGCCGCTTTGCCGACGAGCACGGCCTCTATTTCATCGAGGACAATTGCGAGTCCATGGACGCGGAGCTGGCCGGAAAGAAAGCCGGCACTTTCGGTCATCTCTCGACTTTCAGCTCGTTCTTCTCGCACCACATCTCCACCATGGAAGGCGGCATGGTGACGACCGACGACCGCGAATTGTTCGAGCTGGTCAAATCGATGCGCGCGCATGGCTGGGTCCGCGACCTGCCGGACGATTCCGTGATCTACGACAAACGCGGCGAGGATTTTTACGAGGCCTACCGTTTCATCCTGCCCGGCTACAACGTGCGGCCGATCGAACTCTCGGGCGCCATCGGCGTCGAGCAGCTCAAGAAGCTGCCGCGGATGACCGCGGCGCGGCGCAAGAATTGGGCGCTGTTCCAGAAGCTGTTTGGCGGCGACAATCGCTTCATCATCCAGCGCGAGAACGGCAAAAGCTCGGCGTTCTCCTTCACCATCGTGCTCAATCCCGAGGCGGAATTGTCGCGGGCCAGGATCATGCGGGCGCTGAAAGACGCCGACATCGGCTACCGCATCATCACCGGCGGCTGCATCACCCGCCACGATGTGATCAAGCACTACGACTACGCTACCGTCGATGCCCTGCCGAACGCCAATCTGGCGCACGATCAGGGCTTCTTCGTCGGCAATCATCCGGTCGACCTCACCGCGCAGATCGAACGGCTGCGCGAGGTCCTCGACCGCGCCGCCCGTTGAGCGGCGCCGAAGCGGACGGAAGATCATGGCAAGCGGACAATCCATCCTGGTGACCGGCGGGGCCGGCTATCTCGGCTCCATCCTGGTGCCGGCCTTGCTGGCGGCCGGCCACAGAGTGACGGTGCTGGACAACTTCATGTACCAGCAGAACAGCCTCGCCGCGGTCTGCGCCGACATGAATTTCGACGTCGTCAACGGCGATGCCCGCAAGGTGGAAACGCTGAAACCGCTCGTCGCCAAGGCCGACTACGTGGTTCCGCTTGCCGCTTTGGTCGGCGCGCCGCTCTGCGACAAGGACCCGATCGCGGCCACTTCGACCAACCGCGACGCCATCGCCACGTTGTGCAAGCTGATGTCGAGCGAGCAGCGAATCATCATGCCGATCACCAATAGCGGCTATGGCGTCGGCGAGCAGGGCCAGTTCTGCACGGAGGATTCGCCGCTGCGGCCGGTATCACTTTACGGGCGCGACAAGGTCGCGGCCGAACAGATTATCCTGGAGCGCGACAATTCGGTCAGTCTGCGACTTGCCACCGTGTTCGGCATGGCGCCGCGGATGCGGATCGACCTCCTCGTCAACGATTTCGTCTATCGCGCGGTGAACGATCGTTTCGTCGTGCTGTTCGAGGCGCATTTCAAGCGCAACTACATCCATATTCGCGATGTGGCGCGCGCCTTCATGCATGCCATGGCGAAATTCGGCGAGATGAAAGGCCGGCCGTTTAATGTCGGCCTGTCGGACGCCAATCTTTCCAAGGCCGAGTTGTGCGCATGCATCAAGGCGCGTGTGCCGAACTTTCAGTATCTTGAGGCGCCGGTGGGCGAGGATCCGGACAAGCGTGACTACATCGTCTCGAATTCCCGCATCGAGGCGACAGGCTACGCCCCGGCTTACAGCCTCGACGACGGCATCGTGGAACTGATCAAGGGCTACCGGATGATTCGCAACCGGGTTTACGGCAATGTCTAGGCTGCGGACGTTCTATTCGCAGCTTTTTTTCGCTCCGGATCGCCGGCGAAAGCACTTGTAGCTGCCGCGCTGCGGCGATAATTTTAGATCGTGATTCTGGGGGCGGAGTTGCCATCGTTCATAGAAGGCAAATGGATCCGTCGGTGGAATCGATCGACAAAAATCTCTACTGGACCGCGGTCATTTACTTCGTAGGCTTATGCCTGCTTGAGATCGTCTGGTGGCAGGCGCTCCTCGTTGCCCTCGCGATGAGCTTTAGCTGGTATCTCACTTATAGTCGGCGCCTTGTCGGTACTGTTGGTACCGCGCTTCTTCTGTTCGGCTTGGCGGCGTGGCTGGGACTTGCACCGGAGCCGTCCGATTGGCGGCCGTTGACCGCCGCTGCTTCAAACCATCCTGCGGTTAACGCTCAGTCGGCAATCCGTTAAGACCGGCAGCGCTGCCGGAAGCCGGGCTTGCCAAAGCGCTTGCGGCCGTCCCACCGCGCCATTGCCGCATCGCCGACCCAGGATGTTTCAGGTCGAAGTCAAGATCGCGGCGGCAATTCGCAATACCGGTAGTAGAGCAGCAGCGTGGCACAATGGGCAATTTCGCCCGCCGCGATCAGCTCCGCGATCTGTTTGCGGTCGAACAGTGCAAATGCGCCGTGCCCTAATTCGTCGTCGAGCCGGCGCGGGCTGCCTTGGCAGCGCATCGCCGCGAACATCTCGCCGTAGGCGGCAATCGTGCCCGGCTCCGGGGCGTAGGTGCCGAATCCCACGAGGTCGTTTGCAGCGCAAGTGAGACCAGTTTCCTCGGTCAATTCGCGCAGCGCAGCTTGCGCCGCGGTCTCATGATCGTCGATGAAGCCGCGCGGCACTTCCCAGAATTCCCGTTCGATCGGATGCCGATAGACTCGCAACAGCAGGATTTTGTCGCCGAGCACCGGCAAGATGTCGACGCCCGCGATACGGCCGGCTCGCGGTCGAAGCGGATCGACCACCAGATAATCCCTGACGTCGTTGCTCCGATCATCGACCAGGTGGTCCAAATAAACCCGCCAACGGCTGTTCTGCGCGACAACACGACGCTCCTTGAGCGAGACGCGGCCCACGTCAGAGTCCGTTCGGTTGATACAGCACTATCTTGCTGCCGTCGTTGTCGAAACCGACGTTGACTTGGATGAGCTTGTTCAGCCGTTCGCGCACGTGTTCGCGCCTGTCCGGATCCACCAGGAACACCATGAACCCGCCACCGCCAGCGCCGAGAAGCTTGCCGCCGATGGCGCCCGCGGCACGACCGGCTTCATAGATTTCGTCGATCTGGGTGTTCGATACCGAATCGGCGAGCTCCCGCTTGATACGCCATGATTCGTGCAGCAGCTCGCCCAATTCGCGCAGCGGCGCGTTGCGATCGAGCAGCACATCGACGGCGTTGTCGACCATGCCGCGGATGGCGCGCAGCTGCGCCCTGCGGGTGCCCATGTTCTTAATCTGGTCCTGAGCAAAATCGGAGGCGAAACGCGAGAAACCGGTGAAGAACAGCATAATCGAGCGGCCAAGCTCGTCGCGCCGGTCCGGCGGAAGAATGATGGGCGTAACAGTGAAGGTGCCGTCGGAATGAAAGTCGATGCGGTTGAAGCCACCATACGCCGCCCACAACTGATCCTGCGAGCCGACATTCTCCTTCAGCACGTCCTGTTCGATACGGATTGCCTCGCGCGCAAGATCTCGCTTGGTAATCATTCTGCTGTCGAGCGCGTGCAGCGCGTGCAGTAGGCCGACAGTGAAGGAACTGCTCGAGCCCAGTCCGGATCGTGCCGGCAGATCGGCGTCATGGTGGATTTCGAGCCCGTCGGTAACACCCCGATCGGAAAGAATGCCACGCACGGCCGGGTGTTTGATCTCGGCGATGCTGTTGACCAGCTCGACCTGGGAATAGACGATGCGTGACTTGTGCTCGAAAAACGGCGGCAGCCGTCGCACGCTAATGTAGCAGTATTTGTCGATCGCGGTGCCGACCACGCAGCCGCCGTGTTCGCGGAACCAAGAAGGATAATCGGTCCCGCCGCCGAACAGCGAAATACGGAAAGGGGTGCGGCTGATGATCATGAACACGAACTCCGCATTCTATGCCGGACCGGCGCCCAGCAAGCCGCCGGCGCGCTCAAGCGATTCTGGCGTGCCGATATCGATGAATTGAAAGCGTCCGGCGAACGCGGCGAGTGTGCCCGCCGGCAAACGCTCGAATACGTCATGTTCAATCGAAGCCGCGGCGCCGGAGGCAATATCGTCGAGTAGCCGCGCCGACAAGAGATAGACTCCGGCGCTAATCAAAGCCCGACCATGAAATGCCGCGTCCTTCTCGACGAATCCGACAATGCGGCCACGGCGGTCAAGCTCAACCCGCCCGTAACGGCCGCCATCGTTCACCTCCGCGCAGAGTACGGTGCCGATCGCCTTATTGCGGCAGTGGCACTCGACAAAGGCGCAAAGGTCGGCGTCGACAAAGCTGTCCCCATTCATAATTAGCACCGGGTCGCTCTGTAACGCGTTGCGGGCAAACCGGATCGCGCCAGCCGTGCCCAGCGGAGACGGCTCGACAATCGTCACTACGTCAATCCGCCGAGGCGGTTGAGCATTCAGGTGACCGATGACCGCCTCCGCCTTGTAGCCCAGCCCGAGGACGACCCGCCGGGCGCCGAATCGCTCCAGCCAGTCGAACAGGTAGGCAAGGTAGGGGCGTCCTGAGATCGGAGCCAGCAGTTTCGGCAAATCGCCCAACGCCGGCCGGATACGCGTCCCTAATCCTCCGGCAAGGACGAAAATGTCGAGCGCCTCCAAACAGCGTGCGCGCGGCTCGACTGTTCCGCTCACGCGGCCGGCTGTGCGCCAGACATCTCCATGTCTTCAACGATTTTGCGGCGCAGCTTGTGCCGGGTCATCTGGTCGATGTGTTGGCGCGTTTCCCAGCCGAATTTCTGCGTCACCGAGTCGAGATAGCGTCTCCGGGTGAAATATTGATGGAAAGCCGTATCGCGGAATTTGAGCACCTGCGCCGCCGAAACCTTTTCTGTCGGCAGCGGCAAGCAGTCGAAGCTGTGCTGCGAGAAACCGCTCCAGCTCGAAGGCAGCGCCCAGTTATTCTGCACCGCCATGCTATAGAGCGGCGAACCAGGATAGGCCATGGCCGAGTAAAAATTGGCGAACTCGCAGTTGAGTTCGTTGGCAAGATCGAGCGTCGCCTGCATTGATTCGAGATCGTCGTCCGGAAGTCCAAAGATGAAGTTGCCTATGACGCTGATCCCGGCAGTCTGGATCTGCCGGACGATGTCGATGATCTCATCCTGGCTGAAGGACTTCTCGGCGCCGTCGCGAACATGCTCGCTGCCGGATTCAATGCCGAGCGCAAGCCACCGCACACCGGCCCTGCGGAGTTTGTCCAGCATGCGCGAACGCACCGTGTCGACCCGCGCATAGGCCCAGATGTTGAGGCCGTAATTGCGGTCGATAAGCTCGTCGCAGATCGCCATGACGTGACGTTCGTTGAGGACAAACATTTCGTCGATGATCTTGTAGGTCTTGATGCCGTAGGTGTTGTGCAGGAGGTCAATTTCGGCCGCTACCGCCTTCGGCGCGCGCATGCGATAGCGGTTTGTGCCGAACGGTGCGTTGATACAGCAGAATGTGCACTTGTACGGGCAGCCGAGCGACGTGTAGATCGAAGCATATGGCTTGCGAGATGCGAGATCGCCGAAGCATTGCCAATTGTGCGCGCGGTACCTGTCCATTGGCAGCAGATCCCAGACGTTCCCGTGCAGGTCCTTTTCCAGGTCCTTGATCAGCGGCGGCGAGAGATTGTTGCGGATCTGACCATTGTCCCACCACACCAGGCCCTGGACCGTCGAGAAGTCGCGGGGAGTGCCGGCCCGCAGCACGTCAAGCAATTCCTGGATAGTCACCGGGCCTTCGCTGTTGCAGACGAAATCGACCGCTTCTTCGCGCAACGTTTGTTCCGGCAGCGCCGATACATGGCCGCCGACGATGATAATCGGCTGCTCGCCGTTGCGCAGCTTGATGGCGCGGCAAGTCGGACTCGCGGCCACCATCTGCTGCGTCGAGGCGGACGGCTGGTGGCCAAAAGTAATCATCCCGACCAGCCGCGGTGCTCGCGCAGTGATCTTCTCGGCGACCGTCTCCGGCCCAAAGCCCTCGGCTTCCGCGTCGATGATTTCGACTGTGTAGCCGCGATCGCGCGCGTAACCGGCGATCAAGCGGCACCACAGAGGGGGCTCGACCGCGGTCAATTCCTCGCCCAGTTCCTGATATATACGATCGCGCCCATTGGGATTAATGAGCAGCAGGTCGAGATCGGAAGCCATGGAGACGACCCTCATCCGCCGGTAGGATCAGCTACTTTATTTAGCGAGATGCGAACAATTGCAAGGGAAAATTACACGGAATTCCGCTGGAACTTCAACGGATAATGCTCAAGGCGACGACTTGTGCAAGCCTTTGCCATACAAGGTATGGAATAACGACGGCATGCGCGCGCGAGGGGAGGAATGACCGAGATCAACGACATGGTGGAAATCCACTTCCGCCGCTCGTGCGAGACGCTCGATAAGGCGGCGCGGGATGGAAACTTGCGTGCCGTCATTTACGCCATCGCCGATGTCATTGCGCGTGCCTTTCGCTCCGGCGGCAAGTTGCTCATTGCGGGCAACGGCGGCAGCGCTGCGGACGCACAACACATAGCCGGCGAATTCCTGTCCCGACTGAACTTCGATCGCAATCCCTTGCCGGCGATTGCGCTAACCACCGACACCTCGGTGCTCACGGCGATCGGCAACGATTACGGTTTCGACCGAGCCTTCGAACGTCAGGTGCGTGGACTCGGTCGGCCTGGCGACGTCTTTCTTGCGATCTCAACATCAGGCCGGTCGCCGAATGTGCTAATCGCGCTCGAGGCCGCCCGCGAGATCGGACTGACAACGATCGGCTTCACCGGAGACGGACCGCGCGACATGTCCGCGCAGTGCGATCACTGCCTCGTCGCGCCGTCGGGTGAAACTCCGCTCATTCAGCAGATTCACATCGTCGCGGCCCACGCCATTTGCGGTCTAGTTGAGCGCGATCTGTTCGGCGGCAGGCCGGCACCGGCGATCTGAGGCTAAGGCGAAAAAGAGCGATCATGGAGCAGCGCGCGGCGGTCATCTTTCCGCTAACCGGCAAGCGGGTGTGGGTGGCTGGTCATGGCGGCATGGTCGGCTCCGCACTGGTGCGTCGGCTCCAGCGTGAGGCTTGCATTGTGCTGACCGTCGGGCGCGGCGCTCTCGACTTGCGCCACCAGGCCGAGGTGGAGGACTGGCTGCTGGAGAACCGCCCGGACGCGATTTTTATCGCCGCAGCAACCGTCGGCGGCATCCGCGCCAACGCGACGCGGCCCGCCGAGTTTCTCTACGACAACCTCGCCATTGCCGCCAACGTGATCCACGGCGCAGTCAGATCCAGCGTGGCAAAGTTGATGTTCCTTGGCGCCGCGTGCCTCTATCCGCGGCTCGCAGCACAGCCGATGTCGGAAAACTCGCTGCTCACCGGGCTGCCCGAGCCGACCAACGAATGGTACACGGTCGCGAAGATCGCCGGAGTCAAGCTGTGCCAAGCCTATCGCCAGCAACACGGCAGCGATTTCATCGCCGCAGTCCCGGCCAACCTTTATGGTCCCGGCGATAATTTCGACGTGGAGGCGGGGCACGTAGTTCCCAGCCTGCTGCGGCGTGCGCATGAGGCGCGGGTAACGAACGCGCCCGAGCTGCCAATCTGGGGTACCGGCAACGCGCTACGCGAGTTCATGCACGTCGACGATTGCGCCGATGCGCTGGTGTTCCTGATGAAGGCCTATTCCGATCCGCGGCTGATCAATGTCGGAAGCGGCCAAGAGATTTCGATCGGGGAACTGGCGCGCAAGGTTTGCAGCGTCGTCGGCTATACCGGGCGGCTTGCCTTCGACACCAGCAAGCCGGACGGAATGCCGCGCAAACTCTTGAATTCATCGAGGATATTATCGATGGGTTGGCGCGGTCAGATTGCGCTTGATGACGGTCTGCGGCAGACCTATCGCTGGTTTTTGGAATGCGGGCAGGTTCGCAGCGGCGAACTGACGGCGTGAGACAGATGACCGACCAAAGCCGCAATTTCCCGCGGATCAGTATTATCACCCCCTGCCTAAACGGCGAACGCTTCATTGTTGACGCAATCGAGAGCGTATTGCGCCAAGGCTACCCGAACTTGGAGCACATCGTTGTCGACGGAGGCTCCACCGATGCGACGCTCTCGCTGCTCCGGGGTTATAGCTATCTAATCGTCATCTCCGAGCCCGACGGGGGCTCGCACGAGGCGATGAACAAGGGGATTGCCCGCGCGACCGGCGACGTCATTGCTTTCATGAATGTCGACGACACCTACCCCGACGATACGCTCACCACCATCGGCGCCGCATTTGTCGCCAACCCTGGCACCGACATCGTGCTCGGCGACACCGTCGTGTATGAGAATGGCACAGGCGGCCACCACACGGTCCGCTTCATCTTCAATCACCCACGCGGCATCTGGTTGATGGAATGCCTGTTCGGCAATCCGGGACTCAACGGCTGTTTCTTTCGTCGCTCGGTATTTGAGAAGGTCGGATTGTTTAACAATGATTTCCACATTTGTGCAGACCGGGATTTTTTCATACGTGCAGCGTTAGCCGACGTAACGTCCGTCTCCCTGAATGTCCCAACACTCTTTTATCGCGCTCACGGCGGCTCGCAAACCATCAATCCCGCAAGATCGAACGTGATAGCCATTACCACCGAGCTGTTTCGTATGGCGTCGGATTTCCTTGAATTGAGCGAGAAGGCACGAAGCCACTCGCATTTGGCGCACGCGTGGCAGGCGTTCGAGGGCGCCCGGCTCGCGTTTGTTCAGATGCGCAGTGGACAATGGTCAAACGCGGCGAAGCTCCTTGTCCACATCGCTCGCCATGATCCGCTCTGGCCTATTTACCTGACGCGCGCGTTATATTTGCGGCGTATCGTCAGGCAAAATTATCGTGGCGGATGGAACGCGGATTTGTGCCTGAGCAACAAACACGGCTAGCAAGTCGCTTGCTACCTGAAGGAATACGGCCCTTCCCAGCGGTGACGCTAGGGACCGCGTATAGCGGCAGCTCCGGCGCTCGTGTCGCTGCTCTAGTCCCGACCCGTCTGCGAAGGCCCGCGAAGCCTAGCCTGCGTGACGCAATGCGGAAACGTCGCGTCCACTCGCATTTACTCGCCCATCGTTCACTTGCCCGCCGCCACACAGACCCTTCATCGCCTCGACAAACGGCTCGTTTGCCTCTTTCGCTCGCCGATCGTATTTCTCAATTGAGCACAGATAATCGTTTATCCAAGCTTGCCGATCACCGAGCTGGTACGCTCCAAATTTTAGCGCTGTATCGAATTTGCCGTCCCACAGCATTGCCACTTCTTCAATCAAGTGATTGTGGAATCTTTTTGTGACCACAGGAATCTGACCGAGCATAATGGCGCGAAGAATGCGCATTGGGCTCGAATACGGCCATTCCGAAGTTTGCGGGGGGTTAATGTTGAAGAGGTAACTGGGAGTGATTGAATCGTATTGAGCCTGAAGATAGGTCGGAATTGACGGGGTGGTCGGAGACCTTGAAGGATGCGTTCGTCCCCCCTTAGCTGCTGAGGCGATCGAAGCAGGCGGGGTTTCAAATGGTACGTGCCGATAAATGGGAGCGAACCACCCGGCGCGCTTGAACGTCCTGACAAGTTTGCGCGCGACTTGCGACCGATATCTGGTTCGCGTTCCTGTCGCCGTAAAACCTGCAGATAGATCTTCAAGGCGATTCTGTTGCAGGCTCGGAAGCGTGCCGATTCGCGGATATACCATAAGCGGCGAAGCAAGATGGGAGCCCAATGTTCCTACTTCGGATAGCGTCTGTAGAATCGCCGGTTGCACGGACGTCAGGAGATCGCAATGTTCGAGCACATTGACGAAACCGAGGTAGCGCATCCGCATATATGATGGCATGCCGCCGACCAGGGCCCGCAAGGCACCACCCGACAACATGGCCCAATCGCGTCCTGCTCCAAAAAAATTAAACGTTTTAGTTATTTCCAACCCAAAAATGCGGACCGGCGTCACGAATTCCGTCGCCACGACAACGATCTTGGTGTTCGGATAATGCTCCTTTGTTCCCCTGATCGCCGCTATGTGGACGGGGCTGGAAAATTCGTCGATGAGAATATTGACGCTGTTTTGTTTCAGGCGGGTGATTATTTCGACCGAAAAGTTTTCGGAAAGGGCACTGTAGACGGCGTAAATAATCTCATTAATTCCCACCAAGGACCTGTGATTCCCTACTACGATGTAAACTTGTTCCGGCATAGTCCTCTCGCAACATTGTCTCGCCACACGCCCACCCCGATCGCCTCCACTTCAGAATCGCCAGGCATGCTGTGGGATTTAGTGCGCGGTTATTTTTCAAAGTCTAAATCAAATCGGCGCGTAGAGTCGAGGCTATTCCCAATTGGAAAATTGCTCGCGCGTGTGAGACGGGGTCCAAAAAATCGAACTCAGCGCGATAACAATCGGGCATTTCATCTCTGCAGTGCCGCGACGACCCGCAATAGGGCATGAAACCGGCGCCGACACCATCCAATTTCGGCCATGCCGTCACTGACGAATCGACCAAGCGACACAGGCGCGGACCGCACCTCACGTTGCGCATGACGTAACGCGCCTTGCCTTTGGACGTTAATTCAGGCAAACCCAAAATCAGACAGCGAGCGCGCTCTCGGATGGTGGCTGAAACAAGAAGCGGGTACGAGGCTGCTAACTAAGTAACGCCGATGAACGTTCAAGATGTCAAACGCGCGCTTCCGACGAGCCCGGCGCCGCTGGTACCGACCGCGGGTGTGCCGGCCGCGGCGATTGCGAGAAAGAGCGAGACCGTCGCCGACATTGCCGCGACGGAAATTTTCGATGGATTTCGCGCTTGGCGGGTGTGGACGATTCTTGGCTGGGACGATATTCGCCAGCGTTACCGCCGTTCAATACTTGGTCCCTTCTGGATCACGCTGAGCATGGGCATTTTTATTTTGCTGCTCGGGGTCATCTACAGCCATCTATTTCATATGGATTTGTCGACATACATGCCCTACTTGTCGGTAGGTTACATCGTCTGGGGTTTCATTTCCGCGACCACCAACGACAGCTGCGGAGCTTTTCACGAAGGCGCCCGGATCATCAAACAGATCAGGCTGCCATTCACGACTTATGTGTTCCGCGTAATTTGCCGAAATTTCATCGTATTCCTGCACACCATCGTCATCTTCATTCCCGTTGCGATCTATTTCAATGTGATACCCGACTGGAAGACGCTTCTCGCCTTGCCTGGGCTCTTCCTCGTTGTTGTCAACGTCACCTGGGTTGCCGCCACATTGGCCATCATCAGTACGCGCTATCGCGACGTCCAACAGATCGTCGGCACGATTGTTCAACTAATGATGTTCGCCACGCCGATCATGTGGCCGGCAAGTTCGCTCGGCAACGCAATGATCGTTGCTGAAGTCAATCCGGTTTATCACCT
>Ga0335078_10011498_pt1 | contig 13132 bp, 11 predicted proteins | sample Lox_Sample_32_FD_206711 | JGI IMG/M metagenome (GOLD analysis project Ga0335078, IMG submission 206711) | Soil microbial communities from Loxahatchee National Wildlife Refuge, Florida, United States - Lox_Sample_3.2 | ecosystem: Environmental > Terrestrial > Soil > Wetlands | place: USA... | reverse complement strand
AAGCGCTCCGCGGGAGCGATGGGTCAGCAACGCGCTTCTCGTTGAGGACGCAGGCGAGCTGTCACAAAGCGGCACCCGAGCTGTGGTGGCCTAGGTGCCGGATTCTGGACGGCAAGGGAAAAGGCCGGATGGCTGCTGGTCGGATGTCTCTGAAGAGATTGAGATTATTGGCCTCCCGCTGGACACCCTGTGCTGGCGCTTCCAGCCGAAATCTCAATGATATCAACGCACCGAGCGCCATCCCCCTCACAAAGGCTTCGGCATTGCATTTTGTACCTATGAGTGGTACATAGACACATATATGGAGCCGCCGGATGATCGTAAGCTTTCGGGACGACTGGCTGCGCGGTTTCTTTGTCGAGGACATGCGGTCGCGGCACATCCCGTCCGATCTCGAAAGCCGGCTCTTCCGCAAGCTCCAGATGATCGATGACGCGACGAGTGATCAGGACTTGCGGGTGCCGCCCGGCAATCACTTCGAGAAGCTGCGTGGTAATCTGGCGGGGCTCCACTCGATCCGCGTCAACGATCAGTGGCGGCTGATCTTCCGGTGGGACGGCAGCCGCGGCGAGGCGGAAGGCGTCTATCTCGACGACCACAGCTACAGATGAGGCGAACCATGCTGACGACGAAGCGCAAGCCGGCCACGATCGGCGAAATCCTGATCGAGGAGTTCATGCAGCCGATGGGGCTGACCCAGGCCGCGCTGGCGGCGGCGATGGGCGTTCAGCGCAAGCACGTCAACGAGATGTGTAACAACCGCCGGACCGTGACGGCGGCGACCGCCCTCATCCTCGCACGCGTGTTCGGCAACAGTCCGGACTTCTGGCTGAACGTGCAGCGGCGCAGCGATCTGTGGGAGGCGATGAACAGTCCCCGCGAGCGCGAACGGATCGAACGTGCGACGCCGCTTGGTACGGCGGCGTGATCCTCATCGCCGGGAAGGGGAAGGACGTCCCGAGCGTTCGCAGTTCTGTTCTGAAGTGGCGGAGAGGAAGGGATTCGAACCCTTGATACGGCTTTAGACCGTATAACGGTTTAGCAAACCGCCGCCTTCAGCCACTCGGCCACCTCTCCGATCTTCCGTTATCACTAGGCGCAGCCGGGACGGCAAGCAAGCCGGTTTCCGAAGCGCGCCGGTGTGGTAAACCTGTGCATCGGAAACGGCCGCAATGCGTCAGCAAGTCTCCTCCACCCGACGGCACCAAACCCGAATTTGGCTCGCTGCAGCACTGTTGTGCCTCAGCGCACTCGCAGCGCACGCGCAGGCCAAGTTGGTTGAACGCGAGGTCAAGGCGACGCCGGGCCGCGATGCGCGCGTCGGCATCTACACCGACATCAAACCGGATTGCACCTCGGGCCCGCTGCCGGCGATCAGGCTCGTTACTGCACCCGCGCACGGTGCTGTTAACGTCAAGCGCGGCACGTTGAAAGCCACCAATTTCAAGCAATGCCTGGCGACGGAGGTGCCGGCGTTCGTCGCGCTCTATCGCGGAGCGGCCGAGTTCAACGGCACCGACGAGTTCGTGCTGGAAATTACCTGGCCCGGAGGCCGCAAAGAGCTCCAGCACTTCCGGGTGAATGTCTCCGCACATCCGGGCGGCGGTCAGGGAATTTAGGGTGTGCGGCTGTCGCCGCAAAACCCGATCGGCTTCGCTAATGCGACATGAAGATCGGCAAACTCATGCGGGCGAGCAGGTCATAGGTGACACCGCCGAGCATCTTTTCCCACAGGCGTGGATGGCCGAAGGCGCCGGCAACCATCAAATCGGCTCCACGCGCATGGGCCTCGGCCAGCAGCTGGTCGGCAATCGCGCCGCGAGGAACATCTTCGATGCGAACCGCATCCACCGTCGCGCCGTGACGCCGTAAATGCTCCACCATCTGCTCCCCGGCCGGGCCAGCATGCGTGTCGATGAAGCCGGTCGGATTGATCATGAGCACAGTGGTCCGCTCGGCGCGCTCGATCAGGGGCAGGGCATCGTTGAGCGCGCGCGCCGCCGGCCGGCTCGAGTTCCAGGCCACGGCGATATGGCGACCAAGCGTGGCGAATGATCCGTCGGCGGGAACAAATAACACCGGCCGTCCGCTGACAAACAAGAGTTGCTCAGAGAAGGTATAACTGATGGAAGTTGGCCCCTGCGGCTCATCGCGGCCCAGAATGCAGAGATCGGCGTAACGCGCGTACTGGGGGACGACGACCGCGGCGTCGCCGTCAATGCCAAGCAGTTCGGCCTGCAAGCCGTGGTCTTTCTTCAGCTCGTCCAGGCTTGCTTGCAGCCGTTCCGCGATCGCATCGATCGAGGCTTTGATACGTTCGTCGAGCAGGTGCAGTCCTTCGGCGGAGACCAGTCCAAGTTCGGCCGCCTTGCGCCGGTCCAATTGGGCGCGGCTCCATTCTCTCGCGTACAGTGCCGTCAAGCGGCTGCCGTGGCGGATGGCAAGATCGGCTGCCAACCGCAGACGCACGAGCGAAGCGTCGGTTTGATCGACATAGACGAGCAGGTCCTTCAATGCCATGACGCCTCTTGCGGGCCGAGCCAAGGGTCAAAAGTGGTCCCGCTTCGGTTCCCATGCCGTGTCGCGATGTTGATGTTCGCTAAGGTTTCGATTGCGGCGCCACCGCCAAGTCCTCGCTCTCCGTTTTGCCCGACTGCTCCTTATTGCTGCCGCTACTCGACTGCTGACCGGCGATGCGCACTGTATCCCCGGCCGAAAGCGAGTCCGGCGGACTGTTCACCACGCGATCGGTAAGTGACAGCCCCTTGAGAACTTCGACTTCGGTGCCGAGATTGCGGCCGAGTGTGATCGGCTTCAATTCGATCTTGTTATCCGGGCCGATGGTGGCGACTTGCAACCCGTTCTCGCGAAAGATCAGCGCGCTTGTCGGCAGCCGGACTAAGTGCGGATTGCTCGGCAGCTCGAAACGCACCTGCGCGTAAGCGCCCGGCTGCAGCTGACCGTCCGGGTTGGCGGCGTGCAGTTCCACAAGCAGGGTGCGTGCGGTTTCGTTGATGGCATTGGAGGTGGTGGCGACTGTCGCCTTGAACGTGGTGTCGGGATGTTGCGGCAGACTGAGAGTGGCGGTCAGTCCCGGTTTGATACCGGCGGTCAATTGTTGCGGGACTTGTACGTAGACCCGCATCTCGTGGATGTCCGCGACGCGGAATAGTTCCGGCCCATTGCCGCCACCGGTTCCACTCCCGGCGTTGATGAGAGCGCCGATGTCGGTTTCCCGCGCGGTGACGACGCCGTCAAAGGGCGCCGTGATCCTCTTGTAATCTTCCAGCACCTGTAGGCGATCGACGTCGCCCTGGTCGGCCGCCACTTCCGCCTGGGCGGCGTTCAGCCGGGCGATGGCGCTGTTGTAGTCAGCTTGCTTGCTTTCCTGCTCCTGGGCCGAGACGACGCCTTTCGGTGATTCCTGCCAGCGCTGATTGGTGGTCTCTGCGAATACCCGTTCGGCCTCTCTGACCTTGACGCCGGCTTTGGCCGAATTGAGCTTGGCTCGGGAGGCGGCGAGTTGCGCATCGAGATCCGGAGCATCGATTTCAGCGAGGAGATCGCCCTTTTTCACGTGGGCGCCGTAATCGAAATACCAGTTCTTCAGATAACCGCTGACGCGGGCAAAGATCGGCGCTTCATACCAGGCTTGAACGGTGCCGGGCAGCATCAGGTGCTGAACCGCGGCGCCTTGCCGTGGCGAGATGACCGCTACGGTCGGAATCGCCTGCTCCTGCGTCCACTGTTTGACTTCCTCCTCGTGAGTGCGCCGCTGCAGAATCCCGAATACCGCAATGACAATTGCGGCGGCCACCGCGACCAGCGCGATCGTTCGCAAGTTTCGCGGCGGCGATGCGGATGCCGTATCCTGATGGGGCCGGTGATCTTCTGAGTCCATAGGTGCTCGCGTTTAGACGGGTGCTGCGGCGTTCGCAGCGCCCGGCGAAGCCTCACGACGCCGATCCTGCCGGGAATGCAAGACCGCGAAAACGGTTGGGACGAAGAACAGCGTCGCCACGGTTGCGACCAAAAGGCCGCCAATGACCGCGCGGCCGAGCGGCGCATTCTGCTCGCCGCCTTCGCCCAAAGCAAATGCCATCGGCAGCATTCCGATGATCATGGCAAGTGCGGTCATCAGCACCGGGCGAAGCCGCGTAAAGCCGGCCTCAAGCGCCGCCGACGACGCGTCCAATCCCACCGTCAGCCCTTCACGGGCAAAACTGACGAGCAGAATACTGTTCGCGGTGGCGATGCCCATGCACATGATAGCGCCGGTAAGCGCGGGGACCGACAGGGTCGTGCCGGTCATGAACAGCATCCAAACGATACCGGCGAGCGCGCCAGGCAACGCCGTAATGATGATGAAAGGATCGACCCACGATTGGAAATTGACCACGATCACCAGATAGATCAACAGGATCGCACCGGCCAGCCCGAAGTAAAGCTGGCTGTAGGCGCTGGTCATGGTGCGAACCTGGCCTCTCAGCACGACATAGGAGCCGCGCGGTACATCTTTGCGGGTTTCCTGGAGGATGCGATCGATGTCGCCGGAGACCGCGCCGAGATCACGACCCTGGACGGCACCATAAATGTCGACGACCGGCTGCACATTGTAGTGGGACACAACGCCAGGGCTCGGCCCGGGCGTGATCTGCGCCAGGCCGCCCAAATACTGCGGCGTCTCAGTTCCTGCCGAGGTAATCGGCACGTTGACCAGGTCCGAAATCGAGTCGATGCGATATTGCGGCATCTGCGCGACGATCGGATATGAAACGCCGTTCTCGTTGTTCAGCCAGAAATTCGGATGCACCTGGGCGCTTCCCGAAAGCGTAACCAGGAGACTGTTGGCGATGTCGCGCTGGCTCAGGCCGACTGCGCCGGCGAAGGTTCGATCGACGTTCACGTTGATCTGCGGATAGTTGAACACCTGCTGGATGCGCAGGTCGGCGATGCCGGAAATCAAGCGGATGCGCTTGAGCAAGTCCGTGGCGTAGGCGTAATTCGCCTTTTGGTCATGGCCGATGACCTGCACATCGATCGGCGCCGGCAGGCCGAAATTTAAGATTTGCGAGACGATGTCGGCCGGCAGGAACGAAAATGTGGCGCCTGGGAATTGCTTTGGCAAAATGGTCCGCAGCTGCTTGATAAAAGTTTCGGTCGAAGCGTGACCCTCCTTGAGGCTGATCAAGGTGTCGCCGTCCTCCGGACCGATCGTTCCGGTGTTTTGGTAGGCCATGTTGATGCCGGAAAACGGCAGCCCGATGTTGTCGACAATGTTGTCGAGTTGCTCCGGCGGGATCGTCTGGCGAACGGTCTGCTCGATGCGGTCGAACAGGCGCGCGGTTTCCTCGATGCGGGTGCCGGCCTGGCCGCGTACGTGCATTAGAATCTGTCCGGAATCGACTGCCGGAAAGAAGTTCTCGCCGAGGAATGGCCAAAGTCCGAACGACAGGAGCACACAAGCGAGAAAAGCGGCGATGAAAGTCTTTGGATGACCGAGCGCGAGCAGCAAAAGCGATCGATAACGGTCTCGGATGCGCTCAAACCGCCGATCAAATGCCAGCTGAAAGCGCCTGAAAGGGTTGCGCCAGCGGGTCGGCGGTGGCTCGCCATGGCCGGCGACGGCGTGCTCACCGGCCATCAGATAATTGGCCATGGTCGGGACCAGTGTGCGCGACAGGATGAACGAGCCGACGAGAGCAAAGACCACGGCTTCCGCCAGCGGCCGGAACAGGTAGCCGGCGACGCCGCCAAGCTGGAACATCGGCACGAACACAATGCACAGGCACAACAGCGTCACGAAAGCCGGAATGACGATCTGTTGTGCTCCGTCGAGGATTGCCGTTTCGATCTCTTTGCCCTGTTCCAGATGATAGTTGATGTTTTCGATGGTGACGGTTCCGTCGTCGACCAGGATGCCGACGGCAAGAGCAAGGCCTCCCAAAGTCATCACATTGATGGTTTCGCCCAGCCACGACAGGGCTGTGAGTGAAAAAAGTATGGCGAGTGGAATCTCGATCAGGATGATGACCGTGGAGCGCCAACTGCCAAGGAAGATCAGGATCATCAAGCCGACCAAAGCGGCCGCCAGCGCCGCCTCCCGGATGACGCCAAAGACGGCCGCTTTGACAAAAATCGACTGGTCGCCGACGGCATGCAGGTTGAGGCTGGTCGGCAAACTCTCTTCAATACGCGGCAGCAGCGATTTGACGCCTTCGATGACGCTGAGCGTCGACGCCGCACCGGCCTTGAGAATGGTCATCAGCACCGCTCGCGATCCGTTGACCCGGACGAGGTTGGTCTGCGGCGGTGAACCTTGGTGCACGTAAGCTACGTCGTGGAGGAAAATGACCGTGCCGTTGACCTTCTTCACCGGGAGGTCGTTGATCTTCTCAAGCACCACCGGGCTCGCATTGAGAGCTACGTTCCAGTCGAACTTGCCGACCTTCTCATCGCCCGCGGGCAAGATCAGGTTCTGTACCGTGATGGTGTTGACGACATCGTCGGCCGACACGTTATGGGCCTGCATAGCCTGCTGATCGAGATCGACCTGCACCTGCAGAATCTTGCCGCCATAGGGCGAAGGCACCGCGGCGCCGGCGACGGTCGAGAGCTGCGGCCTGATGAAATTCTGGCCGAAATCAAAGAGCTGCATCTGCGGCAGCTTTTTGCTCGATAACGCCAGCTGCAGGATCGGCACGCTGGTAGCGTTGTAGCTCAACACGTAAGGCGGCGTTATGCCCGGCGGCAACAGCTTAAGCACCGTTTGCGAGGCTGCCGTCACCTGCGCCAAAGCAGCAGCAATATCCACGTTCTTTCGAAAGAAGATCTTTACGACGCCGTAGCCCGTCAACGACTGCGATTCGATGTGCTCGATGTCGGCGACCTGTGCGGTCAGATAACGTTCGTAGAAGTAGATGACCCGGCCGGACATATCGTTCGGCAGCAGGCCATTGTAGGTCCACACCACGCTCACCACCGGAATATTAATGTTGGGAAAGATGTCGGTCGGAGTGAGCAGTGCCGCGCGGACGCCGAAAAGCGCGATCACGATGGCGAGTACGACGAACGTGTAGGGACGCTTGAGCGCGGTAACGACGATCCACACGGCAGCGATCTCCTAATGGTGCCGCAACCGGCGCGCTCCGCGATGTCGGACGCTGAGCACGGTCGGAACGAGGAACAAAGTCGCCAGCGCTGCCACAGTCAGGCCGCCGCTGACGGCGCGGCCCGGCAGCTCGTTCTGCTCGCCGCCCGGACCGAGCGCAAACGCCATCGGCACCATGGCGACGATCATGGCAAGCGCCGTAACGAGTGCCGGGCGAAACTGCGTAACGCCGCAGTCCGGCGTCGCTGTGCGTACCGGCGATACGATCTTGCGGTCACAGCACCGGCGCACCCGCCTGCACCCAACGCCAAAATATGGCCCTTCAGGCAGGACTTTAGCGGCGACAAGACGCATTCAACGTGAAGCTCCCGGAGACAGTTGAAGCCCAAATCGGACCGGGGTCCGCGGGCTCAGCTTCCTCAGTTTCGTCGCTCCCCGTTTCGCGCGAATTGCAGCCACTCCGGCGATCGAAGCTGGTGCCTCGCGCGGGGGACAATGCGCGACACTCTATTCGCTGACAAGCGCGATTTAGCCTCTCAAGTGCGCGCATCGGTCGCGTCGACTTTTAGGAGAATCGCGGCTTCGGGCGCGCCTGCGTGTTGCCGAGATGTCACATACCCGCGCATCGACGCGCCATCCCCAGCCGGCCTGTTGACAAGGTACCGACGGGAACTGATGGTATCGCTGTATATTTTCGTATACAGCGCGCGGCTGTACTACAGGGCGGGGGTCATCATGAAAAAACAGGCAAACGACGGGCGGAGTCTGCGCCCGAATCTGACTAGTGCGGGCGTGCGGAAATCCATGATCGGTGGCAGCTTGGGTTGTGCCATCGCGGCCTTGGCGTTGGCGCCATTTGCCGCCCAGGCCGATCCGCTCGATCCCACTTTTGTCAACCAGTGGATGGCGATGGCAACGGCGACCCAGGCCGCGCAACCGCACTGGATGACTCCCCTCGTGACGGTCACGCCGCGCCTTGAGCAAGAGCTGCGTTGGGACTTTTACGATCAGCAAAATGGGACCGGCAGCCAGGGCAACGGCCAACACATTTACAACTACGGCGGCCCGGGCGGCATGAGGGCCGAGTTCATTCCCAGCACCAACACGGAATTGATCCTCGCCGCGCCGCCGGTCGCGAACGCGTGGGGACCAAAAGGCACCGCTCAAGGGATGGGCGATTGGCCGGCGTTTTTGGTGAAATACCGCTTTGCTGCCGCCAACGAGGAAAACGGCAATTACATCGTTACCGCGTTCTTCCAGATGTCGGATCCGTCCGGCACGGGCGCCGGCATCTCAAACAACGTCCTGGTCGCAGCGCCTACTCTGGCATTCGGCAAGGGCTGGGGTGATTTCGACTTCATAATGACGCTCAGTCAGCAATATCCGGTCGCCTCGATCGGTACACCGCCCAAGACCGGCACCACTGTGGGCAATTTCGGCGATCCGTTCCTTTGGAACACCACTTTCCAGTATCACTTCTTGCAATATTTCTGGCCGGAGCTGGAGGTCAATTACACGTATTGGCCGAACGGCACGCATTCGGGCCTCAGCCAGGTGCTGCTCACGCCCGGCATCATCTTCGGCCGCTTTCCGCTCGGACCACCTCGGCAAAACCTGATCTTAGGCGTCGGTTATCAGTTCGCGGTGACCAACAATCCGGTGGTGCAGAACAACGTGGTCGCGACCGTCCGCGTCACCTTCTAGCGGCCTGCGCCGAGGTCCGGCAAATCGCGGACTTCGTACAAAGGTTAGAAGTGTTGCCATTGGGCCGCTACTGTCTTTTTTCGGGGCATTAGCGGCTCACGGTCGCTTGCGCGCGTTATCGAAACCGACCATTCTGGACCGAGGGGATGCCATTTGCAGGCGGAAACTAGACGTTTCGCGTCGGCGCTGCTGATGGTTGACGATCATTGCACTTAGTCGTCGTTGCTTCGGTAGTTGGAGTGCATCCGTCTCGTGCCGGCGCTAGCCAAGTTTCCGCGTCCACAACGGGGCCGCCAACGATGGCGCGCAACGCGCTTCCGCGTCGTTGTGTTGAGCAGTATCGCCTCCGGCGCTTTGGCTTCGTGCGCCGTCGGGCCTGATTACGCGCCGCCGCAAGCGCCGATGCCGGCCGGTTTCGCAGTCGCCGGCGCCACATCTCAACACGCGACGGCTGACCGTCGTGTCGCCGATACCACACAGTGGTGGCGCACGCTGCATGACCGGGAACTTGATTCGCTGATTGATCGCGCCATCGGCGCGAGCCCGACTCTTGAAATTGCTTTGGACCGCCTGCAGCAAGCGCGCGCACAAGAATTCGTCGTCATTGGTTCGGCGTTGCCAATGTTGGGGGCGAGCGAAGGCGGAGCCTTTGGCTCGGGAACCGATTTGGCCCGCGGGCGCGCGAGTCAAACGCTGGTCTCCGCCGAGAACGGCAATTTTGGACAAATTAGCAATCTTGTCGGCTTCGACGCCGCCTGGGAAATCGATGTGTTCGGCAAATTTCGGCGCGCGATCGAGGCAGCGCAGTACGACGTGGAAGCCGCGGTTGCGGCCCGCAACGTGGTGCTGATTTCGCTCGTTGCCGACGTAACCCGCGCGTATCTCGATCTGCGCGCTTTGCAGATGCGGCTCGCGTTGCTCCGAAAACAAATCGGAGTTGTGCAGAAGTATGTCGACTTCGTACAAGAGCGATTCAGCCGGGGCATCACCAACGAGTTGGACGTCACGCTGGCGCAACGTCAACTGGCGCAGTTGCAGGCCGAGATTGAGCCGCTGATCGCCCGGATTAATGCCGCGCGCTATGTGATTGCCGTTCTGATCGGAGAGTTTCCCGAAAGTTTGGGCCAGGAGCTGACAAGGCCCGGAATGCTTCCTGCGCTGCCCGGACGGATTCGTTCCGGTCTGCCGATCGATCTGCTGCGGCGGCGGCCCGACATCGCCGAGGCGGAACGCCAATTGGCCAGCGCCAACGCTCTCATCGGCGTCGCGACCGCCAGCCTGTTTCCCCAAGTGGCCGTCACCGCTTCTTACGGCGCGCAGCAAGGACCGAACCTCACCCAAACACCGATCAATCCGATATGGTCGGTCGGGCCTGCGCTCGCTGCGCCGCTGTTGGATTTTGGCCGGCTCGACGCGTTTGTGGAGAAAGCCGACTATCGCAGCCGCGAGCTTTTATTCAACTACAAACAAACCGTGCTCAACGCCGTGCGCGAAGTGGACACTGCCGTCGATGCCTATAGCGCGCAGCAGGCTCAGTTACGCCATCTCGCCGACGCTATGACGGCTGCAAGGCGCGCGGTAAAGCTTGCGACCGAGCGGTTCGATCGGGGCCTGATCGATTCGCTGAACGTCATCGACGCGCAGCGGCAGGAATTTGCCATCGAGCAAGAATACATATCGGCGCAGCAAAGTGCCGCAGAGCAGCTGGTAACGCTCTACAGATCGCTCGGCGGCGGCTGGGAGGATTATCAGATCTTTCCGCCGATCCGGCTGCCGCTGCCGGCGGTCGCCGCCGCGTTCAAGAGCCTGATGGCGCCGAACGCCGAACCGTAGACCAGCGTGCAATGCAAGCCCGCTGTGATGTGAGCTGTCGATGTGAGATTGGTCCGACCGAAAATCGATCAGACGATTGGTCGGGTCCAGCAAATAATTGAGCAGCTATCTTGGATTTGGATAGGTGGAGGCTGCTGCTTCATTGGCGGCTGGAGCCAAGGGCACGGCGGCAGGAGCAGGGTCGGTCGAAGCGGATGCGCGCTCATATGAGCCCGGTGGAGCCCGCACGGCCGGCATCGAATCTTGCTCCGGTGGATCGCGAAACATCGCGAGAAATTCGGCATATGAATTCGTCAAGGAGCCAAGCGTCACCGTTCCTCGTTCGGTGGCTGGAGCAGCAGCAACCGGAGCCGCAGCAACCGGAGCCGCAGGAGCGATCGACATTGGCGGATCCGACATTGCCGACGACGGGTTTGGAGGCGGCGACACGGCAGCCGTCTGGTAGGGACTAGGGGAATTGGCAGCAGTCGAGGAAGACGGGGAAGAGAACGAGGAACACGCGACCAACGCCGGCAATACGGCAAAGCCCGTCAGCGCAAAGCCGACCCATCGCCCCCTATGGACAACACGCGTCCACTCGCGCCTTCCGCGGTGCCCCTTCTGCTGTGCCATGGCCGAGTTATAGCCATTGCGTGATACCGTCCTCAAGACCTGACCGCACCGAAAGGCCAAGTGCAGCAGATTGCTTCACCTGTCGGCTGCTGTTCCGCCGATCCGGCAGCACCACCGCAGCTGCTGAAGGCCTTTTGCCGCCAGGCAGCTATAGCGAAAATTTGATGTCGGACGAGGCAATGAAGTCGTCGCCGACAAGGCTTATCTGAAGGGGCGTATCGGGGCGCCCCGTTTGCGCGACTGCAAGCGCTATGATCGGACTACCACATGCCCAAAAGCCGCCCGGATTGGTCCCGACCGTTGTCAACCCGCCATCAAAAAAGGAGTGTCTCATGAAACGAACATTCCACGGACTATTGGCGGGCGGCTTCCTCCTGACCAACCCGGCCTTTGCTGGTGAGCCAGCGCTTGTCGACCGCAATGGCCATCCAGTCGCGTTTGATACAACTGCCAAATTGCAAGAACAGTGGAACGCTTATGTCAAAGTCCACGGCATAAAGAGGGGTGGCTACATCTACACGCCCTACAGTGCAAAATTCGGCCGCGGTGGAATCCATTGCGACGATACGGGTACTAATATTTCACCGGCCTGTGACGTCGACGACATTACCATTTTCGGCGGCAACTAAGACAGATCAGGGCCAAGAGGCACTAATACGAGTCAGAGCTTGGAATTGGGGGCACATTCCGAACCGCCGGGAGTTTTGCCGATGACCACGTCGCCCAAAATCCACTCAACGTTCATCGCGCTCGTTGCGAGTTTCGGTTTTGCTTTCGTCGCCGTTTCGGTTGGAGTGTTTCCTGCCGCGGCTACAAGCCGCGACAAGCACCACCAAGCGGCCGCGCAGCAGCGTGTCCATCACGTCAACGCAGCAAATCGCGGGTATTGGTTCGATCCCCGCAACCCCGAGGGTCGCGGTTACGTCGTTCCGCCCGACGCCATCCGCGGGCCCGGCTATGTGTTTGTCCCGGGAGTCGGCATCCTCGATGAATCATGCGACTTGCCGACGAGCGCATGTCCGAACGAGTACCGCGACATCCAGTAAACGTCGCGGCTTTCGCCGCACCGGACGAAATTCGCGCTGGGTAGACCGCCGCTCAATTTTTTTCGAAACCATTGAATTCGCCTTTGATCCTTCGGCAGGCCGGCGTGTTGCTTTAATGCCACGGAGCCGACCGATTTTGTCCTGATGCGCGGCTAAATCGTGGCGGCGGAACCGACCGTCATCCAGCCGTCATGCGGCAAAAATACACCGGTGCAGGGTTAACCGCTGCTTAATTTCCAAAACACCCACAGAGGTTGGAGGGGGCTAAATGGTCGTGAAACGAAGAGCGGGTCTGCTGGCCGGTACTGTGATCGGAGCGTCGTTTCTGATCGCCGTTCCGGCCTTTGCCCAGGATGCGCAGACCCAGAAATTACAGAACCAGATCAATGCCTTGCAGCAGCAGCTGCAAAGCCTTCAAGGGCAGGTTTCGCAGACCAAGCAGCAGGCGCAGGCCGCTGAGCATGCGGTACAAAACCTCCCGGCCGGCATCTACGATGCGGCGCCCGGAGCAGCGCCTATGGTCACAAAAGGGCCGCCGTCCTGGCTGGGCGGGATCCACATCTCGCTGGCCGGTTCGTTCATCGCAATGGAAGGTGCGTGGCGGCAACGGAACGAACTGTCCTCGGGAGCCAGCGACCCGGCTTTCAGTGCACTGCCGTTCTCGAACACACCGCTGTACAATGAAAACGAAACGCGGTTCAGCGCACAACAGAGCCGCATTACGCTGACGGCCAAGGGCGATATCGATCCGACGCAGCACCTGCTGGCTCATTACGAGATGGACTGGCTCGGCGCCGGCGTCACGGCCAACTCGCGTGAAAGCAAC
>Ga0335078_10011494_pt1 | contig 13134 bp, 10 predicted proteins | sample Lox_Sample_32_FD_206711 | JGI IMG/M metagenome (GOLD analysis project Ga0335078, IMG submission 206711) | Soil microbial communities from Loxahatchee National Wildlife Refuge, Florida, United States - Lox_Sample_3.2 | ecosystem: Environmental > Terrestrial > Soil > Wetlands | place: USA... | reverse complement strand
CAGCAGGTGGATCCGCTGGCCGACCGGCTGACGAAGCTCGAGGCCAGGGTGAGCGACCTCGAAAAGAATCAGGCGTCGCAGGCTTCGGACCTGCAGAGCCTGAAGCAGGAGGTGGCGAGCAACAAGATGGACGTCCAGCGCTGCGAGGCGGCAGCGGCCAAGGCCGAGGCAGCGGCCGCCGCCGCGAACGCGGACGCGGAGAAGTGTGCGAAGGCGTTCCAGCTGCACCTCAAGAAGTAGCGCGCCGGCCACCGCCTCGAGTCGCGGCACCGCGCCTACCGCGTGACGTCGACGGGGACGCCACTCTTCTCCTGCACGGTGGCCTCCACCTTCGCCGGATCCACCCGCTCCCAGACGCCTCTGTCGGAGAGCAGACGCATCGCCTCCGACAGGGCGTCGAGCGGGGGGTCGTCGTCGGCATGTACTTCGAGGAAGACGCGATCCCCGTCCTGGCCGACCTTGACCGGCTGCCGCACGATGGCGACCTCGGTTCCCAACGGGACGATTTGGAACAGGGTGCGGATGTCCTCCGGGTAGAGGCGGATGCACCCGTGGCTCACCCTGCGGCCGACCCCGAAGGGTCGGTTCGTCCCGTGGATGAGGATGGTCCGTACCGACAGGCGGAGGGCGTGGGTTCCGAGGGGGTCGTCGGGGCCGAAGGGCACCACCTCCGGAAGCTCGGGTCTCTCCCTGCGGATGGAGGGGGGCACGTGCCAGGCCGGGTGGACCTCCTTCTCCACCACCCGGTAGCGGCCCGGTGGAGTGTCCGTCCCTTCGCTGCCGATCCCCACCGGCAGGGTGACGAGGGTCGCCGTGCCGAGCCGGTCCGTGGCGAAGGCGTAGTAGAGGCGCATCTCGGACAGATTCACTACCAGGGTACCGGGCGTGGCCTCCCGCGGCACGATGAACGAGGTCGGGAGCACCACCTGGGAGCCCGGCTTCGGGACGAACGGATCGAGGCCGGGGTTGGCGGCGGTGATCTCGTTGAATCCGAGGTCGTATTCCCGGGCGAGCTCGATGAGCGACTCGCCGTGGCGAACCTCGTGGAGCTGTGTGCTCCCGATGACTTCCTCGCCAGCCGGATAGCCCCCGGCGAAGGCGGCTGCGAGCAGGGCCGGCGCGAGGGCCAGTGCCGTCACCATTTCACTCCTCCGCCTCCTTCGCAGCCCGGGCGGCCACTCCCCCGTCATTCAATCACGAGAGCGGGCGGGCGCGGGATGGCGCAGCGGGGTCACTTCCCCTCTCCCCCGGTGGCGCCCAGGGAGGGCGCGTAGACCCTCCAGCCGTCCCGCAGCCGCCGGCACCATTCCAGGCTCGTCCGGGCGAAGCGGATCGCTCCCCCAGGGTCCCTCGCCACCTCGCCGCAGAGGCGTGCCGCCCGCCGCGCCCGCTCGAGCGGATCGCCGCTCGCGAGCACCGCCGCGGCGCTCCGGGCGATCCCGGGAAGAGGGGCTCCCGGCGCGTCGGTGACGAGCCGGAGGACGGCGAAGGGGATCCCCGCAGCCATCGCGACCTCGGCCAGGGCCGCCGACTCCATGTCCACGGCGGCGCGCCCGGAGAGAGCGGGCGCGGGAGCGCCGGGGATGAGGACCTCCTCGACGGACACCACCGGGCACGGGACCGGACCCGGGGTGACGCAGCGGAGCCTCCCCGACAGCTCCACCGGAACGAGTCGATCCCCGGCGAGTCGGTGGAGGGAGAGCGCTGTCACCCAGGTGAGCGGCTCGAGCCCCCGCGCCAGGGAGCCGGCGAAACCGGAGGAGACGACGAGGGACGGTTTGGGGCCGCGCGAGAGCCGGCCCTGCAGGGCCCGGCCGGCCCGGGCCAGGCCGACCCCGGTCCGCAGCACCTCCCAGCCGCGGGCCCCGGAGTCGGCGATACCCCGTGCGCAGGAGCGCCTCTCGGCCCCGGTGGCGGCGCAGACGAGGATCACGCGGCGACTTCCGGCCGCGCCAGGAGGCGCCCGACCCCGAGGAGCGTGGCGGCGACGACGGCCGCGCTCGCGACGGCGAGGGGGCGATCTCCGATGGCGACCGTCACCGCGAGGTTGAAGGCGAAGACGCCGGCGTAGACGGCGTAGAGGCAGGGGACGAGGCGCGGGTGAACCGTCCGAAAGGGGCCCCGGCACCAGGGGAGCACCTCGAGCGACCGCTGGAAGACCCATTGGCTCGCGGCCCCCACGAGGAACCACCCGGCGAAGTTCGCGGCCGGTACCCCGAAGTAGAACCCGGGCCGCGGGTACTCGTAGATCCGCCCCAAGAACCACTTGTCGCCCTGCAACGCCACCGGGTCGATGACCACGTCGAGGAGCATCATGAGGGCCCCGCCGAGAAGCGGCAAGGCCGGGTGGCGAAACCCGCTCCAGGCGCCGCTCTCCCGCATCCGGTCCGGCGAGAGGGCCGCGGCCGCGAGCGCCATGCTGAAGTAGGAGAGGAAGACGAAGGAGAGCGAGTCCCAGAACGGGACGTTCGAGATCCACAGTTCCCTCGTCCGCGTGGCGTCGAAGTACCGGTAGGGACCGAAGGGAAACCCGTTCCGGGTGGAGCTGTACTCCGCCGCGAAGGCGAGGCCGAAGGTGGCGAGGGAGAAGCCGAGGGCGCGCTTCCAGCCGAGCTGGTAGACGGCCACGGCCAGGTAGACGCCGAAGAACGCGTACACGTACGGTCTATGAACGACGGTTCCCCAGAGGAGAGAGGCGGCGTCCACGGCGGACCTTCCCTACCGGCCCGCCCAGGCCCGGTAGCGGCCGAGCGCCATGAGGGGGAAGTAGTGCCGGTAGAGGTGGTAGCGGAGGTAGAAGTGGCGCGGGAACCCGGTCCCGGTGAACTCCTCCTCGCGCCAGGACCCGGCCGCCTCTCCGGACTCGAGCTGGTGGCGCACCAGCCATTCGACCCCGCGCCGCACCGCCGCGCTCTCCGGCCGGTAGGCGAGGAGCCCCATCACTCCCCAGGCCGTCTGCGAGGCCGTGGACGGCCCCTGGCCCATTCTCGACCGGTCGGCGTACGAGTCCAGACCCTCGCCGAACCCGCCATCCGGGTTCTGCACCGACTCCAGCCAGCGCAGCCCCCGCTCCACGGTCCGATCCCGGGCCGGGAGGCGGAGGCGAGAGAGCCCGTTCAGGACGTTCGAGGTGCCGTAGACGTAGTTCACGCCCCAGCGCCCGAACCAGCTCCCCTCCGCTTCCTGCGACCGGCGCAGGTACTCGAGGCCGCGGCGGCAGGCGGCTCCGTGGGAGGGGTCGCCGAGGAGACCGAGCGCCTCGAGGACCCGACCGGTGACGTCGGGGGTGGAGGGATCGCACAGCGAGTCCATGTCGGAGAACGGAATCTCGTTCAGGTACAGGCTGTCGTTGTCGACGTCGAAGGCCCCCCAGCCGCCGTCGCGGTTCTGCATGCTGAGCATCCACGAGACCGCGCGCCGAACCGCGCCCGACCCGCGCGAGCGCGGGTCCTGCTTCAAGAAGCCGATCACCACCGCAGCGGTGTCGTCCACGTCCGGGTACCAGCTGTTCGCGTACTCGAACGACCAGCCGCCCGGGGTGCCGCGGGGGTTGTAGACCTTCCAGTCCCCCCAGTCGTTCGTGAGCTGCTTCCCCTCGATCCAGCGTCGCGCGGCCACGAGCCTCGGGTCGTCCCCGCGCATGCCGGAGTCGACGAGGCCGATCAAGGCCAGGATCGAGTCCCAGACCGGGGACTGGCAGGCCTCGACGCGGAAGCCTTCCCGGTCGAGGAGCCCGAAAGCCTCGATGGCGTCGAGCCCGCGCCGCGCCGGGCCGCGGTCCAGCGGATGCCCGGCCAGGTGGAGAGCCAGCACCCCGTTCATCATGGGGGGGAAGATCCCGGCCCAGTCCCCGCTTGGCTCCTGCCGCTCCAGGACCCAGCGCTCGCAGGCCCGGAGCGCGTGCGCCCGCAGGGCTGGCCCGAGGGCGAAGGCGCGCGCCCGGTCGTAGAGACGCAAGAACGAGTCGGAGGAGTTGAAGAAGAGCTTCCACCCCGGCCCTTCTCGCCGCAGCGTTTCGAGGAGCGAGGGCCGGTAGGGGACTCTCTTGTTCCCGGGGTCGAGCCAGAGGTGGTCGAGCCAGTCGTTCTCCGGGGAGCGGCCGTTCGGCAAGGCGAAGACCGGGCGGTGGTGAAAGAGGACGAAGAGGGGCACCATCGTGCTGCGCGCCCAGCTCGAGAGCCGGTAGATGTTCACCGGGCTCGAGGGCGGTAGCAGCACGAACTCGGGCGGGACGGCGGGCACCGCCTCCCAGGGGAACAGGCCGAAGAGGGCGAGGTTGATGCGGGTGAACACCCGCACCCGGGCGAGGCCTCCCTCCGCGCGGATGTAGCGCTCCGCCCGCCGCATCCGCTCGTCGTCCGCGCCCACCCCGAGGATCCGCAGAGCCAGGTAGGTCTCGGCGGTGGTGGAGACGTCGCCCGGGTGATTGAAGGCGATGCCGAAGCTCCCGTCCGCCTTCTGGCGGGACAAGAGGTAGCGGACGATGGCCTCGGCCCGGTGGTCGAGGCGGATCTGAAGCGCCTGGCAGAGGAGGACGTACTCGGCGGTGATGGACGCGTTCGACTCGAGCTCCCCGCACCAGTGCTCGCGGCGGCGGACGCCGAGCAAGTAGTCTCGCGCCGCCTCGATGGAGCGCTCCACCCGCTCGGCCAGGGAATCGGCCGCGGCCGCCTCCCGGCTCCCGGCCCCCTCCGCCACCGCGGCTCCGCCCTCCCTCACAAGACCCTCCCCCCCGTCGCGGTCGCGCCGCCGGCCCGCCAGGCGCGCAGGGCGCAGCTCGGCACGAGCGCCATCTTCTCCCCCAGGCTCAGGTGGGCGCGGCGCCCGAAGACGTCGTAGTCGTTGGCCCGGATCTTCTCCAGGATGGCGGAGTAGGCGTCGACGGCGAACTGGAACGCCCCCCGCCCGCGGGCGCTGGAGAGGAGGGGGATGAGGGCCAGGCCCTCGTCGTAGAGCCGCCGCGCGCGCTCGATCTGGAACTCCATGAGCTGGCGGAAGCGCTCCGGCTGCGTCCGCTCCCGGAGGTCGGCCGCGCAAAGGCCGAAGCGCTCCAGGTCCTCCTCGGGGAGGTAGAGCCGGCCGCGCAGGAGGTCCTCGCCGACGTCCCGGAGGATGTTCGTGAGCTGCATGGCCGTCCCCAGCGTCTTCGCGTGCTCGAGGGCCCGGCTCCCGGGCAGGTAGCCCGCGACCGGCGTGATCATGAGCCCGATGGTGCCGGCGACCCGGTAGCAGTAGAGGTCGAGATCGGCGAACGTCCGGAAGGGAGTGGGCTCGAGGTCCATCTCCAGCCCGGCCACAAGGTCGTCGAAGGGCTGGAGCGGCACCTCGTAGCGCCGCAGCGTCTCCCCCAGGGCGGCGAAGCGGGGGTGCCGGCTCTCGCCCGCCTGGGCCCGGCGCAGCTCCCGCTGCATCCATCCCAGCTGCTCGCGGATGCGCTCGGCGGTGTCCCAGGGCGCCGGAGCGTCCACGGCGTCGTCGGCGACGCGCGCGAACCCGTAGAGTGCGGCAATGGCCGCGCCCCGCTCCGGTCCGAGCAGGAGGGCCATCATGTGAAAGGTCTTCCCGTGCTTGCGAAGGATGTCCCAGCACTCCAGCTGGCCGCGCCGCACCAAGTCGGCGCGGTCGCCCTCGCTCGTCCGGTTCGTGGTCGTGGGGGCGGCTTCCATATCTCCTCCGAGTTTCAGGCGGCCCTTCTCCGGCGCCCGCCCAGGGCCTGGTGCGCCCGCAGGGCGGCGATCTTCCCGGAGAGCGCCGCGGTCGGCACCGTCCCTGGCCAAACGGTGAAGTGCCCGGCCATGTGCAGGTTCTCGAGCGGACTCTTCACCTGCGCGAGCGGGTTGCGGAAGGGAAAGTTCCGCCAGTTGAGCTCGAAGCCGCAGGTCCCGCCGAAGGCGTTGCGCGTGAAGCGCACCGCCGACTGGGGCGTGCCCAGGTCCGCGAAGACCACCCGCCGTCCGACATCGGGGAAGAGCCCCTCGAAGACCCCCACCAGGTCGGCGAGCACCGCCCGCTTCAGGCGGCGGTACTCGCGAGGCCTCGGGGGCACCACCTCCTCGCGGGCCGTGTCCCCGGAGAGGCCGGTGCGCCAGCCGCCGAGCCAGTCGTGCCGGGTGAAGGCCTGGAGCACGACGCCGGACCGCCCCGCGGGGGCGAGGGAGGGGTCGAGCGCCGAGTGCGCCGTCACCTCGAGGAAGGTCCGCCGGTGGGCGCCCTCGTCGGATGGGTCCATGGCGGTCCGCACCTGGAAGCTCGGGAAGTAGAAGACGTGGGAGGTCCCGAGCCGCTCCCGGAGCTCGTCCGCGGACACCTCGAGCCCCAGGTAGGCAGAGACGAGGGCGTCGGAGTGGCGGGCGCCGTCAAGGCGCCGCACCGCCTCGGGCTCGAACTGGTCTGGACCGAGCAGGCGGTGGACCGCCTGGCGGTAGTCGCCGGTGTACACCACCTGGGCCGCCTGGAAGCGCTCCCGGCCGGTCGTCACCACCGCCCCGACCCGCGACCCGCTCCGCTCCAGTGCGCTCACCCGGCGCCGGAAGAGGAAGCGGACGCCCCGCTCCGCGAGCCGGGCCACCCATCGGTCGAACCAGGCCTGCAGCCCTCCTTCCGGATACCAGTAGTCGTGGGCCCAGAGGTGCCAGAAGGCCGAGGCCACGAAGACGTTCATCCGGCTGTACCCGCACCGGGAGAGGAGGTCGCGGACGCCCGACGGCGGCAACTCCCGCTCGTACCACTCCGTGAAGTCGTCGAGCATCCAGGTCCGAAGGTCGGAGAGGTGCTGCAGCGCCGCCGGCGGCCATGGGAGCGAGCCTCCGACGAGAGCCTGCGCCAGCCAGCGCCCCAGGCTCGCGCCCCTCTCGTCCCGCACGTAGGGCACCCGGTCGGCCCGGAAGAGCCGCTCGATGAACTGGGAGGTCCGCCCGTGCAGGTCGAAGACGCGCCCGAGTCCCTCCGCGCTCTCCGGAAAGGCGCGCTGGAAGGCCTCTCGAATGGCCGGAAGCGACTCCACGACGGCGTCGAGGCCGGGCATCACCAGCCGGTAGCGGGCCCGCCGGAACCTCGCCAGGTCGGAGAGCCCGTACTGCTCGAGGAGTGGGAAGACGATGCCCATGTTCTCGAAGGACTGGCACCCAACGTCGAAGTAGAAGCCGCGGCGCCGCATCCCCCCCATGAGGCCGCCGGCCTGGTGGTTGTGCTCGAGCACGAGCACCCGGTGCCCGCGGTGGCAGAGGTCCGTCGCCGCCACGAGCCCGGCGATCCCGGCGCCCACGACGACGGCGTCGTAGCGGGATCCCTCGAGCTGGACGGGTGCGCCGGTCACATTTCCCTCCTTCTAGGGCACGGCGGTGAGGTCCCGGCCCCGCAGCAGCCGTCGCTGCCGGAGCTCGGACACGGTGGCGCAGCCGGTGAGGAAGAGCGCGGTGCGCAGCTCCTCGGCGACGCGGGCGATGACCTCCACGGCCGCGTCCACCGACCGCTCCGCCGCCCGCAATAGCGGCAAGGCGAGGGCCACCGCGTCCGCCCCGAGCGCCAGCGCTTTCGCGACCTCGATGCCGTTGCGGATGCCCCCGGAGGCGATGACCACGCGGTCCGGGAGGATGCGCCGGCAGGTGGCGACGCTCTCGGCCGTCGGGATCCCCCAGCGGGCGAAGAGCTCGCCGGTGCTGCGCTGCACCGGATCGCGGGTCCGCAGGCTCTCGATCTTGGACCAGGAGGTGCCTCCCACCCCCGAGGTCTCCACCCCGGCCACGGGAATGGCCCGGATCTTGAGCGCCGTGGTCTCCGAGATCCCGGCCCCGACCTCCTTGAGGAGGACGGGGACGCCCATCTCCGGGACCACGGCGGCGAGCTTCGCCACCAGCCCTCCGAATCGGGTGTCCCCCTCCGGCTGGATCACCTCCTGGAGGGGATTCAGGTGGAAGTTGAAGGCGTCGCAGCCCACGTCCGCGACGAGGTGGCGCAGCTGCGGGATCCCCACCCCGTAGTTGAGCTGCACCGCGCCCAGGTTCCCGAAGAGCAGCGGCAGGCCGGGGGCCGCGTCCCGGACCGCGTAGGAGGCCCGGGCGGCCGGGCCCACGAGCATCTTCCGCTGCGAGCCGAGGGCGAATCCCACGCCGCAGCGCTCGGCGGCCAGCGCCAGGCGGCGGTTCACTTCCCCGGCGCGCGGGGTCCCGCCGGTCATGGCGCCCACCACGAGCGGCAGCGCCAGCTTCTTGCCGAGCAGCTCCACGTCGGTTCGGACCTCGGAGCGGTCGATCTCCGGAAGGGCGTCGTGGTCGAAGCGCAGGGCGCCGAAGCCGGTGGCGTCCTCGGAGGGGAACTCCACCCGCTCCTCCAGGGCGAGCGACAGGTGGCTGTCCTTTCGGTCGAGATCCCGGGGCACGGCGAGCCTCCTCCCTCTAGAAGACGGAGCGGATGGAACGGATTACGTTTCCCACGGAAGCCATGCTGTCCTCGACTGCCGTCGGCTCGTAGCCGCAGTGCATCATGCAGTCCGCGCACTTCGGATGGCGCGAGCTGCCGTAGCGATCCCAGTCCGTCTCCTCCATGAGCCCGCGGAAGGTCTTCGCGTAGCCCTCGCCGAAGAGGTAACAGGGCCTCTGCCAGCCGAGGACGCTGTAGTTCGGGCTTCCCCACGGTGTGCACTGGTAGTCGACCCGGCCCTGGAGGAAGTCGAGGTAGAGGGGCGACAGGTTGAACTTCCAGCCGCGCTCGCGGGCCGGCGCCAGCGCCTCGCGAAAAAGCTGCTTCGTGCGCTCCCGGGTGAGGAAGTGCGACTGGTCGGGGGCCCGCTCGTAGCCGAACCCGGGCGAGGTCATGATCCCGTCCACCCCGAGCGCCATCATCTCGTCGAAGAAGCGCCGCAGGTCCGCCGGGTCGTGTCCCAGAAAGACGGTGGAGTTCGTGGTCACCCGGAACCCCCTCGCCTTGGCCTCCCGGATGGCCTCGACCGCGAGCGCGTACACCCCTGGCTTCTGGACGGAGGCGTCGTGATGGCGCTCGTCCCCGTCCAGGTGGACGTTCAGGCTCAGGCCGTCGTCCGGTCGGAACAGGTCCAGCTTGCGCTTGAGCAGGATGCCGTTCGTGCACAGGTAGACGATGCGGCCGCGCTCCAAAAGCCCCTCCACGATGCGGTCGATGTGCGGGTGGAGCAGCGGCTCGCCGCCGGCCACGCTCACCACGGGCGCCCCGCACTCGTCCGAAGCCGCCCAGCACTCCTCCGGCGACAGGGTGCGGCGGAGCGTTTCCTCCGGGTGCTGGATCTTCCCGCACCCCGAGCACTCGAGATTGCAGCGGAACAGGGGCTCCAGCATGAGCACGAGGGGGTAGCGCTTACGGCCGCGGAGCTTCTGGGCCACGATGTACTTGCCGACCGCGATCGCTTGCTTCAGGGGGATGCCCATTCTGCCTCTTTTCCCTGGGACGCCGGGAGGTAGCCGCGCTGGCGGAACCACTCCACCGCGTCCTCGAAGGCGCGGCGCACGGGAGTCTGGGGTAGCCCGAGTTCCCGCACCGCCTTGGTGGCGTCGAAGAACATGCGCCGCCGCGACATGCGCACCGCCTCGAGCGGGACGGCCGGGGGGCGGTGGGTGACGAGGTTCGCCACCAGGGTGCTCACCGCCCCGGCGGTCCAGGCGAGCGCATAGGGGAGGCGAAGGCGGGGCGCCGGCCGGCCCAGGATCTGGGCGAGCTCGCCGAGGATGTCGGCGAAGGTCAGGTTCTGGTGGCCCAGGATGTAGCGCTCGCCAGGCCGGCCCCGGAGGGCGGCCAGCCAGTGGCCCTCCGCCACATCCCGGACGTGGACGACGTTCAGGCCGGTGTCCACGAAGGCGGGGATGCGGCCCATCGCGAAGTCGACGACGATGCGCCCGGTCGGGGTGGGCTTCACGTCCCAGGGTCCCACCGGGGCGCTCGGGTTCACCACCACCACCGGCAGGCCCCGGGCCACGAAGGAGAGCGCCACCCGTTCCGCCTGCACCTTGGAGCGCTTGTAGTGGCTCGTGAGCTGCCCCCGGGCCAGCGGAGTCTCCTCGTCGCACGGCCGCGGGAGGGCCGACAGGCCCACCGCGCCCACGGTGGAGGTGTAGACGACGCGCTCCACCTCCTCCGCCAGCGAGGCCTCGAGAACGTGCTGCGTGCCCTGGACGTTGCTCTCGTAGAGCTCGCGCGGATCGCGCGCCCAGAGGCGATAGTCGGCGGCCACGTGGAAGACGCGCCGACAGCCCGCCACCGCTCTGCGCACGGCGGCGGCGTCCCGGAGGTCGCCCTCGGCGACCTCGACGGGGAGGCCCTCGATGTTGCGGCGGTCGGCGCCGGCGCGGACGAGGACGCGCACGGCCTCGCCGTGGTCGAGCAGGACCCGGGCCACGTTGGCGCCCACGAATCCGGTGGCCCCGGTGACGAGCGACTTCCCCGCGGTCACGCCACGCCCCGCGCGCCGGCCCGGCGTCGCCCGGAGAGGAGCTCGCGAGCGGCGGCGAGGATGCCGGCCGCGTCGATGGCGAAGGCGGCGAGCTGCTTCCCCGCGTCCCCGTGGGTCACGAAGGAGTCCGGGAGGCCGAGCCGCCGGACCTTGAGCCCATCTCGCAGGAGCCCGCGCTGCTCGAAGGCCTCCAGGCAAGCGGCGCCGAAACCGCCGGCGAGCGCGTTCTCCTCCACCGTGACCACGTGGCCGCTGGCGGCGGCGAGATCGCAGATCTGCGCCTCGTCCAGGGGCTTCACGAAGCGGGCGTCCAGCACCGCCGCCTCGATCCCCTCCCGGGAGAGCTCGCCGGCCGCCTCCAGCGCAGCGCGGGCGGGTGTGCCGGCAGCGACGAGGAGGACGTCGGGCCGCGGGCCGCCGACGAGGAGGCGAGCCCGCCCGAGTTCCAGGCCCTGCGGGGCCTCCAGCGGGAGCCCGAGGGAGGGCCGTCGCGGAAATCGCAAGGCGGCCGGGCCGCCGTGGTCGAGCGCGGTGCGCAGCATGTGGCGCAGCTCGTTCTCGTCCGAGGGCGCCATCACCACCAGGTTCGGGATGCAACGCAGGTAGGAGAGGTCGAGGGCGCCCTGGTGCGTCTTTCCGTCCGCCCCCACCAGCCCGGCCCGGTCCAGGGCGAAGGTGACGGGCAGGTTCTGCAGGGCCACGTCGTGGACGATCTGGTCGTAGGCGCGCTGCAGGAACGTCGAGTAGATGGCCACCACCGGGCGCAGCCCCTCGCAGGCCAGGCCCGCCGCGAAGGTGACGGCGTGCTGCTCGGCGATGCCGACGTCGTAGGTGCGCTCGGGGAAGAGCTTCTTGGCCTGGCTGAGGCCGGTCCCTTCCAGCATGGCCGCGGTGATGGCGACCACGCGGCGGTTCCGCCCCATCTCCTGGCAGAGCGCCTCGGCGAAGACGTCGGTGTAGGCGCGGGCCGCCGGCTTTCGCGCCGTCGACTTGCCGGTGGCGACGTCGAAGAAGCTCAGGCCGTGGCCCCGGGTGAGCGGGTCGGACTCGGCCGGCTCGTAGCCCTTCCCCTTCCTGGTGAGGGCGTGGAGCAGCACCGGCCCCTCGCAGGCGGACAGCTTCCGAAAGGTCTCGACGAGCGCCCCGACGTCGTGCCCGTCCACCGGGCCGACGTACTGGAAGCCCAGCCCCTCGAAGAGGATTCCGGGAGAGACGAGCGCCTTCGTGGCCTCGATGCCGTGGCGGATGACCTTGATGGCGCCCGTCCCCTGCGGGAGCTGCCGCAGGATCCCCTTCACGGCTCGCCTCCATTCGTTGTAGCTGCGGGAGGCGAACTTCTTCGTGAGCCACTCCGACAGCGCGCCCACGTTGGGCGAGATCGACATCTCGTTGTCGTTCAGGACGACGAGCAGGTCGCGCCCGAGGTACCCCGCCTGGTTGAGCCCCTCGAAGGCGATGCCGCCGGTGAGGGCGCCGTCGCCGACCAGGGCGACGACTTTGCCTGCGCCTCCCAGGAGCCGGCGCCCCTCCATGAGGCCCACGGCCGCCGACACCGCCGTGGAGGAGTGGCCCACGCCGAAGGCGTCATGCTCCGACTCGGCGCGCTCCGGGAAGCCCGCCAGCCCACCCTCGGTGCGAATGGTCGGGAAGCGGTCGCGCCGCCCGGTGAGGAGCTTGTGAGCGTAGGCCTGGTGCCCGACGTCGAAGACCAGCCGGTCCTGGGGGGAGCGGAACACGGAGTGAAGGGCCACGATGAGCTCGACCGCGCCGAGCGATGAACCGAGGTGTCCCCCGGAGCGCGCGCAGGTGGATACGATCTCGCTGCGGATCTCCTGGCACAGCCTCGGGAGCTGTCCCGGCAGGAGGCGCTTCAGGTCCTCCGGACCGTCGATGGTGTCGAGCAGGCGTTCCATTCCATCTCCCTTCGCGACTCGGGCGGCGGCGACCTCCGCTTTCCTGGTCACTTCCGCCTGGACACGACGAAGCGGGCCAGCGAACGGAGGGGCTCGGCCTTCGAGCCCAGGCCGTCGAAGGCCGCGAGCGCCTCGTCCCGGTAGCGCTCGGCGCGCCGGCGCGCCTCGGCGGGACCGAGCAGCGCCGGGAGCGTGGCCTTCCCGGCGGCGACGTCCTTGCCGGCGCGCTTGCCGAGCTCGGCGGTGGTCGCAGTGAGGTCCAAGAGGTCGTCGGCGATCTGGAAGGCGATCCCGAGCTTCAGCCCGGCGGGACCGAGCCCTTGGTCCGCGCCGGTAGCGGCGATGGCCCCGCCGATGACGGCCGCGGCGAGGAGCGCCCCGGTCTTGCGCTGCTGCAGGTCCAGCACGCCCTCGAGGCCGGGGCGGCAGTCCTCGGCCTCGAGGTCCAAGAACTGCCCTTCCACCATGCGGGTGGCGCCGCCCGCGAGCAGCGCCGCGAGAAGGGAGAAGCGAGGTTCGGGCCCTCCCTCGAGCAGGTACTCGAAGGCGAGGGATTGGAGGGCGTCGCCCACGAGCAGGGCGGTGGCCTCGTCGAAGGCCCGGTGGACGGTGGGCCGGCCCCGTCGCAGGTCGTCGTCGTCCATGCACGGGAGGTCGTCGTGAACGAGCGAATAGGTGTGGATCATCTCCAGGGCGACGCCGAAGCGGAGCGCCGCCGAGCCCGGGCCGGTGGCGCCGCCGAACGCCTCGGCCGTGGCGCAGACGAGCGCGGGCCGCATCCGCTTGCCGCCCCCCAGCAAGGCG
>Ga0335078_10011493_pt1 | contig 13135 bp, 16 predicted proteins | sample Lox_Sample_32_FD_206711 | JGI IMG/M metagenome (GOLD analysis project Ga0335078, IMG submission 206711) | Soil microbial communities from Loxahatchee National Wildlife Refuge, Florida, United States - Lox_Sample_3.2 | ecosystem: Environmental > Terrestrial > Soil > Wetlands | place: USA... | reverse complement strand
TCTGTGGTCCGGGGCTTTTTCAATCGATGAACCGCGGACCGCAAAAACGGCGGTCCGCGCTACCCGCTTCTCGACTCCCCCAAAAACGAAAAGCCCCTGGCCGTGCGTTGACCGCATGACCAGGGGCCCGGGATACTGATTGGGTTTGGCTTTTCTCCCTCCTGCGTCGGGGAGAGGCGCCGCACAGCGCCCTTGCCACTAACCCTCTGTCGCTAGCGAGAGGTTCCCACAAGTGGGCACGTGCCAGACGCCTTAAGCCTCAGCACCCTCGCTACGGAAACTTTCTATCGACATGGATCACCTCCTTTCTAGCTACGGTGATCATAATGTCCGTCCGGATGCCAGTCAAGAAAAATCGCATTCACATCCACCGCCATTCTTTCTCTGGCCAGCCGGCCTTGCCGACCAGCGGCACAAACTGGCACGCATCGAGCACGCGCATCTTCACTTCTCCGGCCTGTTTGTGATAAAGCAGAAGGTCCTGGTGGCGAAGGTCACCGACCGGAATCACCAAACGGCCTCCTTCGGCAAGCTGCTCGAGCAAGGCGGGGGGCACAAGGGGCGCGGCGGCAGTAACGATGATAACGGCATAAGGCGCCGCCGGCGCGTAGCCCTCGCTTCCGTCGCCCACGATTACTTCCACCCCCTCGTACCCGAGGCGCGTCAGACGCTCGCGCGCCGTTTCCGCCAGCGCTGCGTTACGCTCCAAGCTATACACCCTCGCGCCCAGGTAGGTCAGGATGGCATCCTGATATCCGCTGCCCGTTCCCACTTCCAGAGCCTTGTCTCCGGGTTCGACGCCGGCCGCTTCCGTCATGGCGGCGACAATGTAAGGCTGAGAAATCGTCTCCGCCTCTCCCAGCGGCAGCGGCCGATCATCGTAAGCGGCCCCTACCAGGTTCGACGGGACAAATTCGTGGCGAGGTACGTGCCCCATGGCGTCCAAGACCCGTGGGTCGCGGATGCCCCGACGCCGCAATTGGATTTCGACCATCAATCGGCGTTCTTGTGCAAATGGCTCGGGCTCGGTCATGGCGCAAATCGTTGGGCAGGAGGCCGGGCCCGGACACACAATCCGTGCAGCATTCCCCGCCGCCGGGCATCCTGATTGTCTTAATCATCGCTCCGCAATTTGAGCGCGTCCAGAGTTTTTTCTGCCGGGCGGGGAGGTCGTCGCGCCCTGGTGGCGTCCTGAATTTCCTCGTAGCGCCGGCCTTTAGGCCAGCATGTGACGACCCTTCGCTCCGCACAGGGCATGCTCCGAAGGTCGGCGCCAGGTTCGAATCAGGACACCGCCCACTCGCACTGTAGCGTTGCCTCTACGGAGAAGTATGAGACAATCGTCTCTAGGGGCGCGGCTTACCGCCTTGGCAGACTATGGAGAAGGATCCCGGGGGTCTCGACCTGAGCGCAGCGAAGGATCTGCATTGGTTTGTTTGCAAAGCGCTAATGCACATGCTTCGCTGCTTTCAGCATGACCGACAGACCTTTTCCGCAGCCTGCTGGGCAACCTCCAGGGGTGCCACTACGAACCCGGCATGAACCGCGAAAAATACTCCCGTCAAATCTTGTTTCCGCCCATCGGCGCCGGTGGGCAGGAAAAGCTTCTCGAATCCAAGGCGGTAATTCTGGGCTGCGGAGCGCTGGGGACCGCTCAGGCAAACGCTCTGGCGCGTGCGGGCGTGGGAACGCTGCGCATTGTGGATCGCGACTTTGTCGAAGAATCGAACCTGCAGCGCCAGATCCTTTTCGACGAAGCCGACGCCCGTGAGCGCTTGCCGAAAGCCATTGCTGCGGCGCGTAAGCTGAGCCGGATTAATTCCGAAGTCAAAGTCGAGGGTGTGGTCGAGGACGTACACAACCGGAACATCGAGAAACTCGTCACCGGTTTCGAGGTGGTTCTGGACGCCACGGATAATTTCGAGGCGCGCTACCTCCTGAATGACGCAGCGGTGGAACTGGGTTTACCGTGGATTTACGGCGCCGCGGTCGCAAGCTACGGCATGACCATGACCATTCTTCCTGAGCGCACGGCCTGCCTGGCCTGCCTGTTTCCGGCCCCGCCCGGGGGCGCGCATGAGACGTGTGACACGATGGGCGTGATCAGCCCCGCGGTCTCCTGGGTTGCGGCCATCCAGGTCACGGAGGCGCTGAAGATTCTGCTGGGCCGGCTCGAGGAGTTGCACGGTACCATGCTAGCCTACGACATCTGGAAGAACCAGCTCCAGGAAATCCGGCCGCCGAGAGACCCACAGTGCCGGGTTTGCGGCGCCAAAGAATTCGCCTATCTCAACCGGACCACGCCAACCCACTCGAGCCTTTGCGGGCGCGATTCCGTGCAGATTCACGCGGCAATGCCGCGGCAGTTGGACCTTCAGGAATTGAGGACTCACCTCGAGCCGTTCGGCCGCGTGCGCGCCAACGACTACCTGCTCGTCTTCGCAGTCGATGCCTATGAGTTGACAATCTTCCCCGACGGCCGCGCCATCGTGAAAGGCACGCACGACCCCGCCGTGGCGCGCAGCCTTTATGCCAAGTATATCGGGGCCTAGGCCGCCAAGATGTAGCCGAGTTTGTGTCGCTTTTCCGGCCTCGCCTTTCCAATTCGACGCCTAACTTCGTTCACCCAGACTGGTAGGAGCCTATACATGAAAAGCAATGTTTGCGGCCCGCGAGACTTCAAACTGTAGCCCCGCGTCTTTCCCTCCGCGCAACCGGTCGAATTCAATCAGCGTTGCGTTGGAACCCGTTTCCCCGTATTCTGAAAGCCATGGAAATACAATTCACATCCGAGACCGAAAAGAAGCTCAAGGACCTCGCTGCGCAGAGCGGGCGCGGGACCGCCGCCGAGCTCGTACAGGATGTCGTAGAGGGATACTTCGATGAGCTTGCGCAGACGCGCGAAATGCTCAACAGCCGCTATGACGACCTGAAAAGCGGCAGGGTGAAGCCCATTGACGGCGAGGAGGCCTTTGCCCGTCTGAAAGCGAAAACCGAGGCAGAGCGTAACCGCCCGACATGAGCGGATATGCGCTTCACCCGGAAGCCTACGCGGACCTCGACGACATACGGGGTTACGTTGCACACGACAACCCGGACGCCGCCGACCGGCTAATAACAGAAATCTTTGACGCCATTCGCAGCTTGGTTCCATTTCCCGGTCAGGGTCACAACCGCCCGGACCTCACCCCACGGCCTTTGCGCTTCATTCTGGTACGTGAATATCTGATTTCCCTACGCGCCGGAGCAAAAACCTCTGTGGGTTGTTGCAGTCATGCACGGACGGCGCAGCCCTCGCGTGATGGCCGCGATCCTCAGAGCCAGAGAGTAGCCCCCGCCGTGCGCCTCGATGTCGGTCCTAATTCTGCGTTGATGACGCTTTCGCGGGTTTCTGCTGTTCGGCCCACAAGGCGTACATCCGGTCAATCAGCTCGGGTGACGCGCTTCCCAGAAGCTTCCCGATCCTGCAACCAAGGTTTTGCCAAGTGAGCTGCGCCAGCACGTCTGGGCCATAAGACCGTCCTCGAGCCGCATCCACGCTTCGAGAAGCTCTGGCGCTGATTGACCGCTTAACCTACAATTCTTCAGCAATGGAGGAACCCTATGCCTATGGACTGGCAAGCAATAATCAAGACGCTAGGTGGAGAAGCGATCTTTCTGGCCGCCGCCTCGACAGTCGCGTATGAGCAGGTTCCGAAGCTCTTGCTGGAAATACAGGAAGCCGCGCGTGCCGTCGTAGAAGGTGAGCCCACGAAAAAACTAACGTAACGTCCTTCATGTTGGGGAACCACGTCGCCATTTGGTCATTCCAGTCGCCAAACCGTAGAAGTGCCTCACGCATTCAAACTCCCGAGATACGGGGTTCGAAGAAATCGGGCCCCTCTTGTCGCTAGCGTATATCACTGAAGCTACGGACAATTGAATACTCCGGGCGAATAACGGGGCGCGAAAAGTTGGGAAACGGTCCGGCGCAACGACTAGAGACGGCGTTACCGCCGACTCGATTCACCTTCATTTTGCGTAGAGTGGTCCCCGGGTAGAGCCAATACATACGTCTTCCAAACAGTGCGGTGTTTTTGACGAGGCCCACGGGTGGCCCATTAGCGGGAAACTCTTTCCTAGAAGCTCACCCCTGCTTCTCCAGCGCCCCGGAAATATAACCGTCAATCGCTCGCCGATTGACCGCGGATACTTCTTGGAATTTTGCGCCGAGGCCGATTTCAGGCGTCTGGTGCCGCACTGTGGCGATAATTCGTATGGACTTGTCGTAACCCGGCAACGAGAGCTCCAGCTCGATCTCCTGGCATCTCGTGAGCCCCTCACAGGGCTCGAGCAGCATACCGCCGGCGCTGATGTTGCTGGTCGGCAATTCCAAAACACCGCTGCATGACCGGCAGGTTGCGGTCACGTGCAAGGGCAGGCGTGCGAAGCGGCGCCTCTCTTCCCACATGGCGCCGCGCATAGCCCGAAAGAACTGGACGATTCGCTCCGGTGTGAGGGGCTTGGCGAGGAAGAAATGGATGCCCTCGTGAATGCCTCGCCGCACGTTCTTCGTGTCATGCTCTGCCGTCAACATCACGATAGGAACACGGCGGTTAGCCCTTGATCGCCGGATGACCCGGGTGAGCTCAATCCTATCCGGAGGTTGCATCCGAGCCCCTAGAACGACCAGTTGGAGTTTGCGCGCCTGGGCAGTCGATGCAGCCTCGCGATGGCTGGATTGCTCCACGACCTCGCAGCCCAAGGGCTCGAGGCAGGCCTTTGCCAGGCTCAAGACCGGCAGTTCTTCATCGACGATCAGCACCGTGAAGGCCATAATCCCTACTCCTTAGCCATCGGCAATTTGGTGGTGAGAGATGAGCCAAGGGTGGCTGCTGTTCTGAAAATCGACCGGTCAGGCAGCGCGGACCCCGGTTTTGGGGTCCGGGGCTCCTCGACGATCCCACGGAAAAGACGCGGCTCTAGAACCGGGGGCCCGCGCTGCCTGGCAGAGCTAACCACCCGACCTGTCATTCTGAGCGAAGCGAAGGATCCCTGCAGTTTTCCCGTGGTTCAACAACTTGCGAACAACTGTAGAGATCCTTCGCTGCGCTCAGGATGACACGTTCCGAATTTCTCCAGGCGTTCAAAGCCGTGGGATGGCCGGTGTTGGTTAACGAGCAAGCCCGTGTCAGCGGGCGACAGACCTCCTACGTTCTGTCCTGTGTAATCCGCTGCAGTTACGGAGGGGGCTAGCATGCCCGCGATGGGTGACGCCCGCGCCACGATTTCCAAAGCACTTAAGTCCACACCGAACGCCCTGAATTACGAATTCCAGCACGATTTACATAAATGTAAAGTTAGAGTTTAGCATTTACGTAAAGCAAGTGCGCCTCTTCGCGACGCCCCCCAGAATTGCGACACCATCTACCAAGCGGCTTGCATCATAAGGCGGGTGGAGAAGACCGCTCCCCACCCGCAGGGCAGATGGGATGCAGTCCGAAAGTTCTTTTAAGGAGTTGACAGACCTTCTCCAGTCCGGGTAAAGACCTCAAATCGTATGGCTTGCGTAACCCAAGGACCGCAAACGGATTCCCCCAAAAGCGCACCCCTTTCCGTTGCTTGGCTCGGGGATCGAGAAGAAACGGTTTGGTAGGCCGTCCGGCAGCTTGAGAATGGACTGACCTGCCCTTCACCAAAGGCTTTGCTAGTTGAAACGGGAGGATTCTATGGTCAGAAATGTAATTACGCTCACTGCCACCGTTTTGTTGGCGGCGGCAGTTGCGCCAGCGCAAACGGAAACGGAGAAGGGGGTTCCAGTTTATCGAATTACCGTAGTCGGACGCACAATCAAGGCGATCAATTACCGGCATCGTAGCGAACCCACCGAAGTGGAGTTTAGAGGTACCAGTCTCATGCCGCGCGCCATCGGCAAGGCCACCGTACAGGCCAAGCCGGGGGTGGTAAGCGTGGACGCAGAGATGAAGCACCTTCAAGACGCTGGACAGTACGGCCCGGAGTACCTGACGTTTGTTCTCTGGGCAATCAGTCCGGAGGGACGGCCGGTCAATCTCGGTGAAGTGCTCCCGGATTCAGGCGGCACCGCTAAAATCCGGGCGACTTGCGAGTTGCAGTCGTTCGGCTTGATCGTCACGGCTGAGCCCTACTTCGCCGTCACTCAACCGAGTAACGTGGTGGTGATGGAGAATTTCGTCACGCAGCAGACAAATGGAACGATTGAAGAAGTCGACGCGAAGTACGAACTCCTCGAGAGAGGGCAGTACACGGTTAGCGTTCCGTCCGGCCAGGCCACGCCGATTTCCATGAACAGCAAGACGCCGCTTGCAGTCTACGAGGCAGAAAACGCAGTTCGGATCGCCCGGTGGGCCGGCGCCGATCGCTATGCTTCCGACACGTTGGAAAAGGCCAACACGGAGTTGCAGAACGCTGAGGCTCTCTCGGCACGCCACAAGAACGGCAAAGATGTAATCACGGACGCGCGCGAGGCGGTCCAAACTGCCGAAGATGCCCGCCTGATTGCCGTACGAAAGATCCAAGCCGAACAGCAGGCGGAGGCCGAACAACAGAGTGCCGCCGCCCAAGCTCGAGCTCAGCAAGAAGCTGAACAGGCCCGGGCTGAAGCAGAAGAAAGAGCTCGCCAAGAGGCTCAGGCGGAGGCCGCCAGGGCGGCTGCCGATCAGCAACGACAAGAGGCGCAAGCCCAGGCCGCGCAGGCCCAGCAACAGGTCCAGCAAGCCCAGGAACGGACCGCCCAAGCCGAACGCGACAAGGCGGCGATGCGGGCCAGGCTCCTTCAACAGTTAAACACCATCCTTCAGACCCGAGATACAAATCGCGGATTGGTAGTGACAATGTCGGATATTCTTTTTGAAACCGGGGAGTACCAGCTGAAGCAGGGCGCGCGTGAAACGCTGGCGAAGATCGCAGGCGTTTTGCTCGCATATCCCGCAATCAAGCTGGAGATCGATGGCTTTACGGACAACGTGGGGAGCGAAGAAAGAAACGATGAGTTGTCTGAGAAACGTGCCGACTCAGTGCGAGACTTCTTAATCCACCAGGGAGTGCCCGCAGATTCGATCACCGCACGCGGTCTCGGCGAGGCGAACCCCGTGGCTGCGAATGATACCCGCATCGGGCGGCAATTGAACCGCCGGGTTGAACTCGTGCTGCATGGCGACGTTATTGGCGCCAGTGCGGCAACGTCAGGCGCGGGTGCGCAGTAAGCAGAGGGCAGTTAGAGCAGTAGTCAGGGAGGACCCGTGCGCCGACCAAGCCTGCCGGGAAACATAGCAGGCCCGCTAAAGGCGGGTCTGCGCCGCCCGTTGGCTTCAAGATCAGTGCGGAGCCTCTACTCAGGTTCCCTGTCCCGGCGCGTCGTGAACTCGATGACGGAGAGATTGTTTCTCGACTTCCTTTTGTTTTCCTTGGCACAAGGCGGTTGAGGCGTACTTTGGCGGCGCTCCGGGGTCGCGCCGGGCCTGGCCTTTCTAACGCCCTCGGCGAATCCAGTGCCTCCATTTTCGGCGCGAATCCTCTTCAATGCTGCAGTCACTTCCCTCTTACCGGGTAGCGAAATGCTCTTGCCCTTGCACTTCTCGGCGCAACTGCGACAGCCTGGGATGCAGTCAAAGGGGCGGGCCACAACAGGCTTGCCTGTGGCCGGGTCCCAATCAAAAACATTAGCGGGGCAGAAGCTGAGGCACTCGAGGTCGAGGAGGCAATCCTCGGATTTGATGGTGGGAAACCACGGCAAGCGCTTTCTCTGACGGCCAGGCATCGATTGCTCATTTCCTCCTAACATGACGGGGAACCGGACCGATCCCCCAGGCGAGGCCGTCAACTGGGCCCTTCCTGAGTCTGGACGTATGCCCGGAGTTTCTTCCCCAGCCGCTCCAGAATTTCGCTATTCGTCGCGTCGCGAATGTCCACCGCCAGAAAATGGTCCTGGCTGAAGCCGGTCTTGCAGAAGAGCTTCTGGAATAGTTTAAGTTGTGCGCCGGGCTCACACGCGCCCACGATGACGAAGGTTTCGGGATCATCCTCTCGAGAGCGGAGAACATCCTCCATGATCCTGCTTCCCCCCATCCCGCAGAGTTGCGGGTGCACAATGGCGTAATCGACATCGAGGTCAGACTCGATGTCGAAAGGAAGGGTATTCATGTCCGAGTTCTTGAAAGACGGGGACAAGCCCTTGCAGTTGCAGATGACCGTTTTGATTCGCATAGTGAAATAGCCTGCCTCTCGCTTCACTCCCCTGAAAATCACGTCATTCCTGCGCAAGCGGGAAGCTATTGGACGGACAGTGGGTTTCCGCTCGTCCGGGGACGACAACGCAGATACTCAGTCTCTCGGGTCGGCCAGGGACCCATGGAAAACTCCCCAGCAGCGCAGAATGTGTCAAACACAGAGTCAAACTTGACCAGACTTTGCCGGTTCCTCGTCCTGCGGGGAGCAGGAAAAACTATCACCTTTCAAATCAACGAGGTTCTGCGCATCTGTTGCCAATTCCGGGAAAAAAGGGGCAACTTCGCCGAGGAATCTGCCCAGTGGATAATTAAGCAATGGCGCTCGCGAGAGCGAGTAACAAATTCTATGCCCTTGCCGCCTTCCGCGAACCAGTCTAGCGGCGCGCAATATGGCGAGTTGTTGGGAAACCGCAGGCTGCGGCAGGCCTAGCACCGTTTGCAGATCCCCAACGCTCAAGCTCTGGACGCGCAGGAGGTTGACAACACGCAGGCGCGTGGTATCCGAGAGCGCCTTGAATAAATTAGTCAGGTCTTTCAGAGACAGTGGCACTTGCATTAAGCAGCATATATATTGCCACAAATCCGGGTCATTTGCCGCAGCCCGGTTGATGGCGGCAGCCGTTCCCCATTATACTGCCTTACTCCCTGCGCGAAAGCCAGGGACGGAGGTGCGACAACGTAGTTCATGCGGTTGCCCAGGTGAAGGAGGTTGCGGCTGGTTCCGCCAGGAGCGTGCATCGTAATGACAGAGAAATCCAAGCCCGCGGGCACAATTCGCACCGAAGCTCTATGCCGGCATTTTCATATGGGTGACTCGCTGATCAGGGCCGTCGACGGAGTTTCTCTGGAAGTGGAGGGGGGCGAGTTCCTGGCGCTGCTCGGCAGTTCGGGCTCCGGTAAGTCGTCTTTATTGAACTTGATGGCGGGGCTCGACCGGCCGACCTCCGGCGCAGTTATCGTCAACGGAGAAAATCTGGCGGAGATGACGGGTGAAGCGCTCTCGCGCTACCGGCGGTACACTGTAGGAATCGTCTTCCAGGCCTTCAACCTAGTAGGAACCATGACGTTGCTCGAAAACGTCGAACTGCCCATGCGATTCGCAGAGGCGGAACGCAGCCAACGCCTGGCGCGAGCGCGAGAGGCCTTGGAACGGGTGGGCTTGGGTGGACGTCTGACGCATCGCCCAAGCCAACTCTCCGGCGGGGAACAGCAGCGCGCGGCGCTGGCCCGCGCCTTGGCGAACCGTCCCAGCCTCCTTTTGGCTGACGAGCCGACGGGCAATCTCGACAGCCGCACGGGAGGCGAGATCCTGGAGTTGCTGAAGGAGTGCAATCAAGAGCTTGGAATGACGCTGGTAATGGTGACTCACGAGCGCTCGCTGGCGGAGCGCTACGCCCAGCGCCTGATTTTCCTGGCCGACGGCAAGGTGGTTGACGAGCAGGTTGGGGCTAGTGGTTAGGGATCAGGGACTAGGACGGTGTGAAGAAAATCGGAATCTGTCATCCATCCTAAGAGTTTGTGATTTTTTTCAGTTCGAAGAAACAGCGAATGCTGCTAACAGAGCTACAACTCACGGCGGATGTCATCCTGGGAAGCCGAAGGCGGTCCTGAGTGCAACGAAGGAAGGATCTGCATTTTCTTGATTTTCACGATGCCTGGCGAACTGCAGATCCTTCGCGAAGTTTACCCGGAGCGGGTAAACTGCAGACCCTTCGCTGCGCTCAGGGTGACAGCGAACGGGCTCAGGATGACAGGTTGGGCGGTAGTGGAAAAAGGGGCTGGCATTGAAGGCAAACGACCTGGTGGATTTGGCGGCGCGCAACCTTCGTGAATCCTCGCTTCGCAATTCGCTCACTACGGCAGGCATCGGCGTGGGAGTCGCTTCGCTCGTGGCGATGCTCTCCCTCGGCATCGGACTTCAGCAATTGGCCGACCGCCGGCTTGCGAGGTCCGGGCTCTTTGACACGATTGTCGTCACCTCGGGCCGCACTCTGCGAGGTTTTGGCCGCGCCGGTAATCGTGACCAGATGCCTCCCTCGGAGAGCCGGCCTCTTGACGAACAAGCCCGGGTCCAAATGGCGCGCCTGCCCAATGTTCTCGAGGCGGTGCCGGACCTGCGCTTCGTCAGCGAAATCTCCTGCGAGGGAAAGCCACACCTCACCATGGTGGCTGGCCTGCCGCCGTCCGCTCGTGACCAGGATGCCTTTGAGGGCATGCAGGGCAAGTTCTTCTCCACAGGCTCCGCTGACGAAGCCATCTTGCAAATCCAGTTCGCGGATGAACTCCTGGGGGTCCACCCCGGGCATGGCCAAGCGAGCACGAAGCTGAACAGTCAGACGCAGTCGTTGATTGGGAAGGAACTCACGCTGCGCTACGCCGAGCGCTCCGTCGCAGAGACGCCCACGCCCCGAGCGGCCCCCGCCAATGCCCAATCGCCACCCGGCGCCAGCCCTAAGGGTGCGACGTTTTCGGTGGTCCAGCGCGAAAAGAAACTGCGCGTCGTGGGGATTACCGACCAGGATCCTGAAGGCATGCGCGGCATCTCCGGGGCGCGGGTTTTCGTCCCGCTTCAGATGCTTGAGAACCTGCACGTCATGCTGCCCACCGGCTTGCGCGGCGGCGACATGGACTTTTCGAATTCGCCGGCTTATCCCAGCCTCAGCGTTCGCGTAAGAAATCCTGGCCAAATCGAGTCGGTACAGGATGCCATCCGCAAGATGGGTTTCAATACCTTCTCCATGCTCGACGCCACGCGGGGCTTGCGGCGCTTCTTCGCCGTGCTCGACCTCTTTCTCGGCATCTTCGGCAGCCTTGCTCTGGCAGTGGCCGCGCTGGGCATCGTCAACACCTTGGTGATGGCCATACTCGAGCGCCGGCGCGAGATCGGCATCATGAAAGCCATCGGGGCAAGCGACGCGGATGTGAAGAAGCTTTTCCTCGCCGAGGCTGCGGTGATGGGCTTGGCCGGGGGAGCGCTGGGCGTGGCCCTCGGGTGGGTGATCGGCCGCGTCATCAATGTCGGCACGAATTTCTATCTGGCCCGCCAGAACCTGCCGCCGGAGAACCTGTGGTCGGTTCCGTGGTGGCTGGTGGGCGGAGCCATCGCCTTCGCCGTCGTGATCAGCATGCTCTCCGGGCTTTATCCTGCAGCGCGCGCCGCCAAGCTGGATCCGGTGCAGGCGCTTCGCTACGAATAGCCGGCGAGGCCAAGAAAAGCAGTACTGCTCTGAAAGTCTGTGTGCCGACGGACGTAGCGCGGGCGTCCCGCCCGCGGTCGCGGGAGCGTCCCGCTCCCGCGCCACGATTGGACTCGAGCCTTGTACTGCGGCGGCGATCTTCGGCGGTTGCTACTGAACAGTCAGGGTGACTGTCGTCGTATGGGTCTTACTTCCTCCCGTACCCGTTATGGTGATCGTGTAAGTACCGGTGACGGCACGCGTGCCCACCGTCATCCGCATCGTCGAGGTGCCGGAACCCGGGGCGGCGATACGCGTGGGAGTGAAAGACACGGTAACACGCGACGGCTGTCCGGATGCCGACAACGTGATGGCTGAGTTGAAGCTGCCGGAGATCTTGGTGGTAACGGTGGATGTGCCGGAGCTTCCCCGAGACACTGTCACTGCGGTGGGCGACGCGCTGATGCTGAAGTCAGAGCTTACCGCACTCGTCACCGTCAGCGAGACAGTTGTGGTTCGAGTCAGCCCGCCCCCAGTGCCAGTGACGGTAATCGTGTATGTGCCGGTCGCGGTGCTCGAGGCCACGGCCATGCTCATCGTTGATGTTCCTGAACCTGGAGCCGCTATGGGGTTGGGACTGAAGCTCACGGTCACGCCGCTGGGTTGGCCCGTAGCAGAGAGACCGATGGTCGAGTTAAATCCTCCCGATATGGATGCCGTGATCGTCGATGTCCCGTTATTCCCCTGCACCACGGTAACCGAGCTGGGCGAGGCAGAGAGGCTGAAATTCGGCGACGAGGACGTTCCGGCCAGGGCACTGAGCAGGGCGGCGCCGTTGGGACTACCCCAGCCCGTGACCAGATCGTACCCTTTCACCGCCGAAAACCCATTGCTGCCGCTCGTTATGTCGTGAAAATAGCTGGCCTGTGAGCTCACGCCCAGCGGGTAGATCAGCGGGTTAATGAACCCCAGCGCCGCATTGCCATTGGCAAGGGCCTGTTGATTGACCAGGGCGAGGTACCCCGCCCACATGGGCGCGGCAAAACTGGTTCCGCCGTATTCGTTTGCCGTGCAGGTGGTCTGATCAGCGCACACGTAGAAGGTGAAATTGGCGTTGGCTGCGACGTCAGGACCGTTGCGATAGGTTGTGGATCCCCCGTTGCTTGCGTTGATCACGCCCGAGAGCTGTTGCCAGGACGGAATCGGAATGTGGTGGGGAGAAACTCCACCGCCACTGTCGGACCAGGCGGTTTCAGAGGCCCAGGCGCCGCCCGCGCTGGCGGTCGAGAGGTCCGTGCCGCCGACGGAGACCACATTAGCGTCCTCCGCAGGGTACGGATAATTGCCCGGGGCCCACCTCTGATTGTCGCCGGCCGCCACAAAGAAGTTCTGGCCCTGTGCGGCCATCCTCTGATAGTACGGGTCATCCGTGCTGGAGTCCGCCGGGCTCCAACCCCATGAACAGCCGATTTGCGCCGGCAACGGAGTATGCGTGGTTATGGAACTTAGAATGGCCGTATCGGTGGACCCCACATATACGTAGAGCGTGGTTATGCCTGGTGCCATGCCCAGAGCCTGAGTCATGTCGAGTATCTGTTCCGTGTCGTCGCAGCCATGAGAAACGCAGTTCAAGCTGGTTCCGTCAGTGGAGATGCCGGTGACGGTCGCAGTTCTCATCTGACCCACATTAGTGTAGTAGGTGTTCAAGTCCGC
>Ga0335078_10011492_pt1 | contig 13135 bp, 8 predicted proteins | sample Lox_Sample_32_FD_206711 | JGI IMG/M metagenome (GOLD analysis project Ga0335078, IMG submission 206711) | Soil microbial communities from Loxahatchee National Wildlife Refuge, Florida, United States - Lox_Sample_3.2 | ecosystem: Environmental > Terrestrial > Soil > Wetlands | place: USA: Florida... | reverse complement strand
GGCGCGTGGAACTGAAAGTGACCGCCAAGGGCCGTTCGATTCACGCCGCCTCGAACCAGCTTGGCGACAATGCCATATACAAAATGCTGCCGATCATCGCCGGCATCGAGCAACTCAACGACCGCCTCCACACCGACCCCTTCCTCGGCCAGGGCCGCATCACCGTCAGCAAGATCGAATGCCAAACCCCCTCGATCAACGCCGTCCCTGACGAATGTACCCTCTACATTGACCGCCGCCTCACCTTCGGCGAGACGAAAGAACAGGCCATCGCCCAGGTCGAGGCTCTCATCCCGGAGAAACAGCGTGCGCACATCCGGGCAGAAATGCTCATGTATGACACCCCCAGCTACACCGGCGCCGTCTTCCCCGTAGAGAAGTACTTCCCCGCCTGGGCTCTCTCCGAAGACCACCCCCTGGTGCAGGCGGGCCTGAAGACCGCTCAACTGTTGTGGGCCGGCACGCCCAAGTCCGGCAAGCTGAACTTCTCCACCAACGGCATCTACTGGATGGGCAAGGCCAACATCCCCACCATCATCTTCGCCGCCGGCGACGAAAAGACCGCCCACGGTGTCCTCGACCAGGTGCCCCTGGCCGACATGGTCCGCGCCACGGAGTTCTATGCCCTGCTGCCGGCGCTGGTCTAATTAGGGACTCGGGCCACGGGCTCAGCTAGCCGTGACGTAGTTTAGTGTCGGTAGTGTAAATGGTGAGGCGCCACCGGCCCCGGCCTGCGAGAGAGTGTGTGTGGCAGGCACTTTGGTCACATAAAGAATCAACCCTGTGGCGCCATAAGGGTGGGGCTATGGGGCGTTGGGCACGGCGCAGGAGGCGGTGGAAAGCCGGTTACGGCCGACTGGCAGCGTCTAATCGTCGTCTTTAACACTCACCGCCCAATCCGGATACGGAGTGTGCGAGCCTTTGACTGCGCGCCACAGGATGCGGTTGAACACCCCTTCCGGGCATTGGTCTTCCTTATCCAACGGCAGGCGGGCCGAGACGTAAGCGTCCCGGCGCAGTTGCGCGTCCCGGATATGCCGGGGATTCGGATTCATCTGGTCCAGCGGCACCTGGTTGGGCACGGCGTTGAACGCGGTAAAGTTGGGCGTTGCAGTGAAGCAATCGAACATCGGCGTGGCCGTTGCGTCCATTTGGTTCATGGGAGGCAGGCCCAGGATTAGTTCGATGGTCCGCAGGAGACTCGTCTGGTTGTATTGCGTATGGATGACGGTGTGCCGCCTGGTGAACGGACTGGCAACGTAGGCCGTGGTGCGATAGCCGCTGACGTGGTCCCAGCCGTCCTGGGGGTCGTCCTCGACGGCGAAGATGCAGGTATCGGTCCAAAACCGCGAATGGCTGACGGCCTGGATGATTTGGCCCAGGGCCAGATCATTGTCGGCCACCTGGGCGGCAGGTGTGGGCGCGCCGAATCTCGTCCCGGTGGTGTGGTCGTTCGGCAGCCAGACGACGAGGAGATTCGGCATTGTGCCAGCGGCTTCATACTGCCTGAACCGGTCGAGGAATAGCGCGGCGCGGACCGCGTCCGGCACGCGCAGATCAAAGGCGGGATAGTTCGACACGACGCACGCTCGGAACGAGGCCAGCCCCGGTTCGGCGGAATAAACGATCGCGTTGGAGCCGCCAATGAAGTCGCGATACATGTCGGTCCAACTCGTCACCGGGCGGCCGGAATCCCTCCAGACATGATGCGGCGTGGTGAACTCGCCGAAAACGGCCACGGTTTTGCCCCGTTCCAAAGCGTCGTTCCAGATGAATCCCGCGGGCGAATACGCCAAGGCATCATAGCCGTGTGCTTCGCCGCCGGCGCCGGGGTAGCTTCGTGGCCAGCCGCTGTAAGACCGCTCGATGTAATCGGTGGCGATCGCGCTGTCGGTCCATTGGTGGCCCTCAGCGCTCATGATGCCGGAACAGTAGGTGTTGTCCAACAGCGTAAACTCGCGCACGAGCTTGTGCTGGTTCGGCGTGACGTGCTCGCCAAAGATGCAGAGGCTCGGATCGCCGTTGCCTTCCGTCACATCGCCGAGCACTTGGTCATAGGAGCGGTTTTCCTTGATGAAATAGATGACATGCTCGAACACGCTGGGTTCGCCGACGCGCTCCGGCACCGGGACCGGCTCGCGGCCAGCCCGGGGCGGCAGCTTGGCCTGCGCCAGCAAGGGATAGCGCAGGTTTGCCAGTGCGGTTTGGGTAAAGCTTCTCAAAGCAGCCGTCGAAGGAACGGGCACCAGCGATAACGAGCCGAACCACTGTTTGCTGTTGAATCCTTCGCCGTTTCCTTTGCCTTCGGGCGCTGCCTCCTTTTGAGCCGGGAGATGGATCAAATTGGCCGTGTCAATCCGGGCGCGCGAGGCATCATAAACCATACCACCCGGAAACCAACCGACGGGGATCAGGCCGAGCAGTTTCGTGGTCCCAGGCTGGTGGCGCGAAACGGGAAACAGCCCAAACAGCCGCGCTCCTTGGTCGAATTGAAAAACAGCGACCGCGTTCTGTGAGCCGTTGCAGACGAAGAGCCGTCTGCCGGACTTGTCGAAGGCCAGCGCGTCCGGTTGGGCGCCGAAGGGATCACCCGGCGCCTGGCGGGCGCTTGCAGTCTCCACAAGCGCGTTGCATCGGGTGTCAATGATGCTGATGGTGTCCTCCCCGGCGTTAGCACAGGCGAGGTAGTTTCCGTTCGGCGACAGCGCCAGTGCGCTGGCGTGGCGGCCAGTGAGGATTTCGAGTTTGGAGGAGAGAGGTTGGGAAGGAGACGTGGGGGATGCATCGCCGAGGTCAACCACCGAAACCGAGCCTTCACTGGCCACCGAGTGGTCATCCACACGGACAGTGCCATTGCGGCCAATCGGGCCGACGACGCTGTCCGGGCCCGGGCGGCGTCCGCCCCAGTTGCTCACGTAGGCCTGGCCACGGGCCAGGATGACTGCGAACGGGGCCACGCCGACATCCCACCGGCGCAGGATAGTCCCCGTCCCCGCGTTTAGTTCCACCAGTTGGTTGGCCACATTGAGCGCCACATAAATCCTGTTGCCGTCGGGTGAGACGGCGATGCCGGTTGGGATATCCATCTTGCGGTCCGGCAGATTCACCGGCGGCAGTGGAATCGAATACAGCGGCGAGACTTTTCTGTCTTTGCCGACACCGAACACTTTGAGGTCGCCGTTGACGTTGGAGAGGTAAATGCGCGACCCGTCGGGTGAGAATGCAATGCCCGTATAACTCAGCTTGTCCTTGAGGTTCGCGTTGAGAACCAGTTGTGAGCCCGGCTCAGCATCTAGGTCAGCTTTGGGCTTTGGAAAGGGCACTTGCTGCAGAATGGTTCCGTCGGCCGGGTCCAGCACAACCAAATGATGGGTCGTGCCGGCCGCGACGAGGATTTTGCCGTCCGGACTCAACGCCAGCGCGTTGGGTCGCAAGCCGGGAAGCTCAACGAGGAGCCCAGCGGGCGTGACCCGTTGGTTAGCGGGCGTTACCAGGCCGTCTGGCGTGCGCTCGACCGGTGCGCTGCTGGAGTAGAAATTCTCGGATGAGGTTTGCGCCATCGCGTGGTTGAGAGCCAGCGCGAGCGGGACCAGGAGTAACGGACTAAAAACTGCGCGTTTCATGCGTGCGAGAGTAAGACGTGCAAGGCAAGCCTTGTGGTTACGGACAGGAATACAATTGACCATTTCATAAAAGTGCGAATCTAGGCGTTGGATGTAGTGGCGTTTCTGAGGGCGGCATAGCGCGGCCGCACGGCCAGGAAAATCGGCACGGCGGCCAATTGGAGCGCGACGCAAAACACGATCGTCGCGGTGACAGAATGATCGTAGAGAATGCCCATGATCGCGCTGCCGATAAACCAGAACACGCCGTAGCCAGCCGTGAAAAGGCCGTAGGCCGAAGCGCGCCGGTCGGGCGAAACCATCGGCGCAACCACTGCCGGAATGATGGACTCATGCACGCCCATGCCCAAACCCCAGACGGCCGAGCCAATCAGCGCCGGCCAAAAACCGCCGAGAAAGACCAGCGGGGCAAACGCCGCCGCCATCAGCGTCAATGGGATCAGAAGCACTATGCCGAACCGATCAAACAGGCGGCCGAAGACGAGCGAGCCGGTTCCACTCACAGCCATGGCAATTGAGTAGGCGATTGGCACCCAGTTTTTCGGCACAGACGCGGCCTTGGTGAAGTGATACGCGATGAGAGGAAAGTCGGCGAAACCGGCCGCGACCAGCGCGGCGCCCGCTAGATACATCCAAAACACGCGAGGCAGGCCCTTGGTTTTCACGTTGCCCGTCTTCACCTCGAGATCGTGCGGGCGCGGATAGAAGTGGCGCGCGGTCAGAACGAGCGTGAGGCAGATCGCCATTGGAATAAGCAGGGCGGCAAACGCCAGGCGGTAATCCCCGCGCCAGGCCAGCACGCCCGCCACCATCAGCGGGCCGAAGAGCGCGCCGAATTGGTCCAGGGCCTCGTGAACGCCGAAGGCCCAGCCGAAACCGATTTCGCTGCCGGCGTGGGAGAGCATGGCGTCGCGCGGCGGATTGCGGGTGGCCCGGCCAAAGCGTTCAAGAATGATCAGCACGGCGGCGGTTGGCCAGTTGTTCGCCAGGGCCAGCGCCGGCACCGCGAGCAGTTGCACAAAATAACCCAAGATGGCGATGGGCCAGAAGTTGCCCGTCCGGTCCGCCCAGCGCCCCGAGACGAGGCGAAAACCGTAGCCGACCAGTTCGCCGAATCCAGTGACTATGCTGACCACCGTGGCGTTGGCCGCGAGCAGGGCGAGGAAGGGGCCATAGATACTGCGCGCGCCTTCGTAGGTGAAATCGGCGAAGAAGCTAAGCACTCCGATCGTCAGCACAAACTTCAGCGCGACGGATACGGGAGGTTTGGGTTTCACGTGTGGGAAGGTACCGGACGGCCGCGGTTCCACGCGGCTGCGTGGCGTGAAGCCACATCAATCAGGTCTTGAACCGCCAGCCTTCGTTCGCGGGGGAATAGGATCTTCAGGTTTTCGCTCCCTTCGGCCACGCGCAGCCGAACGTCCAGCGTGCCCATGTCGGCGTACTCACCGATCCGGAGGGTCTCAAGCCGCGAGAAGGGGCAGTGGGTCACGATGTTGCCGTATTTTGGAGTTCTGCCCGGGCGCATCCGCCGCCAGGCCTTCTCCTCAGAGATTAACAACAACTCCCGGTCGGTCACCGCCAGGGTAGCCTGAGGCGCTAGTTCGGACTGAAACCAGAGCCGCTTCTGACCCGGGATGCAAGGCCAGTGTACAGCCGCCAGAGCCCGCTGGCCCATGGGCGTAAACTCCAGCAGCGCGTTGCAGAACTTCAAAGGGAGCGTGTTGGCCACCGAACGTGTTTCCTTGCTTTCGAGGAGGGTAACGGCGGTTACGCCATCCATGCCGTTGAGCAGCAGGGCAGTGGCTTCCTGAAACAAACCGCGGGTGACCGTATTGAAGAGGACCGTCGTGGATTGAACCGGCCCGCCGCCTGCCGCGAAATCAATCCTGAGCAGGCCATACAGCAGGATGCTGGTCATCTCCACCAGCACCGTTTGGGCAAAGTCGCAACGGGCGAGTTTGGCTGAACCGGAATCGCTTCCGCTCACTGCCAGCCAGCCGTGATCCGTCACCGCCAGAATCGTCGGCTCCGAGTCTTCGTCCATGGCACGGTCGGGAGGGCTGAAGACAAGCAGCCGAACGATATCTTCGGGGACCAGGCTCTCGAGGAGTGCGGGGCGCAAGGGTTCCGGCGCCTGGTCCGGCGTCTTGAGCCTGCGGGCGAAAAGGCCCCAATTCTTCGGCTGTCCTTTGGCGCCAATCATATCTCAACATCGTTGTCCCAGGGGGCGCAGTTGCCCTTGCCGCCAACCAGGTGGATCAAGGCCCGCCGGTAGGCATCCTCCTCGTCCCGGTTCCGAAGCGCGCGGCGGAGGGATTCGGTTTTCATGCCGAAGCTTTGCATGTCTTCGGCCATCTCTTCGAAGTGGCGCGCCGCCTCGGCCAGGAGAAAGCGAGCGATGTCCTCCCTGCTGGCGGCGGCGATCAGCAAGCCAAGATGCCGCAGACAGGGCCCCTGTGAGCGCGAGTAGGCCTGGCGCCCGGCTGGCGTTTGGACGAACACGGCGAGTTGCCGGATGTAGGCCGCCTCGGCCTGGCCCTGCATCTGGCAGACCCGGCAATTGGCGGAAGTCCTCAGGATTTGGAATGGAAAACGGGTGGTTTGGGGAGCTTCGGCCGCACGCGCCAGCAGGCGGGAGACTTCTTCAATGAGCCGGGCGTGTCCCACCGAGGCGCCTACAGGTGAAGAAACCGCTTCAAACTGCCAGGTGTGCAGCGGGCAGAAGCCCAACTCGACGGCGAAGTTGCGCTGGGCCTGCTCGTCCGTAAACAGGGCATACTGCCATTTGGAAAAGAACTCGAAGGCAAAGCGCGCCAGATGCTCGCAAACGGCGCAGCCCCGCGTATGCAGGTCTGTCGTCAGATCACGTTCCAGCAGTGCAGGATCGGGCAGCCTCACGGAAAGCGGAGTAGGAACGTGATGCGTGATGCGCGATGCGGGCTCGGTAAACTCAGTGGGACACGCTGGGGTTCCGAGCGTCAGAATCTCCTGCCGCAGACGCGCCAGATTGGCTCGAAGGGACTCCAGCGCAGCTTCGCTCCACCGTGAATCAAGCGGGGAGGAATCGCGGGGCGGGGTCTTCGGACTTGGTTCGGCGCCCGTTACTGCCGCCAGCACGCGAGCGCCGGCTTCCGTGGCCTGCTTGCCAACGGCGTCGGCCCACTTGTCAAACGCGCGCCCCACTGCCTCGAGCAACAGCTCTGTCACCCGGTCCCGGAAAGGCGCGGCCCACACCGTCCATTCCCGCAGGAGGATGCGCCGCAACCAGCTTCGGGCCAAAGAAGCAGGCAACGAGCCTCGCACCAGCGGGACCGCGGGTTTCCAGCTTTGGGCCGGCAACGGGTACAGCTCGGAGCCGACATTCAGTTGCCAAGAGGGAATTACGACCTCGACGTCCAGACACGAATCCCACGAATTGACGCGAATGGAGGTACCATGGTCTGCCATTCGTGTTAATTCGTGGGATTCGTGTCTCAACCCGAACACGTCGATAGCCGCCTGCGGAATGGCCGCCAAATTATTGCGCAGCGCCTCCAGTTCCCGCCGCACCGTGGGGTCACAGGCAAAATCGAGACGCTCGGCCTGAAGGCGCAGCCACAGCCGCGTTTGTCGCTCCAGCAGGGGCACGACGAACCTGGCAAACCGCTCCGAGGCCGCACGCGCCGAGAGCCGAGCGCTATGGTTCAGCCATCTGTCCAGATGCGAATTAATCCGCCCGAGGCCGCCGGACTGAAGCCCGGTGCTAGTGAGACGGTCCGTTTCCTTGTGGACATGCTGGCGAAGGCGCTGCAGGAGCTTCTCTCGCTCCGCTGCGTTTTGGCGCAATTGCTCATTGAGTTTGCCCACCTTGGCGGGCAATGCTTGGTCCGAGATTTGGGCGGCTCGCTTGCGCAAGTCAATTTCGACCCATTCCTGCTCCTGAAGCCGCAGCGCGCGGTCCACGATCCGGCTCAGGAACACCCGGGCCTTTTCGCCCGACAGGAACTGAGCCAGCGCGTCCTGAAGCGCCTTGAGTCCGCTTGCGGTGTACGCAGCCTCATCCCCCGCGAGCCGGGCGGCCAAGCCCAGTCGGGAGGAGACGGGGAACACCTTGACCTCGGCGGCCTGCATCTGCTCGCGAATGCTCCGGCTGATGAATTCGAGCGTTTCCTCCCGCTCCCCCGCACCCAGGAGATCGGTCTTGTTGACCACAAAGAAGATCTTCTGTACGTGCCGGCGGATGTCGTGGAGGAACTCCAGCTCAACACGCGTGAAGGGCGTCTCCACGCTGGTCAGGAAAACCACCGCGTCGCACTGCGGCAGGAAGCCATAGGTCGTGGCCGTATTCGCTTCGATGGCCGAGCCGACGCCCGGAGTGTCCACGAACTCGAGCCCGCGGCGCAAGAGCGGCAGAGGAAGCTCCAGGGTCGCCGTTTTGAGCTGTTTGCAGTTGCCGGGGTTTCCCCTCTCAGTAACAAACTCCGCCAGGCGAGCTACGGAAACCTCCTCGGCAAAGAGCGGACTGATGTCTTTCCGTTCAATGAGCAGGCGTTCTTTGGGCCCGAACCGCAAGACTGTGACGGCGGAGGTGAGCGGCAGCACGCCGACGGGCAACAGTTCGCGCCCGATGATGGCGTTCATCAAGGAACTCTTGCCTCGTTTGAACTGGCCCAGCACTGCCAGGGTAAAGCGGTCTTCCGCCAGCTTGCCCATCAGTTCTTCACACGCCCGGAAGCGGCCCTGGCTGCACCGCTGCTTGAGCGCTTCGCGCAGGATTCGCAACTGCGCTACCAACGACAGCTTCGCCTTGGTGTACGAGCGGAGGGTCTCCGGGTCCAAGGTTATGTCGGACGCGGCGCCTTTGGCTGCCAGACCTTCGTTGCCGGAATCGGCCGGGCCAAGTGCTACGAGCACTGGGTTATGGATACGCTCTGCCATTAGGCCAACTCTGTCACCAATCCGGTCCACGCGAGTCATGCTTCACCTCACACCGTCAAGACCTCCGGTGCCTGCGCCGCCGACCGCACCCCCGTGCGCAACTCCTCGATAAGCTGGTGCCGAAGGCCTTCCTCGAGCGTCAGGGCGGCGTACGCCCGCACGGTCTGCTCTACATCGTACTCCACCCGACGGAGGCTCACCGCGGCGTCTTCCCACACCGCATAGGCGGCGCGCGGGTCGCCGTCCAACGGTTTGCCCACGCTGCCGGGGTTCACCACCACCGTGTTCATCCACTCCGTCTGGAACGGCGTGTGCGTATGCGCCACGAACAGCAGGTTCGGATGCTCAATCAGGATGAACAACCGGTCCGGGTGCCCCACCACGATGATGTCCGTCTCCCAAGGCCACGCCGGGCTCGGTGTGCCGGGAAGCGCACGGATCGGCTCCTTGTTGCTTGCCGTGCTATGGCACGCGACGCACGTGGCCTCACCGAGGCTGAACCGTTCCGAACCCGGCAGCTTCGCCAGGTACCGCCGCATCTCGGCGCTGAGCAAGGGGCTGGTCGCCGCCTGCACCGCCTCGGCCAGGTGTTCGTAAGCCAGCGAGCAACGCGGCGTCTTCCCGACGCCGAACGCGCGGTCCTCGTTGCCTTGAACGACCAGGCTGGGTGTGCTGAGCCGCATGGCCCAGGCGACGCACTCGGCCGGCTGCGGGCCGTAGTTGACCAGGTCCCCGAGGCAAACAATGTGGTTGGCATCCGCCTCCGCGCGCAACACTGCTTGCAACGCAGGCCAGTTGCCGTGAATATCCGAAAGGAGCAAGGCTTTCATAACACGCTACCGTAAACAATTGTTTCTGTTCGGTAGGAGTCATTAGCCAGAAGGCGATTTCCCGCAGGCGCGGGAGGCAGAACTCCATTGCCACATTTAATGTAAGGGAACTTTGCCCAAAGGCAATACTAAATTCACCTTCCGACGAGGCGGCGTGTGCGACGGCCAGGCTCCAGAACGGGCACCGGGTTCGCTGACCCGTGGCCTCCAACGCCCCACAAGCAGTGGCTCCATTGGTCAACCCTCTGCCAGGATGCCCCTCCCAAGGACCTCGCCCCAAAGTGCCGCACGCGGAGCGACAAGCCAGGGTATCTATCAGGCCGCTCACGCCTCCATGGCAATACCATACCGTCTCCCATGTTCAAAGCATGTTCCTAGGATGTTTCTAGGATGTTTCTAGCTTGTTCCTGGCCTCCCTGGTCCTCTATTTCGCGCCGCCACTCGGCCCTGCCGGGGCCAGACCTCCGCCCCCAGCCCGCCCTTTCGGACGGCTTGCACCCGCCGCCAACTCTCGGCTCCACATAATACAGACGCAGGCCGCAACGCCAAGATTACAGCGACTTCTTAACGCACCCCTTTCGTCGCGAGGCTCGACCCGATCGCCCCCACTCGGCCGGTGCGCAGTTCCTCGACCAGGCGCTGCTGGACTGGCAAAGGCACCTTCAGTCCTTCGAATGCCCGAATCGTTTCGTCCACTGGATAGGCCACCCGCCGCAGGGTTACAGTCCCGTCCTCCCAGACTGCGTAGGCGGCGCGCGAATCGCCGTGCTTGGGCTGGCCGACGCTGCCGGGGTTGATGACCAACGTGCGTTGGAACTGAGTCTTCATCGGCACATGCGTGTGGCCGAGCAGAAGCAGGTCCGGGTGACCGGCCACATTGATCTCCGATTCCCATAACGTTAGAGCGCTCTGTTCGCTCAGATAACCGTAAAGCGGGTCGCTGGGGATGGCGTGGCAGGCAACGCATTCCGCCTCGCCCAGCGGGAACCAGTCCATCGCCGGCAACTGCGTCAGAAACTGTTTCATCTCCCGCGTCAGCAGGTGGGTCGTCGCCGATTGCATCGCCTTGGCCAGCCACTGGTATGCCGGCGTGCAGCGAGGATCGTCATCCCTCCCGAATGCGGCATCATGATTGCCTTGGATGATGCGACTGCCAGGCCGAAGTTGCATCGCCCAGGCGACGCACTCGGCCGGCTGGGGGCCGTAATTGACCAGGTCGCCCAGGCAGACGATCTGATCCACGTTCGGCTCAGCCCCCAATACCGCCTCGAGCGCCGGCCAATTGGCGTGGACATCGGAGAGGATCAGAGTTTTCATCACATTACTCGCATCGTCGTTCTGAATACACTCTTTCTCGGCCACTATTGTGAAATGACACGGCGCGTTCCGAGCTTCCCGTCACCTCTCAGGCGCGCCAGAGTCCACTGGATATCCTGGGCGATCAAGTTATCGTCGGTCTTCTTTGCGGGGGCTGGAGGCGTTCGTCCCGCGACAATGGAAGGAGAGGCCCGGGCTTTTCCGCGCGAGCGCTCGTCGCGCGTCAGAAGTGGCCACAGGTTCGCACTCATGAGCATGCCCTTGGCGAACACATCCAGGTTGAATTTCTCGTTGGGAGAATGCGCACCGTCATCCGGCAGAGCCAATCCAAGCAGGAGCGAGTCCGCCTGGAGCACTCGCTTGAATTCGTTCACGATGGGGATGGAGCCACCTTCGCGCACGAACAACGGCTCGGCGCCGAACGCGGAGCGCAAGGCTTCGGCCCCGGCTTGCACGAGTTCGCCCTCGGGGGAAACCAGGTAGGGCTCGCTGCAATGGTCCGAGGTGATCTCAACCCGCACGGTCGGCGGGCAGAGCTTTCGTAAATGCTGAATGGCCGCCATCAGGATTTTCTGCGGGTCCTGGTGCGGCACGAGGCGCAGGGTCAGCTTGGCGCTTGCGGCGGCCGGAATGATGGTCTTGTTCCCGGCGCCCTGGTAGCCGCTCGTAAGCCCGTTGATGTCCAGGGAGGGCCGGGCGCTCCGCTGCTCGACGGGAGTGAAGCCATTCTCGCCGAACAGTGCCCGCACGCCGAGCGAGCGACGGTACGCTTCCGGGTCGAACGGGTGCATTTGGAAGTGCGCCCGTTCGAAGGGGGAAAGCGGGACAACGTCGTCGTAGAAGCCCGGGATGGTGATGCGGCCCTGCTCGTCGCGCAATTGACCCAGCAACTGGCAAAGCGACATGGCCGGGTTATCCACCGAGCCGCCGAACGAGCCGGAGTGCAAATCGCGCGAAGGTCCGTGCACCGTGATTTCCAGGGCGCACAGCCCCCGCAGCCCGTAGGTTACGGCCGGGTGCTGCAAGCCATAGAGCGAGGTGTCGGAGATGACCACGGCTTCGCAGGCCAGCCGTGCCCGATGCTTGTGCAGGAAGGCAGCCAGGTTGGGGCTGCCAACTTCTTCTTCCCCTTCGATCACGAAGGTGAGTTCGCAGGGCAGCTGTGTTCGAGTACCGAGGTAGGCTTCGATGGCCTTGAGATGGGCGAAGTGCTGTCCCTTGTTGTCGGAAGCGCCGCGCGCAAACACGGAACGGCCAACGATCCGAGGCTGGAACGGCGGCGACTTCCACACGTCCAGCGGATCAGGGGGTTGCACATCGTAGTGCCCGTACACGAGATAGTGCGGAAGCTCGCGGGAGTTGCGTTGCCGGGGAGTATGGGCGAGGACAATCGGGTTTCCCGCCGTGCGACAAACCTCGGCCTCCAAACCGATCTGCCGGCAGTGCTCCGCCAGCCACCGCGCGCAAGACGTCATTCCTTTGCGGTAACGCACATCCGCTGAAACACTCGGGAAGCGCAGGTATTCGCAGAGTTCCTTCACAAAACGCCGCTGGTGGCGTTGAAGATAAGATTCGATGGCCTTCATGGTTCCGCGGAAGATTGGATTAAATCGAGCGGAACCTTCCCGCCCAACAGCAGCCCCGCACGCAGGGCACGCACCGTAGGCTCGTCCACACCCAAGCCTTCATACGCCCGGATGGTCTCATCCACGTCATACAGCACCGAGCGGAGCGTGACTTCGCCGTCTTCCCAGACCGCGTAGGCCGCCCGCGGGTTGCCGTGCTTCGGTCGGCCGACGCTTCCGGGGTTCACGACCAGCGTGTTTCCAAAGCGTTGTTTCATCGGCAAATGCGTATGGCCGAGAAACAAGAAATCGGGCTGGCCAGCCACGGTAAATTCCGATTGCCACACGGCCGCCGGGCTGTCGGCGCTGAGCCCGCCGGAGCTGGGATAGCTGGGAGACGCATGGCAAGCCACGCACCTGGCCCCTTTCAATTCGAAGGAACTCCGCACCGGGATGGCAGCGAGAAAGGGCTTGAACTCCCGCCCCAGCCTTTCGCGGGTGAACCCCCGCGTCGCCTGCGCCAGGGGAGCATCCTCGGGCCACCAGCAATGCGGGTCGCCCCCCCGGGCGGCAGCCCGGTCATGGTCGCCCTGGATTACCCAACCGCCGGGCAACATCTGCCGCGCCCAGGCCACACACTCGGCGGGCTGGGGACCGTAATGGACCAGGTCGCCGAGGCAGAGGATGTCGTCGGCATCAGATTCGGATTCGAGGACGGCGCGCAGAGCCGGCCAGTTGGCATGTATGTCGGATACGATGAGTACTTTCATAACTCACTACCAGCGTCGGGCCGCTTGGATCTCATGTGCTCAGCTCTCGGAAGGCTCAGGCTGGGCAGGCTGGGGCCGGTTCCACCGGATACCCGAATTCCTATGCGTAT
>Ga0335078_10011490_pt1 | contig 13136 bp, 10 predicted proteins | sample Lox_Sample_32_FD_206711 | JGI IMG/M metagenome (GOLD analysis project Ga0335078, IMG submission 206711) | Soil microbial communities from Loxahatchee National Wildlife Refuge, Florida, United States - Lox_Sample_3.2 | ecosystem: Environmental > Terrestrial > Soil > Wetlands | place: USA... | reverse complement strand
TGGTCACGCACCCAGTCAATGCACGGCATAGGGTGCGGGCCGTAATTGACGATGTCGCCGAGACAGATGACGCCCTCTACCTGCGGCTCAGCCGCGAGCACGGCGTTTAGCGCGTGCCAGTTGGCGTGAATGTCCGAAAGGATTAGCAGTTGCATGACTCGCTACCGACTCAGTGAAGCACTGTTGGGTAGGAGTCATCAGCCTGATGGCGTTTTCCCGCTTGCGCGGTGGGCAAACTCCATTGCCCGGTTAGGATCCTAGTCCGTTATCGCCTTGTGTAAAGTTCCGGGTGGCAGAAAAATGCCGTCGGGCAACCAGCCTAGCCCGTCACCGTATTCGGCGCAGCAATCGGCCTCCGTAACGGGCACGTGGGCCAAGTTCGCTCTCAATCGCAAGGAGCCGGTTGTATTTGGCGATGCGCTCGGAGCGGCAGAGCGAGCCAGTCTTAATTTGGCCGGCGCCTGTGCCTACAGCGAAGTCGGCAATGAACGCGTCCTCGGTCTCGCCCGACCGATGCGAGATGACCGTTCCATAGCCGGACTTTTGCGCAAGGGCGACCGTCTCTAGCGTTTCGGAGACCGTGCCTATTTGGTTGAGCTTGATCAGAATCGCATTGGCGATACCTGCGCGGATGCCCTCGGCGAAGATCCTGGCGTTGGTGACAAAGTTGTCGTCGCCCACAAGCTGGAGCCTTTTCCCGAGCGCCCTTGTGAGGGCCCTCCAGCCGGCGCGATCCTCCTCGCCCATGCCGTCCTCAAGTGAAATGATTGGGTATCTCTTTGCCCAATCCCGGTAGAGGGAGACCATCGCGTCGGGCGACTTGCGCGCACCAGTGGACTTCTTGAAGAAATAGCTGCCATTGTCATAGAATTCGCTCGCGGCAGGATCGAGTGCTAGCGCGATGTCCTTGCCGGGACGGTAACCGGCTGCGCGGATGGCTTCAACGATTAGCTCGACCGCGGCGTCGTTGGACTTGAGCGACGGTGCAAAGCCGCCCTCATCGCCGACGGCGGTTACAAGGCTGCGCTCGGCGAGGATCTTCTTTAACGTGTGGAATGTCTCCGCGCCGAATCGCAGGGCCTCGGCAAATGTGGGCGCGCCGATGGGGAAAAGCATGAACTCCTGAAAATCGACGTTATTGGTCGCGTGCGCGCCGCCGTTGATGACGTTCATCATCGGCGCAGGCACCACGTAGGGCGCGCGCATCTTGCCGCCGTGCAGCCTGCGGATGTGTTTGTAGAGCGGCTCCCCGGCGTCGAGGGCAGCCGCGCGGCATACGGCCATTGAAACGCCCAGCAGCGCGTTGGCGCCCAGCCTCGACTTGGCATCGGTGCCATCGAGTTCGCACATGATGCCGTCGATTTCCCTTTGCTCGTACGGGGACCGGCCCTCGAGCTTCGGCGCAATCCATTTGTTCACGTTGGAAACGGCTTTCAGCACACCCTTGCCCCCGTAGCGTTTCGCATTGCCGTCGCGCAATTCGAGGGCCTCACGAATTCCCGTGGATGCCCCCGAGGGCACACACGCGGATGCATCGATGCCGTTATTCAATTCAGCGGTCACCATCACGGTCGGGTTGCCGCGCGAATCGAGGATCTCGAGTGCGGTGATTCTTTGGATTGTAGTGCTCATAGAATGATCTCCGAACGAAGTCGGACAAAATAAGTCGAGCGCATATCAGGTGGACGTTGAGATCGAGCCTGCCTTGACGACCATGACGCTGCACTGTGCGTGATCGGAGACTCTGTCGGCCGTCTCGCCGAGCAGGCGACTCCAAAATCCGGACCGATTGCGGTACCCGATAATGATGAGATCGCAGGCGCGCTTCTTTGCGAATTCAACGATACCCTTGGCTGGTCGGCCGCTCTGGGTCTCACACTCGATTGCCAAGACGCATTCCGCAGCGAAATTAGCCGCCTCCAATTGTCGTCCTTGGAAAAATTCTTCCGCGGCAGCGAATTATTCTTCGGCCTCACCAGGTAAATCAGAATAGCGTGGAAGCGGTTCGCGCACCCAAAGGGCAGTCACATCGGCCTCAAATTGCTCGGCGATCTTGGCCGCGCCTGCGAGTGCAGATTTACTACCCTCGGAATCATTGTGTCCGGCCAGGATTCTCTTGTACTTCTTAAGCCTCACTTTCCGCGCGGCGCCGATTAGGTTTTGGCCGAGCCATTGACTCTCGGTGCGTAACTGCGGTCCAACTTGTGCATCGTATCGATCGCGGAACCATGAAGTTTTGTCGGGACGAGTTGGGATTTCTTAAAAAAGGATCAAGAGGAGAAACACGAGCAGGGCGCAGAGTACATAGCCCGCGTAAGCGTTGATCCGACCGTCGTGCATCACGGCAAGGCCACGAGACAATCCCATCACCGCGTCCTTTGCCGGCTGCACAACCAAACGATCAACCACATGCACCACCACGCGCTCCCGCCTGATGGCAGTGCGGAAATGTTCCGCAACCGTCTCACGCGTGTCTCCAACTGTCGTCGGCCGAAACACTGCGTCAAAAATCACCCGCACTGGGTTCGAGAAACCCGTAGCGGTGTAGGTCATCTCCGGCAACAACCGGCGCAGGCCGCCATCCCAGCAGACTTGCCGCACCACCTTCCGGTTGCGCGTAAGCCACAACCGGATGACCGCGTAGGTGGACATTAGCAATACGCTTAGCACAATGAACATGCAGGAGGTGGACATGGCGAAGACAACCGGGGCCTCCGCACCGTCGCGATGCAACACGACCAGACTGCGTCCGGGCAAAAAACTTTGCCCGACTTGTGCCCCCAATTCGCGGAATTCATTCACGAATGCCAGGGGCAAGGTATTATGCGCGGGATCGGACGCAAAGAACGGTGGTACCAGCGCATCGGCGCCTGCTCTTGTCAAAGGCTGCAATTCATGGCCAAGCGCCGGAATCACGTAGGTCGGCAGCACACCCAACAGCAAACATAGCGTGGCCAGAAATATCATCGGAGAAATCATCGAGGCACGCGCTTCAACGGCATTCGCCGCCTCTTCGGAACGCGACATTCCGAGAAACCCCATCGCGAATGCCTTTACAAAGCAGGTCACAGCCAGCGCGGCTGTCAGCGCAAGTCCCGCGCCGCAAAGCGCAAAAACAATTTTCACCAGCGTCGAAGGCAGTTCGGACGAGCGCAACATGGTTTGAAGCGTGAGCCACTCACTTACGAAACCGTTGAATGGCGGCAGTGCTGAGGTTGCCAGCGCGCCCACCAAGAATGCCCCCGCTGTCCACGGCATCGTGCGAATCAGTCCACCAAGACTGTTCAAATCGCGCGTGCCGACGCGATCGTCCACCGTTCCCGCACCAAGAAACAGCAGCGCCTTATACACCGAATGGTTGATCATGTGATAAAGGGCGGCGATAAAAGCGATACCTGCCAGCGCAGGCTGTCCGTAGGCGGCAAAAATCATTCCTGCGCCGAGGCCAGCCGTCACTATCCCTACGTTCTCAATCGAACTGTGGGCGAGCATCGCCTTAAGGTCGTTCTCGGTAGTTGCGTACAGAATCCCGACCAACGCCGAAATCGTTCCGATAATGAGCACAACCACTCCCGCGCCAATCATGTTGATTGGCACGAGGTCGAGGTTCACACGGATTATGCCGTAAAGTCCCAGATTCAGAATCACACCGGAGAGAATCGCAGACACATTCGCAGGCGCGGCAGGATGCGCTCGCGGCAGCCAAGTGTTTACGGGTACCAACCCTGCCTTTACGCCAAAGCCAAATAGCGTCAGAAGAAAAACGAGCCAGCGTGCGGTTGGGCCCAATCCCGCGCTCGCCATTTTGAAGGCCGAAAAATCTAGCGACGCCGTTCTTGTTGCCAAGAAAAGGAACACCAAGACGACTGCCGAAAAGCCCGCCTCCCCCATCGCCAGCATCAGATAACCCGCGCGACTGCTCTCGTTGTGCCGGTGCTCGAAATTGACGAGCAAATAGCTCAAAACGGACATCGCCTCCCAAGCCAGCAAGAATAACAAAACGTCGTTCGCAATGAGGATCAGAACAATCGATCCAAATAGCAGCAGGTACCAGGCGGTGAAGGTCCTCAGACTGTAATGTCCCGAATAACGCCTGAGGTAACTTGCCGAAAAAACGGAACTCGCCAACACGACAACAGCAGCAACGAACAAGAATAGCGCCGACAGGCGGTCGAGAGAAACGGTTAATGTCCCGAAAGGTCGAATTTGCCAAAGGTCGCCATGATAAACGTTGCCGGACCACAAGACGCGTCCGCTAACCCATAGCGTCAACAGAGCAGCGAACGAGCCGAACCACGCCAGTAGTGTCGGATTGCGCCGGCCGGAGACAACAATTCCAACGAGCGCGCCCGCGCCGCATAGCGCGAAAATCGAACTAAGCAGGAATCCGTTCGCGTTCATTATCCTGTTGCTACCGCTGTCTTAGCGCCCGCGCTTGCGACCACCCGTCACGAAGCCGGGAGTTGCGAAGACACAATCCAAACAACCAAAAGCATCAACAGTGCGTAGGTGACGTAGGCGTTGATGCTCCCGCGGTGCATCGCCGCCAGCCCACCAGCTATTAACAGCGCCGCCGCTTTGGTCGGATAAAATATCAGCTTGTCCACCAAATGTACTCTTTCCTTCTCACGTCGGATGGCTGTGCGGAAATGCGCGGCCACCGTCTCGCGCGTGTCCTCAACGGTTGTCGGTTGAAATATCGCATTGAAGATCACCCGTACGGGATTGGAAAAACCGGTGGCTGTGTAGGTCATTTCCGGTAGCAAGCGGCGCACGCCGCCGTCCCATCGCTCGCACCATTTAAGCCGCCGCTGGCGCGTGAGCCACACCCGGATCACCACAAAGGTTAGCACTAGCAGAAACGCCAATACTATAACCATGTAGCTCGTTGACATCGCGAAGACGACGGGATTCTCCGCACCGCCGCGATGCAGCACTACCAGGCCGCGCCCGGGCAAGACGCCTTGCCCAACTTGCGCGCCCAAATCATGGAATTCAACGGCGAACGCTGGCGGCAATTCCGCATGAGCAGGATCTGACGCAAAAAACGGCGGCGCCAATGAGTCGGCGACACTTGCTCCGGTTAGAGGATGCAGCGCCGGATCTAGCGCCGAAATCACGTAAGTCGGCAGAACGCCAAATGCGAGGCATAGCGCCGCGAGTATGGCCATGGGCGCAAGCACACCGACACTGGGCTCGGACAGCCGTTGGGTTCCATCCAGCCGACGCATTCCCAGGAAACTCATCGCGAATACTTTTACGAAGCAGGTCACCGCCAACGCTGCTGTGAGCGCGAGTCCCGCGCCGCAAAGGGCGAACACAATCTTTTCGGATGTCGAAGACAGCTCGGCGGAACGCAGCATGGTTTGGAGCGTGAGCCATTCGCTGACGAACCCATTGAACGGTGGCAGGGCGGCAATCGCAAGCGTGCCCGCGAGAAAAGCCAGTGCCGTCAAAGGCATCCATTTGATGAGACCGCCGAGGTGGTCCATGTCGCGCGTGCCAGCCTGCGTCTCAATTGCTCCCACGCCGCAAAACAGAAGCGTTTTGAAGAGCGAATGGTTGATGAGATGATACAGGCCCGCAAGAAACGCGATGCCGGCCAGCGCGGGATGCCTCGTTGCGACGAAGACCATGCCCGCTCCGAATCCCGCCACCACGATGCCGACGTTCTCGACGGAACTGTGCGCCAGCATGACTTTGAGATCGTTATCCGTCGTCGCATAGAGAATGCCGACCAGAGCGGAGAGCGTTCCGACGACAAGGGCGAACATACCTGGTCCCGCATACGCTGGCGCCATGAGATCGGCGTTTACCCGCAGAATGCCGTAAAGACCAAGATTTAGTGTGGCACCCGCGAGCACGGGCACAAAGGCGCGAGGCGACGCGGTGTAAGCACGCGGCAGCCAGAAATTAACTGGCACTAGTCCGGCTTTCACCCCAAAGCCAAAAAACGAAAGCAGAAAGACCGTCCAGCGCACACCAGCACCCAGACCAAGCGCGGACAATTTCATCGCGCCAAAATCCAAAGACCCGGCGCAGACGGCCAGCATTAGGAGGCCCAGTGTGGCCGCAAGCGTCCCCGCCTCGCCCATCGCCAGCAGAAGATATGCCGCGTTGGCACGGCCGCCCTCCTGTTTGCGCGCGCAAGCGATCAGCAGGTAGCAAAGTAGCGAAATGGCCTCCCAAGCGAGGAGGAACAGCACGACATCGCCCGCAACATAAACCAGGGCAATGGACGCATATAGCCCAAGCAGCAACACTGTAAAGACCCGCCCGCCATGGCGGTCCGATTCTTGGTTCAATTCACGGGCCGCATAGATCGAAGCAGGGAATAGCACGAGCCCGGTGACGAACAGAAACACAGCCGAGAGGCGGTCCAGGTTCAATGTCAACGTCGTCGCCAGCCCGGGTAACGACCACAGCAATTGATGGAAGAGTTCACCGGTAAACAACGCCTTAGCGCCCACCACCACCAGGACCAGGGAGGCAAGGCAACCAATCCATGCTAGCAGGAGGCCTTGTCGAGGGGCGGATAGGACGAGCGACAGCAGAATGCCCGCGCCGCACAGGGCAAAGAAGACTAGAACGAGTGTCTGGGTTACCATTGTCATTATACCGCGCTTGTCTCGATCTCCGTCGAAGCCTGCAACGGCGACGGCTGCACCTTGCGCCCCAGCGCGACGAGCAGGCCATGGAGGATTGCCAATGGCGGCGGCGGATTCCCCGGCACTTCAACGTCCACAGGCAGAACCTCCGCCAGCCCCTTTGAACAGACGAAACTGTCGGCAAAGACGCCACCGGACAGCGCGCACGCGCCGACGGCCACAACCCGTTTGGGTATCGGCATGGCGTCATAGATCTTCTTCAATGCAAAACGCATGTGATCAGTCACCGGCCCGACGACGAGCAGCACATCCGCATGGCGTGGTGTCGGCGTGATGAAAAAGCCAAGCCGGTGCATGTTGTAATAGGGATTGTTGAGTTGTTTGACTTCATTGAGGCACGCGCCGCAATCACCTGCGTCCACAACGAGGATATGAATGGAGCGGCGGAACGGCATGCCGAGTTCGGATCGACCTTCGCGAACCGATCCCCACTCGTAAGTGGCCCGCCAATCCACTGGACGGGACACAGACCGCACGCAGCGATAGCAATGCACGCAACGGCGATGATCCACGATGATTCTGGTGCCGCTCTGGCTGAACACCCTCGTTGGGCAGCGCGCCAACAACGCCGCTATCGCCGTTTCCGGAATGTCGTCAACCGCCGGCAGTCCCGGCGTCACGCCCGCAGCCGTTTCTACCCGTCCCGGAAATTCCGTCGTTTTGATTCCCTTTCGGATTCCGTTGATGACCCATTGGCTCATGCGATATATAATTTGCGGTAGCCCACTTTGCTCACCGGTCGTTTTCCGCCACGGACAAGTCGAAGGTGGACAGGATGATAGGAAAATCCTGGAAAGCGAAGTCCTCAACCGCGAGGTGGAAGCCGTGCCAGTTCGCAAACGACGGCGTAACGATTCGATACCGGATTATCCGCCCGTTATCACCGAGCCGCACCCAATGAAACGCGCCGCCTCGCGGGGCCTCGACCCAGCCCAGCGCTGCGCCAGGCCGCGATTTTGTCGGCACGCAGACGCCACCGTCCTTCAGATTAGCGGCGACCCGCTCCATGATGCAGAATGATTGCCTGGCCTCCGCGAACAGTACGCGCAACCGCGCATAGCCGTCGCCTTCTTGTTCGCTTGGCACGTCGAAATCGAGCTGCTCGTAACCGGAGTAAGGCTGAGCACGGCGCAGATCGCGGACGAGTCCCGACGCGCGCGCAACCGGCCCCGCCAGCCCATAAGCTTTGGCGTCCTTGAACGCGACGTAACCGACCTCCTCGATCCGGTCCAGAAAACTGCTCGAAACGCGCAGTCGCTGTTCGAGTTCGTTCAAGTCGCGAAGTACTCGTCGCGATTGTTCGACGGCCTTACGGCAGGCCGCATTGGGCAGATCGCACAGCAATCCGCCAGGCGCGAGCAACCCGAAGAGGTAACGATGGCCGGTGAGTTCGCCTGAAATCCGCAGCAAATCCTCCTCCAAAATTCCGGCGTGGCTGTTGGCAACCACAAGCGCGGTGGATTCACAAATTTCCTGAATCGCGCCGGCGTGTTGTCGAAGCCGCTCTAGTTCCGCCAAAAACACGCGGAGCATTCTCGCTCGCGCCGGAACGCTTTCGCCCCAGATGATCTCCACCGCCAGGCAAAATGCGAGTCCGTGGGCAAACGCCGTGGTCGCTGCAAACCGTTCAGCCAGAAGCAACACCTCATCCACGGTCTTTCCTTCAGCAAGCTTCTCGATCGCGCGCCATTTGTAGAAAAGGCGCGGCGTCGAGCGGATGACATCTTCGCCAACCGTTTCGAGCAGGAAGTGAACCGATTCGGTCACCCCAGAAAACTTCGGGCCGATCGGCATCACGAACGCTCCCGGCTCCTGCACGATCCTTCTTGGCCGCCAATCGGCATCCGGCTTTCGTTGCCGCATTGCAGCTCCCGGATCGAAATGGCGCCGCATCGGCTCGACGCTCTCCTGCCAGGCGTCGTCATGCAGGATAAAATCACCCAAACGGGGGTGGCCTTCGAAAGCCAAGCCGAATAGATCCTCGGCCTCGCGCTCATGCCAGTCCGCCGCGTGAACGAATTTGACAATGCTGGGAAAGCTCGGCTTGGACAGCGGCGCACTCACGAGCACGTAAACCCAGCCTGTTCCCCCCCCGCCGTAAAAACAGTAGCGAAGGTGCCATTTATCTGTCCCTTCCTCGACGACTAACCCGGCAAAACTGAAATCCTGCTCCAAGAATAGCCAACCGCACAACGTCTCAAGCGCGTCGCAGGTGCAGACCAGCTCCAACGCAGCTCCGTCATCGGAGCGGCAATGCACGCGTCTTGGCCAGCGCTGCTCAACTTTCTGCTGCAATTCGGCGTGATTCATGGGCGTCTCACGGAAACAAGGCGCCGCCGGCCAGCGCCAGCAGGCTGTGCAGCGGTGCGGGGATGTAAAAGCCGAGCAGAAGAATCGGCACGGCTCCCAGAATCAATGCGAGGCGGCAACTGAACGGCAGGCGGAATGGCACTCCTTGCTCCCCTTCAGCATGGACGGTCACTAAACTCACTGGTTGCTCATCTTCGGGCGCGCCAAAGACAATTCGATTCACCTGCAACATCACTCCAAAGAATGCGATTACAATGAAAGCGGCCAACAAGCCGGTCACGATATAGCGGCCGTGTGCCAGGCCCGCTTTCAGGATCGCAAATTCACCCAGGAATATCGCTAACGGTGGCGCGCCGGCGATCGCCAATCCGCCGAGAACTAGAGAAGCTCCCACTGCTGGAGACCGGCGAATTAAGTCGCGCACGGCGGCGATCTCCTGTGTGCCCACGGCCATGAGCGCCGCGCCCGCCGCATAGAAGCAAAACGATTTCGTCACTGAATGGGCGACAATCTGCTGCATTGCGCCGTAGCCACCTGCCGACGTGCCGAGGCCCACTGCCGTAAGAATGATGCCCATGTGCTCAACCGTTGAAAACGCGAACATCCGCTTGTAGTCGCGCACTTGCAGCAACAGAAATGCCGCGACACCGACGGAGATTAGCCCGAGAATAATGGCCCAGGATTCCGCACTCGACTGGGCTGCGGCCTTCATCACCGGGAACAGCCGCAGGATGACGTAGAGGATGGCTGTGGTTTCCACGCCCGAAAGCAGAGCGCAGATCGGCGAGGGCGCCTGGCTGTGAGCGTCCGGCAGCCACGTGTGCATAGGCACCAAACCTACCTTCGTTCCGAGCCCGATCAGAATTAACACAAAGGCGGTTTGCAGTAATACTGGCGGCATTTTCGGCGCGGCCGCTAAGAGCCCCAGCCAGGTATAAGTGCCGCCACCCGCCGCTTGCATTGCGGCAAACAGAACGAGAAACCCGAACAGCGCCAACCCTGCACCCATAAGCGAAAGCAAAACGTATTTCCACGCCGCTTCCAACGCCCCTCGCGTATTGGCGAACGAGACCAAAAGGGCCGAACATAGCGTCGTCAGCTCAACCAATATCCAGACCAGCGTCGGCTCTGCGGCCATCGGTACGGCAAGCATGGAGAAGACAAACAGATTGTAGTTCGCGCAATAGAGCCGAAGCTTCCTTGCCGTCAGATTCTCACGCGTTAGGTAGCCGACGGAGAAAATCGACGCGGTCGTCGCCACAAACGCAATCAGGACCAGGATTAGGGCGCTTAGAGCATCCACGGCAATCCACTTCAACATCCCCACATGGAGCGTGCTTACGAGCGTCTCCCCCCCTGCAATCCGCCACGCCAACCGTCCAGTTAAAATCAAGAGAGCTGCGCAGCTCACCACCGTCACGCCCATTGGCCAGCGTTTGGGGAGTGGGACGCAAACCAGGAAGGTAGCCACTAGAGGGATCAGCAAAATGACCAGCTCGCTCATTTTGCCTCCTCCTCTTCTTGCGCGGCTTCAGTAGGCGCCTCTCTTAAGCTCGCCAGCTCTCCAACAGCGGTCGTGCCGACGTGCTGTTGCACGGCTCGCGTCAACACGCCCATGATAAACACGATGATCAAGCCGTCCGTGGCTATGGCGAGTTCAACAAGCAAGGGAAGATCGCGCGAGATGGCGATGCCCGCAAAGAATGCGCCGTTTTCCATGGCCAGAATGCCAAGGAGAAGCGGCACCGCTTCACGCCGCACGGTGAGCGTAAACGCGCCGAGTAGCAGGCCCGCGATGCCAATAGGCACATTCGTGCCTCGAAACTCCGGCGCGACCGCGTTCGACAGCGGCAATCCAAGAAAGTAGGCCAGAATCGTCAGCGCCAGCGCAATAAGCAGCGCCGTAGGGATATTCAACGCCTGGTTCACCTCGCGCCGCGTATAGATTTCCGCCGGCGAGGTCTTGCGCAACAGCCAGGGAACGATGAACGGCTTACTGATCAGGTTCACGAGCGCCACCCCGTAGAGATGTTCCGAGTGGTGGCGCAGGCCGAGAAGCGCGGCGGCTGCCGCCAGCAACAAGGATTGGGTGATGAAAAGATTCAGGCAACCCCTGACCTGGCGCATTGCAATCATGCCATACGCAGCCAGCAGGAACAATCCTCCGGCGAGGGCATTCAGGTTTTCCAAAAGGTGGTTCGTCGCGTCGCTCATGTGGGTCCGCTCGTCTCAGGGCACAAATACCTGCGCAATCATCGCCGCCACCGACGTGATGAACGCCGCCCCTAGAAATTCGGCGATGCGAAAGAGGCGTAGCTTGGATAGCGACGACTCGATGACCACCAGCGCGAGCAAAAAGCAGGTGATTTTTAAGAGCACCAAGGGAATCGCCAGCAAAACCGCGCCAAGAGACTGCTCTGCTGCCAAGCCCCACGGAGAAACCAGCACGTTGAGGAAAATGCACAGAAGCACGAAGAACTTCATCTGCCCGCCCCATTTCATCAGTGCGAAGCCACGCCCGGAGTATTCCAGCGACTTGGATTCGTCGATCATCGCCAGCTCGAAATGACCGGCGGGATTGTCCACCGGAATGCGCCCGCCTTCGGCCAAGATCAACATGACAAATGCCAACATCAGCAGCACATGCGACGGGGTCACAAAACTCGCCATTGGCGTCACCCACTTCTGCTGGACGATGTAGGGAATCGTGGAGTTCGCGACAAACGCGACGGTGAAAAACACGATCATAAACACCGGTTCGGCAAGAAAGCCCACCATCCGCGATCGGCTGGCCCCAACAGGACCATAGGGATTGGCCGTGTCCACGGCCGCCAATGTGGCGAAAAAGCCGCCTAGCGAGAGCACGAAGCCGCCGCCGAGCATGTCACCCATGAACGCGAAAAATAGCGGGTAGCTCGTCAATACCGGAATCAGTAACGCGACGAAGATCGGAGCGACAAAGACAATGTACGGCGTAAACCGGAAAATCCACGAGCTGTCTTCTGAGACAATCTCGTCCTTATGGAAAAGCTTCCATAGATCCCGATACGGCTGGAAAACACTCGGTCCACGCTTGGACTGGACCAACTCCTTTAGCCGGCTCAATACGCCAGACATAAGCGGCGCGAAGGCCATTACTGTGGCGACCTGAATCAGATTGAACAGAATGCGGTTAAGCATGTTGGGTTGGATGCTGGCGTGGTAATTTTCCTCTCGGCGACTGGCACCTCAGCCTGACGGTCCAGCTTGATCGCCCAACGGTTTCGATTGCTTAGGTGCCGTAGCCATCCCCGAGCGGTAATGGATGACACGCACCTCTTCCATCGTGACAAGGCCGCCGCCCATCATCAGCTCCAGGCTGGGCAACAAGGCGTTGATCTTGTCCTCTCGGTCCACGATTTCGATGACGAGTGGCAGGTCGTCGGATAAGCGGAGTATTTTGGCTGTGTGCAGCCGGCTCGATTTGCCATAGCCTATTGAGCTTCGCAGTACAGTCGCTCCGGCGAGATGCAACTCGCGCGCTTTTTGAACGATAGCCGTGTACAGCGGCTGGTGCTGCCAAATGTCGGATTCCCCAATGAAGATGCGCAGGAGGATGGATTCTTCAGGAATGTCCATGGGTCAGGAGCTCTTCAGTTTATTGATTGCGACTGCTCAGCCAAATGACCGAGCCAGACTGCCAACAGGTACGAAATTAAGCGCCGCGTTGTTTTTTCTCCGCGCCACTCGCCGTCGCTTACAAAGGTCAATGTCCGCACACCAAACAATGAAAACAGCGCAGACCCGCCAAGCACGCTGATCATGTAGAATCGGTTTAGAGTCGAGGCAGCAAACATCGCTCCTTCCCGTCGCCATGGAAATGAGCGACGGACCTGAGTGGCAACGCTGCCTAAACAATCCAATTGGGCCATGCCATCGAGGGCACTTCCGGCTACAATTAGTTGGTAGGGATTCAAGACTGCCTGTGATAATGTGGATTATTCACAGGAGTCATTAGCGCTAACTTGCGTTAGGCGGTTTCCCCGGTCGAGGCCGGGGTGGCAGATTCCATTGCCAAGCCAAGGCTACTTTTAGCCTTACGAATTGCAAAGAAAAAGTAGCCGGCTCTGGCCAGTCGCACCGTTCAAAATAGAAGGCCCTAACGACAATGGCGATGGT